>QMCE01000408.1_pt1 | contig 21964 bp, 20 predicted proteins | sample 1821851 | NCBI WGS metagenome assembly QMCE01 (sample SAMN09453174, study PRJNA476694) | Termite gut metagenome, whole genome shotgun sequencing project. | isolation source: worker | host: Odontotermes sp. | place: South Africa:Pretoria | collected 2016-01-28 | reverse complement strand
GACGCTCTTCCGATCCTCGGTGGATGATCCGGGCATGGAGACGTTTCGGGAATTGCCCACCTTGCGACGCCTATATTTGCAAGATATGCCTTCGATTACGGACACGGGCCTGATGAATCTGGTGTATTTGAAGAATTTGGACACGTTGGATATTCAGGGAGTGGCCATCATGGATAAGACGATAGAAACGATTGCCAAGCTGGAGAGCCTAAAAACACTGGCCATTAAATCGACGAATATCACGGATGCCTCGATCGATTTATTGTTGCAATTGCCCCGTGTGGAAAATTTGACGGTTTACGGCAATGGAGCGATCACTCCGGCGGGCGTCCAAAAATTGACGGACTCGAAAAAATTTAAGAAACTGGTTACCGAGCCGCCGGTGACGCGACGCTAAATTGGGAACCTCGAAAATTCCTCGACGAGCTGCGGTCTGCGACCGCAGTATTTGAATTGCAACGTATACGGTGTCAACATGCACGACCAACATCACGTCCACCACGGCCAAGGCATTGTCACGGAAAATGTGTGCGTTGCGGAAGATACGTGGCGACTGGCTTTGGAGGCGCACGAGGTGTTGCCGCCGATTGGCCCCGGACAGTTCGTCATGCTGCGATTGCCCCATTCTACCGACCCGCTGCTGGGCCGGCCCTTGGCGGTGTATCGGACGGACGGCGTGAAATCGTTGGAAGTCCTCTACATCGTCGTCGGGAAAATGACACAGCGGCTTGCCCGTGTCCAAGCCGGTGCGGAACTCGAATTCTGGACGCCGCTCGGTCAAGGCTTTTCTGTAGCAAATACTGCGGTAGCGAATACGTTGGATGCCGATTTTGACCACACGATTATGGTCGCAGGCGGGATCGGTCAAACGCCGTTTCTCATGCTTTGTGAGGAAACGCACCAAAAAGAATTTCCAGAACGAAAAACATTGCTTTACGGGGCACGCTCCAAAAACCGCCTCGCCGGCGTCGACGATTTTCAACAGACGGGGGTGGATATTCATCTGGCCACCGAAGATGGTTCCATCGGTCATCACGGTCTTTGCACCGAACTGATCGAAAAAGTGTTTCAAAAAAACGAGAAGACGCGAATTTTCTGCTGCGGGCCGCATCCCATGCTCCGGGCGACGTTTGATATTGCTCGGCGTATCGAATTGCCTTGCTGGGTGTCGCTGGAAACGCCCATGAGTTGCGGGCTGGGAATTTGTTTCGGTTGCGTGGTCAAATATCGTAACACAACGGACGACGGAACATTCGACTACAAGCGAACCTGTGTTGACGGCCCCGTCTTCGATGCGTATCGACTTATTTTTTCGGCTCCTTCTGACTCCTGACTCCTTCCATGTCCCACGAAAACGAATTGCGTGACCGGCTTGAACGGTTTTGTGACGATGTCCGAAAACTCGAAGCCGAAATCGGTCGCGTGCTGGTCGGACAGCATGGCGTGGTTCGCAGCACGGTGATTGCCCTGATCGCCGGCGGACATGTGCTGCTCGAAGGCGTGCCGGGCTTGGGCAAAACGCTGCTTGTGAAAACGCTCGCCGAGGCCGTCGCGGGAAAATTTTCCCGCATTCAATTCACGCCGGATTTGATGCCAGCCGACTTGACCGGCACGAATCTTCTGCTCGAACACGGCAGGGTCGATGACGTCACGGGAAATCGGCGTTTCGAGTTTCAAAAAGGCCCCGTGTTCGCGAACATCGTCTTGGCCGATGAAATCAACAGGGCCACGCCGAAAACGCAGGCAGCTCTGCTCGAAGCCATGCAAGAACATTCCGTCACGGTCGGCGGCGTGACGCACCGGCTGGAGGGGCTGTTTTTCGTGCTGGCCACACAGAATCCGCTGGAAATGGAAGGCACGTATCCGCTGCCGGAAGCACAGCTTGACCGGTTTTTCGGCAAAATTCTCGTGCCCTTTCCCACGTCGGAGGAAATGCTGGGTATTTTGGAGAGAACGACCACGGCGGCCCAGCCCAATATTGAGACGACTTTTCCCACGGAGCGCATTTTGGAGATGGGAAAACTGGCGAGAGAAATTCCGGTGGCCGACGAGATTGCCCGCTACGCCGTCGATCTCTGCATGGGCACGCATCCCGACCATCCCAAAGCCACGCCGCTGGTCAAAAAATATGTCCGCTTCGGCTCCAGTCCCCGCGGCGCCCAGTCGCTGCTGCTTGGGGCGAAGATCAACGCGATGCTGGAAGGCCGGTACAATGTGGCGCGAGAAGACATTCGTACGCTGGCTCCGATGGTGTTCCGACACCGAATCATCCTCAATTTTGAGGGACAAGCGGAAAATGTTTCGACGGATAAGGTGATCGAAGAGCAAATCAAGTGACTCGCTGACGCAAATACTTGCTATTCGTAGACAATTGTGCTAGAATAACTTATGAAAAGAAGCTATAAAATCAATGGCGAATTCGCAGCCGTCTCGTTTTCCGTGGGTCATTCCCATGTAGTGTCAAGAAATGCAGCGTCAAGAAATACAACGAAACAAAGTTTTGGCCGTCGTGTTGGCCGGTGGAAAAGGTTCACGGCTTGATCCGCTGACACGGGATCGTGCCAAACCGGCAGTGCCCTTCGGCGGTGCGTACCGAATTATCGATTTCACGCTTTCCAACTGTTACAACAGCGGTCTGAGACGCATTTTTCTCTTGACCCAGTACAAGGCGATGAGTCTGAACCGGCATATTTCCAACGGCTGGAACCGCTATTTCTGCCGTGAGATGGGCGAATTCGTCGATGTCGTGCCGCCGCAGCAGTACATTGCCGAAAACTGGTATCTCGGTACAGCCGACGCCGTTTATCAGAACATTTTTGCGATTGAAGACGAACAGCCGGAGCATGTCATCATTTTGGGCGGCGACCACATCTACAAGATGAATTACGCCAAAATGCTCGATTTCCACATCGAAAGCGGGGCGGACGCCACCGTGGCGGCCATTCCCGTCCACCCCGACGAGGCGCGGGGCCAGTTCGGCGTCATGGAAGTCAACCGCGATTTTCGCGTGGTCGGTTTTGAGGAAAAGCCCGCCGAGCCGAAACTCATTCCCGGCCTGACGGATCGCTGCCTCGGATCGATGGGCATTTATATTTTCCGCGCGAAATTTCTGTACGACGTGCTGTGCCGCGATGCCATGAACAAAAACAGCAGCCATGACTTCGTCTCGAATATCATCCCCCAGGTTATCGACAGCCACCGCATTTTCGCCTTTACTTTTATGGACGAGAATAAAAAAACGGAGGAATACTGGCGCGATGTCGGCACGCTGGACGCTTTTTTTGAAGCCAGCATGGACTTGGTCAGCGTCGATCCTTTATTGAACCTGTATGATGATCGCTGGCCGATTTTGACGTTTCACCCGAATCTTCCTCCGCCGAAATTCGTTTTCGCCGGGGCGGACCGCACCGGTTTGGCGATGGACAGCATCGTTTGTCCGGGCAGCATCGTTTCCGGGGGCCGGGTTTCCGATTCCGTGCTCGGCCACTGCTGCCGGATCAACAGTTTTTCCCGCGTGGAATCATCGATTCTGTTCTCGAATGTCAACGTGGGCCGCGGCGTGCGCATTCGCAACGCCATCATCGACAAGGACGTGGTCATTCCGCCGGACGTGATGATCGGTTACGACCATCAGCGCGATCTTCATCGCGGCTTTACCGTCACGGAAAAAGGCGTGACGGTCGTGGCCAAGCAGGCGAGCCCGGAGCAATTTTTTTGACACGGAAAATCGTGCTATCACGTGCAAAATCCACGCAACCGGCCTTGAATCACCCTCGGCAAAGAGGTATACTACGGACCGTTCTTTTGTTTTGTAAGGCCACGAGAGCAAGGAAAAAATGAGTAGCGGAAATCTTCCTTTCAGTTTGGATTTTCTCAAGGAACAGTGTGGCGGCTCCAAAGCCGTGGTGGACATGGTGCTGGACGAATTTCTCAGCCAAGTGCCCAACGACACCGCCGAAATGGAAAGCGGACTGGCCAGCGGCGATCTGATGTCCGCCAGCAAGGCGGCCCACCGACTGAAAGGAACCGCCGGAACCATCGGAGCGGAAAAATTGCACCCGCTTTGCGCCTCCATGGAACAAGCCTGCAAGACGGGCAACGCCGTCGAAGCGGCAGCCGTTTATCCCCAACTCAAGGCGGAAGCCCAACTCTGTGTGGACGCCGTTCCCACCGCAAAGTCGATGATTTCGTGATACCTATACAAGAGAATCACGTTGTTCGTGGCGAAGCGGACACTCGCCGCCCCGTCCCGCGCTGGCCCGCTTGGATTGGTTCTGTCCTGTTCCATCTGGTCGTGTTGGCTCTTGTTCTGCTGCTGCTCTATCTCAGACCGCCGTTACCGGAAGCACCGGGCGACGATGCTGTGGGCGGGATTGTGCTGAAAGAATCCACCGACAGCGGCGAATCTTATATCGACAGCCAAAATAACCGTGTGGGCGAAGCCAGTCCGCAGCAGGCCGATGAACAGCCGACCGCGCCGACGCCCGAAGAGTTGCTGAACGAGGAATTTTCCGACATCAACATGCGGCAAGCGTTGCCGGTGTCCCCGAACGCCGCCATCGGCCCGGCTTCCGCCCACAGTTCGCAGGCTCACGTTGCGGCCAGCGCCGCCGTTTTGTCGGAAAAATTCCACGGTGGCAGCCCGTTTCCCGGAGTGGGGAGTGATCGCGGCGGTAAAAAACTTTCGATGTTCGGAACCAATGGACAGGGCAACACCTTTGTTTTCGTCATCGACCGTTCGGGCAGCATGGATGAACGCGGCGGCAGACCGATGCGGGCAGCCCGGGCGGAAATCGTTCGCAACATCAATCTGCTCGACGATTTGAATCAGTTCAACATCATTTTCTATAACGACCAGTACACGAAATGGCGTGCCAAGGGGATGCCATTCGCCACGGACGCCGAGCGGGAAAGTGCCAAACGCTTTGCGGAATCCCAAATGGCCGCCGGCGGAACCAAGCATCAAGAGCCGCTGCGGGAAGCCCTGCAACTGGGGCCGGAAATCATCTTCTTTCTGACCGATGGCGACGAAAGCGAATTGCAACTGAATGAAGCCCAGCTTGCCCGAATCAACCGCCTCAATTCCCACGCCACGCAAATTAACGTGATCCAATTCGGGCTTGGCCCCCGCCGCGAATCCGCTTTTCTCCGACGGCTTGCCGCCGACAACCGGGGCATGTATCAATATCTGAATGTCGCGGAATTGGAATAGCTTTTCCGAGATTCAAACATGGCCCGCTCCCTTCAAAATTCGCAACAGAACGGCAAGCCGTGGCCCACTGTGCGACTCAAAACGCCGACCGGAGTGGTGGACGCCATCGCTCCGCTGATCGTTTCCGCCAGCCGCGCGACGGATATTCCGGCCTTTCATGCCGATTGGTTTTTTCACCGCCTTTCCGAGGGGTACTGCGTCTGGCAGAATCCTTTCAGTGGGCAGAAATCGACCATCTCCTTTGAACACACCAAGGCCCTCGTTTTTTGGAGCAAGAATCCGGCCCCGATGCTGGAACGCATCGATCTTTTGAACCGCTTTTGTTCCTGCTATTATTTTCAGTTTACCCTGAACGATTACGAGGCGGAAGGTTTAGAGCCGAATGTCCCGCCGCTGGAAAAGCGGATTGCCACGTTTCGGCAGTTGGCGAGAACCGTGGGGCCGGAACGCATGGTTTGGCGTTTTGATCCCATCATTCTCAGTGATCGTCTGACCTGTAATGAGATTCTCCGCCGGTTCAAACGCATCGGTGACGCCTTGTCGGGCAGCACGCCGAAACTCGTGTTCAGTTTCGCCTACATTGACCGCTATCCCAAGGTACGCAACAATTTACGGCAACTCGCAAGCTCGTGTCGAGAGCTGACGGAAGCGGAGATGACGATGCTGGCCGACGAAATGGCCCAGGCCGCCCGTCGCTGGGGCATGGCCATCTCGACCTGCTGCACCGCGCTCGATTTGACGCGGCTCGGCATCGCACCGAGCCGTTGCGTCGACCCGGATTTGTTGCTGCGTTTATGCGGGCATGATGCCAAAAATGACAGCTTGCGACAATTTCTGACCGGCTCGAACGCACCGAAAACGCTGTTTGACCTGCCCGACGGTACACTGAACTACAAGGCACTGAAAGACAAGGGCCAACGCAAGCCCTGCGGCTGCGTTTGGAGCAAGGACATCGGCCAATACAGCACCTGTCCGCACTATTGCGTCTACTGTTACGCCAACCAGTCGCGGAAAATCGTGGCCCGAAACGCCGCCCTGTTTTCCACTCGCTCGGAATCCATTCTGGCGGAGAATTGAGGGCACTGCGGCACTGACCGCAGCTCGTCAAAGGAATTTTTCAGAGCTACCTTAAAACGATGCCATCGCCCGGAATTGTTCAAAACGCTGGTCGATTTCTTCGCGATGGATCCTCTGGAAGGATTCGAGGCTAAAACCTTCGCAACAGATGCCGCCCAGCAACGTGCCGTAAACCAGAGCACTCTTGATCGTATTGCTGTCGAGTTTTCCCTGCGCCGCGATGTAACCCATCATGCCGCCAGCGAACGAATCGCCCGCCCCGGTCGGGTCCACCACGTTTTCTGTGGGAAAAGCGGGCACGACATACGTTTCATGCGGGCCGATGAACATCGAACCGTGTTCGCCTTTTTTGACGACCACAAATTTCGGACCCATGTCCAAAATTTTCCGGCCTGCCGTGACCACATTCAGTTCGCCGGTCAACATTTTCGCTTCGCTGTCGTTCAGCACGAGGCCGTCGATCTTTTTCAGCAGGGCGTCGGTGTCGGAGCGTGTTGTTTTGATCCATAAATCCATCGTGTCGGCCACGACGAGATCGGCTCCTTGGATTTGCTCCAGCGTGGCCAAGCCGGTGGACGGCGCGCCGTTGGCCAGAAAAACGAACTGGGCGCGCTTAAAATTTTCGGGCAATTTCGGCTCAAAACTTCCGAGCACGTTGAGCTGTGTATCCAGCGTGTCCCGGTCATTCATGTTGTTGTGGTACTTGCCCGACCAACGGAACGTTTTGCCACCTTTCACGATTTCCAAGCCGGACGTGTCAATGCCCTGAGCGGCGAACATGTCGGTATACTCTTTCGGCCAATCGTCGCCGACCACGCCGACCATCTGCACCGGCCCGAAAAAACTGGCGGCGTAGGAAAAAAACGGAGCGGAGCCGCCCAAAATATTTTCTCGCCTCGCCAGCGGCGTTTCAATGCTGTCAAAGGCGACCGATCCGACGACCAAAAGTGTCATGTTGTTCTCCTCAATAATGGGGTGATTGGGGATTGTCGTTCAATACGACTTGCGAAAAATGTGATCCGTATACCAACCAGGCCCGATGGAGTCCAGATCGATATTTTGAAAAGACAACTCGTCCAAAGCCCGGCAAGTGCGTGTCACGCCGTCATTGTCTTTGTACAAAATCCAAACTTCCGTCGGGTCCATGTAATCCGCCAAGGAGGATTGCGTGGTCGTGATGAAAAATTGCGAGCCGCCCATCTCGCGCGCGTGTTCCCGCGCAAAACCAGCCAAAATCTGGAGTTGCGGATCATCCAAGTGAGCATTGGGTTCATCCATTCCGATGAGCGGAACCGGAATGGGGTCTTCAAACAGCAGAAGATGCGCAAATAGACGCAACATGCCTTCGCCGACCATGTGTGCCGGAAACGGTTCGGGCTGGTTGGGCAAACGAAAATAGAGCACCGTGCGACCAGCCTCGGTTTTTTCGTAGAAAATATCCTCAACCCGGGGCATTCGGTGGGCGATGACTTTCAAAATTTCCGAAAATTCCTGCGGATGCCGCTCTTCCATGCGTTTGAATTCGGTGGCCAAGCGTCTTTCGCCGGGCAGTTTTATCAGCGGCGAAATCAGGCCGGCGGCGTTGTCCGGCGTGTAGCAGGCCAGATGAAAGCGGTTCAGATGCTGCTTGAGCTGCGGAACATCGGGCAGTTCGTCAAATTCGCCCAGCGCGTTCAATGCGAGGGTTTTGGCGTCCGTCCGTTTGATGCGTTCGATCTCCACGAGGTCCACGCCGGGCCAGGGATTCAGAAAGCGGGTCTGCTTTTCGCCGTTTTGCAACAGCATGAGCGGCTTGGTCGGCTGATCGGGATCGGAACTCCGATAAATCAACGCTTCCGTTTCGATCGAACACGGATTCGCCCCGCTGCCCCGCTTTTCAATGTTCAAATAATAGGTCAACGGCACCGGCGCGGAGCAGGCCCTGTAGACAATCCCGAGGGTGATAAAGCCTTCGCCGCTGCGGTGATGGAGTTCATCAAAGCCGCCGCGCCGTTTGACGGCCCTGTCCAAACCGTCATTCAAAATGTCGGCCACAAAGGCAAAAGCGTCCAGAAGCGTGCTCTTGCCCGTCCCGCTGTTGCCGATGAAGGTGGTCAGCGGCGTTAATTCATAGGGCGAAAGCTCGACATCGCCGTCAATCACCATGCTCTGCTGAAAACTCGCCCCGACGGCAAGTTGCTCGATTCCCTTGAAATTCCGAAGCCAAAACCCTTCGATCACGGGGATAACAGCGGTGGTGGAACTCATGGGAGAGGAAGACGAGAAGGACGAAGTCGCGGAACAATGTTGGCGTCAGCACAACGTCCATTTTTATTCTTTTCCGCAAAATGTCAACGTGAATAATCACTAAAACCGGCAAAAAATCCGTCCCGGCTGGGCAATCTTAACCCAAAGATAATAAAATCTTAACACACTCTTCATAAAAACACTTACAATGAGAATGGCGTGCGGAGAACCTGTGTCAAAATAACTCCGGCATTTTTCGGGTGGTAGAATCATGGCCAAAGAGCGCATTCTCGTCGTTGAAGATGATGCTGACATTTCGACCAACATCAAGCTCCGGCTGGAGAGTCGTGGCCTAACGGTCTTTACGGCCACCAGCGGCGAAGAAGGGTTGGAGTTGGCGAAAAAGAAAGTGCCACACGCCATTTTGCTTGATCTCATGTTGCCCGGTATCACGGGGCTTGCCGTCCTCAAAACGCTACGGGAAGAACGCACGCTTTCGCATATTCCCGTGATGATCGTCAGTGCGCTGGGCGAGGAAAGTGACGTGGTCGTTGGACTGGAAATGGGGGCCGACGACTACATGAGCAAGCCCTTCAACGCGGGCGTGCTTCTTGCGCGGGTCAACGCACTACTGCGGCGAAATCGTCAAGACGAGGAAAACAGCGTCGTGCAAATCGGCCCTGTCACAATCGACGTGGACGCCTTGAGCGTGCAGCTCGACGACACGCCGATCAATCTGACCGGGGCGGAATTTCGTTTGTTTTTGGCGTTGGCCCAATCGAAAGGTCGGGTTTTGACACGCAATCAGTTGATCGAAAACGTGCTGGGCGGCGACATCTTTGTGACGGAGCGGACGATTGATGTCCACATCACCGCCCTGCGTGGAAAACTGGGCGAGGCACGCAAAATGATTGAGACCGTGCGCGGTGTGGGCTATCGTTTGAATCCGTCCGCCGAAACGTGAGCCGAGGACAAATGCTCTTGATCCACAATTTCCTCTTGACCGCTGGAGCCGGAATTCTTATGCTACCCTGGGTACGCTGGTAGAAAGAGCCCCAAGGGGAGGCAGTACGCCCCCGGAACTTGGGGGCCGAAACTTGCGAGCGAAACATTTTGAAAGCCGCTGAATTTTTGAATGCTGAAATTTCGAATAAAGAGGAAGAATGATGAAAGGATTTCGTCTATTTTTTGTCAGTGTGACACTTTTGTCGTCGGGTGTTTTTGCGCAGAATCCTTCTGCGCAGGTTCCTGCCGTACAGGTCGAAAAACCGGAAATCTGCGCCGAAGTCAACGGCGACAAAATCACAAAAAGCGATCTGGCCGCCGAATGTTTGCGACTGCACGGCGAAAGCGAACTGGAAAACCAGGTCAAAAAATTTCTGATCCAGCTCGAATGTGCCCGGCTCAAAATCACGGTCTCCAAGCAGGAAATCGACGCCGAAGTGCTGCGGATGGCCAAAACTTTCAATTTCTCCACCGAAGAATGGCTGGAGCTGCTGCAAAAAGAGCGGGGCATGGCGCCGGAACAATACATGGCCGACGTGATTTGGCCGCTGTTGGCCATCGGAAAGTTGGCCGGCACGCGATTGACCATCAGCGAGGCCGACATCGACAGGGAATTTGAAGCCCGCTTCGGCCCGGCCGTGCAAGTGCGGCAAATCGTGCTCGGTTCGCAAAACGATGCCCAGCGAATACACGCGGAGGTGACGGCCAACCCGGAGTCCTTCCCTTCGGTGGCCAAAAACAATTCGCTGGACCCGGCCAGCAAACCCTATGGCGGCCTGATTCATCCCGTGCGGCGGCATGTTCTGCCGGACAGTAACATTGAAAACGTCATTTTCTCCTTGCAGCCGGGCCAAATTTCGCCGATCGTGCAAACGCGGCTGGGCGAGTTCATCGTTTTCAAGTGCGAGCAGCGTCTTCAGCCGCAAAACGTCGACAAAACCGCTGTCCGTGAGCAGTTGGTGATGAAAATTCGCGATAAAACCATGCGAAGCGTCTCGGAACAGGTGTTTCAAGAACTGCAAGACAAGGCCAAAATCGAATTAGTGCTCGGTAACGCCGCGCGGATGGCCCAGCTTCCCGGCGTGGCGGCGCTGGTTAATGACCGGCAAATCACGACGAATTACCTGGCCGAGGTCTGCATGGAGCGTTTCGGGCTGGCCGTGCTGGAAGACATGATAAGCCGCACGATCATTCGGCAAGCCTGCGAGCGACAGAAGATCGTGCTCAGCGAGGCGGACATCGATGCCGAAATCCGCGAGATGGCCATCAAAAACCTGCCCCTCAAAGTCGATGGCTCGCCCAATGTCGAGATGTGGATCAAGCTGGCCACCGAAAATGGACAGGTCAAACCCGCCGTGTACCGCACGAATACCGTCTGGCCCGTCTTGGCCCTGAAACGACTGACGCGCGGCATGGTGCAAGTGACGGAAGAGGACATTCAGCGTTCGTTTGAGGCGAATTTCGGCAAAAAAGTCCGCTGCTTGGCCATCGCGTTTGAGTTGAAAGACCAACGCCGCGCTTTGGAGGTCTGGGAAATGGCGAACAATCGTCGCACTCCGGAACATTTTGGCGATCTTGCGGAAAAATACTCCGCCGATTCCGACAGCCGCATGGCCCGGGGAGTGATTCCGCTCATCAGCCGGTACAGTGGTCAGCCGGTATTGGAGGAAGAAGCCTTCAAACTGCTGCCCAACGAAATTTCACAGATTTTGCAGGTCGACGAATCGCTGGTGATCCTGTACTGCCTCGGCCACGAAGAAGCGGCGGCGGCGGACCTCAACGATATGCGTGCCGACTTGGTGGCGGACATTTTTGAGAAAAAACAGAAACTGGCCGTCGAACTGTATTATCGAAACATTTATAGCCAGGCGGCCTTTGATAATTATTTGTCCGGTCAGACGCAGAACCCGGCGGTGGAAAAGGCCCTCCAAGAGCAAGCGGAGTCTCCGCAGCAAGCGTCCTCGGCCATGCAAACGGTCCAGTGAGTGTAAAAAAAATTGCGTACAGCACAAAGAGCCGCAAGTGCAGCGAGCGTTTGCAAAACACCACGCAACTTGCGGACGAGGCACGAGAAAATTCTTTCGATTCTTGTGTTCTCGATAAATGCACGATAACAAAATTTGAGACTCAATCTGTTTGACAAGCCCTGAATCGTGAAGCGTTGAAGGGCGGAGCACCGGAAAGAGAAAACGCATACGAAATACCGGCTCTTTTTTTCTCTTGCCAACAATTCCGTTTCCGGTATCTTATCGTGCGTCACGCGAACGTGACATCCATGCGGTCTACGAATGACCTTCAGAGAATCGAATAGAGCCGACTTGCGGCGTCCTATTTTAAGGACAAAAAGCGTCTGAACTCTGTTCGATCTTTTCGCTGAAGATAGAAAACCCTCCAAAACATCTGCGGTCGAGGTGCGCGCGTGCTGCAAGAATCCACGGTCAACAAAATCAAGGAAATGCTCGCCTCGCAACGGTACAGCCAACGAGCAATCGCACGAAAAACCGGCGTGAGCCGTGTCGTCGTACATCGCATCGCCACCGGCAAACGCAAAGACAAACTCCCGCCCGTCCAAGAAGAATGGGAACAAAATTGGAACGGAAAACCTTACAAGCGTTGTCCATTTTGCGGATGCCGAACTCGCTTGCCATGTTTATCGTGCATTATCCGAAAAAACGCGACAAAATTACAAAAACCGAACGACGCCTCGGATCCCATCCAATTGGAATTGGAAGAAAAACACCGTATCCGTTACGAGCAAGTCAAAGAATGGCGTGAAGCCCAAAAAAACCCCGATTTCACGGAAATCCCCGAAAATTGGCCATTTCGCAAGCAATGGAAAAAACAATACAGAAATAAAACAACAGAGAGCACACAATGAACACCGTCGATTACATCAACATCCGTCAAGAAATTTGGAATGGCGATTTATTATTGTTCCGAAAACGACCGCTAAGACTTCTCAGCAGTAGCATTGCGATTGCGGGCCGTGGAATCTATTCACATGCCGCAAAAGTCGCTTGGTGGGATGACGATTTGTTTTGCCTCGAAGTCCGGGAATTCCACGGCGGCAGGGCCGTCAGCCTGTCGAGTCAAGTGCGGCGTTACCCGAATCTCATCGACGTTTTTCGCCCCAACGCCGACAACCGTTGGCCTCATTACCAACCGAATGCCTCCGTCGAAATGATGCGTCACTGGGCCGGATGCGATTATGGATACAAGAACGTCATGATGGCCGCCATGACGCACTTGCCCTTGTTTCGCATTTTTATCAGACCAGACCGTAACGATAACGCGATTCGCCATCGAAACAAGCCGCCGTTTTGTAGTGAAGCGGTGGCCACGGCGGAACGGATCGGCGGAGGCGTGGACCCGATTCCGCATTTGGCCGACCGATTCGCCGAGCCATCGGACTTGGCGAGAAGCCCTTTTTACAAATACCTTTTTACGCTCCGATAGACCCATGCTCTATCTCACCATGCTACTCATGCTGTTCGCGACTCCCTGTTGCCCGGAGGAATCAGAAACACGGTGCATCACTCAAAATGTATCGTGTTTCGAAAAATGGACAGGGCGCATACACAAACCGCAGCGTACGCCGCCGCAAGTCGTCCGTGTCATCAATCAAGTCGTCATGCCGGACGGTTCGATCCGAACGGACAAAGGCAGCGGCGTCATAGTTCGTAACGAAAACAATGTAACAAAAATAATCACCGCCGCGCACATTTTTCGTGACGGGGCCAAAGACATAAGAATCATTTTGCAGGATGGGCAACATGTCCTCGCCCGCCTCGAAAAAAAAAGCGAATCATGGGATGCGGTCTTGCTCGGCGTGAGTGCCGCGATCAACATCCCGCCTTTGCACTGGGCCAAAAATGTGCCCGTCAAAGGTGACGCGACGGTCGCCTGGGGCTTCGGGCCTGACGGAATCATCGCGGGACAAAATGGATTTGTGGTGGATTACGTTCAAAAAGAGGGAACCGAAATTCCTGAAACGATAAAAACGACGGGCCGAGCCAGAGAAGGCGATTCCGGCGGGCCGGTGCTGAACGCCCAGGGAGAACTCGTCGGCCTACTCTGGGGAACGGACGGTCGTTACACTTATTCGACGTCCTCCCAGCAATTGCAACGATTATTTCCAGCGCGGACGCCGCCGATGACAACGCCGCTCATGCCGCTGCCCCAAAACCTCTTCGGCGTGGCTCCAAACAAAGACACTCCGCCTCAAGAATACCCAACAAAAGACTCCCCAAAGACGCCGGCCTTGTCGAAGAATTTGGCCCACGCCGCCAAGGAGGTGTTCAAGCCGCTCATCGAAACATTCATGACGAAAACAACCGTCGCTCTGTTCGGCCTAGGCTCGCCCGCAGTGCTGTTGCTCTATGTCGCAAGACGGCATTTGTTACGAAATTTGAAAAATCGCAACAAAAACAAACCCGCCGAAACGATCCAAACCAAAAAACAGCCCATCGTTTTGAACGATCAATATGCCGACGAACTGAACAGTCTGTATCAATTATCGGGTCACAGCAATACCGCCGACGCCACGCTGGGCCGACTTTACGACATTAAACTTCGCGACGCGGAGCAGTCGAGCAGTCAGGAAATGGCGGACTTGGCAAAAAAGTTACGAAAACAAGTTTCGGAACAGTTTTTAAGAATTCATTCTAGCAATCCGGCACCGACGGAGCAATAACAAACTCACAACACAACGAATCATGGCAAACGGCAAAGACACTTTTGAAGACGCGATCACAAGATTTCGTAACAGGTCTGTCCACACTTACGTGGGGCATTGCCTGCTCTTTCGTGGCCAAATTCTCCAAGACGGCGAATTCGGCGTGCAATCGGGCTGGGACACCGCCACTAACGAATTTATTATTGAACATTTATTGCGGTTGGATTTTTTGCGTCGCAAAATCACGCACAACCCGCAGTCCGTGGACATCAAAACGCTCGAAGAGCGGGCCCGGACGCTCGATATCACGCTGTTTGACGAACAAGACAGCCAAGCTCCGCTCGGTGATGAAATCGCAAGACCGGCGGGGCGAGAATTCGACTTACCGTACAAATTAGACGGCTCCGATCCAAACATCCCGCTTCTGTCCGATGTCAATCTTCGCAATGTGGACGCGCGCATGTTCCTGACCGCGCTCGATCAACACATCGTGGAAACAACGCGACTCGACAGCCGCTATGCCACGTATCGAATCACGCCCCGCGAGTCGCTCATGTTGTATTCGTCGCTGTGCGAATTGTTCGACATCGCCATTTCGTTCGGCGGCGACGCAAACCGCTTGCCCGTTCCCCACGGCGTTCGCCCCAGTGAAGAACCCCGTGGTCCCGCCGCAAGTCCGAACCGTGAAAACGCTGTTACGACAAAATAACGCAACATAATTATTATTGTACTACAACGATGAAAATTCAAGACCGTATCAAAGAACTGCGTCGAGTGCCGGCGCGAGAACTGGTACACAATCCTAAAAATTGGCGTACTCATCCTGATTCGCAGCGAAAAGCCTTAAACGGCGTTTTGGCAGAAATCGGTTATGCGGACGCATTGCTGGCACGAGAATTGCCCGATGGAACCTTGCAATTGATCGACGGCCATTTACGTGCGGAAACCACGCCCGACCAAAATGTGCCTGTGCTGATCCTTGATCTCGATGAGAAAGAAGCCGACTTGCTCTTGGCCGTTCTGGACCCGCTCAGCGCGATGGCCGGTGCGAACGACGCGCTGCTGGCAACGATGGTCGATAATATCGATACAAATAATGCGGCGTTGAACGACATGCTGAACCATCTGACGGCAACCTCGATCTTGGACGAATTGCCCGACGGTTCGGAGGCGACACCGAACGTCACCATCCCGGAATTGTATCAAATCATCATTGACTGTGAAAACGAGGAAGAGCAAAAAGAACTTTTTGAACGGCTCGTGAAGGAAGGAAAAACATGCAAAATCGCCAATCTATGAAGATTATTGTTGCAACGTCCATTGAGCCGTCGTTCCGTGTTTCGCAAATCGCGGGCATGTTCGATGTAACCTTGGAAGAAAAATCGATACAACATTTTGAAATCGAAATGCCTCCTGTCGATGAATCCGACTGGAACATCGGTCTGATTGTCGGCCCCTCGGGAAGCGGCAAGAGCACGGTCGCCAAAAAACTTTTTTGTAACGATTTGTACGCGGCATCGGATTGGCCCCAAAATAAAGCGGTCGTCGACGGTTTCGGCGATTTGCCGATTAAGGATATTACGAAACTTTTAACATTGGTGGGGTTTAGTTCGCCGCCCGCTTGGATCAAACCGTATCATGTCCTGTCCAACGGAGAGAAATTTCGTTGCGATTTGGCCCGGGCTTTGGGAACGACGCCGAATTCCCGAAACGATATTGTCGCTTTCGACGAATTTACAAGCGTCGTTGATCGCAACGTGGCTCGAATCGCCTCCGCGGCTATTGCCAACGGAATTCGCAACAAAAATATCGCACGACGTTTCGTCGCCGTCACTTGTCATTACGACATCATGGAATGGCTGGAGCCCGATTGGGTTCTCGATATGGCCGTGGGGACCATATCAAGGAGGCGGCTTCGGCGACCGTCCATCCAGCTCGAAATCGTTCGCTGCGACCGTCACGCATGGCCCCTGTTTGCGAAACATCATTATTTGAACGGAAATCTCGGACGCGGATGCCGATTTTATTTGGCCCTTTGGGATGGAACGCCTGTCGCCTTTTGTGCCATGATTGCTCAGATGGGTCACAAAAACCGATGGCGAGTCAGCCGAATCGTCACCTTGCCGGATTATCAAGGCATCGGAATCGGGACGGCCTTCCTTGAAACGCTCGGTGATTTATATCGTGAAGCCGGTATGCGTTACACGATTACGGCGTCGCATCCGTCGATCATCGCTCATTGCAAACGCTCGACGAAATGGAAAGCCATTGATGTGCAAAAAACTGGATCGACCGGCGGGAATCACAAAGGATCATTTGGACGCGCCGTTGTCTCTTTTGAATATGTAACGAAATAGAAAAATGGCCAAGAAAAGAAAACTCAACGCACAGGAAAAAAAGAACATCATCGCCATCATCACCGTGGGCTGCTCGCGAGAGACGGCCGCCCGCTATGTCGGCTGCTCCACGCATGTCATTCGACGGGAAATGACGGAAAGCCCTGCGTTCGCGGCTCAAATCGCCCATGCGGAAGAAGATTCCGAAGTGTTCTTCATCAATAAAATCAGGCAAGCGGCGAACAAAGAGCAGTATTGGCGGGCCGCCGCCTGGGCCTTGGAGCGTCGCTGCCCTAATCGTTACGCCCCACGAGGAGCCGGGGCGTTGTCGATGGAACAGGTTCAGGCGTTGATTTCAAAGCTCGCGGAAATCGTCATCCAAGAAATACCCGGTGGAACGGAGCGGCGTTCAATTTTGAAACGAATTCACGATCTGTTACGACAATCGACGCCGGACGTGGAACGCATCGACGACACCTCAAGCATGATCGAAAACGAAACAGAATAAGTCACGAGTCAATTTATGGACGATCACAACCGACTTCACGAAATTCTCCGATATTTTTTCTTTGACCTTGTGGAACAACATCGAGCAAATCGGCGTCAAACGCAACATTTATCCGTGCAAAATTTGCTCGATTGGGCACGATATTTTTTACCGCATCATTTTAGTCACACGCCGTCGAAAATGCACTGCTGGCTTTCCGAGCAACTGGAAGAGGCGAAAACGAGTCGTGGCAGGAAGATCAATCTCCTCGCGCCGCGCGGAGCCGCCAAATCCACGGTGGCCACCTTGGCTTATCCGTTACGAGAACTGCTCGAATGCCGCGAACCGTATGTTTGGATCGTTTCCGACACCATGTCCCAAGCTCACACGCATTTGGAAAACATTAAATGCGAGTTGATCGAAAATGCCCGGATCGCCTCGCGTTACCCCGATGCCTGCGGAAAAGGGCCGGTTTGGCGTAACGGCGCCGTCGTCCTCAAAAACGGGATGGCCATCGAAGCCTACGGAACGGGCCAACGCTTGCGTGGCCGGCGAAAACGCGAGCACCGACCGACGCTGATCGTTTGCGACGATTTGCAGAATGATAACCATATCGTTTCCGTAACGGCGCGTGATCGTTCTCGTAACTGGTTTCACGGCACGCTGCTCAAGGCAGGAACGCATGAAACAAATATCGTCAATCTGGCCACGGCGCTGCATCGGGAAGCGCTTGCCTTGGAACTGCTGGAAAAGCCGGGATGGTTGTCGCGGGTTTTCAAAGCCGTCGAGCGTTGGCCGCGCAACATGTCCTTGTGGGAAGAGTGGGAATCCATTTATTCCAACGTCGAAAATCTGCACGCTTCCGAGGACGCGTTACGATTTTACGAATCAAATTGTCACGAAATGAATGAAGACGCGGAGTTGCTCTGGCCGGAGCATGAAAATCTGTACACGTTGATGAAAATGCGTGCGGAAAGCGGTCGCACGGCCTTTGAGCGAGAAAAACAAAATTCGCCGGTCAATCCCGACCTCTGCGAATTTCCCGAATCCTATTTTGACGAGACCATCTGGTTCGAGCACACGCCCAAAGACATTCAACTGGCGGTCATGGCGCTCGACCCCAGCAAAGGAAACGCTGCGGCCCTGGGCGATTATGCGGCTTTTGTGATCGTGTCCTTGGACAGCAACGGCACACTTTATGTCGAAGCCGATCTCGCGAGACATCCGATCCCGGAAATCATCGCCACCGGCGTTGAGTTGTACAAAAATTTTCTGCCGCAAGTGTTCGGCGTCGAGATCAATCAGTTTCAGGAACTATTGAAAGACGAATTTGAGAACGCCTTCATTGCGGAAGGAATGCCGCAAGTGACCATTTGGCCCGTTCGCAATACCATCAACAAAAATGTACGCATACGAAGGCTGGGGCCGTTATTGTCTTCCAAACGCCTGAAATTCAAGCACAATTCGCCATCAGTCCGCTTGCTGGTCGAACAATTGAAATCCTTTCCGCTGGGCGATCACGACGATGGCCCCGACGCGCTCGAAATGGCAATTCGGATGATGGATGAATTAACCGCAAATTTGCAACGAATTTATTTGTAACACATTGACTGTTTTTGAAACATCCCCAAAATTTTCTCAATCCCATGAATACTCTCGGACAATTGCAAACCCAACTGAAAGAAGCGTTGCTCGATTTGGAAGGCCGCTATGTCGATCCACGCGAGCCGTACTTTGACGACAGCACGCATTGGAATGTTTTGGACTCCACGGCGAATCATTTTACCGGATTGACGGAGACCATGCACAAACTGATTCGCGAAGAATGCCGCACGCTCGCTTTGTGTAACGAATTTGCGATCAATGCCCATGAAAACCGTATCAGTTACGTTATTGGACAGGGGCATCGTTACCATGCCATGCCCAAAGTCGCGGCGGATGACACTTTGGCCATGCAGGTTCAAGAACTGCTGGAAGAATTTTTGGAACGAAATGAATGGGACAGGCGACAGCGGGAAATCATGCGACGCCTCGACCGGGACGGCGAAGTTTTTTTGCGGCTTTTTCCGGCAAGACGCGGTTTGTTACAAATTCGATTTGTCGAACCGGATCAAGTGTCCACACCGTCGAATTATGCCGGCACGCCCTGTATGAGTTTCGGCATTCACACGGAACGGGACGATGTGGAATCGCTCCTCGGATACTGGATCGACGGTCGGCATCTAGCTGCCGACGAAATAGTGCACAGAAAGTCCAATGTCGACGGCAATGTCAAAAGAGGCATTCCTTTGCTTTATCCTGTTCGCAAAAATCTCAGGCGTGCGGAAAAACTTTTGCGTAACATGAGCACCGTTGCGGAAATTCAATCGGCCATCGCGCTCATTCGAAAACATGCCAACGCCTCAGCCAATTCCATTCGTAATTTCGTACAAAATCAGGCGACAGGTGTTTTATCTCAAGGAACCGATGGTACTTCAAAAACGTATCAAAAATTTTTGCCCGGTACGATTATCGACGCCGGCAACGGAACAGACTACGAATTTCCCATCGCCGCCATCGACGCCAGCCGCTATATTCAGGTACTCCAAGCGGAACTTCGAGCCATCGCATCACGCCTCGTCATGCCCGAATTCATGCTGTCGAGCGACGCGTCCAACGCCAATTACGCCTCGACCATGATTGCCGAAGGCCCCGCCGTGAGAATGTTTGAGCGTTTGCAACATGAATTCATTGCCGACGATCAGGCGTTGTTCCGAAGAGTGCTGCGGACGGCGATTCAGGCGGGACTTTTACCGTCGGACACGTTACGCCGCATTTCGATTCACGCCATTCCGCCCATGTTGGCGGTGCGTGATCGTCTGCAAGAAGCCAAGGCCGATGAAATTTTGTACAAAATAGGCGTATTATCGAAACAAACATTGGCCATGCGTTACGGCCTTGATCCGCAACGCGAACAAAGACTCGAATGCCATTGTCAGGAGGAATGATTTTGAAACAGTTGATCATTTTACGTGCAACCATTTAACCCTGAACTTGGAACCATGCAACAAACACTGCAAGAAATTACGAACACGCTACGGCGTGAAATAAGAATCGACCGTGACGCCGGAATTCTTTTCGGTGTCAAAATTATCGGATGTCAAAGTCGCAATGGCCGGGACTATCCCAACGAAACCCTGCGAGAGGCCATCGATCTGTACGAAAACTCGAAAGTCAATTTGGATCATCCGGACGGCGATCCTCGAAAACCGCGAAGCTATCAGGATCGTTTCGGAATGATTCGCAACGTGATGTTACGAGAAAACGACGGTTTGTACGCCGATTTTCGTTTCAATCCCAAACACGCCGTCGCCGAACAATTGTTGTGGGATGCGCAAAACGCCCCGGAAAATGTCGGTTTTTCGCACAATGTCGAAGCCCTCGTACGACAAGAAGAGGATCGGACCATCGTGGAAAAAATCGTGGCGGTCAGGAGCGTCGATCTCGTGGCCGATCCGGCGACGACGGCGGGACTTTTTGAAACAGTTCAGATCACAGCGGAGCGAAGCGAACATGACGGCGAGAAAATTCAATCGCTGCTGGGACTTTGCAAAGCACTTGTGGAAGAATTGCATCCGCACATTCCGTCGCTGAAAACAATCCTGGATGATTCGTTTCTGGAAATGATCGCGGAAAATGCGGATCAGCAAACATCGGTGCGTCTCATCGAAGACAGACTCAAACTGATCGCCGCTTTTCGTTGCGATAACATTGTCGAAGCCAAACCGATTTCGCGTGAACAGTACATGCCGGAAAAACCGTTCAACACGAAATCTTTTGCCAAACTTCTCAAATTGTAACAATTTTGACGACTGTTGATAAAACCATTTTCACCATTAACCTTAAGAGAAACCATGAAGACGATTAACACGCACGAACTTCGGAAACGATTTGAACTGGATGGCCCGCAGCAGACGGTGCAACACTTGACCGACGCCCTGACGGCGGGCGATCTGAAGGCCGAGGACTTCAGCCTTCGCGATTTGGCCGAGGGTCTGATTGCCGATGGCCAGGCACGACTGCGGGAACTTGATCCACGAAGCGGGCGAAGCATGACCTTGCTTGAATCCGAGTCCGACGCCTTTTTGAACGTCACCGGCGCGGTGATCGAATCGAAAATTCTCGAATCGTATCACCAAAATGTTTTTGCCGTTTCAAAACTCGTTACGACAATTCCCACACGGCTCGACGGCGAAAAAATTCACGGCGGAACCTTGCCGGACGCCGCGACCGAAATTGATCCGGGCACGGCCTATCCGACCGTGGGATTCGGCGACGACTATATTGAAACGCCCGGTACGACCAAGCGGGGCTTGATTGTTCCTGTTACAAAAGAAGCGATTTTCTTTGATCGCACCCACCTCGTGTTGAGTCGCGCCGCGGAAGTCGGCGAAGCCTTGGCCTTGAACAAGGAGAAACGTATTCTGAGAACGATTCTCGGCATCGATAATTCGTACAAATTTAATAGTGCGGCTCAGAACACGTATTTTGCCGGAGCAGGCAGTGATCCGTGGAAAAATCTGCTGCCGGGAAATGCACTGGACGACTGGACGAATATCGAAGCGGCGGAAAATATGCTCGCGAGCATTCTTGACGCGACCAGCGGCGAACCTATCGTGGGCGAACCGGACACGGTTTTGGTCATGCCTCCCAAGCGTCACCTCGCTTATCGTTTGTTTTATGCGTCCGAGTTGGCTTATGCCGATCCTTCGAACCCGACTGCATCGGCTGTTCCGAATCCTTTTTCTCGTTACAAACTCATCGCGAGCCGCCTGGCCATGCAACTGCTCAAGGACTCCGGTGTGGCCGACCCCAGCGACTACTGGTTCATCGGAAACGTCGGAAAGGCTTTCGCGTACATGGAAAACTGGCCCATTACCGTAACACAGTCCTCAATGGGAAGCGAA
>QMCE01000683.1_pt1 | contig 21973 bp, 19 predicted proteins | sample 1821851 | NCBI WGS metagenome assembly QMCE01 (sample SAMN09453174, study PRJNA476694) | Termite gut metagenome, whole genome shotgun sequencing project. | isolation source: worker | host: Odontotermes sp. | place: South Africa:Pretoria | collected 2016-01-28 | reverse complement strand
TACGCCGAGACGATCGCCCTTTCCGATCCGCTTGCGCCTGTGGAGGGTCTCCGCGATCCCGACGACATCATCTTCGTCAACCTCGCCCGCGAGTCCAAGGCAGACTGCCTCGTCTCCGGCGACAAAGACATCCTCACCCTGAAAGACACCCTCCCCGGCGTGAACATCCTCTCGCCCGGCGACTTCCTCCGCCTGATCGACGCCGACTCTTGACACGCCCCGTCCCGCCGCAATCAATGGAAGGAAAGCCGCGCATGGAGTATACTGAAGAGAAGGAGGTGTTCTCATGTTGCTGAAAAAGGAAAACGGTCAACTGATCATTCCCGCATCCATTCTGGCAAAATACGGCGAGGTGGAATACTTCGACGTCGTCGCATGGGCGGACAGCATGGACATAACGCCCGAGCCGGAAGGCCCGAAAGAGAGAAAAGGCGTCGCCAGCCTTCAGGGAATGCTCAAGGGAAAAGTATGGATGTCGGATGATTTCAACGAAACGCCTGAAGAATTCGCGGAGTATATATGATGCGGCTGCTTCTTGATACCCAGGCGCTGATCTGGCACTCAGAGGAAAACCCGGCACTCGGTCAAGCCGCCCGCGACGCCATCAACAATGAAGACAACGAACGTTTCATCAGCCTCGCGAGCATATGGGAAATGAATATAAAGGCCGGCACGGGCAAACTGAAACTTCCCGTGTTGGTGCCGGACATCATTTCCCGGTATAAAGCCGAGGGGGTGAAAATCCTTTCCATCAAGGAAGCCCATACCCATGCCGTCCGGACGCTCCCCAGTGTCCACCGCGATCCTTTCGACCGCATGCTTGTCTCGCAAGCCAGATACGAAGCCCTGACCCTCGTCACCGCAGACGAGCGAATCCGCCTGTACCCGGTCGCATGGCTCTGGTGACATCCTCTCCCCCTCCCGCGCTATACTTCCTTCCCGTAGTCATTGCCAGACATCCCCGGAGTCGCAGGCTTGATGCCTGCGGCTCCGTTCGTTTTATGAAGCAATATAAGGAATACGATGAATTTCGAAGAACTGAACCTCGCCCTTCCCCTGCTCCGCGCCGTCGAGCAGGAAGGCTACGCAACGCCGTCTCCCATTCAGGAACAGGCCATCCCCCACCTTCTCGCCGGCAAGGACGTCCTTGGCTGCGCGCAGACGGGAACGGGGAAGACGGCCGCCTTTGCGCTCCCCATCCTGAACGCCCTCCTCGCCAGCCCGAACACCCGCCGCGGCCGCGCTCCGCGCGCATTGGTGCTTGCCCCCACGCGCGAACTCGCCGCCCAGGTCGGCGCCGTCTTCACCGCCTTCGGCAAAAACGCGGGGCTGCGCACGACCACAATCTTCGGCGGCGTCGGCCAGGCCCCGCAGGTCGCCGCGCTGCGCGGCGGGATAGACGTCCTTGTCGCGACGCCCGGCCGCCTGGTCGACCTCGCGAACCAGAAGCACATCGACTTGCGGAGCGTGGAGCATTTCGTCCTGGACGAGGCGGATCACATGCTGGATCTCGGCTTTATCCACGACGTCCGGAACATCATCGCCCGCATTCCGGAGAAGCGGCAGACGCTTCTGTTTTCCGCCACGATGCCGAAGGAAATCGCCGCCCTCGCCGGCACGGTTCTCCGCGATCCGGTGAAGATTGCCGTCGCGCCGGTGTCGAGTCCGGTGGAGAGCGTGGAGCAGACGCTGCACCATGTCGAGAAGGCGAACAAGGGGAAGCTGCTGGTCGCGCTTCTGCGGGGCGGGGCGGACAGCACGCTGGTGTTTTCGCGGACGAAGCACGGAGCGGACAAGATCAGCAAGAACCTCAACGCCAACGGCATCCACGCCGCCGCCATCCACGGGAACAAGTCCCAGTCCGCGCGGACGGCGGCTCTCGCGTCGTTCAAGAAGGGCAGCCTCCGGGTTCTGGTGGCGACGGACATTGCGGCGCGGGGGATTGACGTGCAGGCGCTGCCGCTGGTGGTGAATTACGATTTGCCGGACGTTCCGGAGACGTATGTGCACCGTATCGGGCGGACGGGCAGGGCGGGGCTGTGCGGCAGGGCGGTTTCGTTCTGCGACGTCGCCGAGAGGCCGCTGCTCCGGGACATTGAGCGTCTTCTGCGTTTTTCCCTTCCCGCCGCGCCGGCGCATCCGCTTTCGCTGCCGCCGCCGGTTCCGGGGCCGGCGGTTGCGCCCGCATCCGCGCCGCGCGCCGTCCGCCGCGGCCCCCCGCCGCGCCGCGCCCGCCGCGCTTCATGAAAACAGCCAAACACAAAAAGGCCGCGCCCCGAAAGGGTCGCGGCCTTCTTTGTGGAATGCATTCCGCGCGGTTCATGCCGCGATGCTGTCTTCCTGCTCCATCTCCAGTTCCATGACGAAGGAGGTCGGCCGGAGGATGACGACCAGCGCCTTCCGTCCGCCGGAGAGGACGAGGGAGTGCATTTCGAAGCATTCCCTCCGCGCCGCCTCGGGGTGATCGTTCGCGCCCAGCGCCGGCCACTGCCTGCATGCGCGCCGCCACAGGTGCATGACCCAGTCGGCCGCTTCGCCGCGCCCGATGCGTTTCTGCAGGTCGGCGAATCCGTCGCCGCCCTCGACTTCGGTCGCCCAGGCGGGGAGCTGGCGCGGATAGGAAATTTCCCTGAAGTTCGCGCCCGCTTCCCAGAGGTCGTCTCCGGAGACGGTGCGGTGGATTTCGCGCCAGAGTCCGTCCTCGTCGCTGCAGCTGAGGCTGGCTTCGCCCTCGATGAAGATGCGCGCGTACGGCACGCGCAGATCGTAGGCGGGCGAGCCGAGCCAGTCCCCGGTGAAGAGCCAGCGCTTGAAGGAGGCCGGCCATTCGCGCGGGCAGCGGGAAAGCGACAGCCGCGTCGCGAATCCCCTGCGCGTCGCGTCGTCCAGCCCGAGCGCGAGGCGGAGATACAGGTTCCCCGCGCTCTGTCCCGCAGCCGCTCCCGCGAGGAGGGCGGGGAGGATGATGACGGAGCAGAGAAGGTAAAATCCAGCCTGCGGCGACGACGGCGGCGAAGGTCGCCGTGCCTGCGGCGAGATTGAGGAAGAGGCCGTGGCGCGCGCCCGCGCGCGCGTCGATGCGCTCATGGATGTCCCGCCAGTCGTCGGGGAGCGCCCCCTGGACGACGGCGATGCGGAGCGCCGAATGGCGGGTGATGTTCCTGGCTGTATGCTCGTAGGCGGACATGGTTGCGCCCTCCAAGAAAGAGTGTCTGCTGCATGCGCATGAACACGCATATCTTTATTTCGGATGTTTACGGATTCCCTTCAGGAAAAAATGGGAAAAGAGGATCTTTTTACGGAAGCGGGGGAAACATTTGACACGAGTTGCGTAAATACTTATTATAATACTTATGAAAAGAAGCAATAGATCCCGCATACTTGACTGCCTCCGTGCCGACGGCCCCGCCGGCGCGGCGGACTTGGCGGCTGCGACGGGGTTGAGCGTCGCCACCTGCGCGGGGCTGGCCGCCGCGCTGGTCGCGGACGGCGCCGCCGTCGAACTGCCCGCGAGGGAGTCGACGGGCGGGCGTCCCGGCCGCCGCTACGCGCACAATCCGGAGCGGTTTTTCATTGCCGCCCTTGCCGTCGAGGCTGTGCGCGGCGGGGACGCGACCGTGTCCTGCACCCTCGCGGACGCGGACGGAACGGTTGTGGAAGACCTTGGAGCAACCACCGCGACCGCCCTTCCGGAAACAATCGACAGGATTCTCGACGAACACCGCGCCCGCCGCCCCGCGCTGCGCGCGGCGGCGGTATCCGTCCCCGGCGTGGTGCAGGGCGGCGTTGTCGGCCTCTGCGACGCGCCGGAGCTGACGGGGCTTGCGCTCGCGCGGCGCCTGGAGGCGAGGCACGGCCTGAAGGCTGCGGTCGACAACGACGTGAATTTCGCCGCCCTCGGGCGCGGCGCGGGGAAGGGCGCTCCGGCGGATCTCGCGTTCCTCTATTTTCCGGAGGACAACTGGCCGGGCGCGGGGCTGCTTGTGAACGGCGCGCTGGTGCGGGGCAGGAGCAGTTTCGCCGGCGAGGTTTCGTTCCTTCCGCTGCCCGAGAACACGCGCTTTGCCGACGCGGCGAGGGAGGTTCCGGGCGCCGCAGGATCGCCGCGTCCGTATGCGGATCCCGAGCGCGCGGCGCTGTACATTGCCCGCATTCTCGGCTGCGTGGCGGCGGTGGTGAATCCGGAGGTTGTTGTGCTGTCCGGCGGCGCGGTGCGGGAGTCGATGCTTCCCGCCGTCCGCCGGTTCTGCCGCACTGTTGTCCCGGCGGAGCATCTGCCGGAGCTGGAGTTCTGCGCGGACTTTGCCGCCCTCCGCTTTGCCGGCATGGCGGCCGCGGCGCGGGATCGGGTTTTTGACGGAGAGGATGCGCGATGAGCGGCAAACTGGTGTTCGGGCGGTACGACTATGCGGCGTTTCTCACGTTCATGGCGTATGCCATGGGGTCTCTGGCCGTGCCGATGTGCCTTGTCGCGCTGGCGGCGGATTTGGGGTTTCCGCTGGACGGCGGGGGGATGGGGCTGGGGGGCGCGCTGCAGCTGGCGCGTTCGGTGCCGATGGTCGCGGTCATGCTCGTCTGCGGCTTCATCTCCGGGACGTGGGGGAAGCGCCGGTCGCTGGGGGTGTCGGTGCTGCTGATGGCGGCGGGGATTCTCGGCTGCGCGGCGGCGCCGTCGTACGCGCTGCTGTTCCTGGCGCTGGTGCTGTCGGGAGTGGGGGAGGGGGTTATCGAGGCGCTGGCGACGCCGTTCATTCAGGATCTGCACCCGGACGAACCGGGGCGGTATCTGAACATGACGCATTCGTTCTGGTCGGTGGGGGTGCTGGTGTTTGTGCTGTCCGCGGGGGCGCTGCTGCTGGCGGGGGCGTCGTGGCGCGCCGTGCTGCTGGGGGTGGGGGTTCTGGGGCTGGTTCCGGCGGCGCTGCTGCTGGTTCCGGGAAAGACGCGGTCGGCCAGTTCGGAGCGTTTTGTGCGGACGAGCTGGCGGGCGGTGTGCGGGCAGGCGTGGGCGATCATGCGGGTGCGGCGGTTCTGGGTGTTTTTCGCCGCGATGTTTTTTGCGGGGGGAGGGGAGTATTGCCTTACGTTCTGGTGCGCCAGCTTCATTCAGCTGGAGTTCGGCGGAACAGCGTGGGCGGCGGGGGCGGGGACGGCGTTTTTCGCGGCGGGGATGATTGCGGGAAGGATCGGGTCGGGGGCGTTCGTGCGGCAGGGCGGGCTGAAGGCGCTCATTGTCTGGTGCGCGGTCGCGGCGACGGTGGTGACGGTGTTTTTCCCCTGGGTGCGGTCGCTGTGGACGCTGTTCGCGCTGCTGTTCGTGTCGGGGGCGGCTGCGGGGCCGTTCTGGCCGAGCATCCAGTCCGACGGGGCGGCGCGGATCCGGGGGGACTATACGGTGATGATGATCATGTTTTCGTGCGCGGGGGTGCCGGGCTGCGGATTTTTCACCTATGCGATCGGGCTGCTGGGGGATTTCGTGGGGCTGCGGATGTCCCTGTTCATTGTCCCCGCCTGCTTCGCGGTTGTGCTGCTCCTGATGGGGTATGACATGCTGCGCGGGGAAAAGGACGCCGCGCGTGTCTAGCGCATTGCGCGGCGAAGTGCTTTGCATACAATGAACCCGTCGTTTTTTCCGTCGGATTGCACGCTGCATTGCATAAGGACACGCACATGAAAAGGATGATCATGAAAACCGTTTTCGCCGCCATGCCCCTCTTTGCCTGTTTCGCCGCGCCCGCGGCCGCGCAGGACAATCTCCCCAACGGCCTCTACGCCCGCTTCGACACGACGAAGGGCGTCATCATCACGGAACTGTTTTTCAAGCAGACCCCCGTCACGGTCGCGAACTTCGTCGGCCTCGCCGAGGGCACGATAGACAACCAGTACAAAAAGCCCGGCGAACCCTACTACGACGGCATCACCTTCCACAGGGTCATCGCGGACTTCATGATCCAGGGCGGCGACCCGACCGGCACGGGCACGAGCGGCCCCGGCTACCAGTTCATGGACGAGTTCGTCCCGAGCCTGCGGCACGACGCGCCGGGCATCCTGTCCATGGCGAACGCCGGCCCCGGCACGAACGGCAGCCAGTTCTTCATCACCCACGTCCCGACGCCGCACCTGGACGGGCGGCACACCGTCTTCGGGAAGGTCGTCTCCGGCCAGAACGTCGTCGACGCCATCGCCATGGGCGACGCGATGAAGAGCGTGCGGATTATCCGCGTCGGCGCGGAGGCGGAGGCGTTCCGCCCGAACACGGAGATCTTCAAGCGCCTCATGGCGGGCGAACCGTACCCGGGTCTCGCGCAGGCGGACGCGACGACAGGAGCAACGGCGGGAGCGGCGGCAAACGCGTCGGCGGGCGCGCAGCGCACCGTGAAGAGCAAGGCCGAATACGCCCGCCTCATCCGCGAATACGACAAGAAGGCGAAGACCACGATAGACGGCCTGCGCTACGTCGTCCTCGCGAAGGGATCCGGCGCGAAGCCGCGCCCGGGGAACATTGTCGAAGCCCACTACACCGGCTGCCTCATGGACGGCACGGTGTTTGACTCCTCGGTCGAGCGCGGCGAGCCGATCAGCTTCCCCGTCGGGCGCGGCCAGGTGATCCCCGGCTGGGACGAAGCGCTCCTGGACATGAAAATCGGCGAAAAGCGCGCCCTCATCATCCCGGCGAAGCTCGGCTACGGCGACCGGGGCGCCGGCGGCGTCATCCCGCCGAACGCCACGCTCTTCTTCGAGGTGGAGCGCGTGAAATAGCGATGTTCGCGCATCTGCACATCCACTCCCACTACTCCACCCTCGACGGCATCGTCCTCGTGGACAAGCTCCTCGCGCGCGCGAAGGAAATGGGGCAGACCGCGATGGCGCTGACGGATCACGGCGTCATGTACGGCGCCGTCGACTTCTACACGACCGCGAAGAAGATGGACATGAAACCGCTCGTCGGCTTCGAAGCCTACGTCGCCCCCGGCGACAGGCGGGAAAAGCCGACGGGCGATCAGTACTCCTACAACCACCTGACCCTCATCGCCCGGAACTTCGAAGGCTACCGGAACCTCTCCCGCCTCTGCTCCGACGGCTTCCTCAACGGCTTCTACCGCTACCCGCGCATCGACAAGGAAATCCTCCGGGAGCACGCCGACGGCGTCTGCGCCCTTTCCGGCTGCCTCCGGGGCGAAATCCCGCAGCTCCTCCTCGCGGAGAAGTTCGACGAGGCGGAAAAGGCGGCGCTCTGGTACCGGGACGTCCTCGGCGACGGCAACTATTTCCTCGAAATCATGGACAACGGCCTGGCGGATCAGCGGCGCATCCTCCCGGCGTTCCGCGAACTGTCGAAGAAAACGGGGATTCCCCTCGTCGCCACCTGCGACTCGCATTACCTCCTGCCTGAGCACAAAGACATTCAGGACATCATGATCTGCATCAACACCGGCAAGCTCCTCGCGGACGAAAACCGGATGCATGCGGAGACGGGATGCCACCTGAAGTCCGAGGACGAAATGCGCGCCGCGCTTCCCGGTTTCGGGGACGCGATTGAAAACACGCAGCGCGTCGTCGAACTCTGCAATCTGGAGCTGCCCCTCAAGGGCTTCCACCTCCCCACGCTCCGGACGCCGGACGGCATGACGGCCGAAGAATACATGACGAAAATCTGCATGGAGGGTCTCCGGGCGCGCTACGGCGACCCCCTGCCCGCCGCCGTCGTGGAACGCTTCGAAAAGGAAAAGCGCGTCATCGTGCAGATGGGCTTTCCGGACTATTTCCTCATCGTCTGGGACGTCGTGAACTTCGCGAAGCAGAACGGCATTCCCGTCGGCCCCGGGCGCGGATCGGCCGCCGGCTCCATCGTCGCCTACGGCCTCGGCATCACGAACCTGGATCCGCTGAAATACGGCCTCTTCTTCGAGCGCTTCCTCAACGAAGGCCGGAACGAGATGCCCGACATCGATCTCGACTTCGACAAGGAGCGCCGCCAGGAGGTCGTCAGCCACATCATCGCCACGCACGGCGCGGATCACTGCGCGAAAATCGTCACCTTCGGCTGCCTGTCCCTCAAGTCCGGCATCCGCGACGTCGGCCGCGTCATGGGCGTGCCGCTGCCGACGACGGACAAGCTCGCGAAGATGATCCCCGACATGTTCAAGCCGGAGAAAGGCTCCACCCCGCTCCAGTCCGCGCTCGCGTCCATTCCGGAGCTGAAGGCGGAGTACGACGGCGACCCCGAGATGCACCGCCTCCTCGACGCCGTCGGCATGCTCGACGGCGTGATGCGGAACACCGGCGTGCACGCGGCGGGCGTGCTTGTCGCGGACAGGAACCTTACCGACTACGGCCCCCTCGCCGCCCGCGACGGGGAAGTGACGACCCAGTACGAGATGAAGGCGCTGGAGAAATTCGGCCTCTGCAAAATCGACGTGCTCGGCCTCGAAACCCTCTCCCTCATCAAGAACGCCGTCGAGATCGTCAGGAAAACCCGGGGCGTCGACGTCGACATGGAAAACCTCCCCCTGGACGACAAGCCCACCTTCGACATGCTCTCGCGGGGCGACGCGAAGGGGGTGTTCCAGTTCGAGTCCGAGGGCTTCCGGCAGCTTCTCTCGCGGCTGAAGCCGGACGTGTTCGAAGACCTGATCGCGGCCGTCGCCATCTACCGCCCCGGCCCCCTCCAGTTCCTCGACTCCTTCATCAACAGGAAGCACGGCCGCGAGCCGCTGACCTACCTGCACCCGAAGATGGCGCCGATCCTGAAGGAAACCTACGGCCTCATCCTCTACCAGGAGCAGGTGCAGGCGCTGGCGCAGGATCTGGCGCATTTCAGCCTGTCCGAGGGCGATCTGATGCGCCGCGCGATGGGGAAGAAGGACGCCGCCATCATGGCGAAGTACCGCCAGCAGTTCATCGACTCCGCCGGCGCGGACATCGGGCGGGACATCGCGGAAAAGGCGTACGACCAGATCGAGGTCTTCGCCGGCTACGGCTTCAACAAGTCCCACTCCGCCTGCTACGCCCTCATCGCCTACCAGACCGCCTATCTGAAATGCCATTTCCCGAAGGAGTACATGGCCGCCATCCTCACGATCAGCCGCGGCGACTCCGCGGACATCGTGACCTACTCGAACGACGCGGCCGCCATGGGCGCGAAGGTGCTGCCCGTGGACGTGAACCGCTCGGACGCCTTCTTTGCCGTGGAGGGGGAGAACATCCGCTTCGGCCTCAGCGCCGTCAAGGGCATGGGGGACAACGCCGCCCTGTCCATAGAGCAGGAGCGGAAGGCGAACGGGGAGTACCGGGATCTCTTCGACTTCACCGCGCGGCTGGACATGCGCCTGGTGAACCGGGGCGCTGTGGAGGCGCTTGTCAAGGCGGGCGCGATGGACTGCTTCGGCATGGCGCGCGCGCGCCTCATCGCCGGCCTGGAGGCGGCGATGAACGCGGGGGCGGTCGAGCAGAAAGCCCGCTCAAGCGGCCAGATGGGGCTGTTCGCGGCCATCGAGCACGAAGCGCCGCCGCCGTCCCTGCCGATGCTTCCGGAATGGCCGGAGAAGCAGAAACTCCAGTTCGAGAAGGCTGTTCTCGGTTTCTATTGCAGTTCGCACCCTCTGGCCGAGCATTCCGCCGAGCTGGAGGCCTTTGCCACCTCGTCCATTTCCGAACTCGCGACAAAATTCGAGGACGGGGCGATTGTCGTCGTCGGCGGGCTTGTCAGCAAGTCCACGGTGAAGAACGACAAGAAGGGCCGCCGCTTCGCGATGATCGAGCTGGAGGACATGAACGGGAGCGCCCGGGGCGTGGTGTTTGCCAAGCTTTTTGAAGAGGTGAAGGAATATCTGGTCGCGGACGCGGTGGTGTTTGTCGAGGCGCGTCTGGACAAATCCCGGGACGAGCCGTCGCTGGTCGTCAATTCGGTCATTCCCATGGCGGACGCGCCGCGCCGCCTTGCCGCGCGGGCTGTGGTGCGCCTGCCGATGGAGGGAGTGGAAGCGCCGAAGCTGGAACGCCTCCGCGCGCTTGTCGCGAAGAACCGGGGGGAGACGCGGCTGTTTTTCCGGCTTGTCTCTCCGGAGGGCCGCGTGGACATCCGCGCCGGCGATCAGTTCGCGCTCTCCCCGACGCGGGAGGTCATCGACGGCATCCGCGATCTCTTCGGCGACGGCGCGCTGACCCTGGGCGGCCGCCGCAGCGGCTGAGGGAAGGATGTCAGGCGCGCCCGCCTTTTTCCACCATGTCGAGAAGTTCGGACAGGCAGCCGACAAGCTCCTCGATGACGCCGCCGGTGAGTTCCGGCAGCGGCACCCGCGCCGCGAGCGCCATGGAGTCCGCGTCCGCTCCGGCGGGATTGACCTCCCACGGATGGCTCCGCGGCAGTCCGCAGGCGTCGCGGAGTATGCCCTCCACGCCGTTCCCCGGCGGAAGGGGCCGGGACAGCGTGACGACAGTCCACTCCCCGGCGCACTCGACGCGCAGCCTGCCGAGTCCTCCGAAGAACAGCTCGATCCGTCCTCCCCCTTCCGCGGAGAGGGAGCGCATGCCGAGCCTGCGTCCGAAATCCGTTATGGCGTTTTCAAACACGGTCGTCGCTCCGGCGAACAGTCGTTTCCCCAAGTATACAAAAAATTTTTGAAAAATCCATTGCAATGCGTCCGACCGCGCATACGATATCCGGCATGAACGGAACGCAGACGCAGAACACCACGAGCTGGCGCGGCATCTGGTGGCGGACATCCGCCAACAGTCCCGCACGCACGTCTGCCTGATTCCCCCGGCGCTCCGGCGCCCGAACAAAAAAGCAGAACCGATGACGGGACAGCATTCGCTGTCCCGTTTTTTTTTGCAGAGGATAAAAAATGCCAGCCAAACGCACAGACGGAAAAATCCGCATGCTCCCCGGCGAACGGTTCACCCCCTTCGCCCTCGCCCGCAAACTGGGGGCGAAAATCCTGTTCGAATCCTCCTCCTTCCAGAGGGGACGCACACGCTACTCCCTCCTCGTGTTGGACGAAGCGTTCCGGCTCACCCAGCGCGGCGACAGCGTCTTCTTCCAGGCGGCCGGCGAGGCGGAGCGCCCCTTCGACTCCGCCCCCGCGCGGGACATTCTCGACGCCGCCGCCTACTTCGCCGACCAGCACCCGCTGCTGCACCAGGACTTTCCCTACCCCTGCGGCGGCTTCGGCTACGTCGGCTACGAGTTCGCCGCGAAGTGCGACCAGATCCGCCTGTCGGAAAAGCCGGACGACACCGGCATCGACGACGCCGTCTTCCTCTACGGCCACGTCTACCTCATCTACGACCACCACGCCGACGTCATCTACCTCCACGGCGTGAACTACAACGAGCACGAGGTGGATCTCGCGCAGGCCATCGACGCCGTCGAGCGCCGCATCCGGGACTTCGACTTCAATTACCTGATAGAGCGGGAGCAGGCGGCGGTCGCGCGCATCCTCCCCGGGGAGGAGGGCGACACGGACGAGGACTTCCTCGCCGGCGTCCGCGCGATCAAGGAAGACATCGACAACGGCGAGCTTCTCCAGTGCGTCCTTTCCCGCCGCGTGACGGTGGAGACGACGCAGAGCTCCTTCGACAGCTACCGCCGCCTCCGCTCCATCAATCCCTCCCTCTACATGTTCCACATCGACTTCGGCGACTTCCAGCTCTTCGGCGCAAGCCCCGAAGTGCACGTGAAGATGAAGGAAAACCGCATCACCATCAAGCCCCTCGCCGGCACCCGCCCCCGCGCCGCCGACCCCGCCGTGAACGCGGAGCGCGAACGGGAACTCCTCGCGGACGAAAAGGAACGCGCCGAGCACCTGATGCTTGTCGATCTCGCCCGGAACGATCTCTCCCGCGTCGCGAAGCCCGGCAGCGTCGCCGTCACGGAGCTGATGACAGTCGAGCACTACTCCCACGTCATGCACATTTCCTCCACGGTGACGGCGGAGCGCGCGGAGGGCGTGCCGAGCCTGGACGCGGTCCGCCTTTCCTTCCCCGCCGGCACCGTCACGGGCGCGCCGAAAATCCGCGCGATGGAAACGCTGGACAAGCTGGAGAAACACCCCCGCCGCTTCTACGCCGGCATCGTCGGCTACATCGAGCCGGGCGGGGAATTCAACACCTGCATCGCCATCCGCTGCGGCCTGCAGAAAGCCGGCCGCCTCTACCTCCGCTCCGGCGCGGGCATCGTCCACGACTCCGTGCCGGAGACGGAACTCGCCGAAATCAACCACAAGCTCGCAGCCATGCTCGCCGCGCTTGATCTTCAGGAAAGGCGGTAATCCCATGCCCCCCGTCATCATCGATCACTTCGACTCCTTCACCTACAACCTCGAACACATGCTGCGCGGCCTGGTCGGCGCGGACATCCGCGTCGTGCGCTCCGACGCCTTCGCGCCCGGGGACTTCGACGGGGACGACGTCTCCGCCCTCATCCTCTCCCCCGGCCCCGGCCGCCCCTCCGACTACCCGGCAAGCCTCGACCTTATCCGCCGCCACGCGGGGAAGAAGCCTGTTTTCGGCGTCTGCCTCGGGCACGAGCTTATCGTCGAAGCCTTCGGCGGCCGCATCCGCAAGGGGAAGCGCATCATGCACGGCAAGACGGACGACATGCTCACGGACACCCGCGGCTGTTTCCGGAACATTCCCTCGCCCGCCTCGTTCATGCGCTACCACTCCCTCGTGGCCGATCCGGAGCTGCCCTCCTGCCTGGAGGCCTGCGCCTGGAGCCGCGCGGACGGCGACATCATGGCGGTGCGCCACAGGGAGCACCGGATAGAGGGCGTGCAGTTCCACCCCGAGTCCATCGCCTCGGAAGCGGGGCGGAAGGTGGTGGAGAATTTCCTGAACTACCGCCGCGAGCCGTTCCCCGCGAAGCAGACCCTCTCCCGCCTCCTCGCCGGAGACGACATCGGCCGCGGCAGCGCGCGGGAGTTCATGCTGGAGGCGGCGGAGGGGAACCTCACCGACGCGCAGATCGCCGGCTTCCTCTGCGCCTTCGAGGCGAAGGGGCCTTCGTCGGAGGAAATCGCCGGCGCGGCGTCGGTGCTGGTGGAGAAGGCGCGGCCGTTCACGGCGGACGTCCCCGTGCTGGACATTGTCGGCGTCGGCGGCGACGGGAAGGGATCGTTCAATCTGTCGTCGATGGCGGCGATTGTCGCGGCGGCCTGCGGCGCGCCCGTCGCGAAGCACGGCGGGAGGGCGGTAAGCTCCTTCTGCGGATCGGCGGACTTCTTCGCGGAGCTGGGGTATCCGCTTGATCTGGAGCCGTCGGCGTCGGAGGCGCTCCTCCGCCGCACAGGCTTCGCCTTCCTGTTCGCGCCGCTCTACCACAGCGCGATGCGCCACGCCGCGCCCGCCCGCAGGCAGCTTGCCGTGCGCACGCTCATGAACCTTCTCGGCCCCCTTGCGAATCCCGCCCGCGCGGCGCACCAGCTTCTCGGCGTGCCGGAGATTTCCCTTCTCCGCCCGATGGCGGAGGCTGCCGCGCTCCTCGGCGCGCGCCGCGTCCTGACCATCCGGAGCGACGACGGCCTGGACGAAATTTCCTGCTCCGCGCCGACGCGCTGCGTGCTTGCCGAAAACGGATCCCTGCGGGAGTTCACGTTCAACCCCGCGGAGGCGGGGGCGATCCCCGCGCCTCCGGAGTCTCTGACCGGGGGCACGGCGGAGGACAATGTCGCCATCGCCCGCCGCCTTCTCGCGGGGGAGGAGCTTCCCGGCGTCTTCGACGCGACCTGCCTGAACGCGGGGGCGGGGCTTTTCGTGTCGGGAAATGCGGAAAGCATCGCCGCCGGCACGGAGAGGGCGCGCGCGGCGTTCCGGAGCGGAGAGGTGCGCGCGAAGCTTGCGGAAATCCTTGCGCTCGCCGGAGAAAACGCGGAAAATGCCCGGAAGTCCTGAGACATGTTGAGCCTGTTGACGCCTGCCGCGTACGAGCCTGCCGCCGCATCCGCTTCGGCAGGCTCCGCGCGCTGCAAACGGCCTGCACATGCTCCGGGCGGAGGACTCCGGCAGTGGAAGCGCGGAACACGAAACAGAACCGGATTTTCCGGGACACCCTCGCTCTCACCCGCCCCTATTTCCGGCGGGAGAACGGCGGCTACGGGCCGCTGCTCGTTCTTGGCGTCCTGACGACGCTCCTGGCGATGGTGTTCAGCTATCTTGTGTACGACGCGCGCGTTTCCGCCCGCGCGACGGGGAACCGCGTCCTGTGGACGGAGCTGGACGCCGGCGGCGCGGCGGTGCGGGACGGCGTGGGCGGGCGGAGCACGCCTCCGCCCTCGTTCCTCCGCATCGTAGCGGGCGCGGTGAGCATTCTGGACGACATGGCGCGGGACGCCATGTTCGCCCTCCGGGGCGACGGCGGCCACCCCGCGACAAACAGCGCCATCGCCGTCATCGCCGTCGACGAGACCAGTCTGGAGCGGCACGCCACCTGGCCCTGGCCCCGGACGGACGTCGCCCGCCTCCTCCGGAAGGCGGCGGACGCCTCCGTCATCGGGATGGACATTCTCTTCCCGGATCAGGACAAGACCTCCCTCTCCCGCTCCCTCCCCCGCATAGCAAGCCTCTTCGGCCTGGACATAGACGCCTCCGCCGTCCCGCAGGAGACGCTGGACAACGACCTGCTTCTCGCGCGCCAGATGGCGCGTTCGCGCACGGTGCTGGGCATGCTGCTCTTCGACGGCGCGCGCCCTCCGCGCCGCCTGGAGTGCGGGGATCCGATGGTGCGCCCCGTGCTGGTTCTTCCGGACGGTTCGCCCGCCGATCCCGCGTCCGTCCTTCTGGAGGACGCGGAGTACGCGGCGACAAGCATCAGCCGCATCCGGAGAGGCGCCTCCCCCCCCGTCGGGGAAGGCTTCATGAACCTCTTCCCCCTTTCCTCGGGCGTGCTGCGGAGCATTCCGGTGCTTGCGCGCGTCTCGCACGAGGCGTTCGCGGAGGGCGGCGCGGAGGACGGGCGCATCATCCCGTCGTTCGTGCTGGAAGTGGTGCGCGTGCACCTCGGCGGCGACGGCTACAGGGTGGATCTCGCCGGCAGCAGCATCCGCGTCCCGGCGGAGCCGGGCGGCGGCGACGAGCACTTCGCCGTTTCCAGCCTGTCGATCCTGCGGGGGGAGAAGGAACTCCTGACCATGCCCCTGAGCGAATTCGCGGACATGGAGGTCACCTTCCGGAACAGCGCGCGGGACTACACGGTCTACCCCGCGTGGGAGGTGCTCGCGGGGATGCACGACGGCGCGTTCACGGGCAAAATCGTGTTCATCGGCGGGACGACGGCGGCGGTGGGGCATGTCGTGTCCGCCGGCCTCCAGATGCCGGAGGTGTCGACGGTGACGGCGCACGCGTCGATGGCGGCGGCGATGCTGAAGGGGGATTTCTTCCACAACAGCTACAGGCACAATTATTTCTGGCGCCAGGTGTTCATCCTGGGCGTCGGGCTTGCCGTGACGCTGTCGGTGCTGTTCGGCGGCGTGCTTGTCGGCGCGGCCGCGGCGGCGCTCTGCGCGGGCGCGGTGTTCGCCACCGGCTACTTTTTCTTCTTCATCCGGGGCGAGGACGTGGGGGTGACGCTGCCTGTCGCGTCGGCGTTCGCGGTGCTCGCCGTGCTTGTCGCGTCGCACTACCTTTCCGTCGGCCGCGAGCGCCGCTTCATCCGCCGCGCCTTCGCGCAGAACGTGAGTCCGTCCATCCTCGCCTATCTGGAGATGCACCCGAACCGCCTCACCTCGCTCTCCGGCGAGCACAGGAACATGACGGTGCTCTTCACCGACATCCGCGGCTTCACCAGCATGTCCGAGCGCATGACCGCCCCCGACCTCGCGCGCTTCCTCAACGAATACCTCACCCCGATGTCGGACATCGTGATGCGGAACACGGGCACGGTGGACAAGTTCATCGGCGACGGGATGATGGCGTTCTGGAACGCGCCGACGGACAACCCGGATCACGCCCGCGACGCCGCGCGCGCGGGGCTGGAAATGGTCGCGGAGCTGGACAGGCTCCAGCCGGACTGGACAAGCCGGGGCCTGCCGAAAATCCGCATCGGCTGCGGCATCAACACGGGGCCGATGTTCGCCGGCAACATGGGTTCCGAAACGCGGAAAAACTACACCGTGATGGGCGACAACGTGAACATCGCCAGCCGCCTGGAGGAGCTGAACAAGGTCTATTCCTCGAACATCCTCGTGACCGAGTCGACGCGCCGGGCGCTGGGGGCGGACTTCATCTGCCGCGTGACGGACAAGGTGCGGGTGAGCGGCAAGGAGGAGGCGGTCGTCATCTACGAGCTGCTGGGCGAGGGCGTTCCGGGCGAGGAGAAGCTGGAGGAGCTTGCCGCCTTCGCGCGCGTGTTCGAGCTGTACCAGCAGAAGGAATTCGCGACCGCGGAGACGCTCCTGAAGGAACTCGTCTTCATCCGCCCGGCGCCGCTGTACAAACTGTATCTGGACAGGCTGGCGATTTACAAGGCGCTTCCGCCCCCGCCGGACTGGGACGGCACGTTCGCGAAAATGTCGAAATAGGCTGCCATGAGAATATATGCTGATCTCTTTCTGGTTTTCTTCCGCATCGGCCTCTTCACGCTGGGCGGCGGCTACGCCATGCTCCCGCTCATAGAGCGCGAGGTCGTGGACGGAAAGAAGTGGCTGGAGGGGGGGGACTTCCTGAACGTCCTCGCGATTGCGCAGTCCCTGCCGGGGCCGATAGCGGTGAACACGGCGACCTTCGTCGGCTACAGGGTGCGCGGCGTCCCCGGCTGCCTTGCCGCCGTTTTCGGCACCGTCATGCCGTCCTTCCTCTGCATGCTCGCGATTGCCCTCTTCTTCACCGGCATCAAGGACAGCCCGACGGTCGCGGCGGTGTTCACCGGCATCCGCCCCGCCGTCGCCGCGCTCATCGCCGCCTCGGTGTGGAGCCTCGGGAAAAAGGCGCGGCTGACGAAATTCACCGCCGCGCTCGCCCTGGCCGCGGCGCTCTGCGTCTGGCTCGGAAGCGTCAGTCCCGCGTGGGTCGTGCTTGCCGTCGCCTGTGCCGGCGCGATGTTTCCCGCGGCGAAGCCGGAGGTGAAATAGCCCATGGACAACCGGTATGCGCCCCTGTTCCTGTCGTTCCTGAAAATCGGCCTCTTCGGCTTCGGCGGCGGCTACGCCATGCTTCCCCTGATCACCCACGAAGTGGTGAACAACCGCGGCTGGACGACGACGGGCGAATTCGCCGACATGGTCGCGATGTCGCAGATGACGCCCGGCCCCGTGGCGCTGAACGCCGCGACGTACCTGGGCTTCGCCGTGGAGGGCGTTCCGGGGTCTCTTCTGGCGACATTCGCCGTGTGTCTTCCGCCGGTGCTGATCATGTACGCGGTCTGCCGCTTTTTCCTTTCGATGAAGGACAACCCGCGCGTCGCCGGCGCGATGCGCCTTTTGCGCCCGACGGTGGTGGGGCTGGTGCTGGCGGCCGCCCTGTTCCTGATGAACGGGCAGAATTTCGTGGACTGGAAGAGCGCCGTGATTTTCGCCGCCGCCTTTGCCGCGACAGCCTTCCGGGGCGTCCACCCGATCCCTCTTCTCGTCGCCGCCGGCGTCGCCGGCTGGCTGCTCTATTGAAAACGCTTTGAACTCCGCGAAGGAGCCTGCATGCCCGGCCGAAGCCTTGTCCTCACGATAGCCCAGCTGAACCCCGTTGTCGGCGATCTTCCCGGCAATCTGGAGAAAATCGCCGACGCGTACCGCGACGCGGAGCGGAACGGCTCCGCCCTCGTCGTGACCCCGGCGTATTCGCTCACCGGCGCCCCGCTGGACGATCTGACGGACAGCCGGGACTTCCTCGACGCCGTGAACGACGCCTTCGCGGCCGCGGCGAAGCTGACGGAAAACCGCGCCCCCGCCCTCGCCGTCGGCCTCCCGTACAGGAAAGCCTCCGGCGCGCCGGGACACGCCGCCGTCATCCTCGCGGGCGGAAAGATTCTCGACGTCGTCGGCGTGGAACACCCCTGCCGCACGGTGCGGATCAGCGGCGTCCGCGTGGGCTTCCATACGGGCGGCGGCGTCTGGCCCCGGGAGATGGAGGCGGACATCGTCGTCCGCGCCGCCGCGGCCGTCTTCACCCCGGACAGCCTCCGGCACAGGGTGGAGGCCGTCGCCCTGCCGACGGTGCGCGCGACAGGCGTGCCCTTCGTCTCCGTGAACCTGGCGGGCGGGCAGGACGAGGTGGTCTTCGAGGGCGGTTCGTTCTGCCTGGACGGGCAGGGGAGGACGGCGCTCCGGCTGCCCCTGTGGGAGGAGTGCGCGCGGACGTTCTCCGTCGCGGAAGAGGCGGGGGATGGTGCGGAGGGGAGCGGTTTTCCCTTCCCCGACGCGCGCGAATCCGTGTACATGGCGATGACCGTCGGCCTCCGGGACTATGTGCGGAAGAACGGCTTCACCGACGTCGTCCTCGGCCTTTCGGGCGGGATGGACTCGGCGCTGGTCGCCGCCGTCGCCGGCGACGCCCTGGGCGCGGAGCGCGTCCACTGCATCCGCCTCCCGTCCGCGCACACCTCCGCCCTCTCGAACACGGCTGCGGAGGAAATGTGCCGGATCTGGGGCTTCTCCCTCGACACGCTCCCGATAGGGGAGCTTGTCGCCGCGGCCGAGAAAACGGTCTCCCCCGCGATACGGGCGCGCGGGGCGGAGGAGCTGAAAAAGCTCAGCCGGGAAAACGTGCAGGCGCGCGCGCGCGGCTTCCTCCTCATGACCCTGTCGAACGACTGCGGCTGGCTCCTCCTCTCGACGGGCAACAAGTCGGAAATCGCCGTCGGCTACTCCACGCTCTACGGCGACATGGCCGGCGCGTACAATCCCCTGAAGGACGTGTTCAAGACCATGAGCTACGCCGTCGCGGACTGGCGCAACCGGAACAGGCCGGCCGGCCTTTCCGGCCCGGCGGGAGAGGTGATTCCGCAGAGCATCATCGACCGCCCCCCCTCGGCGGAGCTGAGCGACGGCCAGCTGGACACGGATTCCCTCCCCCCCTACGCGACGCTGGACGCCGTCCTCCGCGAACTGGTGGAGAAGGAGACTTCCGCCACGGAGCTTGCGGCGCGCGGCGACTTCGACCCCGCCCTGGTGCGCCGCGTCCACCGCATGCTGCGCCTCTCGGAGTACAAGCGCCGCCAGGCCGCCCCGGGGCCGAAGACGACAGACCGCGCCTTCACGCTTGATCGCCGCATGCCGATGACGAATGCGTTTGATCCGTTTTTTTTGAAGGAAAATTTGTTGCCAGACGCAGAAACGTGATGTAGACTACAGAAAGCATTAACCAGGGTTTGTCGTCACGAGTGCTTTGTGTCGATTTTTCGTTTGTTTTGTGCTGGGCGAGTCCGATTTTCGAAGGCAATGTGTCGACATTGTCGAGAAAAGCGGGCGAAGCACAGCGCAAAACGGGCGGAAAAGCGCCACAAATGACTCGTGACGACAGACCCTATAGACTGGAGGACATGCCGTGTCCATCAATGCGCTGAACGCCCCCCTGTCCGGCCTGAACGCCGCGCAGTACCGTCAAAACGTGACGGCGAACAATGTTGCGAATGTGAACACCCCCGACTTCCAGCCCGCGCAGACGCGCACGGCGGACGCCGCGTACGTAAACGACGTCGGCCAGGGCGCGACGGCGTCGGCCGTCCCCGCGGGGTACGCCCCCCCGCGCCCCGGCCAGATCCAGCAGCCCGGGCAACCCGGCCAGGCGACGATGGCGCAGACGGCCAATCCCGTCACCGCGCCGTCCAACGTGGACATGATCACGGAGACGACGAACAGGATGCAGGCGCAGAACGCCTACGGCGCGAACATGCCCGCTGCCCGCGCGATGAATGAAATGTCGCAGACGCTGATGGACATCCAGAGCTGAACCTTCGACCTGTGCCGCCGCCGCAGACGCGCGGGTCGAATGTCTCACATGGAGAACGCTCCCCGGGGCGTTCTCCGTTTTTTTTCACTCTTTTTTTCTTTTCTCCGGCTGAATTTCCCATTGCGCATTCCTTCGGGCGGGTTTATAGTGGTGTTCCTCTTTTACCGGAATTTTTTTTTGCAGGAGAATGCCGATGATCGTCCTTGTCGTTAACTGCGGCTCCTCGTCCATCAAGTACCAGTTGTACAATATGCCTGAGAAGAAAGTCCTCGCGAAGGGACTTGCCGAAAAGGTCGGCGAGAGCACGAGCCTTCTCACGCACCGCAAGGGGGGAGAGAAGTTTGAAATAGCCAAACCCATTGCGAACCACAAGATCGGCATCGAGATGATTCTCGCCTGCCTGACGGACGCGAAGATGGGCGTGCTGTCCAACGTGAAGGAAATCAGCGCCGTCGGCCACCGGGTCGTTCACGGGGGCGAAGCGTATTCGGACGCGATGCGCATCGACCAGGACGTTCTCGGCTGCATCGAGGAATGCGCGGATCTCGCGCCGCTGCACAACCCGCCGAACCTTATCGGCATCAACGAGTGCCGCGCCGCGCTGCCCGGGGTTCCGATGGTCGCGGTGTTCGACACGGCGTTCCACCAGACGCTGCCCCGGCACGCGTACCTCTACGCGCTGCCGTATGAAATGTACGAGAAAATACGGCTTCCACGGCACGAGCCACGCGTACATCACGCACCGCGCCGCGCAGATTCTCGGAAAGCCCGTGAACGATCTCAACATCATCACCTGCCACCTCGGCAACGGCTGCTCCATGGCCGCCGTGAAGAACGGGAAGTCCGTGGACACGACGATGGGCTTCACCCCGCTTGCGGGTCTCGTCATGGGCACGCGTTCCGGCGACATCGACCCCGCCATCATCCCCTTCCTCGTGAACAAGCCCGAATACTCGAAGGTGCCGGACATCGACAAGATGCTGAACAAGAAGTCCGGCCTGCTCGGCGTGAGCGGCGTGTCGAACGACATGCGCGATCTGGCGACGGACGCGGCGAAGAACGGCCCCGACTCCCGCTCGCAGCTTGCGATAGACATGTTCTGCTACCGTGTGAAGAGTTACGTTGGCGCGTACATGGCGGTTTTGGGTCGTGTGGACGCGGTCTGCTTCATGGGCGGCATCGGGGAGAACGGCGCGGACGTGCGCGCGGGCTGCCTGTCGAACCTGGAGAACTACGGCCTGTCGCTCGACGCCGAGAAGAACAAGGCGACCCTGCTCGGCAAGGAGGGCGACATTTCCTCCCCCGGCTCGAAGGTGAAGATCCTCGTCATCCCGACGGACGAGGAAGGCTGGATTGCCGAAGAAACGTTCAAGCTCTGCCAGTAACCGCGCCGCAAAAAGAGACGCAAAAAGCCCCGGACAGCGTCCGGGGTTTTTTCATGCGATCAACGCTATTCAAAACAACTCGGAATGGCTGGCGAGACGAAAAAGGCGGAGCTCGTCGGGATATTTTGCATAGACAAGGATCAAGTCAGGGGCAACATGGCAGTCCCGTGCCTGTTTTTTCGCCCAGTGGCCGGAGAGCGCGTGATCCCGCAGCCGCTCCGGCAACTGCGCATCGTCAAGCAAAAGATCCGTCACGGATTGCAGCATTTCCGGAGAACATGCGCCGGAACGTCGCACTCTTTTCCAGTCGCGCCTGAACGAGGCGGTCGAGTGAATCCTTCTCATGCCTCTTCCAGGAACGCGCGGAATTCCTCACGCGTCATGGGTTGCGATTTCTCCGCCATTCCCTCCTCAATCGCGCGAATCGTCTCCGCGTTGGGAATATGCGAAGAGTGCTTGCAGGCGAACCAGGGATCCTCCTCCTCTTTGCGCACTGCCGGCTTCTGCTTCCTTCCGCGCACTTTTTTCACGGCTGTCGTCATGGCGTTTCCTCCCGACAAAACGCTGCAACAAACCCCCAGTATACCCTTTCTCTGTCGGGAACAAAAGAGGATATCCCTGCCGGCAGTCCTACCGGCAGCGCATGCGGCGGAGATCGCTGGCGACGGCGCGTTCGCTTTCCGCTTCGCGGTTTTTCCCGAGGCGGCTCA
>QMCE01000405.1_pt1 | contig 22001 bp, 14 predicted proteins | sample 1821851 | NCBI WGS metagenome assembly QMCE01 (sample SAMN09453174, study PRJNA476694) | Termite gut metagenome, whole genome shotgun sequencing project. | isolation source: worker | host: Odontotermes sp. | place: South Africa:Pretoria | collected 2016-01-28 | reverse complement strand
GATAGAAAAGAGACCCCTTTTCTGTTCTTAATTAATTTTTTTATGAGAAAACATTTAGTTTCTGCCGCGGCGCTTGCTTTTGCGTGCCCGACAGTCATGGCGCAGACATCTGCGCAAGGGGCGTATCAGGCCGGACCTGCTCATACGCCTGTGGAAACATTCGAGCCACAATCCGATTCCATTCGCCTGATCGACATCGGCAGTGTGGAAGTCCAAGCCACGCGCGCCGGAGAGAAAACACCGGTCGCCTACTCCGACATAAGCCGCGAGGAAATCGCCGGGATGAACTACGGGCAGGACATACCTTTCCTGCTCACGCTAACCCCCTCGGTGGTGGCCACCTCCGATGCCGGTGCTGGCATAGGCTACACGGGAATACGCATCCGCGGTGTGGACGCCACACGTATCAATGTAACTTCCAACGGAGTGCCAATGAACGATGCCGAAAGCCATTCGCTCTACTGGGTCAACACTCCCGACATCGCCTCCTCGGTGCAGGACATACAGGTTCAGCGCGGCGTGGGCACATCCACCAACGGCGCGGGAGCATTCGGCGGCAGCATCAACCTCAGGACAGAATCTCCGTCGGTCGATCCGTCGGCCGAGACCTCGTTCTCATACGGCTCCTACAACACGCACCGCGAGATGGTTAAGGTCAACACAGGTCTCATGGGCGGCAAATGGGCGTTCGGGGCAAGGCTGTCAAACCTCCATTCGGACGGATACATAGAGAGAGCCTCGACCGATATGAAGTCGTGGTTCGCTCAGGGCGGCTATTACGGTTCCGGTACGGTAGTGAAATTAGTGGCTTTCGGCGGCAAGGAGAAGACCTACCATGCGTGGAACGGCATCGAAGCGGATCAAATGGCCGCAAACCGCCGGTACAACCCCTGCGGCGAGATAAAAGACCTTGTGCGCGACAGCGACGGCAAGCCTCTGCTCGACGATGACGGTAACCGTCAATACGAAGTTAATGGTTACTACAAAAATCAGTACGACAATTACATACAGAACAACTACCACCTAATTCTCAACCAACGCATAAGCCACGCATGGAACTTCAACGCCACACTGCACTACACTTCCGGCGACGGCTACTACGAGGAGTTCAAGAACGGGCAATCGCTGAAGGAATACGGACTCGATCCATTCGTCGCGGCCGATCCCGATCTGGCCGATTATGTGGATGAGGACGGATTGGTGACAAAGAGCAACCTTATCCGCCAGAAAAAGATGCTGAACGACTTCTATGGCATAATAGCCTCGTTCAACTACTCAGGCGACAGGCTTACCGCCACCATCGGCGGGGCTGCCAACCGCTACGACGGCGTTCATTTCGGACCGGTGATATGGGTGAAGAACTATCTGGGCGATCTGGACGTCGACCACGAATATTACCGCAACCGGAGCGACAAGAGGGACATGAACTTCTTCGCCCGCGCCAATTACGAGTTGACTCGCGGTCTCAACATCTACGCCGATATGCAGTACAGGCGCATACACCACGTAATAGAGGGCGTTAACGACAAGTACGACTGGCACAAGGAAGAGATGCAGGCGCTCGATGTGAATAAGACCTACGACTTCTTCAACCCCAAGGCGGGTATATTTTACGATATAAACCGCAGCAATAGCGTGTATGCTTCGTTCGGGGTGGCACACAAGGAGCCTACCCGCAATAACTTCACCGATGCAAGATTCGGCTCCACACCGCGTCCCGAAAGGCTTTTCGACTACGAATTGGGCTATTCGTTCCGCAGCCGTATCTTCTCGGCCGGAGTGAACCTCTACTATATGGACTACAAAGACCAACTCGTGCTCACGGGTGAGACAAACGATATAGGCGAACCCCTCTCCGACAACGTCGCCCGGAGCTACCGCACGGGGATTGAACTCTCTGCCGGCGTAAAGATAGCCGACTGGCTGCGCTGGGACCTCAACGCCACATTCAGCCGCAACCGGATACTCGACTATACCGAATACATCACCGATTACGACGCCGACTGGAACGAACTCGGTTCGCAAACGGCCGTTTACATGGGCGAAACGACCATATCGTACTCCCCGTCGGTGATAGCCGGAAGTCTCATAACATTCAATTACAAAGGCTTCAACGCCGCCTTCCAGTCGCTCTACGTCGGCAGCCAGTACGTGACAAACTCGCAGCAGGACGGCGTGAAGGATGCCGAAGGGAATTACACGCTCCAACCGCTGAAGCTCGACGCATACTTCGTTAACAACCTCCGGCTCGACTACACATTCAAGCTCAATGGAGTGAAACAGTTGACAGCGGGAGTTACGATAAATAACCTCTTCAACGCCAAGTATTGCAGCAACGGCTGGGGTTACAGTTCGCTGATCCACGAGTCCGACGAAAGCAGCTACCAATACAACGGCATGGGCTACTTCCCGCAGGCCACGACCAATGTACTGGCAAACCTCACACTTAGATTTTAATTGAATATGGAAAATGGAAAATTAAGCGTGGACAATGAAACAATAAAGTCGTATGTATGCAGTTACATAGTATATCCCGCATGGCACTGTATCGGTTTCATCCCCTAATTTTCCATTTTCCATTTACAATTTTCCATTTGCAAAAATGTGGTTTTGGATTGAAATAATCGGCACTGTTTTGGGGTTGTTCTACCTCTGGTTCGAATATAGGGCGAGTATCTGGCTTTGGCCGGCCAATATCGTCATGCCCGCCATTTACATTTTGGTTTACTTTCACGGAGGGTTCTATGCCGATATGGGGATCAATGTGTGGTACTTGGGCGCCGGGATTTACGGGTGGCTCGTCTGGCTTCGCGGCAATGCACGGGGCGGTAACGGAAAGACGAATATGCCCATAACCCGCACTCCGCGCAGGCAATACCTTCCGCTATTGCTGTGCTCCATCGTTTTTTTCGTTGCCATCGTTCTTATTTTGATTAACTTTACCGACAGTACCGTGCCCTACGGCGACGGCTTCACCACAGCCCTCAGCATAGTGGCGCTTTGGATGTTGGCACGCAAGTACGTAGAACAGTGGCTGGTATGGATGGTGGTCGATATCGTATGCACCGGCCTGTACGTCTACAAGGGACTCTACCCCACTGCCGGCCTGTATGCGCTGTACAGCGTCATATCGGTATTCGGCTACCTAAAATGGCTAAAAATGATGAGCGATGACAAAAGGGGCAATAAAAAAATATCCGCTACCGACGGAAACCACAACGGCTAAAGCCGTCATTCTGGCCGACGGGGAGTATCCCGCGCCCGGTAGCATAGCGGGCGGGATACTCCGTTCGGCCGGATATGTGGTGTGCTGCGACGGAGCGGCCGACAGTTACATCGCCGACGGTAATATTCCGGCGGCCATTGTAGGCGACTGCGACTCGCTCTCCCCGGATACCATGCGGCTCCACTCAGGCATCGTCCACCGTATAGACGATACGGAGACCAACGACCTCACAAAGGCTTTCCGCTTCTGCCTTTCGCAGGGACTCGACGACATCATAATCCTGGGCGCCACAGGCCGCAGGGAAGACCACACGCTGGCCAACATAGGACTGCTGTCGGATTATGCCGCCACGGAAGGTGTCACCCGCGTAAGCATGATAACAGGCAACGGCGTATTCGATTCCATAGCCGGCGATGCCGTTTTCGACAGTTTCGAGGGGCAGCAGGTGTCGCTGTTCACCATCGACCCAACGGCACAAGTCCGGTCGAAAGGGTTGTTTTACACACTGCCGCCTAATTTCGGATCGTGGTGGTGCGGAAGCCTCAACCAGTCCGAAGGAGATACATTTACCTTGTACACTATTGCGAAAACCATAATATTCAGGGTATTCAAATGAGCAAGAATATATTGGTAATGTTCCCCACATGGTCGGAGGCGAAGTATTTCGTCATGGATCACGGCGAAGAATTCGAAATCGTAAAAGCGGGCGTCGGACTGGCCGAATGCGCCGCCAGAACCGCCAAATGTATCGTGGAAAGGAAACCCGATCTGCTTATTCTGGCCGGATTCGCCGGCGCTTACGCCGGAAGCGGCCTCGAAAAAGGTGAGACGGTATTGGTGGAGCGGGAGAACTGTTTCGACCTCGGTTCGCTCCGCGGCGATGTTTTCCGGCCGCTATCCAAATCGGGAGACGACCCCGCCCTGAACTATTACACGTGCGGAACGCTCCTGCCCGATACATTCCGCAAAGTCACATCAAACACCGTAAATACAATCGCACCTAACTGCGGAAACGGCCTGTTGCCGCGCGCCGGCATCGAAAATATGGAAGGGGCTGCCTTCTTCGCGGTATGCAACGCGCTAAGGGTCGAGTGCGCAGAGATAAGGACAATATCGAACTTCGTGGGGGAAGACCCATCGGAGTGGATCATGGACGAGGCGGCGGCACGACTCGCGGACGGCGTCGAGAAACTCACGGGACAAATATGAAACTGACTCTCGCCATATCGCCATGCCCCAACGACACGTTCATGTTCGACGCCCTGCTGAACGGACGTATCGACACCGAAGGCCTCGAGTTCGAACCGCATTTCGCCGACATTGCCGAACTGAACGCCGGTCTTATGGATCCTTCCCGCAGCCCGGCGGTCAGCAAAGCGAGTTGCGCGGTGATACCCGGAATAAAAAACCGGTATAAAGCCCTCACGAGCGGAAGCGCCCTGGGTACCGGCAACGGCCCCCTGCTGGTGGCTGCCGACGAGGAGGCCGAAATAACCGACTTCGAGATGAGAGTGGCTGTTCCCGGTGAAAATACGACGGCAAATATGCTTCTCAACAGGCTCTACCCCCACCTGTCCAAGAAATACGTCTACCTTTTCTCGGATATAATCCATGCTCTGGAGCGTGGCGAATGCGACGCTGGAGTGCTCATCCACGAGGGACGGTTCGTATACCATCGCCACGGTCTGTTCCTGCTTGCCGACCTCGGCAAGGAATGGGAGAAGAGCACCGGTATGCCTCTTCCGTTAGGCGTAATAGTCATCGATGCCGGATTGCCCGAAGAGGTGTGGCTACGAATGGACAGGGTTCTGCGGCGAAGCATCGAATACGCGATGGCAAACCCCGATGCATCTGAACAATTCGTCCGCACCCATGCCAGCGAGATGGATCCGGCGGTCATAAAGGAACATATCTCCCTCTTCGTGAACGGTCATTCGCTCGACATAGGCGTAACGGGTCGCCGGGCGGTGGACAGGCTGCTGGGATTAGAAGGTGAGAATATTTTTTGTCAATGAGATAATTTGAAATTATCTCATTTTTATTTATTTTGTATATTTGCAGGAATTCGACCCGGATGGGGACTTAAAATCGAACAAATCATACGAATATTTAAACTAAATCGCTCGACAAGCCATGACTGAAGTAGTTACAGGTATTTTTTGGATAATTCCGGCGGCGTCGGTACTCGCGCTCGTGTTTGCATGGTGGTTTTTCCACCGGATGAAAAAGGAAAGCGAAGGCACCGAACGGATGGCCGAGATCGCGCTCTATGTGCGTAAAGGGGCTAATTCATATCTGCGCCAGCAGTACAAGATCGTCTCGGTCGTCTTCGTCGTGCTGTGTGCCCTGTTCGCAGTTATGGCGTTCGGCTTCGGTCTTCAAAACCCGTGGGTTCCGTTCGCGTTCCTCACGGGCGGGTTCTTCTCCGGCCTCGCAGGGTTCCTGGGCATGAAAACGGCCACCTACGCCTCGGCGCGTACAGCCAATGCTGCCCGCCGCTCGCTCAACAGCGGCCTCAAGGTCGCATTCCGCAGCGGCGCCGTGCTGGGACTCGTCGTCGTGGGGCTTGGGCTTTTGGATATCTCCCTGTGGTATATCGTTCTCAACTATATTCCCGACGGCTGGCTCGGCGGCGTCGAAGTTGCCGGCACCCATAAGCTGACCATTATCACCACCACGATGCTCACCTTCGGCATGGGTGCCTCCACGCAGGCGCTCTTCGCGCGTGTGGGCGGCGGCATCTATACCAAGGCCGCCGATGTTGGCGCCGACCTCGTGGGCAAGGTCGAGGCGGGCATTCCCGAAGACGACCCCCGCAATCCTGCGACCATCGCCGACAACGTGGGCGACAATGTGGGCGACGTGGCGGGCATGGGCGCCGACCTTTACGAATCGTACTGCGGTTCGATACTCGCTACTGCCGCGTTGGGTGCTGCCGCGCTGTCTGGTTCGGGCGACGTTGCCTCGCAATACAAATTCGTCATCGCCCCGATGCTCATCGCCGCCGTGGGCATCGTGCTCTCCATTCTCGGCATCTTCGCCGTCCACACTAAGGAGAACGCGACTATGAAGCAGCTTCTGCGGGCTTTGGGGCGCGGCACCAACCTTAGTTCGGCGCTTATCGTCGTCGCCTCGTTCATTATCCTTTGGGCGCTCGGCATATCGAATTGGGCGTGGATAGGCGGCGCGGTGGTCGTAGGCCTCGTGGTAGGCATCGTCATCGGGCAGGCCACCGAATACTTCACCTCGCAGTCCTACAAACCGACAAAAGATATATCGAAGGCTGGCGAAACAGGCCCCGCGACGGTCATTATCGCCGGCATCAGCGTCGGCATGAAATCGACCGCCATACCGGTTCTCTCCGTAGTGGCAGGCATCGTCGCCTCCTACATGCTCGCCGCGCAGGGTGATTTCTCCAACGTTGGCATGGGACTCTACGGCATAGGCATCGCCGCCGTTGGTATGCTCTCCACGCTCGGCATCACTCTGGCCACCGACGCCTACGGCCCCATAGCCGACAATGCCGGCGGCAACGCGCAGATGGCCGGCCTCGGCGAGGAGGTACGCAAACGCACCGACGCCCTCGACTCGCTGGGCAACACCACCGCCGCGACGGGCAAAGGCTTCGCCATAGGCTCGGCGGCCCTCACGGGACTCGCCCTGCTGGCCTCCTACATCGAGGAGATAAAGATAGGGCTGCAAAGGCTCGGCACCAAGGTGTTGGAGTTTGCCGACGGCGGTTCCGTCGCGCTGTCCGACGCCTCGTTCACCGACTTCATGCGCTACTACGACGTTACGCTGATGAATCCCAAGGTACTCGCGGGCGCATTCATCGGCGCCATGATGTCGTTCCTCTTCTGCGGCCTCACCATGAGCGCCGTAGGACGTGCGGCGGGCAGCATGGTCGAGGAGGTGCGCCGGCAGTTCCGCGAGATAAAGGGCATCCTTACCGGCGATGCGACACCCGACTACGAACGCTGCGTGGCGATCTCGACCAAGGGCGCACAGCGCGAGATGATACTTCCCTCCGTCCTTGCGATCGCCGCCCCGATAGCGACGGGCATTATCTTCGGCGTTACGGGCGTGATGGGACTTTTGGTAGGCTCCCTTTCGTGCGGTTTCGTTCTGGCGGTATTCATGGCCAACGCTGGCGGAGCATGGGACAACGCCAAGAAATATGTCGAAGAGGGCAACCACGGCGGCAAGGGCGGCGTCTGCCACAAGGCCAATGTCGTAGGCGACACCGTCGGCGACCCCTTCAAGGACACCTCCGGCCCCAGCCTCAACATCCTCATCAAACTGATGTCGATGGTCTCCATCGTCATGGCGGGACTTACCGTCGCATGGAGCCTTCTTTAAGTAATTGAGAATGGACAATTGAAAAAAATGGGGCACCTGATTTCAGGCGCCCCATTTTTTCTTGTACCTTTGTGGCGGATAAGTCAGCAGCAGGGCTTCGCCGCTGTCCGCAGGGAGAGAGGAAAGTCCGGGCAACGCAGAGCGCCGTGCTTCCTAACGGGAAGATATCCGCGAGGGTATGGTTAAGGTAACAGAAAACAACCGCTCCGGCTTTTTAAAGCATCGGATACAAGGCGGGCAAGAAGCGAAAAGCGCAGCTTACTATATGTAAGCGAGCATTTTCGCTATCGCAGCCTAACGCCGTAAACGATGTTTTAAACCGCCGGAGTAAGGGTGAAAAGGCGGGGTAAGAGCCCACCGCTCGCCGTGGCGACACGGGAGGCAGTACTACCGACGGGTTGCAAGGCCGCATATACCGGCAGACGAGGGTTGCTCGCCCGATGCCGGGGGGTAGGCCGCTTTAGCGTGCGGGCGACCGCAGGCATAGATAAATGGCGGAGGCTCCGCGTGGCGCAAGTCCCGCGGATGACAGAACCCGGCTTACACCTGCTGCGGGCTTGTCTTTTTTTAGTGTGGTGTGTGAAGTGTGGTGTGTGAGTTGCCAAGCGTGCCTTCCCGACGCGAGCGAGCCAAATGCGAACGCAGGCCGCTGTCATTCCGAAGCGAGCGAAGCGCAGGCGGGGAATCTCATGAATTTGAAAATTTGAAAATGTGAAAATGATTTTTCATCAAACGCTCCGCGTTTGTGTCATCCCGATGCGAGCGCAGCGCAGGCGAGGGATCTCCCGATCGACGTAAAAAGACAAAAGCAAAATGATTTTGCATTTTTAATTTTGCATTTTGCATTAACTCCCCCCCCACCGTCAGTTAACCGAAATGAAAATATCAGAATTCGAATACCCCCTGCCCGACGACAGGATAGCCAAGTTTCCCGCCCCTGAGCGCGACGGTGCCAAGCTGCTGCTGTACCGCGGCGGGGTCATCTCGCAGGATGTGTTCCGCAACGTCGGCGCCGCGCTCCCCGAAGGGGCTTTGCTGGTATTCAACAACACGAAGGTCATCCGGGCGCGTATCATAATGCACAAGCCGAGCGGCGCGCGGATAGAGGTGTTTTGCCTCGAACCGGCCGCCCCGGCCGACTACGAAAGGGCCTTCGCCGTGAAGGGTTCGTGCGAATGGCACTGCATGGCGGGCAACTTGAAAAAATGGAAAGATGGCCCGCTTGAAATGGACTTCACCCTCGACGGCGGCGCCAACGGCAACGGCAGTATCGATGACAATAACTGCGGCGGCGGCAACGGCAGCGGCAGTGTCGATGACAATAACTGCGGCGGCACCACCAACGGCACCGACAATCCCGGCGCAAAATACAAACTGCGCGCATGGCGCGGCGCAAGGCAGGGCAACGAACTCAAGGTGAGGTTCGAGTGGGATGCCCGCATCACCTTCGGCGAGCTGCTCGAACACCTCGGCCGCATACCCATCCCGCCCTATCTTGGCAGGGATAGCGAGGATATCGACAACACGCGCTACCAGACCGTTTACTCCCGTTTCGACGGTTCGGTGGCAGCCCCCACGGCGGGACTTCACTTCACGCCGGAACTCATCGGCAGGATGCAGGGGGCGGGGTACGGCTTCGAGGAGGTTACCCTCCATGTCGGCGCGGGCACATTCCTGCCCGTCAAGGAGGAGAATGCCGACAACCACATCATGCACACCGAACATTTCGAGGTTACACTTCCGGCAATACGCAGCCTGATATCACACGCGGGGCGCGTGATACCCGTCGGAACGACATCTGTGCGAACTCTCGAATCGCTCACCGCCCTGGGATACCGCATAATGCGCACGGGCGCTCCGGAACCCGAAAAGCTCATCGGCCAATGGGAGCCCTACGACATCCCCGCCGAATCCGGCGGCGCGGAACTTCTGACGGCTCTCGCCGCCTATATGGAGCGCGAGGGCATGGATAAGATCAAGGCCGCCACGCGGATAATGATAAGGCCCGGCTACCGTTTCCGCGTCATCGACGGCATGATCACCAACTTCCACCAACCGGGCAGCACCCTGCTCCTGCTCGTGTCGGCATTCATCGGCGGCGACTGGAAGCGCGTTTACGACTACGCATTGGCGAACGGCTTCCGCTTCCTCAGCTACGGCGACAGCTCGCTGCTGCTGAAGTAAACGGACGGACGGCCGCCCGCTCGAAGTATTCAGGCAAATTGGCATGAATCAACAAATTTTACTATTTTTGACATTTGGAACTAAAAAATCAAAACCATGAAGTTGTATAAAACTATTCTCGCATTCGCCGTCGCGTCATTGCCGGCGCTGACATTCATCTCGTGCGAACCCTACGATTACGCCGTATTGTATCAGGAAAAGGAGACCTACCACACCTATTGGTACATAGCCAACGACACAGGCGCGAAAGTCTATTTCAGAGTGTCCGACGACACATCCCTGACCCCCATACTGCTCTATCCTGATGCAAGCTACCCCATGCACTACCTGCAAAACAGGGAGGAGGCCTTCTATGGTTTCGATGTCATGGAACCCAACATCGGCGGCAACTCCCTGCACTTCTTCGTCGAGGACGGCAGCACCCCCGTAAAGACATGGCGTGCCGATGAGAAAGGCGATCCGGGCAAGCAATTCTTCAACGAAGCATATTGGGAACTCGAAATAGCAGACAGCGGCACCGCAAAGATCTGGACCTTCCACATCGAACCCGACGACATCCAACAAGATTAAAGACAAAAGATCATGTTAGTGGATTTGATGAAAAAGAGAGTATCTTTGTAATAATTTAGTATGCGGTAACACACAGCCTTATGAGCAAAATAAAAATACAAAATTTTGGGCCGATAAAGAGCGGCTGTATGTCTGATGACGGATATATCGACATTAGTAAGGTGTTATTGTTTATTGGCAACCAAGGTTCCGGCAAAAGCACTGTCGCCAAACTAATATCTACACTGACGTGGATAGAGAAGGCTATCGTAAGGGGCGACTATAAAAAAGAATGGTTTGCAAGTCGTTCAAGATTTGTAAAGAATTTCCTCACATACCACAGATTGGATAATTACATCAAACCCACAACCGTTATTGATTACGTCGGGGATGAATATAGAATAACATACGATAACAAAAATCTAAAAATCAAAGAAACTAAAGGGCGAAAATATGAGCTCCCGCAGATAATGTATGTTCCGGCGGAACGCAACTTTTTAACTTATGTGAAGTCTCCGAAGGAACTGAAAATGTCGTCGGAGTCTTTGAAAGAATTTCTGACAGAATATGACAATGCGCTTGAGTCAATGACTGAAACAGTCGGCTTACCAATCAATAATGTTGGTTTGGAGTACGATAAATTGAATAAGCGAGTAAATATAAAAGGCAAGGACTATAAACTAAATATAACAGAGGCATCGAGTGGTTTTCAGTCGCTGGCTCCATTGTACCTCGTTTCTTATTTCCTCTCCGGTTCTGTATTGAAAAACCGGGATAAAGACTCGATGGACGAGAAAGGACGGGATTCTTTTAGAAAAGGTGTTGCTGAAATATGGGAGAATGAGGCGTTGAACGACGAGCAACGCAGAATAGCATTGTCTGCGTTAGCATCCAAATTCAACAAACGGGCATTCATCAATATTGTTGAGGAACCTGAGCAGAATCTTTATCCGACATCTCAATGGAATATGTTGCGAAGTTTACTTGAATTCAATCATAATGACGGCAATAAGCTCATAATGACGACACATAGTCCATACATTATAAACTATTTGACTCACTTTGTCAAGGCATATCAGATAAGCCGGAAACCTAAATGTAATGCTGAAGTGTCGGCTCAACTGGAAAAACTTGTGCCGGCCAAATCCATGGTTAATCCTGATGGGCTCAAAATATACCAACTTAATGAAATGGACGGTAGTATAGCATTATTGCCGGACTACATGGAGTTGCCTTCCGATGAAAACCTCTTGAACGAAGCTCTTGCGCTAAGTAATGATCTGTTTACACAATTATTGGAGATTGAAGATTTATGTCGATAAATTTTTTTGACGATGCGCATAAGTCTTCTACGTCTAAAAAATTATTTGGACTGTGCGATGATATAGACAATCCATCTTTACAAAAAAACCTGCATATATAAGTGAAGATGAGGATATAATGCAGACTAATTGGGTTGCTGAAGTTACAAACGACAGTCAGTTTTTTGTGGAGTTCTTTCCTGTCGATCATAGTGTCTCTATTCTACGAGCAAATGGAGAAGAAGATAATAAATGTGATGGTTTGCTTAAATACAACAGAGTTTTACTCTTCGTGGAATTGAAAAATCGGTTTGCAAAACACGGTTGGGTTGCAGATGGATACGAACAATTAAAAACTACCATAGAGCACTATTCACGCCACCATGAATTAAGCGATTTCGAGACTGTAGAAGCATTTATCTGCAACCAGCAAAGACCGGCAGCAGTTGTAGCTGCCAATAGTGTACGGCAGAAATTCGAGAATGAAACAGGCATTAGATTGTCTATCAACAGAAAAATAGTGTTGTAGCCCTATTTCGTGGTGCAATTTTTCATTTTGCATTTTTAATTTTGCATTTAATATGGAGTGGCTCCCCACGACGGCCAAAGAGGTAAAGGCGCTCGGCTGGGATCACATCGACGTGATCCTCTTCACGGGCGATGCCTATGTCGATCACCCCTCGTTCGGGTCGGCTGTCATCGGGCGTGTATTGCAGTCGGAGGGTTACCGCGTGGCGATAGTCCCGCAGCCCAATTGGAGGGACGACCTGCGCGACTTCACCAAGCTGGGCTCCCCGCGCCTCTTCTTCGGAGTTACGGCGGGTGCGATGGATTCGATGGTGAACCACTACACAGCCAACATACGCCTGCGCAGCGACGACGCTTACACTCCGGGCGGCAAGGCCGGTTTCAGGCCCGACTACGCGGCGACGGTTTACTCTAAAATACTCAAGTCGCTCTTTCCGCACACTCCGGTAGTGATAGGCGGCATCGAGGCGTCGCTGCGGCGTCTCACCCACTACGACTATTGGAGCGACACCCTCCGGCCGTCAGTGCTGGCCGACAGCGGCGCCGACCTGCTCATGTACGGCATGGGCGACAAATCCATAATCGAAGTCGCCAAAGCGCTCTCTAATGGTTTCAATACCAAGCTGCTGCGTCGTCTGCCGCAGGTGGGTTTCCTCGCCGGCGGCGACTACGTCTCAAAGCTCGACCCTGCAACGACGCTCCGGCTCCACTCCTACGAGAAGTGCGCGGCCGACAAAAAGGCCTTCGCTGAAAACTTCACAAAAGTAGAGACCGAAAGCAACCGCCTCGTACAGCAGAATACCATAGTAGAGCAGTGCGGCAACCGCTGGGTGGTGATCAACGCCCCCTACCCGCCCCTCACGTCCGGGGAGCTCGACCGCAGTTTCGACCTGCCCTACACCCGCATGCCGCACCCGCGCTACAACGGCAAGGGAGCCATACCGGCCTACGAGATGATAAAACATTCGGTGAACATCCACCGCGGCTGTTTCGGCGGGTGCAGCTTCTGCACCATATCGGCGCACCAGGGCAAATTCATCTCCTCGCGCAGCGAACGCTCCGTGCTGGCCGAGGTGGAGAGCGTAACCCGCATGCCCGACTTCAAAGGCTATATTTCGGACGTCGGCGGCCCCTCGGCCAATATGTACGGCATGGGCGGCCGCAACCGCGAAGCCTGCGCCAAGTGCCTGCGCCCCTCGTGCCTCTTTCCGGAAATATGCCCCAACTTAGACAACAGCCACCAGAGGCTGCTCGCCCTGTACGGCAAAGTGAGACAGGTCAAAGGAGTAAAAAAAGCCTTCATCGGCAGCGGCATCCGCTACGACCTTTTCGACCGCGCCGGCAGGGGCGAATACCTGCGCGAAGTGATAGTGAACCACACCTCCGGCAGGCTGAAGGTAGCCCCCGAACACACCGAAGACGGCGTACTCGCCCTGATGCGCAAGCCGCCGTTCGCCCTGTTCCGCTCGCTCAACGAAGATTTCCGGCGCATCTGCCGCACCGAGGGGCTGAAGTACCAGCTCATCCCCTACTTCATATCGAGCCACCCGGGTTGCACCGAGCAGGATATGAAGCGCCTCTCGGAGATAACCCGCTCGCTCGACTTCCGCCTCGAACAGGTGCAGGACCTCACCCCTACCCCCATGACCCTGAGTTCGGTAATGTTCTACACCGGCGCCGACCCCTACACCGGCCGCAAACTCTACGTCGCCCGCACCCAGGACGACAAGCGGCGGCAGAAAAGCTGGTTCTTCAAGAATTGAAAATGGAAAATGGAAAATTAACTTACATATAATAGTATGTATGTTAATATGTTATATTACGATTAACTTATAACTTATAACTTATAATTTATAACTAATATCTAATTTTCCATTTTCCATTTTCCATTGTCCATTGTCTTCACTATCTTTACCGTCCAATCGAAAACAGTATGGCAAAAACTTTCATCCCCAAGCAAAGCAACAGGGAGGCTTTCGCGTCCCTGACGCAAGACGGAGGCACCCTCCCGCCGCAGGCGCTCGAACTCGAAGAGGCCGTTCTCGGCGCCCTGATGCTGGAAGGGGACTGCATCGTGACGGTGCAGGAGTTCCTCACGCCCGACGCCTTCTATCTCGATACCCACCGCACGGTATACAAGGCCATCGAGGGGCTGAGTATGGACAACAAGCCTATCGACCTGCTTACCGTTACCGAAAGGCTCAAAAAGGAGGGGAAGCTGAAAGAGGTGGGCGGCGCGCCGTTCCTTGCACAGCTTACCCAGAAGGTGGCTTCGGCGATGAACGTCGAATTCCACGCCACGATCATAGCCCAAAAATACGTCCAGCGGGAGTTGATACGCGCCTCGACCGAGATACAACGTCGCTCATACGACGAAGGCACCGACGTTTCGGACCTCATAGACTTCGCCGAATCGGAAATATTCAAGGTCTCCGAAGGGCACATCACACGCGACATACAGCCCGCCAGCTACATCTTCGACAAGGCGATGAAGTCGATCGAGGAGGCGCACGCCAAGGGGGGCACCATGAACGGCGTGCCGACCGGTTTCACCAAACTCGACCAGCTCACACTCGGCTGGCAACCCTCCGACCTTATCATCGTAGCCGCACGTCCGTCGATGGGTAAGACAGCCTTCGTACTCTCCATGGCGCGCAACATGGCCATAGACCACGAAAAGGGCGTGGCATTCTTCTCGCTCGAAATGAGCGCCGTGCAGCTTATGCTCAGGCTTATAGTGGCCGAATCGGGGCTATCGTCGAACGACATCCGCAGCGGCAGGCTCACCCCTGAGCAGTGGCGCCACCTCGAACAGGTTACCAAGTCGCTCCCCACTGCGCCCCTGTTCATCGACGACACTCCGGCGCTCTCGATATACGAACTCCGCTCCAAGGCGCGCAGGCTCAAGGCGCAGCACAACATATCGGTCATCATCATCGACTACCTTCAGCTCATGACGGGCAACGTCGATAACCGCGGCAACCGCGAGCAGGAGGTGGCCTCCATTTCGCGCGGGTTGAAAGCCCTCGCCAAGGAGCTCGAAATACCGGTGATAGCCCTCTCGCAGCTGAACCGCTCGATAGAGTCGCGCGCCGGATTCAAACGCCCGCAGCTCTCCGATCTCCGCGAATCGGGAGCCATAGAGCAGGACGCCGACATAGTGGGTTTCATCCACCGTCCCGAATATTTCGGCATCACGCTCGACGAAAATCAACAGTCCACGGCGGGTATGGCAGAGATAATCATAGCCAAGCACCGTAACGGAGCTACCGATACCATAAAACTCCGTTTCCGCAAAGAGCAGGCACGGTTCATGGACTACGACGACGATATAGCCTTCACAATGGGCAGCAGCATGAACGACGACGATTACGCTGGCGCCATAATGGGAACTGGAGCGACCGACTTCGACATCGACATGAACTCCCGCGGCACAACCCACGGAGCCAAGCTGGGAACATCGGACGAGGCGCCTTTTTAGCAAATTGAAAATGAAAAATTAATTAAGGGTGTTCACAAAGTGTTACGCGAGCAGTATCGTCGGCATAGAGGCGATGACGGTGGAGGTGGAAGTTAATATTTCGCCGGGATTGGGTATGTTCCTGGTGGGGCTGCCCGATAATGCCGTGCGCGAGAGCCAGGAGCGCATACGTTCGGCCTTCGAGAACAGCTCGCTGAAGATGCCGGGCAAGAAGGTGGTGGTGAACCTCGCTCCGGCCGACATCAAGAAAGAGGGTTCGGCGCTCGACCTCACCATAGCCACGGCCATACTCGCCGCCACGGGACAGGTGAACGGCGACCTGCTCGGCGGCTACATAATAATGGGCGAACTCTCGCTCGACGGCACGGTGAAACCGATAAAGGGTGCGCTGCCGATAGCCATAAACGCCCTTGCGGGCGGGTTCAAGGGCTTCATACTTCCCGCCGGCAACGCCGAGGAGGCCGCGGTGGTCGACGGCATAGACATCATAGGGGTGGAGTCGCTCTCACAGGTGGTGCGGTTCCTCAACGGCGGACTACACATAGATCCCGTTAAAATATCTGCCCGAAACCTGTTCGCCGATTCCGCCAACCGCTATACAGAGGATTTCGCCGACGTCAAGGGGCAGTCCCATGTCAAACGGGCGCTCGAAGTGGCCGCCGCCGGAGGACACAACATTCTTATGATAGGTGCGCCCGGTTCCGGCAAAACGATGCTGGCGCGCCGTATGCCTACCATAATGCCCCCTCTTTCAACCGAGGAAGCTCTCGAAACCACGAAGATACACTCCGTAGCAGGAAAACTCGGCTCCGAAAAGGGATTGCTCTCGCGCCGTCCGTTCCGCGCGCCGCACCACCTCGCATCACAGGTCGCGCTGGTCGGTGGCGGATCCAATCCGCAGCCCGGCGAAATATCGCTCGCCCACAACGGAATACTATTCCTCGACGAACTTCCCGAATTCGGGCGCAATATGCTGGAGATACTGCGCCAGCCGCTTGAAGACAAGAAAATAACCGTCTCGCGCGCGAAGTACAGCGTCGAATATCCCGCCAACTTCATGCTCATAGCGTCTATGAACCCCTGTCCATGCGGTTTCTACAACCACCCCACGAAGGAGTGCGTGTGCGGGGCGGGAGCCGTATTCCGCTATATGAACCGCATATCGGGCCCGCTGCTCGACCGCATAGACCTACACATAGAGGTCGTACCGATAGCATTCAGCGAAATGTCGGACGATACGCCCGTGGAACACAGCCACGACGTGCGTCAAAGGGTGGTAAAGGCACGCGAACGCCAACACGAAAGATTCTCGGGCATAACGGCCATCCATACCAACGCCATGATGAACTCGGCCATGATAAAAGAGTTCTGTCCGCTCGACGAGGAGTGCGCCTCGATGCTCGGCCGCGCCATGGAACGGCTCAACCTCTCTGCCCGTGCCTACGACCGCATAATCAAAGTATCGCGCACCATTGCCGACCTCGACGGCGCCGGACAGATACAACCCCGGCACATAGCCGAAGCGATCAACTACCGCGGGCTCGACCGCGCGGGTTGGGGAAGGTGAGGACGATGGAAAATTGAAAACGGAAAATTAATTTACACATAATAATATGTATATCAATGCGTTATACTCGTAATTGACTGATATCTAATTTTCAATTTGTTAAGGCCAAACGACATATCCACCATACCGTTCGTGAAGATAACGCCTGTGGTGGCGCTGGGAATACTTGCGGGCAATGGCTTCGAGGTGCCGCTCCATGTGACGGCGGTCGCGCTGGCAGTGTGTGTCGCGGCAGCGGTCGTCTGGCGTCGGAAGGATGCGGCCGGCATATATGTCGCTTTCGCGCTTTTCTTCTTTTCGATGGGGCTTACGCGCCTGAGTATGACACGCGACGTTATGCCAAAGGGACCGAGGCTTGCCATGATCATGCACATAAGCGATACACCCACTACATCGGGGCGATGGACGAAAGCTACAGCCATGGTCGACAGGTTCCGCCCGGTCTCCGAAGCCATACCGGACAAAACGGCTGCCGAGCGGCCTACCTCCGACGATGTACGGGACGAAACGGTATGGGAACGGTCGCGTGAGAAGGTGACCGTCAGGTTCGACACCGCATTCCATATATCGACAGGCGACAGGATCATCGCCACCGGACGTGCCGGCGACCTGGGCGGCGAAAGTTATGCAGGTTACGTGAGGCTCATGCGGCGCAGAGGTTACAGCGCAACGGTATGGATCGGCCGCGGCGAAGAGGTGGTCATCCTGCCCGGAAAGGCCGCAACACCGATCTATTACGCCTCGCGTATGCAGGCCACCGCCGCGGAACGGCTGTCGAGGCTCGATATGGATCCCGCCACAATGCAGGTGGCCGGAGCGATGACGATAGGCGTACGCCGGGATATGGAACCGACTCTCAGGGAGAGTTACGGCCTGACGGGCGCCTCGCATCTGTTGGCCGTGTCGGGACTTCACGTGGGTATCGTGGCGATGCTCATAAATCTGCTGCTCTGCTTTCTGCCGGTGTTCCGGAACGGGCATTTGGTCAAAAATATTATTGCGATAATCGTCATATGGCTCTACGCCATGCTTACGGGACTGTCGCCTTCTGTCGTCAGGGCGGCGATGATGTTCACCGGTGTGCAGTTGGCTTTGGCATCCTCGCGCGAACGCAACGGCATGAACATACTGTTGGCCACGGCTACCGTGATGCTGCTCATCAATCCGAACTATCTCTACGATATAAGCTTTCAACTCTCTTTCATGGCAGTATCGGGAATATTCATACTCTACAGGCCGATATATTCGAGAGTGAAGACCCGCCTCAAAGCGGTGAACGCACTGTGGTCGGTGATAATTGTCGGAGTGGCGGCTACTTTGGCCACGATTCCGTTAGTGTCGTACTATTTCGGACGCATACCCGTCATAGGTATACTGATGAACCCTTTGGTGGTATTTACCGCCAACATAACGGTACTTATGTCGATACTGTGGATCATATTCCCATTCGGCTTTATGGACGGCCTTTTCTCCTCCGTCATAGGATTTTCGTCCGGGCTTCAGAACGACATCGTGGAATTCTGCGCGTCGAAAAGCTGGGCTTCGGTCGAAGTGCAGCTTTCGGGACGGCAGGTCGTATTCGTATATCTCACCGCGATAGTCATTTTGTACCTTATCAGGCGGCAACTCAAAGCCGGCGGCAATAAAACAATGGCATGATGACTCCCGAAGAAATAACACTGCTGCAATCTCCTTCACTGCGGGCGGCCATAGAAGATAACCTCGAACGCGACCCCGTGCGGATCGCGTTGGATAAAAAACTGCCCCACGCGGCCCTGGTCGCATCGCAGGTCAAGTATCTTCGACGCGCCCGCAGGAAACTTCCCTCGTATTACCATGCCCGCTGTATCATCCCGCCGCTGGCGTCCGAACAGTCGAGCGGTGAACCGGCGGCCTCGCACAAGAATTTCTCCGGCGATATTTGCATAGATCTGACGTGCGGGCTGGGGGTCGATTCGCTCTATCTCTCGCGCAGGTTCGGCCGTGTGGTCTCCGTCGAACGCGACAAAAATCTGGCCTCTGTGTCGAGTATAAATTTCAGCAGGCTCGGCGCCGGGAATATCACCGTCGAGCACTCCTCCGCGGAAGAGTTTATCGTGAAGTTCACAGCATCAGGACAAAAAGCCGATCTCATATACATAGATCCCGACCGGCGGAGCACCGACGGCAGGAAGCTGGTGCGGCTCGAAGAGTGTTCGCCCGATGTGACGGCAATGATGCCGCTGTTGAAAAACGCCGCCGCGAAGATAGTCGTCAAAGCTTCACCGCTGTTCGACATCGACGAAGCCTTCCGCATTTTCGGCGACAGGTGCCGAGTCGATGTCGTGTCGGTGGGCGGCGAATGCAAGGAAGTGCTTATAGAACTGTCGGACGACATCGAAACCCCGTGTGTGAGAGCGTCGGTACTGGGAACCGGAAACGCCACGGTCGCCACCGGGAGTGTCGAATATCCGCTGCACAGGAAGTCCGCCGCCTCGAACCCTTTCACCCCACCCTACAGTTATATGGCGATACCCGACGTAGCCCTGCGCAAGGCGCGCCTGACCGACTCCTATTTCGGAGATGAACTGCCCGGAGCATACGCGGTACAGGGGGGCGGATATGCCTTCGTGAACGACCTGCCCGATACGGCCGTACACATATTGGGCAGGGTTTTTGAAATCTCCCAAATGGAGCGCTACAATCCCAAACAGTCGAAAAAAGAGTTCAAGGCGCGCGGCATATCGTCGGCCGAACTCTATTTGCACGATTTCCCCGCCTCCGCACGGCAAATATGCCGTGAGTTGGGAATAAAGGAGGGCGGAGAGGTGAAGCTCGCCTTCACTACCGCGGGCGGGAGCCTTTGGATGATAGAGATAAATGAAATATCTTTGTGATAACAAGACCGTCTAACATATCTGCCGTATGATAAAATACATCAAAAAATTCGTCGACTACATCACGCACGGAGTTTGGGAGAAGAAACATTTCAAGGACAGGAGATCGTTTTGGTTCACCAGGCAGTTGCGTGTGATAGTCTATACCGTCAGGGGAATCGACAGACACGGGTCGATAATACGTTCGGCAGCACTGACATTCTACACCGTCATGTCGCTCGTGCCGATAGCCGCCCTCGCTTTCGGGGCTATAAAGGGATTCGGGCTCGACGAGCAACTCAACACCTATCTGCTGGAGACTTTCCCGCGCTACACGCGGCTCGTGGAAGCGGTGATAGGATTGGCCGACAGCGTGCTCCAGCGGACGCGTGGAGGTGTGGTCGCCATAACGGGGCTCGCCTTTCTGATATGGGCGGCCATCAGAGTGTTCGCCAATGTGGAAAAGGCGTTCAATGCCATATGGGAGATAAAAAAGCAACGCAGCATAGCCCGCAAAGCAAGCGCCTACTCCATAGTCATATTCGTGTTACCCGTTCTTGGGGTCGCCATAAGCGGGATGTTCTCCTACGTAAGGAACATTATCGGCGAATTCGACATACTGCCCGGCAAACTCCTCTACACACTGGGATCCATTGTAGCCATATGGCTGGTATTCACCATTATTTATAAGGCCATACCCAATACGAAGGTCATGTTCCGCCATGCCGCTACCGCCGGGGCCATAGCTACGGTGGCTTTTATGGCATTCCAATGGTTCTACGTTTACACACAGAGCGAGGTGAGCAGCTATAACGTAATCTACGGCAGTTTCGCCTCTATTCCACTGTTCCTGCTATGGGTTCAGACAAGCTGGCAGATATTGCTATTCGGCGGCGAACTGTCGTTCTCGTTCCAGAACATCGACACCTACATCCAGGATCACGATGCTGAGTCGATAAGCTACGAGAATCGACGGACGGTCACCGTGGCCGTGATGCTGTACATCATAAAGAGTCTACTGCATGAAGAGGGCGGCATATCTTCCGAACAACTCGCCAAAGAACTCAAACTGCCTCTAAGACTGATACGCGACGCGATATACGACCTCGAAAGCGCCGGCCTTGTGGCGGCGGCAAGGTCTCCGAAAAGCGATAAGGTGAATATATATCTCCCGGCACGCAATGTAAATACGATAACTTTCTACGGCGTAATGCAGACCGTGGAGAAGGTCGGAACCCATGTGGACGGCCTTTCTGACAACCCCGAACTGAAGCACGTATCCAAAATACTCGACGACATAGAAAAGAGAGTTTCGGAATCAGACCTCAATATGCCGCTCATGGACCTACTTAATCATGAAGACAGTCATTCTGGGAAGCGGGAACGTAGCTGAGGCGTTGGCGAAAGCCATAACGACCCGGCCCGGGGGAGAACTGCGGTTGGTGCAACTCTGCGGCCGCGGCTCTGCGGGGCGGGAACTTGCCCTGAGGCTCGGCGTGCCGTTCACCGATTCGCCGTCTGATCTCGAAGTCGCCGATATATATATCATGGCCGTAAGCGACAGCGCTATCGGCGAACTCTCCGCCCTGATGAAAGTGCCTACCGGAGCGGTAGTCGCTCATACGGCGGGAGGAGCCGGCATCGACGCCATATCGCCGCGGATCGCCGACAGGGGGGTATTCTATCCGCTCCAGACATTCACCAAAGGGCGCGATATGGATTTTTCGAAAATTCCGGTATTCATCGAATACGGCAACGCTTACGCGGGAGATGTCGTGCGCAGATTTGCCTCCTTGCTGTCGGACAATGTCGCGGAAGCAGACTCTGCTCTCAGGCTGCGGCTCCACACTGCAGCCGTATTCGCGTGCAACTTCGTCAACCATCTATATTCGCTGGGCGGCGCACTACTGGAAGAAGCGGGGCTTTCATCCGGCATACTCGCCCCCGTGAT
>QMCE01000664.1_pt1 | contig 22012 bp, 32 predicted proteins | sample 1821851 | NCBI WGS metagenome assembly QMCE01 (sample SAMN09453174, study PRJNA476694) | Termite gut metagenome, whole genome shotgun sequencing project. | isolation source: worker | host: Odontotermes sp. | place: South Africa:Pretoria | collected 2016-01-28 | reverse complement strand
CCCCCCCCCCCCCCCCAATTCTCATAACATGTTGCATATCAAAGCTTTCCTTTCATAGACGCCGCTCTTGCCTTACCAGCGGAGTCGCAAATAATGTGTGACTCTCCACCTTTCAGAAACATGCTGTTGTAGATGCAAGAGGAACACCCCATCGGTTTGTCCGGCTTGACTGGCATGTTTTTCAGGCGGAGAGTCATACGGTATTCTTCCTTAGAACAAATTCGACAGAATCTGCTGCAACTCCGCTCGGCAGACTCTTCCGGATTTCAGCCTGTTGATGAGTGCTTCGCGTTCCTGCTGAACGGGAGCGCTCATGCGCTGCACCTGCGGATCCGGAAGTGTCGGCAATTCAATCGGATCCCACGCTTGGCATACGTCCGGGACGGCTTGCTGCGTCGCCGCTTCGTGCGCAACGGCGTATGGGCAGGACGTGACCTCTTCGTCCGGCGTGCTTCCGCTTGTCTTAATGGTCATCGCCTTGCAGTAGCAGTTGTCGCAATCCTTCGGTACTTCCTGCCATGCCGTGGGGTCGGTGCCGGGATCTACCCAGTATTCAGTACCCGGGGGTATGGTTTGAAGTTCTGGGTTCCACATTTCTTTCAAGGCAACGTACAAGACATTGTCTTTTGAATACAGAGTATTCCTGTGTATGCGACTTAAGTAATACCCTATATTAAGGCGCGACCAATCATCGAAATTATGAAATACCATGTATTTTTCTCCCCTTATTGCCAGACTAGAAGTGGATAATACCCACTACCTTCTTCTCTCATCAAACGCAGTGGGGTTACCTCTGGAACTATTGTAACTAGTTGTACTGGCGTTATCCCGGCATATTTAGATGGAGTTGTTATTTTTGTGGTACTTTGACCCATTACCACATATACGGCTCTGTTGTTCCCTGCGTCTATACCTATGTCAGCCCAAGCGTTACCACCCCAGTTATACGCTTCAACGATTACGGGTTTACCAACTACGACATTGACTAAAGCTCCCGGGTATGGATCTTGCGGGGTTACTTGTGTCTTTGTCATCGTGCCACCCCCAGCATGTGCATCCACGTACTCCTTCGTGGCGATTGTCGTTGCGGGGCTGGAAGATGTTGGGGTTACACCAACCGCCTCACTAGTAAATGTAACTCCACCACTAAGAGTAACCGTTGATCCGCTCACAGATATTCTATCAGAACCACCACCGAGAAGCTGTACTCCGCCGGATATCATACGGATAGACGACGCCGTATTACCGTTAGTTGCCGCAAGGAACGAATTAACAGGTACAGATATCGGAAGTGTAACTCCACCCCCGCCACCACCCGCTGCAATCTGTGCCGCCACTCCCGCCGGGGTCGCCGCCCTGTCCCGGCTGGTAACGTCGTCGTCCGCAGCCAGCACAGCCAACCCCGCGCTACCCGCCGTCGTGGTCGTCGCCGCCCCGGCCTGAGCCGTCGAAGCACGCGTCGTGTCTGTCGGGTGAACGTGGTCAGACCGCGCGACCGTCGTTGCCGAACCAGCCGAACCAGTGCCATCCATCGGCGGCGCAATGCTCCCCAGATTGCCCGTGAGAGCCGTTCGCAACCCTGCGGCCGTCATTATTTCCTGTCCGGACGCATTGGCCGGGGGATTCGGCGCTGTCGGTGTACCCGTGAGCGCGGGACTGTTCAGCGGCGCATACGTAGCAAGAGAGGATTGCAGAGCATAGTCACCCAACACGGATGCGCTGTCGGAAATGTCGCTCATGACCGGGACGACAACACCCTGCTTTCCCGCCCACGATACTACGCCGCCACCCCCGCCGCCGCCACCAGAAAGCAGGATCCAGTTGGCTTGAACCGTCGGATCGTTCGTGGAGAGAGCGTATTCGTGCCCCGCTTCATCCCCCGTCGTGATAATTGCAATATCACCCTGCGTTGCGGAGGTCAGCGTCACCAGATCCGCTGAAGTCGGCACAGACCAGAAATTCGTCTGCACTTCCGGGGGAAGCTGCGATAGGGGAACTTTCCCGCCAACAAGATCCGCTTTCAGCGCGTCCGCCGCATCGACATACGCTTCCGTTGCGTACAGGGCAAGATCCGTCATGCCCGCGATTCCGACTGCCGCGCCGCCTGTGCCAACCGTCATCGTCGGACGCTGGGAAGCAACGATGTTGACCTGTTCGTCATCCTCGCCAAGAAGGATGTTTCCGTTTGTGTCGGTCGACAGAACGTCTTTCACCACACCGGACACATCAACCTGCATCTTCATCCCCGCAGGGAATTTAAGATTGCCATCCGGCTGGAACTTGACCGTCTTTCCCAACTCCGTCTCATTTGCAGTGACGCGAATGTCAAGAGACGTGACACTGGAAGCGCTCGCCTTTCCATCAAGCTGCGTCTGCAACCCCGTGACCGATCCAATCGTGTGCTGATCCGCCGCATTACGGTTGATAAGCTGCGTATGGTCGTTCGTCCCACCGCCGCCGCCGCCAGCGTCGATCATCTGCTGCACGGATTCAACCGTTGTCACGTGCGTCGGTTTCGTCGGCGGAACCTGCATGTCGATCTGCGTGTAGGACGGAACGTCAATCGCGTCCTCCGCCACGCAGACAGACGACGCAAAGCACAGCGCCGCAGACAGACCGAGAATCCTCAACCAGAACTTCTGAAGCATATCGTCAATCCTCCTTTCCGGATTTAGCTTGCGACGTATGTCTCAAACGTCAATTCGCCCATGCCTGAACTGGTAATCACCGCGCCGTCGTCTACATCGACAACGAGAACGGGCACCGGCGCTAAAAGTGAAAGCAATCCAGTGTTGTTGTACACTTCCCTCGTCCCGTTCGCATCCTGCACCGTCACAATGCCCGTGCTACCTAGGATGATGTTCAACCCAGTTCCCGTGAGACGACCGCCAAGCGAATTGTTCACCGTATACGTGGTGTTAGTAATATCCGTAGTCACACCGGACGGCTTTTTGTTGTCAATTCCTGCCTTCAGGTCAAGTATCATTTTCTTGTTTTCGGCTATTCCATCCTCAAGTTTCTGATTCATCTGGATCTGTTGATTGTCTGTGTCAACTTCAAGAGGCGCTATAGTGTACTGAATCGCACCATCAGCAGTGATAACATCTCCGGGAGACATTAGAAACGACATTGTTACGGGAATACCGGCAGGGAGTCCTTCGCTAGTGTACAGAGGAGACTCATTGACTCCGGATACAACACCGCCGACCTGTATGACCGTGTCGTCAGTTTCGTTTTTGATTGTAGTAGAGAGTATCGCGCCAGCGGGGTACTCCAAATCGGTGAAAGAAAGAGGCGTCATAGGTGCTAGAGTGGAAATTGGGGACGCAGTTCCGGGTTTAAGCCCCTGTGCAGATGCAATTTGGACTAACCCACGATATTCACCCTTGTATGAGTAGTTCCATCGGAACCCGTCCGTATTCCGGTGTTTTGAAAATGAAGACTGAAACGTGTAGCTGTCGCCTTCCGGAGGAAGCGGGAATTTAATCGGCATTGCGTATCTCCTTTACTGGATCGCGTAAGTTACCTTAACTCTGTCTCCGGATTGAAGCGTCACGTTCTTCACCGTGAACTGATCGCCGGAAAACTCCCAATCATCCTCTTGCAAGTATGTGAAAGACGTTGCAGAAAGAATCATGCCCTCCATGATGAACTTCGGCGCGGAGTCAAGGGTGAACGTGTTGCTGTCCACGTAGTCGAATACCTGTGGAGGCATGACATACCCGGCGCGGGGATCAGGCTTGACTGCGTAGTTGTCCGCAACATCCTGCGTTGCCCATCCGATAGCGGTATCGACGTATGCCTTATTTGCGGCTTCCGCAGGGGAAAGAGGCGGCTGTCCAAGCGTCAATGAACCGGCGATATCCACGTCGCCAAGCTGCATAGTTCCCTGCTTGTCCGCCGCGTATGTAGGATCCAACTCCGCGAACGTCACCACTCCCGTCTGCCCGTTCCACGAAGTGACGCCAGAACCTCCGCCGCCGCCTCCCTGTTCCAACGCAGAAATACGCGACTCAATCCCACCAGACGCCGCGCTCCACACCGGGTCACTCTCGACCTGAATCGCCGACGCCAAGCAGTGTAGGCCGCGCTTCCCAGCCCCGTCACAGCGACCTGTTCCGATTCACCACCGTTGACGTTGTACTGGATCGTACCGTTCGCCGCTCCGGGGTAGATCGACACACTGGACACGCCGCCGCCGCCACCAGCGAGAATGTCAGCGACAGGAACGCCGGTAATGCTCTCAAGTATCGGCAACCGTTTTATGTACGCATCCCCGTAAGGCGTCTGTTCAGACGCAAGAGGGAACTCACCAGCCGTAGCATATAAGCACGAAAACAAAATCGAAGCAGAAAGAAGTATCCTTTTCATGATTCGCCTTTCTTTTTTTCTTCTCGACTCGCAAGGCACTCTTCGCATGGATAGTTTTCAATTATCGTCTTGTTGAAAATGAAGCACCTCCACCTGTCCATTCTGTATCCATCCCCTGCGGATTCAGTATGGTGGTAATGGTCGCAAGCAAGACACTTATCTTCATCAGGTATGTCGATAGATATCTTCATTTCTTTTCATCCAGATATTTTACCAATTCCCTCGCCGCCTGATCGCGTCTCAACAGGCACATTTCGCAAGGAATCTTAGGGTTTAAACCAACATTGAAAAGACGACACATAGATCCGTTAATGTCTTGAAGTAAATGCAAGCACATACGGCAATCATTCGTGTCAGGTACGTCCGTCCATATCCTCATCCTGTCCACCCCATTCTTTTCATCCGTTCCGCCTGTTCATCTTGACAGCATTTCTCACGCCATCTCTCCGCGTCAAGATACGTCTGGAACAGAAATCCCTTTACCTGTGCGCGGCACTCTTCGTCGTTCTTAGCACCGTCAATAATCAAAAGAAGCGCATCAATATCCGCATCAATCCGTCTAAGCATTTTTCGTGTACTCCAACCAAATATCACCCGGAAGCGCGGGGAATCCCATCGAACGAATCCGGATCTTGTCGTCAATCCTCCGCGCCATGAACTCCATCAAAAACTGCGAATTCGTGTATAGCAGAGGATATGAGAAAATAGTACCGTCCTGCGGATCAGACTGCGCCTTTCCGTATAAATTCCCGGATTTCATCCACATCTTTTTCGGGCTGAGGCCAATATCGATATCAACAGGCGAACCGTCTGCACTGGTTACAAACTGGATTATCTTCCTGTAAAGCGTGTCCACTGTTCCAGTATCCGGATCCGCGTATGTCCCGATAACCGTCTCCGCACCGACAATATCCTTCGTCGGGTCAGGCAACACCGTTACGCCGCCGCCCGCGCCGCCGTACACACCAGCTTGTCCCGAAATCGCCACGCCAAACGAAATGGTTATGCTGTTAGGCGTAGCTGAAACGTAGTTCTTTTTCGCAACGGGTACCTCATTACCCGCGCCGTCAATCACGATGATCAGTGGCATGATGTTGTTAAGGCCATGCTCAATCGTCCACGTTTTCGCCGGAGTCGTCTGCGTGTGGAGGTAGAACGCGCCAGTTCCTCCGCCTCCGCTCTCGAAGAAGTCGATCAGCGCTGCCGTGGAAACGTGTTTATTCGTCCCGTCAGGCAGCTTAACACCAAGTTCTATCGTGTTACACTTTCCCCAATTTTTATCACGACCTAGAACTTGGCTTTCGTCCTCCGGATCGAGTCCCTGAATGTCGTTAGGATTTGCGGTCATTTTGGATCCTTATACATTTTTAATTGTTGGGTAGTGCAATTGTAAATAGTACAGAATTAAACGGAAATGGAACTGTAATTCCAGACAAGAATACAGTACCATTTATCTTTATTGTTGCAAAATAACCTTCTTGAAGTATAAATTCTACTATATCACCATCTACCATATTCAACGTTCCATACACTTGTGCTGGTGTACCTCCTCCTCCTCCAGCACTTACTGCTCTTAAATAATTTCCTGCTTCATATACATATGTTTCATGACCTCCTATATATAATGAAACACCAAATGGTGTCCTTGTTATTACTTCATAACCTTGTATCGTCCCCGAAACCATCCTAGTCGAAGACAATCCACCCGTCGCCGACCGCGCCCGAACCGTTATCGAGTATGTCGAAGACGCCGTGACAGTATTCACCGTGAACGAAATCGTACCGTTATTTACAATCCCAGACGTAGGCGAAATCGAAGAAATCCCCGTGTACGCTGTGACCTCATAAGTCACCGCGCTGCCCCAGCTTGACACGGATCCGGATACAGTTATGCTACCGCTGCCACCAGAGTCAATCGTCCCGCCGCCGGTTATCGTCGGCCGCGTCACTGTCTCCGGAGGTCTGCCAAGGTTAAATCTGCTTATCATTACGGTAGCCCAACGTATTCAACAGGAATTGCCACGGACGGCCTCTCATTCGAAGCGGCGAAAGTAATAGTCGTGTTTGTCCGCGCGGAGACGAATATCCCCGCCGCGCTGGCCGCGTCAAACTGCGCCTTCGTCGCACCTGCTGCAAGCCCTGCAACCCCGACGTTGTTATTCGCGATGGAAATCGTTTGCGTCCACGGACTGGATCCTCCCCACGAAGTCCCCGCCGCGAGTGTTCCCGTTCGGCGAACAATCGCGCCAGAAAGTGCCGTCGCGACAGCACCGGAGGAGACTAAATTGTTCGAACCAGATGTCGGTGTCGAATCTATCGAAAGAGACGTTCCGAACGTCCCTGCCGTTGAACCACCCGTCAGAACTTTCCCCGCGTCACCCGTCGTGCTCTGCGCCTGATAATTCGACGAATTGATGATGAATGGCATTCCCCATGTGATGTTCCCCGATGCGTCAATCGCAGTGATAAACCACCGGACACTTTGCCCGCTCATCGTCTCATCGTTCTGTACGCCGGAATAGTCACCAACACCGGAAGTCCTCCCGGCAAGCGCGTCGGATGCAGTCTGGGTCGTCGGAAGATCCGCATGTGTCGCCACGTTGTAGAGAAGGGACGGATCATCCACAACAATCGGCGTCGCCGTCATTGTACGCACCCTGATAGTCGATGCGTCAACGTCGCCGATGTACTCTCCAAGCGTTCCATCAGCATCGCTAACAAGAGTCTTATCAACAACAAACACCGTATCCGGAGGGAACAGGTTCTTGGCGATCTGCGTCTCTGCCCAAATCGTAATCGAGAGAAGTGCGCCGGAAAGCTGCAACACACCAGTACCTTCGATAAGTGCATCTTGAGCATCAGCTCGTGTTTTGAGTGTGGATATATCGGACTGCGCCGAAGTCATATCTGCACGCAATCCATCCGTGTCAGTGCGCAACTGCGGTACAGCTTTTGCGTTGCTTATGAGTTCCGAGGTGTCGATTGAATCGCCTTGACCATCACCAGTTACAAGACAATAGTGCTCACCCCAAGGGATGGTTTTACCGCTCGTCTGATCCGAACGTTCCGGAGAAAAATCTTCTTGAACAGTAACAGCCATTTTTTATCCCTTTTTCCCGGATTTTGTGTGGAAAATCCTTGACATAGACGATATCATAAATGCGGACAAAAATCAACTAAAAAGGAGGCAAAACAATGCTCATGTTCCACGTCACGATTTACGATAAAGTCAAGGCAGACATTTATTTCAACGACGAATCCGTTGTCGCATCATCCCAGAGGGAAGCGATTCTGATTTCTGTCGCACGGTGCGCTTTCCCTCCTATCTCTGAAATCGGCGTCAAAATAAGGCAAATAGCTGCGCTGTAATGCACTGATCTAATCCATTACCTTGTCCGCAGTAACCCCGCATTGTGGATCGCGGGGTTATTTTGCTTTCCGCGCCGCCTTCTTTGTCGATTCCGGAATTACCTCGACACCCTCATCGGGGAACCGCGAACGGATCTCGCGCTTCTTTTCAAGGTACACCGCGCGGAGTGCCTTCGCCTTCGCATCGCACTCCGCCGCGCTCGCATCGTCGCCAACGTCAAGATACGCCTCCGCCTCTGTCAGATACCCTGAAACCTCCCGAGCAATCGGGTCAAGTTCCGATCTGTACGCCGCGCGGCGCTTCTCTTCCGGAGTCCGGGTATCCGGTTCGGGCTGGACGGGAGGAGGAGGGGGAGCCTCTGTAGTCCAGCCCTCCGGAAGTTCGCCAAGTTCTGTGATCGTCACCTGTTCGCCGTTCACGTAACCTACTTCTCCACGGTGGTCTTCGGTGTATCCCCAATATTTCCGTTTGAATTCAACGACAAATCCCTGTTTCTGCGGAGGAGGGGGTTCAAGAGTAAAATCTTCCGGAACCGTACCAACCGTCTCAATGGTCAGTACACCGGAAAGATCTTTCGCATATGCCAATTTCCCGCGGTGATCCTCAATGTACCGCCACTCACCGCGCTCAACGTCGCGAAATGCCGCGTTACCTTCCGGAGGATTCGGCGCATCCGTAGTGCAATCGTCAGGAGGATTCGCCCCCTGACGGCCACTAGCCGCCATCTGTCCAATGTATTCAAACGTAACAGGATCGTAAAAGTAATACGTCATTTTTCACACTCCCAAGTAGATGCACGGCGTCATGCCGATGTTTGTCGGACGGTTTTCGTTTGCGACGTTCTGCTGGCTGATGTTGACTGTTGTTGTGGTAGTTGTCGATGCGTTCAGAGGAGCCGCAGGGATCGTCATAGTTGTTTCCTTGAACCCGCCAGAAGTCTCACCAGCATACACATTAATTACACCACCAGTATCCTGAAAGACACCAGTGGACGAAATTATTGATGGAGTACCAAGGGTACCATTCGCCCCCGGAAAACCTTGCCCGGAAGTACTGCTACTGCTGTTAGCAGTCGCAGTCACCGCACGCGCGGCGTCCTGCTCGATTGTACCCGGCTGACGACTAACTCCATCGACTCCACGCAGAAAATACCCGCGTCCGCTGGAATCAAGCATTCTGGGTACATTCGTTCCGGATGTACCGTTTGTTGTGATCCCGAAATCGTCTTTCAGACCCTGCGGCAAACCTTTCAGCGCAAGCCCAGCGGGTATATCGTCCGTAAACCTCTCTCCATTGCAGAAATACCATCCGAATGGAAGCGCGTTGAACCTGAACGGAAGAAGAGCGATATGACCAACAGGAACAACACCGCCGACAGGTCCTTCCGAAGACGAAAGCCAGTTTTTCAGAGTCACCCAATAATCCGGATAGTCAATTGGGTTCCTCGCGCCAACGCCAAGGGAAGGGCCACTCGCACGGACAGCACGATAAAGAGTTCCGTCTGTCGCAGTAACGTTTGAACCGGGTACGTAATCCGTGAGTGGCGACCACCGGAAAAACCCGAATAATTCGCCCTCTTGAGAAAACGAACTGCACAGGTAAAGCAACTGGTTCCAGATACGGCTATCAACAATCGAATCAAACGCCTGTCCGAAGGAGTACACCGCCGGATTGACGTTCGGATCTCGATATGCAACACCTGCGGATGGCGTAACCGGAATTACCGTCTGCGCGTTCTCAGCGAAAACGGACGGCTGCGAAAAGTTACGTGCATTTAGATTTACAGACATATTTATCCCAATCCTTACAAAGGAACAGACATTGCAATCGGTGCCGCGTCAATTTGCCACCCGTCACCACGATCAGTCCGGAAATTCCGTTCGCCAGATTTGAACATTACCGAAGACAGTTTTAGCGTCGACGGATACGGTATCATCGGTATATCGTCCGCGAACGTGGTAGTTGTGAACTTCGTCAAGTAACCCAGCTTTGAAAGGGAAATTCCGTGCCGAACAATTATTTCCGCTTCCATCGGTGCCCATACGCGCCACTCCACTTTTTCACCGGTTACAAACTCTGCAAGATACTTCAACTCTGAAATGCTCGAAAATCTGTTGAAATTGCACGCGATACGTGCAAGGATCATCATCCTGTATCCGTCGTCGCTCGCCGGTCGAGTACTAGTCAGCGGCGCGGGCGAACACCATGCGGGCGCTTGATCAATACCCTGCCCAACCCTATCAGTGAAAAACCATGACGAATCGTCAAACTGATACGGAACGCGCGGTTGGCCAACGATACGACCTATCGCGTCAAGGTTTTCACCCTGTGCCATGTACAGACTATTAGATTCCTGAAATTTGATTATCTCATCGTACACGTACTGCGGCGCATTCTCGATGAACGACAGCAAAAACTCACGAAGAACGGGAGAATTATCGAACTGCGTCAGGATGCGTTCGACCGCCTTAGCGCTCATGTCCTTTGCGTAGACGCTGAAATCAACCTTGAAGTAGTCAGGAATCCCCGCGCTCATGCGAATACTACCTCGATCCTGTCTTCGGAAATCACTCCGATTTCATTCCACGGTATCACCACGTCGTTTTCGTAAAACGTCATTCCGTCTACGGACGTTTCGATCTTCCGGACATTCACGCCGCCGACGCTGTTGATCGGGCTGTACAGGTATGACCGAATGATATCCTGTCCCGGAGGGAATCCAGTATTTCCAAGAGGCTCGCAAGCCGTGTGCCCCTCTTGCGCAAACTGTACAATCGCTTCTTTGATAAGCTGGATTCCGTTCGACGGGAAAATCTGAATGCGCTCGTCATTGACAATCGACAACGTGATTCGCAACCATATAGGCACCTGAACCGGACGCGTGAAAGACACGATAACCGGCTCTCCGACTCCACCTGTAATGTCGCGAGTCACGTTACCGATATACCGGATACCCAAAGGCGAACGCAATTCGATGGATTGACAAATTGCGTAGTCTTCTCCTCCGACAACGACAGCCGCCAGCGTCTTCCCCGGTATCCCGCGATCGTCCGTATCCAAATCACGATTCTGGTATGTCCGCGCGAACGTCACGCCCTCTACGTTATAAATCGCTGCGGCAATCGCCTCAATCTGCCTGTAGCTTGTGGCATTAGTCGAAATCTGCTGTCGTCTGCGTAACTGTGGATCCGTCTCCTCTACGGTACCGACGCTGATCAGGCCGATGTTTGTTGCCTCACTCCACCCTGCAATCGGCGTCTGGACGATAACGACCGTACCTTCTCCTGGAATGTACGCGCCGACCTCTGTCGCGAATGCCTGAACCTCAGCAGTTCCGTCCGCACCCAACACCGCGTCAGCATACGTCGAAAATGACCGTGTTCCCTCTGCCTCCGTAATCATCGAATTCGCAGGAACAAGCGTTCCCGGAGTGCCAATCAGTCGCATCATGATAATCGTCGGGGAACCGTACTTTCGAATCAATCCGTTTAAATGAACTAGAGCGGATAGAAGCGCACCAACCGCCGTAGCCGGGTCGCGCATTCTGCCAAGCCATGCCGCTGCATTATCGCAAGCCTGAATCGCTTCAGAAATTATCGCGACAAACTGCTGCATTATCGTGTCGTCTTTGTTGTTCTGGAAAGGAGCTTGTCCAGTTTTCTCGTCCACGATCAGCGCCGTGGACGCATTGATCGCGTTCTGGAAATCGGCAAGCTGGCGCGGCGTGTACCCGCTGTCGCTGCTTCCTGTAATGTCAAGCTGTGCCGTCATGCCGTCGCTTTCATAACTTGGTTTATGCTTCCGACGCCGTACTCTGTCGCAATATCCGCCGTGACGCGGAACTCACGCGTTGCATTGTCGAATTTCGCAGAGAAGTTCACGATCCGTATAACTCCCTCCGTCTCCGCAATTTCGTTCCTAATCAGCAACTCCGCTCTGTTGAAATCCCTGCTTCCCAGAATACCGTTTTCCCTCGTCAACGTACCCGGAAGTAAATCGCTCTGTCCGTCATACCAAGGAAGACCTACGGATGTATTGGTGAACCATTCACCAGTATATCGACGCAACCTTGTCTCAACCCTTTGAAGTATCTCATTTTGACCGGTTACATATCCAGAAGTCATGTCACCTGTGTTATGATCAATACGAAAATCGAAGGCCATCAGACAAACCTCCCGGTAGTCCCGCCGCCCGGTTCAACTCCACTATGCCGGTGGCTGTTCGCGTCGAACCCCGAAGTAGTCTCGAAATCATCCGCACGCCACACACCGGAAAGGAACCCTGTGCTACCGTCAACCTTCATGTTCGGCGCATCGATGTAGACGCCGCCGGGGGCACCAATCCTAACCTGTCCGCTTTCAATCGTCACGCTCGCCTGTTCATCCGTCAGTGCAACACCGTTCGGCGCAGTAACTGTCGCGCGTCCACCGGTTATATTCGCAGTCGCTTCACCGTCAGTCGCCGCGATACCTTCCCGGGAAACAGACGTGTAGACATTACGTTCAAGATCCCTCGTCTCTACCGCGTTGTTGTTCCAGTATTTGAAAACGCTGCTCTGCACAATCATACCGGGGAAACAAATCGCGTCCTGCAAATTGTGCTGTCGCGGTACGCTTGTACGGTTGTCCTGGCCAACCTCCTCCGGCATACTCATTTCGCCTTTTTTGAGGAAGATATTTATCATTCTGTCGCTGAACATCAGGGTACACGGGTCGCCTTCGCGTATCGGGTACGTCGTTCCCAATCCAGCCGAAGGAGAGTACCCTACAGCAATCGGAACATGCACCACAAGCGGCAACTCCTCATACCCTACAGAACCGTTCACAAGCGCCGTCTTCACCTTGATCCCGACGCTCGCCTCCACCATGTTTTTTTCGGGAAGGAATTTCCTGATAATCCCCGGTCGGATGAAAAACATACGGCCGATGACGGATTCTATCACAGCCTCTTGCGCGTCAACGTCGCTTATGTTCTTTCCGTCCATTTCAATCTTCCATTGCAATCGGGAAAGTAGCATCACCGCGCGTTATGAAGCTATTCGCAGAATGCGAATCAAGGTCATGAATAACTCGGTTAATCTTGTACGCCTTTTGAAACCTGTCTCTGTTCGAAGGGATTGACGAAATCACCTTAACCCCATCATGAGGCTGAATCCCTGCGTTGTACTGGCACGAAAAAGAAAGTCCTGCGTCCATCTGCAATGCCGTGTTGAACTGCGGGTTCACGTCAATCAGTTCCGGATCCTTGATGACGTGGATTTTACCTCCAATTACACCGTCTTTCGACGCACGGATCTCACGACCTGAAATTGACCAAGAGAACTGGAAAGACTTCGCCAAATCCTGCATCGAAGACTTTATATAACCGTGTGCGCTCCAACCATCGTCGCCTATTTTCGTTCTCGGTATAGCTACAAGGTTCTTTTCGTCAAACTGAACCTTTCCTCCGGACTGTTGAGACAACTCTTGGCACATTTCTACAAACACTGTCCGAACGTCAGTATTGCACCACGTTTTGTTCATTCTCGCCCGAGACAAAGCGTCCAGACCTGAAATAGCGTAAATTACAGTCACCTTCTCCGCGCCGCTACGGTACGTTTCGCTGTTCAGCATCGTCCCGTAGAAAACTTCTTCCCAATCGCCACCGCGCGAACCATCACGCCAGCACGTCTTGATCTGAAATGTAGCCTCTTGTCTCTTCAATGATGCCGCCGTGTCGTCGTCAAGATTGAAAATCATTATCTGCGTCGGATCGCCGATACCGAAAAACTTTTGAATCCGCGCAGAAATCCGCAGAGTATTCCTTGAACCATCAGCGATGAAAACCTTGTCCGGTACACCGTTCAACCCAGATGCCGTCAACTCAATCTGCCGAATCCAGTTGAATCCGATATCCGCCATCAGGAAATAGCCACCTGTCTCAGGACAAGGCTCTGCCCACTTTTGTAAAAGAAAACGTCGTCAGGAGTATCCCCACCGTTGTTCTCCGGGTCATATACCATTGTCAGCGTCGTACCGTCCAGTTTGAAGTGGTTCAGGCCGTCGCCTCCGCTTCCACCACCGGAACCGGTCGGAACCCACGACGCGTTCCTCCTTCCGTATGTCGTACCGTCCAGAGGCGCTTCGCCAACTTTTTGGTTCAACTGTTCGATTGTCGCCAGTTCCGCAAGACGTTCCGCAAGCCCCTGAATAGCCTGAATGTTGTGCTGATTCGGGACAAAACGGTTGTTCAAAACCGCGTGATCACCCGTCGCCTCTTGCCCGGGGATAACGAAATCACTCACAGACGCCGCAAGCATCGGGTCAGGCAACACAAACGGTGACTTCTCATTTCCGTTGTACCAGACCAATTCAAGGCCATTCCCCAGAACGTCCGGATTATCCTGCGTTCCATCCGTCTGCACAGCGACAAGGGATGAACCCTTCGGAAATTTCTCAGCATACCCTGAAAGCAAATTCACAGCGCCGATGACAATTGGCAATCCCTTGACAAGATCGACCATCTGCGCGTCCCACATGTCAAGGAACCAAGAATTTATCTGCCCTTCGGAATAGTATGTACGCATCCAGTATTGCACAGTCTGCCCACGTTCGCCAGTATCCAGCGTGACGTTGATCATCCTGTTTCCGTAGCTGCTCAAAGGAAAAATCTGCGGCATTTAAAATATCCCTTCTGCGTACCGCGCTAGAGTTTGCGATATTTTCCCCATTTTCGCAGGATCGTTTCGGATTGACTGCATACCAGAATCGATGAAATCACACCCTGTACGATACGTCACATCATCCGTCATACGCGTTCCATCCGTCTGAAAAACCGTTCCTACATTTTTCTCGACCATAGGATACCCCGCGAGTATCGCCTCATTCCTTCCTGCTGAAATCGTCCTCCCTGCGCCAATAATCCCCGCCTGTTGGAATCGAGCAGTCGCGCGAAGAGTCCCCAGATTCGGCGCTGCATGTTCCGCAGGGAAACCGACGAAAACCATATTATGGTACGTAGCGTGTTCCGTGATGATGTCAACAATTTCCCGCTTCTCCATGAGAGTGACAAAATCTTGAAAGACACGCTTTGCCCTCTCACGACCACCTGCTGAATTTGTAATTTCAAATTCGATCTCTACCTCGTTCGGATCCGAAATAACGTGGTCTGAAATGCTCTTTCCGCTCTCGACGGCGTATGAAGTCAACTGCATTGAAATACCATGCGTCTCGCGGATGCGAACATCCACTGCGATATTTCCAATCCTCAAAACGCCAGCCGAAAGGTCAGCCATGACCAATACTCCCGTCAGGAACAGCCAGCTTATAGTTGCTTTGGAAAGCGCTTTGAACTGCCGACCCAGCCGCTTGACCAACTGCAGGCGCTACCTGTTCCGCATTACGAACGCCGTTGATATTGATTTCGTTCTGTACGGTTATACTTTGAGAAGGTCTATCCCAAGGCATTACATTAGAACGCCTATCAATCCCACGAGTAGGTATAAGTTCCATTTTCCCGTTTCCGTCTTCTCTCCATTCAGGATTATTTGAAAACGGTAGAATGTTGCTTATCAATTCCTCTTGTGCAGACTTGTCAAAAAGAAGATCGCTGTCTCTAGCTATTCTTGTTGCCAATGATTCCGCTTGTCCTCTGTACCATTCAGCGCCTATCGTCGAAAGAATTCTTTGGTCATGATAATCAAGTCCAGACTTACTTATCTCACCGCTAATACGTGCATTTCGGATCTCTTCTTCAAGATCGGACATAATCTTTGATGTCAAAGCATCAATAATCGCAAAATCTTGTCCTCGTGTTGCTATTTTGTCAAAATGCTCCGCTGTTTTAACAGGAGCATTTATTGATTCCTGCAAATTACGGAAGTTTTCAATTTCACCTAAAATAGTTGAATCCGTTGCTATCGCCTCGATCGAACCGATTATAAGCCCTGCAATATTACCAGCTGTTTTTGTATTCGCTTCACGTTCAAGACGTTCAATGTTTTTACGTCTTACTTCAGGATCCGGAGACTGCATTACAGACACTGCTTCAGGAGTACGTTCTTTTTCAAGAGAGGAGTTTATCGTGTCGATGTTTCCACGGAAACCCTCCATTAATCCACTGATAGTAGAACCAATAGATTTACCCCAAGACTGGAAATTTTCTTCGTTACGGTTAAGTCCTTCTTCAAGAGCATTAAAGAATGAAGTAAAACCGGGTGCAATCTTTCCGCTCAAGGATTCAACAACGGTTTCAAGGCGGTTATTGAATCCCCCCATTGCTTCATCAAGTTTTTTTAGATCCTCTACTTCCTGATTTACTATGGAATGGAATTGTTTTGCGTACTCCATTCTTCTTGAAAACTCTTCGTATTGAAGTTCAAGAACACGCCGAATGTCTCTTGAAAACCCTGCTGCCGCAAGTTCCATGTTTGCTTGCGCTTCTGGCTTTCCAGATATGAACGATCGTAAATCGTCCATGGCGCTGTAGTCAAACGTTCTTCCGAAATTCTGGAAAAATGCTTCAGCGTCCTTTGACGCGTTCTCAGCTGAACCTCCAACAGAACGATAAACTGATTCAAGCTGTTGCAACCGTTCAATAGTAAGATCAGTTGATTCAGATGCTAGCAAAAGTTCATTTGCATTATCAGATGCTTTTACACCAAGCGCCGAAGTCAAAGCTCCAGTCGCCATCGAAACGATACCCAAATCCCGGACGCGCTTCGTCAGAGACGACACAGCGCCTTCCGCCTTCTTCAACATTCCGGCGCTGTTCCCCGGCATGTCAAATCGGATTAGTGTAATCAGTTCATCGATGACCATGCTTTTGTTTCGCCTCTGCTTGCGCCCGTCTATGCGCCATCAATTCCCTGTAATCCCGAAGGTCGAGTTTTGAGTGCATAGAAAACACGTCTTCAATCGAAAGAGAACCGTCAATCAGCTTGTCATACGTGCAGTACTTAGCGGACAAAACCCTCTCGAAAAACGCGTCCTTCTCATACCCTTCCGGGATTTTTTCCCAAATATTCCCCGTCACTTTTTCAAAGAGGCGACCGAGCTTTTCGTAGTATGCTCTTGATGCGGAAAAAAAGGGGAGACAAGCGCACCAATCGCCAGCGCCTCAAGGATCATCATGTCCTCGGGATGTTGTTCAAAGCAAGCCGTAAAGTGCTTCGGATCGGAAAGTCTCCGTCCTTCACTGTCAATGCACTGTCGGATAGCCTTTACTCCGGAAATACGTGGTATGAGTTTGCAACTTTTCACATCGCCGTTTTTGTCGAATCCTGCAACTTTAGCCTTCTCTTCGTCGTATTCGTGAACGAAGTCAAGCAACTGTACAGGATTCATCGGCTGAACAAGGTATGTGCGTCCATTAACAACAACAGGTTTAGGTTCAAGCATGTCGTTTTCCCTTTCCGATATGCTCAAAATTGATTAGTAAAGATCTGTCTGTTTCGTGACAATCGTGTATGTGTGCGAACCCATCTGCGCACCGCCTGTTGTAAGCCCGCTAGGCTGAGAAACAAAACCGTCACAAGAGAAAATACGACCAGTACCTGTCCACATTGTCACGGGAACAGCTCCTCCGCCTTCATACTGCGTTCGGTTGATATCTGCAATGAACTCATGATCAGGTGACGTTTCCATCAAGTCAAACTCGATGATGCAACCCTGTTTTGTCGCGATATTCAGGCCGGGTCCATTCGTTCCTTCAGTAATCGAAGTCTGCCCAGCTTGCGGATTGAACCGGATAGGGGTTCCGTCCATCAAACCCTGAATGTAGTGACCTGCAATCGAAATACCGATGAAATGCTGATTGTAAACATCGTGTCCCATGACTCCAGTCCCGATACTCGCGGAACCTACTCCGAAGTCCACATCAAGACGAGCACCGATGTCAAGGCCGATACCAATTCCTGCGCTCATTATCTATCTCCCTTTTATCAGTTATGTGCCGTGATACCAATAATCGCTTTGTGGATTGTACCAGCCTCATAAGCGATAATAGCGATAGGCGCAAGAGTACGCGTAGCCCTGTCGGAATTGTAAATCGGCGATGCGTTGATCGTGTATGCCTTCCTTGTGACATAAGGAGCAGAAAGAGTTTCATCCTCCTCTGCTCTGTCTGCTAGGAATCCGTTATTTACAAAGGCATTAAGAACAACACCGATATCATCGACTACAAGAGACTGTCCTTGTCTAGTAAGCGGTGTCTTCGGCCTACGGTGAAGACCATTGTGGACGCTAACGGAAAGATACTCGCGAAGGTTGCTCCATCCGTAGTAGGAATCCGTCCACCATGTGTCCGCGCCCTGTGTCCCGTACCGGTAAGCGTCAGCCGATCCAACTCTTGTATAAACATTGATGTTTTTCGACTCAAGAACTGTAAGCTGCGTTTCAGAAAGGCTTTCAGGAGTGATTCCAGCACCCACCTTAAACATGGCGTCTTTAGTCTGACCACCAATGTACACTGTTGAAAGTACAGATTGCACATACGCGATTTCTGAATATTCCTGCGGATGACTGGAAAACGTCACGCTGGAAGCGCGATAGTTTTTGTCGTGGATGTACGCGCCGATGTCCGTTGTGCTTCCAGCATCGTATGCCGAAGGAGAGTTTGTTTCAAGTGTTGCGGACAACTGGAAAACATTTGCCTCAACGTAATCCGCGATTGCTTTCTGATCCGGAGTGTCTCTATACATTCTATCAAGAGCTACACAGAAAGCGGGAGCACCCATAGATGAAAGCGCCTGTTGCACAAGCTGGAACTCCGAAACAAGACCCTGCGGAGTGTATGCGTCCCATTTTTGAGCGGCATTGTCCTGTGTCAGGTTCAGCATGGAGGAAATGTCTGTACCGGTTGTCCCAGAAGACGCATAGCTGATCGTGGTCATGGGAGCAACTGCGGAAATAACAAGACGACCGCCGTATGCTGCACTCGCAGATATCTGCGTAATCGTCGCCGTGGTGAGCGCCACATTGATCGCCGCAGCGATTCCTGCTGAACCTGCTGTTTCGTCAAACCCTCGAAGGTCAACACCGGTTACATCCAAAACTGTAGGTGTTCCAGAAGCATCCCCTACGGTAATGGAAAACGCACCGTCCGCAATAGTCTTGATAACGGAGTAGTCATTAATCTGTGACGCCATCAACTGAGCGGGAACCGGTGCAGTAAACACGCGGCCGATTGCCATTCTTGGAGCGTGTGGATCCTGAGCAGCCCAAGCGTTTGCAGCCCACCAAATGGTATCTTCCGGGAGAGCGCCTCCTATCCCTTGAAGAAGACCATCCATCGTCGATGCAATAACCGCGCGGCCGTTATTCGGGGGAAGTTCATCTGCGTTCGGTGTCAACAGGACAAGAAGGGACATATCCCGTGCTGTCTGTTGCTGCGGACGGTTGATGTCAATTCGGACGTCGATGTCCCTCGGGAGAGGGATAATACCTTGATTGACAGGCGATCCAGCACTCATAATTTTGCTCCCTTTTTACCGTATCGTTCAATTAAACGGTCAATCATCAAATCAAGAAGAACGTCAGGCATTTTCTAATTCCTGTTTTCTCAAATTAAGGTTATTTGCATCAAAGGCGAAGAATCTTCCGTCGTCAACATCACCTGTCAAAGCGCTTTTTCTAACAACAATTGTGTTTCCCTGCTTGAAGTAGTACGCCTTTGTTCCAACATCCGAGAATATATCTTTCCGTAAAACACAAACATCGCCTTGACGGTAGAAATAGTCTTCTACTCTGTACCTTTCGTTCACAATCTCGATATCTGTGATTTTCTCGATTGCGTTCCTGTACAGCCCGATTTCAACCTTTGCCGTGTCAACCCAATCGAAGGACTGGCTGAATTTCGCGTACAGGTCAACGTTGAAAAATGCCCTCTCTTCTTGATAGGCCATGTTTTCCGTTGTCGCGTCCTGCACCTCTCCGATCTGTCCGAACCCTGTGATTACTGCGAAAGTGAACTCTGCCCCCAACGTGCTACGCATCCAGTTTTGGAACTCGACAGCTTTTTGATTCGCACCGTTTCCGAAAAACATCACTCGGTATGTGCAGTACCTTGTCCCGCGTATCGTCTCGATCAGTTCTCCATTACCCTGCTTCGCGTTCTTCCACTCTTTCACAGGGTACTGGTGCATCTGTGCGCGAAGGAACTTTATCGTGCAGTGCGTTTTCGCAGGGCGAGGGCCGTTGAACGGCTCGATCAGCGCCAGTTCCTCGCCATCGAAAATGTTGTCACGGATCAGACGGACGAAAGCCTTCGAGATTGACAGGATGTCGGTTGCCTCTGCCATCTCAATTCGCCTTTTTACGCATTCTATATCCCTCAGAGAATGCGTCTTTTGCAGCCTGAAATGATATTTTGTGCTCCAAATAAAGCCTAGTGTATTCTGCGTTATCGCCTTTTGTTCCTGCAAGCCTTATTGCATCCAAAACATCTTTACGGGACATTTTTTTTGTTGGCTTTGACAATGACTTTTCTTCCGCCTTCCAATCCTTCCTTTTTTGTTTTTCGTACTTATCGAAAGCGTCAGAATCCTCTTTACTTATACCACTTGATCCACCGCTACCAAATTTCCCGTCCTCTTGACGGGGATGTTTGCTCTCGTCAAACTCATTGATAGCCCGCGCATCCGAAATATTCATCGCGTAGACGACTCTTCCATACGCTTTAGAGTACACGGCGATCATGGCGTAGTCTCCACTGGTTCCTGAGGCGGACTAAACCCGATGTCCGTTGTCCGGTGATACCGCTCCAAACCGTAAACGAAAAGATTCCGCGATACCCATCCGTCCCACTGGTGGCGTTCGGTCACTCTCCACCATCTGTTTTCACGCCAGACCCAAGTTTGTACTGCGCTGTCAAGATCGTAGAAAGCAAGTTTAACCGTTGTCCACAAAACCCTTTCGCCAAGTGCGAAGTCACCTTGACCGTTGATCATTTCCCGAAGAGGGGCGGGCGGCTGGAAGCTCCCCATGATTGTTTGTTTCGTGTACTCTCCGCCTTCGACCCACTGACCATCAACGATATGCCCCTCGCCGCTGGTATATACGTCAATCGCGGTGTAGAACGTTGTCCGTGCCGGAGTCATTGGGAGACGAATTGCCATTTCAAATGCTCCCCGTGTCCCTAACCTGAGACGTTACGGATTGCCTCATTTTCCCCGTGTCAATAAGCGGCTTATCGCTTTTCTTTTTCCGCTTTGTCGATGGTGCATTCGGAACATACGAATCGTCTGTTATAGCCTGTCTAATTGCGTTCTCTGCGAACAGCCTTACCTGTTTCAATGCAGTATCGGAACGTATTTCTCCATTGATAACCTTGCGGGCAATCTCTGCGCCTACTTCGTCCTTATCTTCTTGCAACCGAATAACTGCATTGTCCATGAACGGACGCGCCGGTATTCTAATCACATGCGCCTTTGTAACAGGTAGACGATCCGCGCCTTTTGATGTTTTCTTCACAAATCTGACTTGATGCTCTGCGCTTCCCATCCATGAAACGCCGCTGTTTTTCATTTCACGCTTGTATGGCGTACCTCCGGGATGATTTATCGTTGCACCGAACTGATTGATTACAGCAACGTCTAACACGCTCATTCCGTTGTCATACGTTGTGCTTGCTGCCTTACTACCCTGTGGAAATCCTGCCGCTACTGCCTTACCCGATAACCCGGCGACTCGATCCGCCATTTCCTTTGCCCAATTCGGATTCGTCTGCTTGACGGATACTTTAGCATCCATCATTTCCCCGATCAAGACGACCGTATCCCGTCCTCGTCTCCGCAACGCCCGCCATACTGCTATCTCGAAGTGCAAGGAAAGACTGGCCGTAAGGAGGATACATCAACATCCATTCGTCGAACGACCGAACGTTGTTACGTCCACGATAACCGTAGCTTACGCTCTCGCCGCCGACGCTCGCTGACGCCACCGCCCCCATCGTCGCGCTTGTCGAACCCGGAGGATTCATCGCGCCGAATGTCAATTCAGACAACTTGACAGCCGCCAAAAGCATTACCGCTTCACGAAAATTGCTACCCCAAGCGTTAGGACAAAGGTACTCTTCCGACCACTCCAAAAAGTTACGTATCTGCGAATCCGTGTAAGAAGGCGTCGGCGGTTCCGTCAACGGCGGATTCTGAAAACCTGGATAGCGCAGATTGAACTCTTTGAGGATAGCCATTTTCGCCATCGGTCTATTCCCCGTCAGTCTGAATAGCCTTCGGCGGACGGCCACGGCGCGGCTTGTTCGTGTCACCGCGCTGAAGGTTCATCGGAATCGCAT
>QMCE01000403.1_pt1 | contig 22015 bp, 17 predicted proteins | sample 1821851 | NCBI WGS metagenome assembly QMCE01 (sample SAMN09453174, study PRJNA476694) | Termite gut metagenome, whole genome shotgun sequencing project. | isolation source: worker | host: Odontotermes sp. | place: South Africa:Pretoria | collected 2016-01-28 | reverse complement strand
GAACGCCCGGAATAGTCAACACGCTTTCCGAGGAGGTTCTGCCTGAAACGCCCCTGCTTACCTTTAAGCATATCCGAAAGAGATTTCAGCGGGCGGTTGTTCGGCCCTGTTACGGGGCGGCCTCTTCTGCCGTTATCTATGAGGGCGTCAACCGCCTCCTGAAGCATTCTCTTCTCATTGCGCACGATGATGTCAGGCGCACCGAGTTCAAGCAGCCTCTTAAGCCTGTTATTCCTGTTTATAACTCTGCGGTAAAGGTCATTTAGGTCACTTGTTGCAAATCTGCCGCCGTCAAGCTGAACCATCGGGCGAATATCCGGCGGAATTACCGGCACATTTTCAAGAATCATCCACTCCGGCTTATTGCCCGAAAGGCGGAATGCCTCGACGACCTCAAGCCTCTTCAAAAGACGTACTCTCTTCTGCCCTGTCGCCGTTTCCAAATCTGCTTTGAGCTCCTCCGAAAGGCTCTCGATGTCAATCTCTTCGAGAAGCTTCTTGACAGCCTCTGCGCCCATGCCGGCGTCAAAATCGTCTTCATACTTCTCACGCATATCTCTGTATTCTTTTTCCGTCAGCGTCTGCATTTTTGTGAGCTCTCTGACATCGCCGGGGTCTGTTACTATATACACGGCGAAATACAGTACCTTTTCAAGCACACGGGGAGACATGTCGAGCATCAGACCGATTCTTGACGGGATTCCCTTGAAATACCATATGTGTGAAACAGGGGCGGCAAGCTCGATATGCCCCATTCTCTCACGGCGAACCTTGCTGCGTGTAACCTCGACACCGCAGCGCTCGCACACCTTGCCCTTATAGCGGATTCTCTTATACTTTCCGCAGTGGCACTCCCAGTCCTTCTGCGGGCCAAAGATACGCTCACAGAAAAGACCGTCACGCTCAGGCTTTAATGTGCGGTAATTGATGGTTTCAGGCTTTTTCACTTCTCCGTAAGACCATTCGTGTACCATTTCGGGAGAAGCAAGACCAATCTTTATTGAATCAAATGTGTTAAACTCCATTACTCTTCCCCCTTATTATTCGTCGTCATCTTCATCATCGTCGGATTCTTCGAAATCGTCTTCATCAGTATCTTCGTCATCCGGCTCATCATCTTCATAATCGTCTTCATCATCTAAGTCAAAGCCGCCTCGTAAAATCTCTTCCTCGGCATCCTCGATATTGAAGCCGTCTAAATCGTCTGCCACGCTTTTTTCGTCAAAGTGGTTATACGGCGGATTGTCATCCTCCTCAAAGTGCTGGCGCAAATCGATTTCATCCTTGTTCTTGTCAAGCACCTTGACATTCAAGCCAAGTGACTGAAGCTCCTTAATAAGCACCTTGAAGGATTCCGGAATTCCCGGCTTAGGGATATTCTGCCCTTTGACGATGCTTTCATATGTTTTGACGCGTCCGATGACATCGTCTGACTTCACCGTAAGAATCTCCTGCAGAGTGTAGGCGGCACCGTATGCTTCAAGCGCCCATACCTCCATCTCTCCGAAACGCTGTCCGCCGAACTGCGCCTTGCCGCCCAGCGGCTGCTGAGTGACGAGCGAGTACGGTCCTGTTGAGCGGGCATGTATCTTGTCATCGACAAGATGATGCAGCTTGAGATAATACATGTATCCGACGGTTATCGGATTGTCGAAGTATTCGCCTGTTCTTCCGTCACGAAGCATGAATTTGCCGTCTTCGCTTAAACCTGCCTGACGGAAGCATTCTGCAATGTCGCTTTCATGTGCGCCGTCAAAAACAGGCGTCATAATCTTCCAGCCGAGTGCGTTTGCCGCCATTCCGAGGTGAACCTCGAGCACCTGACCGATGTTCATACGTGAAGGCACGCCCAGTGGGTTAAGAACTATATCAAGCGGTGTGCCGTCCGGCAGGAAAGGCATTTCCTCCATAGGAAGGATTCTTGATACAACGCCCTTGTTTCCGTGGCGACCCGCCATCTTATCGCCGACAGAGATTTTCCTCTTCTGGGCGATATAGCAGCGCACCACCTTATTGACGCCGGGGCTCAATTCGTCGTTGCTGTTCTCACGTGTGTAAACCTTAACGTCAACGACAACGCCGTATTCGCCGTGCGGAACACGCAGAGAAGTGTCTCTGACCTCTCTCGCCTTCTCGCCGAATATGGCGCGCAGAAGTCTTTCCTCTGCCGTCAGCTCGGTCTCTCCCTTAGGCGTGACCTTGCCGACCAAAATATCACCGGCACGTACATCAGCACCTACTCGTATAATTCCTCTCTCATCAAGGTCTTTGAGCAAATCCTCGTTGACGTTCGGGATATCTCTTGTTATCTCTTCCGGGCCGAGCTTGGTGTCTCTTGCCTCCATTTCATATTCTTCGATATGAATAGAGGTGTAGACATCGTCACGAACCATTTTTTCATTCAGAAGAACAGCGTCTTCGTAGTTATATCCCTCCCATGTCATGAAGCCGATTAGGGCATTCTTGCCGAGTGAGATTTCGCCGTTCTTGATACCGGGGCCGTCTGCGATGACATCGCCCTCATTGACATGGTCGCCGACTGTGACAACGGGCACTTGATTTATACACGTGCTCTGGTTTGAACGCATGAACTTAATTACACTGTAAATATCCGTTTCATTTCTCTTGTCTGTTTTGACGATGACCTTGTCAGCACTGACATATGTGACCGTTCCGGCTCTCTTTGCGATTACACAAACGCCGGAGTCAACGCCCGCCTTATATTCCATACCCGTGCCGACTATCATGCTCTCGGTTTTCATGAGAGGCACGGCCTGCTTCTGCATGTTCGAGCCCATCAGCGCACGGTTGGCATCGTCATTTTCAAGGAAGGGAATCATTGCCGTGGCGACGGACACAACCATTCTGGGCGTGATGTCCATGTAGTCGGCTTTTGACGCCTCAACCTCGACGAACTCACTTCTGATACGTCCTGTAATCTTCGGGTTCACAAAGTGCCCGTCTTCGTCCAGAAGCTCATTCGCCTGCGCAACGATGAAGTCGTCTTCCACATCCGCCGTCATATATTCAACCCGGTCTGTGACCACGCCGTTTTCTTTATCCACTCTTCTGAACGGCGTCTCGATGAAGCCGTATTTATTGATTCTCGCAAATGTGGCGAGGTAGGAGATAAGCCCGATGTTCGGACCTTCGGGCGTTTCAATCGGGCACATGCGCCCGTAGTGCGTATAGTGAACGTCACGAACCTCAAAGCTTGCACGGTCACGGGAAAGTCCGCCCGGGCCGAGTGCCGAAAGCCTTCTTTTATGCGTGAGCTCAGAGAGCGGGTTCGTCTGGTCCATGAACTGTGAAAGCGGTGAAGAGCCGAAGAATTCCTTAATCGCCGCCACAACGGGGCGGATATTTATCAAAGACTGCGGCGTAAGGGTGTCTGCTTCCTGCGCCTGCAATGTCATTCTCTCACGGATAACTCTTTCAAGCCTTGAAAAGCCAATTCTTACCTGATTCTGCAGAAGCTCGCCGACTGAGCGTATTCTTCTGTTGCCGAGATGGTCGATGTCGTCAAGCTTGCCGAGCCCCATAGCAAGGCAGTTCATGTAGTTGATTGAAGAGAAAACATCATCGACTGTTATATGATTCGGTATAAGCTCTTCTCTGCGAGCCCTCAGCTGCTCTTTTATCTCGTTTTCATCTTTTGCCGCATCAAGGATTTCAGCGAGCGGCTTGAAGCAAACCCTCTCGTTGATGCCGCATTCGGCTTCTGCGTCAAATGTCACAAATCTTGAAACATCGACGGTGTTGTTTGAAATAACCTTCACTGTTCTCTCACCAACTGTGACAAAAACCTCTTTTACGCCTGCTGCGTCCATTTCCTGTGCAAGCTCTTTTGAGAGGGTGTCGCCGGCATCGGCCATAAGCTCACCTGTCAGCGGATTTGCAACGGGCGTGGCAAGTGTCTGCCCTGTGATGCGTTCCTCCAGGGAAAGCTTCTTGTTATATTTATAACGTCCAACCCTTGAAAGGTCGTATCTTCTCGTATCAAAGAACAGCCCGTTGATGTGCGCCTCTGCGCTTTCTATCGTAGGCGGTTCACTCGGGCGAAGCTTCCTGTAAAGCTCAAAGAGGGCTTCCTCTCTGTTTTTGCAGGTATCCTTCTCGATGCTCGCAAGGATTCTGTCGTCCTCGCCGAAGTAATTCAGAATTTCAGTGTCTGTTCCGAGCCCGAGGCAGCGGATAAAGACGGTCACCGGGATTTTCCTGTTCTTATCGATTCTGACATAGAAAACATCGTTTATGTCATTTTCATATTCAAGCCAAGCGCCGCGGTTCGGGATTATCGTCGTTCCGAACATCTCCTTGCCCGAACGGTCATGCTCCATTTTATAATACACACCGGGTGAGCGGACAAGCTGAGAAACGATGACACGCTCTGCCCCGTTTATGACAAACGTTCCGCTGGGCGTCATGAGCGGGAAGTCTCCCATGAAGACTTCAGACTCTTTTATTTCACCCGTCTCTTTGTTGAGAAGGCGTGCCCTGACACGCAAAGCAGAGGCATAGGTTGCGTCTCTCTCCTTGCATTCGGGAACACTGTAATTGGGGTGGTCTGTGTCAAGGTCGTAATCAATAAAATTCAGAACAAGATTGTTGCTGAAATCGGTTATGCCCGAAACGTCCTCGAGCACCTCCTTCAAGCCGTCGTTCAAAAACCAGTTATATGAATTTTTCTGAATCTCGATAAGGTTTGGCATCTCCAAAGCTTCTTCAATTTTTGAAAAACTCATTCGGGTTGTCTTTCCCAACTGTACCGGTTTCACATTTACCACTTAGCAGCCACTCCATTCAATGTTTATTTTTCCATTGTCCGATTAACAACGAATAAAGCAAGGCAGAACCTGAATAAACCGAGTGCCGAAACAAAAAACTCTTGATTATTTTTCAGTGCCGTGCTATACTCATTTTAGCTCAAATGGGGCAGAATTCCCCATGATTATGCAATATAGTATTTTACGCCTATTTTGTCAATTTGTCAAGTAGGCGTTTTCTATGCTTAGAAATAATCATTACAGATTGACACCTTCATATTTATTATGTATGATGAGACTATAAAATCCATAGAATTTGGAGGGTGTTACAATGGCAATTAACGTACTTATCTGGAACGAGTTTCTTCACGAGAAAGAGGATGCGATTAAGGCTGTGTATCCGAAAGGAATTCACGGTGCGCTGAAGGACGAGCTTTCCGCAGACGCAGAATTCAATATCTCAACTGCGACGCTTGAGATGGAAAACCACGGCTTGTCAGAGGAGATTTTGCAGAACACCGACGTTTTAATCTGGTGGGGACATATGGCTCATCAGAAGGTGAGCGAAGAGGTCGCCGACATGGTGGCAAAGCATGTGCGTCTCGGCATGGGCTTGATTGTCCTGCACTCGGGGCATCACTCCAAGCCCTTCCGTAAGCTGATGGGCACCACCTGCAACCTCAGCTGGCGGGAAATCGGCGAAAGCGAGCGTGTCTGGATTATCAACCCGAATCACCCGATTTGCCAGGGCGTGGGCAAGTATTTTGAGCTGCCGCACGAGGAGATGTACAGCGAGGTGTTTGACATTCCCGTACCGGACGAGCTTCTGATGATTGGCTGGTACAAGGGCGGCGAGGTTTTTCGCTCCGGCTGCGTGTTCAACCGTGGAAACGGCAAGATTTTCTATTTCCAGCCCGGCCATGAGGAGTTCCCGACATATCATATCCCGGAGGTCGTGCAGATTCTTCGCAACGCCGTTCACTATGTGAACCCGGTTATTCACCTCAAAGACCCCGGCCCGGGCCCACTGGCCTCTCCATGCGTTGACCCTGCCGAGCCCGGCGTTCTGGAGCTTTACGGCATAGATGAAAAGCCCTCGGAGAAATTCAAGAAAATGATTGAAGCCTTCGGTGCAAAAATGGCGGAGGATATGGCAAACAGCGGAGATAAATGGTAGAAGAGCAGTTGAGAGTGGATAGTGGAAAGTGAATAGTTGTTGTGGCGCTTAAGCGCAAAATATTAGGGGCATAAGAATGGGAATTCTCCATTTTTATGCCCCTATCTATCATCTGCTCTTACCCGAGAAATTATATTTATCCAGCGTTGCCTGTATTTCGTTTGATATGCTCTCGTAGATTTCATGCAGACCGCACTTTTGCTTGCCGCATTCTTTCTCATAACCCTCTTTCTGGCATCGGCTGAGGACGTAAGGTCCTTCGACGGCCTCAATGACCTCTCGCATCGTGATTTTCTCCGGCTCTTTTTTGAGGATATATCCGCCCCTTGCGCCCTTGAAGCTTTGCAGAATATCTGCCGAAACAAGCTTGCGGAGAATTTTAAGAAGAAAGCGAAGAGGAATTCCTGTGCTCTCGGCTATTGATTTGGCTTCGGTTTTCTCTTGTCTGTCAGCGAGAAACCGAACCGTTTGAATGGCATAGTTCGCCTCTAAGGTGATATACATTTTCCTCTCCTTTCCAAAAAATCAGTCTAAAAAGTCTTTGAGCTTCTTGCTCCTGCTTGGATGGCGAAGCTTGCGAAGCGCCTTTGCTTCAATCTGGCGGATTCTCTCACGGGTGACGTTGAATTCTTTTCCCACCTCTTCAAGCGTGCGTGAACGCCCGTCTTCGAGCCCGAAACGCAGACGCAGAACCTTCTCTTCTCTTGAGGTGAGCGTGTCCAGCACATTGCCGAGAGTTTCTTTCAGCAACGTGTGCGAAGCCGCATCAGCAGGCGCAAGAGCATCATCATCGGGAATGAAATCACCGAGATGGCTGTCTTCTTCCTCGCCTATCGGGGTTTCAAGTGAAACAGGCTCTTGTGCCACACGCATGATTTCACGCACCTTTTCCGCCGGCATATCAAGCTCTTCCGCAACCTCTTCTGCACTTGGCTCACGTCCGTTGGCATGCAGCAGCTGGCTTTGCACCTTCTTCACCTTATTTATCGTTTCCACCATGTGAACGGGAATTCTTATCGTCCTCGCCTGGTCGGCGATTGCTCTCGTTATTGCCTGACGAATCCACCATGTGGCGTATGTGGAGAATTTGAAGCCCTTGGTGTAATCGAACTTATCTACGGCTTTAATCAGGCCGAGGTTGCCCTCCTGAATCAGGTCAAGGAACTGCATGCCTCTGCCGAGATAACGCTTTGCAATTGAAACGACAAGGCGCAAATTTGCTTCGGCAAGGCGACGCTTTGCACGCTCATTGCCGTTTTTGATTGCTATTGCAAGGTCGATTTCCTCTTCCGGCGTGAGAAGCGGCACTCTGCCGATTTCCTTCAGATATACCTTGACGGGGTCATCAATTGAAACACCGTCCGCGCCGACGCCCGGCTCTGATGTGTCGTCCGCACCCGTTTTTACGAGCCCGTCGTCTTCAATCGGAATATCTTCGTCGAAGTCTTCGATTATCTCTATGCCCTGAGATTCGAGAGTGTCATACAGCTTTTCAATCTCTTCAGGGTCAATTTCAATCTCGCCCAGTGCGTCGAGGATTTCCTTTGTATCAAGCTGCCCCTTGCTTTTGCCGAGCTCGACAAGATCTCTTATCACCGTTCTCTTATCCGGCTGTGCCATATTAAAATTCCCCCTGTTTACTTTTTCTTATATTCTTTGCCCATTCGTTCAGCTCCTCAGGCGTTTTCGCTTTCAATCTGTCAGGGCTTACACTTGCCTCGTTTCGGATAACCTTAATGAATGCCGAGGCGTCTTCCTTTGATATTGTCTGCTCTGCACGTGAAGCGATTATCCTTGCCAGCTCGCTCATTTCGTCAGCGGTGAGCTCGGCGGAAAAATCCGATATGTTCACGGCTGCTGTATCCGCTTTTTGCAGTACCGCATCATAGATTCTGCGGTTCACTGCCGTTAAAAAGTCTTCCGGCGGCAAAATTCCCGAAATCTCAAATGCCATGTCCTGATGCTTGAAAAGATAGGCGATTATCCCCTCTTCGGCGTTTGCCACACGTGCGTTAAAGCGTTTTTCCCTGTTCAGCGAGGATTCAACTGCCGCAACCTTGCTCTGTTTCTTAATCTCGTCTCTTCTGTTTTGCTTTCTGCGCTTTTCATGTGCTTCTTCTGCTTCGGCGATAACCGTCAGTCTGTTAATGTCTGTTTCGGTGGCTATCTTCCCTGAATATACCTCTCTGTCACCCCTGCTGTCAAGCCTTGCAATGATTTCCACCGCTTCTCTGCGATATTTTATCAAGTCCTCGGTGCTTTCCATATCATACCTTGCCCTGAGCTTATTAAGCTCATATTCAACGTCACTGCCTGCTTCTTCAAGCAAAGCCCCGAAGCGAACAGGGCCGTCTTCGCCGTGTGAGCTGATGAATTCATCAGGGTCTTTATTCCCGGGCACAGCGAGAACCTTGACATACAAATTCGCACGTTTCAGAATCGGGATGGCTCTTTGTGCCGCCCGCTGACCGGCTTCATCCGAATCATAACATATAACAACCTCTTCTGCATAGCGTGAAATGACCTTTGCCTGCTCCTCTGTCAGCGAGGTGCCAAGAGAAGCAACCGTGTTTGTAAAACCCGCCTGATGCAGAGATATGACATCCATATATCCCTCGGCTAAAATCAGCTGTTTTTTACCGCTATCCTTTGCAAAGTTGAGGGCAAACAGCTCCCGACTCTTTTTATATACATATGTATCCGAGGTGTTAATGTACTTGGGCTTCTCATCTGTAAGAATTCTGCCGCCGAAAGCGACGACATTTCCTCTTAAATCGATTATCGGAAACATCACCCTACCCTTGAATCTGTCGTATGCGTTCCCGTTTTTTGAAGTTCCCGCCACATTCGCCTGCGTCATCTCATTTTGAGAAAACCCCTTTGCTTTAAGGTGATTCACAAGCTCAAAGCCCGAACGAGGCGCATATCCCAGCCCGAAATGCTTGATAGTTTTGTCCGTAAGGTGTCTGCTGCGAAGATATGCAAGGGCTGCTTTTCCTTCCTGTGAACCGAGATTTGCATGGAAAAATCTTGCTGTTTCTCTGTTGACCTCGAGGATTCTCGTCCTCAGGCGTGCCAGGCTGTCATCCACGCCGTCTTCCGGCACTGACATGCCGGCTCTCTGTGCAAGGAAACGAACCGACTCCTGAAAATCAAGGTTTTCAATCCTCATCACGAAGTTAATCACGCCACCGCCGGCATTACAGCCGAAGCAATAGAATGAATTCGTTTCCGGATATATATTGAAAGAAGGGGTTTTCTCATTATGAAACGGGCATAGTCCGACATAATTTCTGCCGCGCTTTTTTAAGTCTACATAGCTTTCGGCTATGTCTGTCATATTGCTGCGTGCTTCAAGCTCTGTAATAAAATACTGCGGGAATGCCATAGAACCCTCCTTTCAGTGCAGTTGATAATTGAGAGTGGATAGTTGATAATGAATAATTGCCCTTAACTGTCAACTCTTCACTCTCCACTGCCCTACTCCGCCCATGCTCTGGGAATGAAAATCTCCTTGTAGCATTCGACGGCGTAACGGTCTGTCATGCCCGAGACATAATCAGCCGCCGCAATCTCTTTTCCCTCTTCCTCTGCGATTTTTTGCATATACGGAGGAAGCCTTTTCGGGTCTTGAAAGTGCACAAACAACGCTTCAATTATCCCCGGCACTTTTTTCTCCTCACTCTTGGCATAATCGTTGAGGTAGATTTCTTCATAGAGAAAATCATGCAATGCGTCGAATGCAATCTGCATTTCCTTGCTCATTGCCGCCTTGCCGTTTTGGCTGTTCTCGACTAAATCTGTAATCATTGATGTGATGCGCTTCGTTTTGGAAGCGCCGAGAACCGCCGAAACCTCTTTCGGCAAGCTGCTTTCGCTTATCATGCCCGCACGTATGGCGTCGTCTATATCATGGTTCATATATGCGATTTTATCGGCATATCGCAGAATCTTTCCCTCCATCGTCTCCGCCTCATCTCCTGAGGTGTGATGAAGAATTGCGTCTCTCACCTCATATGTAAGGTTAAGCCCCATGCCGTCTTTCTCAAGCTTTTCTACCATTCTCACGCTTTGCCTGTAATGAAAAAAGCCCTGCGGCAAAAGGTAATCAAGCACTCTCTCGCCCGCATGCCCGAACGGCGTGTGCCCTAAATCGTGAGCAAGCGCCGCCGCTTCAGTCAAATCCTCGTTCAGGCGCAGGGCTCGTGCAATGCTTCTTGCTATCTGTGCCACCTCAAGCGTGTGCGTGAGACGTGTGCGGTAATGGTCGCCCTCCGGCGAAAGGAAAACCTGCGTCTTGTGCTTCAGCCTTCTGAAAGACTTGCAATGAATCACACGGTCTCTGTCACGCTGAAAATCCGTACGGTAATCATATCTCTCGGGGATTTTCTCCTCCGACTTTTCCCGTCCCTTGCTCTCATCGGAAAATTTCGCAAAATATGAAAGCGTTTCATGCTCTATTCTCTCGCTGGTTTCTCTGACAGTCATATGCTTCCTCCGCAGAGCTTAATAAAAGCTCTCGTCTGTATAAATGCTTCTGCCTATATTTCAAATTCATAAAACTCAGCCCCAATGTGCCCGGCTTCGATTTGCCCGTTTGTGGCATCTGCAAGGCTTTTCCCGAATGCACTGAGAAGCTCCGGGAAAATATGGAACGTAATTCTGACATCTTCAAGGAATTCCACGCCGTCGATAACTCCGCCCGATTCGGGAATGATTGAATTCACCCTGCCATATGTGGAATAATCGCATGCAATTCTGAGAATATCGCATTCCTTCATCTTGATTTTGCCCGCCGCTGTTAATGCAAGAGAAGCTGTGTGAGAGTAAGCCCTTACAAGCCCGCCTGCGCCGAGCATAATTCCGCCGAAATATCTTGTTGCCACCACAACGACATCGACCACGTCATTTTTCCGCAGCACGTCAAGTGCGGGAACCCCCGCCGTACCCTGCGGCTCGCCGTCATCGGAATAGCGCATTATTCCGCCGTCTCTCAACACATATGCCGAAACATTGTGAGAGGCGTCCCAGTTCTCTTTTTTAATCTTGGCTATGAACGCAAGGGCTTCTTCCTCTGTTTTCACAGGTTTGCAATGCCCGATGAAGCGTGATTTGCGTTCAACAAATGAAGCCTCCGCTTCATTTTTGACAGTTATATATTCCGCCATAGTATTATCCCATAAATGATGAAAACGGCGATGCAAAATGCACCGCCCTTAATCATGCTTTTCTACTTACTTCACGTTGCTTGCGGCTTCGCCGTAACGCTTCTTGAACATATCAACACGTCCGCTTGTGTCAACAAGCTTCTGCTTGCCAGTATAGAACGGATGACACTTTGAGCAAATTTCAACGTGTATGTCCCTCTTTGTTGAGCGTGTAGGGATTTCATTCCCGCACGCACACTTTATAACGGTGTCTACATACTCCGGCTGGATTTCCTTATTCATATCTTTCACCTCGCTTGGGATAATTAACAAACAAAAGATTTCGTTAGCTTTTTAATACTATCATATCAGTATATAAAAATCAAGTGTTTTTTCTTAGGGGGTGTGGAAATATAAAACACCCGTCCCATCACAGGTTTCACCTGCGATAGGACACCCTCTTTACAAAAGAGGGCTTAAAGGCAATTTTCTTTGCACTTAACTATCAACTCTCCACTATTCACTGCCTTTATGTGCGGGCGGCACAACGCCGCCCCTACTGTCAACTGCTCTAACTGCGTTGTTCGTCGACATAATTCTTGTATTCCTCAAGGCACATCGAAAGCTGCGTCATCTTTTCCGCATTCTGCCTGCCCACATATCGTATCACCGTGTAATCTGTTTTATGCTCGGTAAGCTTTTCTTTATTCTCCGGGAATCTGAAAACAAAACCATATTGCGCCATATTATTCGAAAGCCATTCATAGGTTTGTGAGGTTTGAAAGGTTTCCGCATCGGCTTTGAGCCTTATGCACATACCTGTCTGGAAATCACTGCTGCCTGCTGTGGCAACATTTTCCTTTGCATCCTCACGTGCCATAACGAGCGTATCGTTTTCCTCCTCCATAAGCCGGTCTACCTCGGCATTGAAAAGTGCCTCCTGCTCATGATAAGATATATAGCCACTTTCGAATTCCAGCATGAGCCCGTCATTCTTTGCCGCTTCTACAAGATACCGTGCCGCACCTGCAATCTTTTTTTCGACAGGCACGCCGTTCACTGACTCCGTTTCAGGAGCATCCGTGTCCACTGCTCTATTTTTGGAATTGACAAGCACCAAATTTATATCATCATCATAAACTTCAAGGCCGTTCTCATCATATCTCGGCACGGCAGACTCTGCCCTGCTCACCTCTGAAGACAGTGAGGCCACATTCTCTCCCGCTGCCATTTCAGACTGCATGAAGGGGATAATGTACCAGATGATAAAGGCGGAAAAGACAGCAACAAGTGCCAGAATTATCACAAAAGTGAGAACTCTCATTGCGATGCTCATCCGTTTTGCCTCTTTTTGCGCCCTTCTTGAATTCCGCACATATCCGGAATTATTCTTTGAAGCACGGCTTCTTTTTGAGGCTTTTTTATTCCTTTTTTTGCTCATGTCGGATACAATTATTTTTTTCTCTTTCGGCAAAATATCACCTCTCCCATCCTCATATAAATGATTATAATACAAAACCGAGAAAAAAGGTATAGACAATTGCATAATTAGGTGTTAAAATATCTACAATTTGAGCATCTATAACTGCGGACAGCACAACTCTCACGGCGATTGTTGTGCTTTTTTACGGCATATGCCATGATGCTTGAGGAAAAAATAACAGGAGGTCACAGGATGAACATTTTCTCTAAAATCAATCAGACAGTGTTCCCGTACTCAAAGGAGTACGCACCGCTCGGGGCGAGAAAGACTGTTGCGCTCGGCTTTCAGCATGCGTTTGCAATGGCGTGCGCCACAATTCTTGTGCCGCTGCTCACAGGGCTTGATGTGGGCGTGGCTCTTTTTGCCGCCGGTATCGGAACACTCATCTTCCATCTTTGCACAGGCGGAAGAATGCCCACCTTCCTCGGAAGCTCGTTTGCATACATCTCCGCCATTGCGGGTATCGTCGGCAATGATGCGTTCGGTGCGAGCAAGGACGAGCAGGTTTCTGCAGCCATGGGCGGAATTATCGCCGCAGGTGTGATTTATCTGATTCTTGCAGTGATAGTCAAGCTTTTCGGCAAATCTCTCATCGACAAGCTGTTTCCCCCTGTTGTACGGGGGGTTGGCGTTGCGCTGATAGGCTTGAATCTTTCGGGTGCCGCCATCAACAATATTCAGACACAGTATACGGCTGACGGCACTGCGTTGCTCCCGTTTGCCGAGGGCTATGATATGCCCACCTATATCTGGGCATGGGTTATTGCTGGCTTCACGTGCCTGCTCGCCATAATCCTTTCAAGTAAAGCGAAGGGCATGGTGAAGATGAGCTCAATCGTGATTTCACTTGCTGCGGGCTATCTGCTCACACTGCTTCTTACATCTACAGGGCTTGCACCTGCCGCACTCATGGACACAAGCGTTATTGCAAGCCATGGCTGGGTAGAGGTTCCGCACTTTGTTCTCCCATCATTTAACTGGACGGCAATAGGCATGATTGCCCCGATTGCAATTGTCACCGTGGTTGAGCATGTCGGCGATGTATATGCAAACGGAGAGGTTGTCGGTAAAGACTTCACAAAGAAGCCCGGGCTTCACAGAACGCTTCTCGGCGACGGTCTTGCAACAATCGCAGCAGGTGCTGTCGGCGGCCCGCCGAACACCACCTATTCCGAGAACACTGCCGTTCTTGCCGCAACTGGCAACTACAATCCGCTTTCTCTGCGTATTGCCGCATTAATTGCGATTGTCGTCGCTTTCTTCGGCAAGGCTATCGGCGTGATTGATTCTGTTCCGGATTGCGTTCTCGGCGGAGCATGTATTGTTCTTTACGGAATGATTGCCTCAATCGGCTTACGCACCTTGGTTGAAAACAGGGTCGATTTCAAAAGCAACAGAACTCTGAGCATTGCCGCTGTTATGCTGGTGCTGGCAATCGGCGGTGCGGTAATCGGAAACGCCACCTTCAGCTTCCAGAACATCGGGCTTGGAATTATCGTCGGCATCATCCTCAACCTTGTCATTCCCGAAGACAAGAAGGATAAGACTGAAAAAACAGAAGAATTTCCCGAGACGGTGGAATAAAATTCAACGTAAAACTCCTCTGACGTTTGTCAGAGGAGTTTTTCATGTTAATAATCAGTTTTCGGCTATTACGACAATCGCATTGCGGTGAAGCTGGAGTATCGAAGCAGGCACCTGCGGCGTTATTTTTCCGTAGAAGGCTTCCTCAATGATAGCCTTCTTATCTGCGCCGGCTATGAGAAGCAGCTTCTTTGCCTGCATTATCGTGCCTATTCCCATAGTAATCGCCGTTCTCGGCACCTGGCTTTCATCTTCAAACAGGCGGGAATTCGCCTGTATCGTGCTCTCGGTTAAATCCACCTCGTGCACAGAAAGCGGGAAATAGTCAAGCGGCTCATTGAAGCCGATGTGCCCGTTCTGACCGATGCCGAGAAGCTGTAAATCTGCATAACCCATGCTGCATGCCAAATCTTCATATCTTTTGCATTCGGCGTTTTTATCCGCCGCCATACCGTCGGGCACATGTGTGTTTGCCTTATCTATATTGACGTAGTTGAAAAGATTATCATTCATGAAATAGCGGTAGCTGTTCTCATTCTCGCCTGAAATGCCGACATATTCATCAAGATTAACCGTTTTTACCTGTGAGAAATCATAGATGCCGTCCTGATAGCCCTTAATCAGGCTTTTGTATGTTCCTATCGGCGAGCTTCCCGTTGCCAGACCAAGAACCGAGCTCGGCTTCAAGACTATCTGTGCGCCCACTATTGCCGCTGCAACAGAGCTCATCTTTTCGTAGTTTTCCGTTTTGATAATTCTCATTTTCTCTCTCCTTAAATCATTTTTTTTGCAGGCTTTTACCTGCTGCTCTCGTTTTTGACGGCAGCTGTGACAGAACCACTGCTACAAAAACAAGTGCGCACCCTGCTATCTCCCTGCCGCTGAGCTCTTCGCCCAGTATCAGCCATCCGCTGACAGCTGAGAAAAGCGATTCCATGCTCATGATGAGGGAAGCCACCGCAGGATTTGTTCCTCTTTGCCCAATTATCTGAAGCGTATATGCAACACCGCTCGACATTATGCCTGTGTATAGCAAAGGCTGCCATGCCGAAAGGATTGAGCCGATTTCGGGTTTCTCAAAAATAAGCGCCATAATCAGCGAAAGCGTTGCGCTGACAAAGAACTGTATGCACGAAAGCTTAACGCCGTCCACCTTTGGTGCGATTCTATCCACAAGCAAGATGTGGAATGAAAAGAAAACCGCACACATTATAACATAAATATCGCCTGCATCGATAGAAAAATTTTCTTTCATGCTCAGAAAATATGTTCCGGCAAGTGCGATGATTACGCTTATCCAGATTTTCAAGCCCGGTCTGCGGCCAAGGAAAATCCCGAGAAGCGGCACGATTACGATATAAAGTGCTGTGAGAAAGCCTGCCTTGCCAACTGTTGTATATTGAATCCCGGTTTGCTGGAAGAGGCTTGCAACACACAAAAAAATGCCGCAAATCAGCCCGCCGAGAAGAAGTGTTTTTCTGCTTTTTTTGCTTTCTGCCTTAAACTGCTCAAGATTACCCCTGCGCTTTATAGCGGAAAAAATGCCTATCATCGGAAGCAGTGCCACGGCGCCGATATAGCTTCTGACAGCATTGAAGGTGAACGGGCCGACATGGTCCATTCCCACACTCTGCGCGACAAAGGCCGTGCCCCAGATAAGTGCGGCAACTGTCAGCAGAACAGGCCCTTTAGCTCGGTTCATTCACGTTTTCTCCTTGCCTGTCACGGGTGAGGTTCTTCATCCAGTTGAAACGGTTGATTTTCACAACTGCAACGAAGCATTTCAGAATCTGGTCACACTTGAGGCAAGCAAACACCACCCATGCCGGCGCACCCATAAAATATGCGATTATAGCCGACGGAAGAACCACACAGAACACCGCAACGGTATCCATTTTGAAGACGAAGGAGATGTCTCCGCCTGATTTCACAAGTCCGAAAAGTGACGCCGCCTGATAACACGAGCCGATTATCGTTACCGAAAGCACATTGATGAATTGCCTTGAAAATTCCGCACCCTCTGCGGTGGTTTCATAGAGAGATATGAACGGGTCTCTAAGAAGAAAAACAAGCAACCCGGAAATCAGCCCGACAAACAAAAACATGACTTGCACTGTTTTGGCATATGTCTTCATTTTCTCATATTCGCCTGCACCCACGGTTTTGCCCGTTATGATTCCCACAGACGACGAAAGCCCGTTCATCCAGACATATATGAGGTTATTAAGCATTCCGGCTATGCTTGTTGCGGCGATTATTCCGGCATTATTATACGAGCCGAGAATTCTTGTGTTTGCCATCATATTGATTGACCACACAAGGTTCCCGCCGATTATCGGCAGCCCGTAGCGCACCATGTCCTTAACCAAAAGCTTATCCACATGCTTCAAATCCGAAAGCTTAAAGCACAGCTTTCTATCCACCTTCAGAACATAGAAAATGATGATTGAAGCCTCGATAATCCTGGAAATAAGCGTTGCCAAGGCTGCGCCCTTTACACCCATTGCCGGCAAACCGAGCTTCCCGTAAATCAGTATATAATTCAGCCCTATATTCAGCACCAGTGCGACAATTGAAATATACAGTCCTATCCTCGCTGTTTCAACCGAGCGCATAGAGGAAATCATCACCTGTGCGATGCAGAAGAAGATATACGAGAAGCCAACTATAAAGAGGTATTCTCCGCCTTCCCTGACGACATTCTCCTCGGCTGTGAATAGAGAGACTATCTGTGTAGGGAAAATAACGGCGACTATCGAAATCAGCAACCCAACGAAGGCCGCAAACTTCACGCCGATTGAAATGACCTTGCGAATGCTTTCGGTGTCTCGCTTGCCCCAATACTGCGCCGCAAGAATCAAAATCGCGCCCTCGACACCGCCCACAAAAAGCTGAAGCAGCGTTTGCAGCTGATTCCCGATATACACGCCAGAAAGCGCACTTTCACCCAATCCGCCGACCATAAGATTATCCGCAAACCCAACGCCGAACGTAATGAGATACTGAAAGGAAATCGGTATCGCAAGCGAAAACAGATTCCTGTAAAAACTTTTGTCACGTGTTATTATCATAGCTTCCTCTCCTCGTGCTATTTTGTAACAACCGAGGAGTATTATACTATATTTATGGGGAAGATGTAAAGAAAAAGACATGGAGCTTCATAAAGATTTATCTGGGCTTGACAGAGCGCTGACGGGAAAAAAGCAGTGAGAGCAAATGCCTCACTGCTTTCTTTATCAATTCAAGGAATCGTATCAAAACTCCAGTGCCTGCCATTTATAGAATCCTGCAGATGAAGCGTATATTCATATCCCCCCGCTCCCTCTGCATCATAGAAGTATACAGAAATGAAAGAAACACTTGATGCTACACCATTATAGTATTCTTTGAATTGCGCTTGACAATATTCCTCATTATCTTCAACGAGTTTTTTTAGTTTACTTGCTTCTTCACCATCTTCATCGGCATACTTCCTTTGCGTAATTGTATCCGTATACACTGAGAATGTTAAGTAGGGTAGGCTTGCAACATAAGTCACTTCAACAGAACTATCTGCGCCAATTTCCCCTTTCATCTTATCAATCAGTTCAGTGTAATATGCGGTCAAATCCTTCGTTGTGAAATGGTCGATCAGCTGAATAAACATTGATATGAAGGGGAGCGACGCCCCTATCAGAAAAGCCACAAGTGTTATTGCTATGGATATTTTGGCGATGCTTTTGTAATCGGTTTTTTTCATGGTTACCCTCTCAAATACTACTATATACTCAATGGATGTACGACATGGTCTTATTGCTTAATCTGTTTTATTACCAGCTGTATTCATGACAATCGTCCGTGCATATCCATGTACCTTCTCCATCTGTTTTGAAATAGAATCCAGCTGCGTCTGTGATATAACCCTCATATGCACCTGTACCCCAATCTGTTCCCCCGATGAATGGATACCACTCTCCATGAAGAGGCTTGACTGCAAAACGAATTAACCCACGGGAGTTGTTGTCTTGATAATACGCTTCGCCTATTTCGTTCGAAATCAGAGTCTCACGTATAATAAAGTCAGAGATTGCATAATTGCTGTTTTCAGGGATTGCCTTACAACCTTCCTTATAAATTTCCACAAATTCGGCAAAAATCTCGTCATAGTCTTTGCTGTCTGACTTGATTTCTGTGCCTATCATATCGAAAGTTTATCATTGCTAAATCAGAAACTTCAGCCAAGATATCGGATTCAGTTTTGGAAAATGAAGCAGATGGCATAGAAACCGGCTCTGGTGAGTTTTCAATATTTGAACTATTATCGCATGCTGAAAATATGAAGATAAAGGGAATGGAAATCAGAATAAGAAGTTTTCGGATATTCATGATATGACCACCTCCATTATTGCAATCATTATATCACATCTTCCGTGTTTTGCAATCACAAAAACAGCCGACTGCAAATTTACAGTCGGCTGTTGATTTACTCAAATAAAACACCCGTCACGCCATGCGTGCCACCCTCTTTATAAAAGAGGGCATAAGGCCAATTACTCACTCCCCTGCACTTGACATCGGTGCTGACTCCACCCCGGATTCTGCCGGGGGCGGCGAGGCCGTCGGGTCGGGATCTGACTTTTTCAGTGCCTTATCGGAATAGAGGACACGCAGTGTTTCGGTATCGGCGATTCCGTCGGGCGTCAAGCCGTTCTTTGTCTCGAAATCCTTGAGCGCCTGCTCGGTGACGTCGCCGAACTGCCCGTCGTATTCCACGGTGAGATAGCCAAGCTCTGTCAGGCGGGTTTGCATCGTGTTGACTTCCTCGCTGTTGTCGCCCTTTTGAAGAGTGGTGTAGGTTTTGCTATCCTCTTCCTCCTGCTTCACCTGTGATTCAACCTGTGAATTGATTTCATCCACAGGATTTTTGGGCTCAGGTGTGGTTTCCGCCATGAGCTCGGGGAAGGCGAGTGCGCTCATGTTCAAAGCAGCATTGATAACGGTTCTGCCCTGCCACTCCATCAGAGATGAATCCAACTCGTATACCTTCTTTTCCTTCACTGCCGTGAGGTCTGTGAAGCGCGTGTCCGTTAATATCTGGTCTTTCACGCCTGTGGCACAAAAGATTACATTCGGGTTTGCAAGCTTCATCACTTCCGAATCATATTGCCCGTTGGTCTGGCTGCCGAATGAATTCGTCAAGCCGGAATAATCCATTATGATTGTCGTGAACATATCGCCTGTGATTGCACGGCTTTCTGTATCATACAAATAACACGCCGTGGTAACGGTGTCTCTGGTTGTCTCACGCTCAATATCGTCAAGCGTTGTGAAGATTCGCCTTGCCTCTCTTATGCCGGTTTCGTATCCTATTCCGCCGCCCATAAACACAGACGCCATATCGCCATAGAGGCGCTCAAAATCTTCTCTGCCGGTTGCAGGCTGGATTTCCACCACCTGCGCAACCTGTTTTAGCTGCTCACTGCGAGAGTCGCCGCTTTCAACGATAATCAGATTAGGTGAAAGTGCCCCAAGCTCGTCCACACTGTCAGCACTCACTTTTGCGAGAGGCTCGAGCTCCGGCTGAGTGCATTCCTCTGCGCCTGCCACGAGCTGTGTCTCCGCACCGATTGCAATGACGACATCTGCAAGGCTCGCCGATGCGACATAAACCTTTGTCGGCTTTGCATTTATTTCAACACCGCCGACAGTAATGGGGAAATCCCCGGTGGGCGTATCAATCGGATTTATCTCTGCAACCTGCACTTCACAGCCTGTCATGAGCAACGCCGTGAGAATCAGCGCAAGCAACATAGGAATCACACTTCTGAGTTTTCTGCTTCGCATTTCTCTATCCCCCTGATTTTCTGCGATAATATCACACTTTTCATGATTATGACAGAATGCCATACTTCCTCATTTTACGCCTATATTTTACTCCAATCATGCAATTATGTCAACTTCCGGCATAGCTCTTGACTTTTATACCGCCGGACGATAGAATAACTTAGACTTAATCATATCATGGAGCGGTATCGAAGTGGTCATAACGGGCCTGACTCGAAATTCGAACCCACAAAGGCAGGTTTGTCCGCCTAAAAACCGCTTATTCTAAGGTTTTTCAGGGGTTCAAATCATTGAAAATTTAATAGTTCTTGCCTAAAGTTCTTGCCAAGTTGCTCGTGAAATAAAACTAAATACCAATCTGGAGAGTTGTCCGAGAGGTCGAAGGTGCGACACTCGAAATGTCGTGTACCGAAAGGTACCTAGGGTTCGAATCCCTAACTCTCCGCCAGAAAACCCAGTCCCCAAGCGGCTTTTGACGCTTGGGGCGTTTTCTTTTTCGCTGTAAACGCACAACAGCATACATGATTTTTGGCAAGAACTTTAATCGTGCTATTCCCATACGTTTTTTATACCTGTAAATTCAGGAAGTGTCAGACCACTTACCATTGCCTCGGCAGATGATACCTTAGACTGATAATCAAGATGAGCATAGATATTGGATGTGGTGGAAATGTCGCTATGCCCAAGCCATTCCTGAATTTGTTTCATTGGTACACCGAGCGATAAAAGCAAGCTCGCACATGAATGTCTAAGATCATGAAAACGTATTTCCCGAAGCCCGTGTTTTTTTAAAAGATTCCTGAATGTGCCTGTCACATAGTTTGGTTTAATAATGTTTCCAAGCTCGTCCACAAATACATATCCAAGAAACTCTGTGTTGTAGGCGTTTCCGCAAATTTGTCGGTTTTTCTCTTGCTGCTGTTTTAAAGCAAGCAACCTATCACGGAACGAACCAACCAGTGGAAGCGTGCGCAGGCTGGATTTTGTCTTTGCCCTGTCTGCATGAATCAGCGTTTCTTTGCCATCAATCTCCACGCTGGTTACAATATGACGGATTGACAGAGTATCACGCTCAAAATCAAAAGCTTCCCATCTAAGCCCGATGACCTCACTGCGCCTAAGTCCATAAAAGGCAGCAACCTGAATCATCAACCCCATCTTGTGATCTTGTGTTTTTTCGAACAACTTATAAAGCTCCTCTGATGTGTAATACGATGCAAGGTATTTTTCCTTTTTCGGTCGTTCGATTTTATCTGCCGGGTTGGTTAGAATCAAATCCATTTTCATAGCGTATTTCAATGCTTTGTGGATGTTAGCGTGCTCATGAATAACGGAATTTGCCGAAATGCTTTTCAGTTCCTCAATATAGAAAGCTTGAATGTGCCTTGCTTCCAATTTGCCAAGCGTAATACCCAGCTTTTTGAAATACGGCACGATTTTCTTCTTAACCATCATTGTGTAGGAACTAAATGTGGTTTGCGCCACCGAGCTTTTAATAATCTCAAGCCAAAGCAACATAAAATCGGAAAAGAGCATATCCGAAGACATTGTGTTTCCGCTTTGCTTGCTAATGACTTTTGGAATAACAAAGCTGCTGCGCATTTCGTCAAGCATTTTTTCTGCACGCCGTTTGTTGCCTTTAACCGGAAGCCCGGTTGGAAACCACGGCTGATGGCGTTTACCGTTTTCATCTTTGTAACTTAATACCATATAGTATAAGTCGCCTTTTTCTTGCAGGTGTCCTGCTACCATAATAAAATAACCTCCTTTGTTGGCAGCACACGGATGAAATCAATTTGGATTATTTAAAGTATAAACAACACACATGATTTCGTCCAATGTGCAATTTTGTTTTTCGCAGGCATATTATGAGTTCGTATTATCGAGCGTTTCTATCACGCTCACGCTGTTTTTTCAATATTTCAAGTGCTTTGAAAACATCGTCGTAAACCTGTTTATCCGTGTAGCTTTTCGGAAAATATTTACGAATATCTTCACGCTTGAATTTATACTGCTCCTGCTGATTAGGCTTTGC
>QMCE01001133.1_pt1 | contig 22033 bp, 15 predicted proteins | sample 1821851 | NCBI WGS metagenome assembly QMCE01 (sample SAMN09453174, study PRJNA476694) | Termite gut metagenome, whole genome shotgun sequencing project. | isolation source: worker | host: Odontotermes sp. | place: South Africa:Pretoria | collected 2016-01-28 | reverse complement strand
TCTTATGGGATATTCCAAAAGCCTTAATGGGAAAAACAGCCTAAAACAAAAAACAAAAAAATACCTATATAAATCATTTCTGAAATATATTGATTTAATCATGATTGAAACAAAAGCAGGATATAATACATTCTTCAACAATAATTTCCTAAATATCAATTTACAACCAAAAGTACAATTGATGTATAACGGTTTTGACAAAGAACTATTTGAGCAATACAATATCAACTTAAGAAATTTTTCAGAGAAAGAAAATATAATACTTACCGTAGGCAGACTTGGTGCATACCCAAAAAACACAGAAATGTTACTGGATGCCATAAAAAAAGTTAAACTCGATGATTGGAAACTTATTTTAATAGGACCAATTGAAAAACAAGAACAGAATTTTCAAGAAAAAATTGATTTGTTTTATATAGAAAATCCCAAACTGAAGAACAATGTTATTTTCACCGGTTCTATTTATGATAAGCAAGAATTATGGGAATGGTACAATAAAGCAAAAGTATTTGTCTTGCCATCACTATCTGAAGGTTATGCTATAGTTTTCTCAGAAGCGTTATTTTTTAGAAACTATATCATATCAACAGATGTCGGCGGCGCACAGGAAACAATCGAAATGGGATATGGAGAAATCATTCCTCACAAAAATGCCGATTATCTTGCAAATAGTATTCAAACAATAATCACAAACAATAATTTATCTTCCTTGTACAGTAAAGCAGATTGGGAAAAGCATGATATTTCATGGGAACACTACATTAAAACCGCAGTAAAAACTATATCAAACAAAGACAACAGGACTGCAAATTAATATACTAGTACATTGTAACGGTTAAAAATTTACTCGCGTTTTTTCACGCGGAGGCGCGGCGACGCTGAGACACGGAGGAAAACGATTTTTTTTCATGAAAACACTGCGGCTCCGCGGTCTCCGTGTCTCAGCGTGTTATATTGGGGAAATAATACTTGCGATCTTTTAGCTGTTACGGCGTACTAGTGTCCTGTAATATTCAGGTTACTTAAGCACAAAATACATTAATTCCTTATATAATAAGGAATTAACTTAATAATTATTGTGTCATTTGTATTATTACAACACTAGGTAGTAAAATGCCTGTTTCTTAATTTCACAGAACATTTCTGAAAAACAACTGGAAATTACACAAATTACTGATGAAAAGACAAGAAATTCCGGTAATATGGAGGTTGTATGTTGGTTTTAAAAAAAATAATAAAATGTTTTATTCCTTATGGTTTTCTTGTTTTAAGACGAAAGTTACTACAAAGAAATCTGGTAAATAAAAAATTCATGGAAATAAAGAGAGATATTAAAACGAATTATTTTTGTAACACTACAATAAAAATATGTGGAGAGGGTTTAGCAATATCCCGTGAAGATTATAAACATCCAATATATTTAAGAAACAACTCATCGGATGTTTATGTTTATCGGGATATCATTGAAAATGATGAATACAATTTTACCGTAAAAAATGAGCCTGAATATATAATTGATGCAGGAGCGAATATAGGTTTGGCAGCAATATATTTTGCAAATAAATACAAGAACACAAAAATCATAGCAATTGAACCTGAAGAAAGTAATTTTGAACTATTACAGCGCAATATTAGAAATTATACGAATATTATAGCGATTAAAGCCGCCTTATGGAACAGTTCAGGTGAAATAACATTATTTGATACAGGGCTTGGTCATTGGGGATTTATGACAGAAACAACAGGAGCGGCATTAAACACAGTTACCAAAAATATCAAACATTTAACGGAAGCTGTTACTGTCGAAGATATTATAAGGAAATTTAGTATTAATTCCATTGATATCATAAAAATGGATATTGAAGGTTCTGAGAAAGAGGTGTTTGAATCATGCGCGAATTGGATAGGAAAAACAAAATGCGTCATAGTTGAACTACATGAACGTATGAAAAAAGGCTGCAGCAAGTCTTTTTATAAAAATATAAAATCATTTGATCAAATTGGAGTATATAGAGAAGATATATATGCAGCAAAAAATAATTATATAAAAATGATATAGTTGAAACGGAAAAAGTGCATAATGGGATTATAAAAAAATTGCGAAAGGATTTGTAGATTATCAATATTTACCGAAACAATAATAATTTCCTGAAATCAGAAAATACCGACACAGAACTAATAAGCGGCGAAGCGAAAAGCCCATCAAATCCTTTTATCTCAATAATAATTACAACCTACATGAGGAAAGAGTATTTGCATGAAGCAATCAAAAGCGCTATTAATCAAAAGAACATAGATTTTGAATACGAAATCCTTGTTATGTGCGATGATCCTAAATCGGAGTTGAAAGAAGCCTGTTTTTATCAAGATAAGAAAAATATTTTTTTTTATCGAAACCGTAAAAATCTGGGATTGTATAACAGCTCAAACCTCGGAGCAGCCATAGCCCGAGGCCGCTACATTGCCTTTCTTCATGATGATGATATTCTTTACCCGGAGTATCTATCTGCCATAAATATATTTTTAGAAAATAAGCGCTATAAACCAAAGTGTATTTTGGTCAATCGAGATGTTAGTTGTACAGTCAGCGGGCTTCCCAAATCAGCAGCCAACAAATCAATTAAATACATTAAAATAATTATATTTTTACCGTTTTTTATTGTTCGCAGGATATTAAGGAAATCATACAAGATAATAACATTGCGGGAAGGATTAACATACCTTTTAAGTAATGTATACAAAGCCCCTTCCTGCGGAGCGCTCTTTGAAAAAGAAGTTTTTATGGAATCAGGCGGATTCAACCAGGACTTTTGGCCTGTTAGTGATTATTATTATTTTTTGAATTTCAATAAAAATCATCCGGTTTATATGCTCCGTGATAAATTGGCATGTTATCGCTGGCTTGACAATTTATCACAAAACAAAGCGATTCAGTTTTCAAGTTTTAAGCGCCTGTACTATTTTTTCAAATCAACGCAGCCTTTACGTTCAATTAACATATATTATCGTTTTTTTCATACTGAAGTCTTGTATTCAAAATTTTTGATGATTAATAAAGAATGGCGGAATGAAATCATTGATGAATTTCCTGAATTAAAAAAAATCAATAAATTAAAATGGAAGGTTTTTAGAATGTACAATATAGCATTTCGTTTTTTTCATAACATTATATGATGAATATACTTTTTGATTTATCCTCCACACAGCCTGTCTCAGGCAGTGATTTTCATGGGGGTGGTGAATATGCAAAAACTGTTTTTCGCAGACTCCTTGCCCTGTTACCTTCAGGTACATCTCTTGAAGTTTTTTACAATCCCGTAAAAAACATTGATAAAACCATTATTGAGATGTGCCTGGCAAAAAACATTGTCATTAATAAATGCAACGAAAACAGGGAATTAAGCGCATTACTGCTCAAAAAAAAGTACACGGTTTTTTATTCAGCTCTGCCCTATTCGTATGCCGATATTGTTATACCGGATGAAACACGATTCATTTATACTGTTCATGGGTTGCGCCAGCTTGAATATCCGGCTGACATATATGAACCAAAATATCATCACAACAGTATAAAGGATATAATAAAATATGTGCTTTTCAGGCTGTTTCCGTCATGGTGGAAAAACCGCCTGTCAAAAAAAAGTATAAAGAATTTCAATGCATTATTTTCACGTGCAAAAAACCAAACCATTATTACTGTTTCAAATCATTCAAAATTCGCCATGGCATATTTTTTCCCGAACCTTGATATAACACAGATAAAAGTATTATATTCATTTCAGATACAAAGCATCCCTAGTGTTATTGATGATGCAATAGTACTTAAATCATTTACACTGAAACCCGGCAGGTATATTTTACTCATTGGCGGTGACAGGAGTGAAAAAGGAGCATACCGTGCCTGCCGTGTTTTATATAAAATGATATTAAATAATTCACGGTTTCCAGATGATATTGCCATTGTAGTTCTTGGGGTATCACAACCTGAGGCATATCGAAAACTCACCCAAAATAATACCCGTTTTATTTTAAAGAATTATGTCGATAGAACAGAACTGGATGTGCTGTTTCGCAATGCGCATCTCTTTATGTATCCAACAATGAACGAAGGTTTTGGGTATCCTCCACTGGAAGCAATGCAGTACGGAACCCTGTGCGCATGTTCCGCCAACTCCGCTGTTACTGAAGTATGCGGTGATTCGGTGCTGTATTTTAATCCTTTTGACACCATTGAAATTAGCATAAGAATACTGCAAAGTTTTGACCCGGCAATTCGCGCTGAAAAATCGGTAAAAATGACTAAAAGGCTCGCCATTATCAAAAAAAAACAGGAACAAGATTTTGAAAATCTGATCGGAGAAATTATCAGATGAAATACGTTTATGTATTAACCAGTTCCCATGATGACACCTATTATGAGCAATTTTTGCTTTCTGTTGTTTCATTTCGTTTACATAATCCTGATTCAGAACTGATTGTTCTTGTAGATGAAAAAACCAATGATTCACTAACCGGAACGCGTTCAGTTTATGAGAGTTATATTTCAGAAAAAAAAGTTATTGTAGTTCCCTCTGAATTTTCACAGAAAGAAGCCTCCCGCTGGATTAAAACCTCAATTCACCATTATATAACAGGAGATTTTTTGTTTATTGATTGTGACACTATTATCTCTGAAAATCTTCCGTCTGTATTCGCGCCGGAGATAAAAGCCGGTGCTATACTTGACACGCATATAACATTGGAACAACATCACTTGCGTAATAATTTTCAAAAAGAAGATACTATGGCGGGATTTTCATCATCTTTGAAAACAAATATCAGATATAACGGCGGTTTGATCTATTGCAAAGGAGATTCCCCCGCCCATAACTTTTATGAAAAATGGCATTCTCTCTGGATTGAAGGCAGACAAAAAGGTTGTTCACAGGATATGCCTTCGCTCAATCAAGCCAATTATGAAATGGATAATATTATCACAGAACTTCCCGGTGAATGGAACTGCCAAATTAGTCATAACGGACTACCCTATCTTGCAAATGCAAAGATCATTCACTACTATGCAACTTCTCTTGTTTCATTTGAACCCGCCTACGCGCTTGCGTCACCTGCAATAATTGCTTCCATAAAACAAACCGGTACATTATCTACGGAAATACTAAAACTGCTGGAAAAACCGAAAGCTGCTTTTACACAAAAATCCAGAATACTGGCGGACAAGAGTGCCTTGGATATTGTTGACAGCGCGTATTTTTCAAAATTATTGTGGCTAAGAAGAAGCCACCAACGTTTGTTTTACGCATTGAATACATTTATTTCCCGTATAAAAAAGCCCGGAAGAAAAAAATGCATAAAATAATCATCAACGGAGATTTTTTCTGCCGCAGGCTCACCGGTATTGAACGATACGCGTATGAAATCACCATGCGTCTTGATAAAATCAGCAAACCGGGTGAAATTGCGATCATCGTGCCGCACAATGCAGAAAATATACCCGCGTTTTCAAATCTAAATGTTATACGTCATAAAAAAAACATAAAATCCCATCTGTGGTGGCAAATGGTAACACTGCAATGGTTTCTCATTACTCACAGGGAATATACCGTTCTTGAATTTGGAAACACCTGCCTGCCCTTTGCGCCCGGTATTGTTTTTTTACACGACATCTACTGTGAATTTTTCCCGGAAGATTTTAACAGCAGACGCGATAAATTAATACGTCTCTATAACCGTTGGCAATACCGTCTTATCAGCAAAAAAGCAAAAAAAATTATAACAGTTTCAGATTTTACCCGGAATCAGATAGCGGAGAACTTTGGCGTAGATGCCGGCAAAATATCCGTCATCTACAGTTCATGGGAACATTTCAAATCCATAACGGCTGATTATAGTATTTTTGAGGAACAGCCTTTACTCAAAAAAAGTGAATATTATTTTTCATTGGGCAGTCTTTCAAAACGAAAGAACATCAAATGGATAATCGAATACGCGCGAAAAAATCCTGATACAATTTTCGCTGTTTCCGGAGTCAGCCTGCCAACGGTAAAAGCCGATGAGTTAAATAACAGTACGCCAAAAAATATCATTCTGTTGGGTTATCTTGATGATTCCAAAGTAAAATCCCTGATGAAAAACTGCCGCGCTTTTGTTCTTCCCTCTTACTATGAAGGTTTCGGTCTTACCCCGCTTGAGGCATTGTCCTGCGGCGCGCAGATAATTGTAGCGAACGCGGCAAGTCTGCCTGAAATTTACGGAAACACGGCGCATTATATTGACCCAAATAACACCGATATTGACCTTGGGCAGCTATTAAACGCTCCTGTTGAAAAACCTGACAATATACTTAAAAAATATTCTTATGATACTGCGGCGAGTATGGTGTATACTATTATAGAAAGTTGGTAAGATACCCTTGATTTTTTCACTGAATCATAATATATTGGCTAGATGAATTTGGCGGAAAAAACGGTATATCTTGGGATGCGCGGCGATATTATTCATCCCGGAATAATCAACATTATTCGTGAAGGAAGCAAGCTCGGTGAATTGACCGTCGGGCTGCTTACTGATACAGCTATAGCAGCTCATAAACGGCTGCCTTATTTAACTTACGAACAGCGAAAAGATGTTATTGAAAACATCAAGGGTGTTGCGCGTGTAGTTCCTCAGAAAGAATGGAGTTATATACCCAATCTGCTGAAATACAAGCCGGATTATATAATTCATGGAGACGACTGGAAAAACGGTCCTTTACAAAAGGAACGCGATGAAGTTTTCGCGGTAATGCGGGAACTTGGCGGCGAGGTCGTTGAGATTCCCTATACTCCGGGGATTAATTCATCATCTATAAACGAGGCTATACGTTCCATTGGAACAACGCCGGATATACGCTTAAAAACACTCCGCCGGCTGCTTGAAGCAAAAAAACTTCTTAGAATAATGGAAGCGCATTCGGGATTATCCGGTTTGATTATAGAAAACCTTGCTATTGAAAAAGAAGACGGTCTGCACAGTTTTGACGGTATGTGGTCTTCAAGTTTAACCGATTCGTCCAGTAAAGGAAAACCGGATATTGAGGTTGTAGAGCTTACAACCCGTCTTCAGGATTTGACAAATATTCTTGAATGTACCACAAAACTGATAATTTTTGACGGCGATACCGGAGGCAAACACTTTGCGTATACAGTCAGAACCCTTGAACGTAATGGTGTATCAGCGGTCATTATCGAAGATAAAACAGGACAAAAGAGAAATTCCCTTTTTGGTACGGAAGTAACGCAGGAATTAAGCCCTATTCCAGATTTTTGTGAAAAAATAAAAAGCGGCAAACAAGCACAGGTAACAAAAGAATTTATGATTATCGCGCGTCTTGAAAGCCTGATTGCCGGTTTCTCTGTTACTCACGCGCTTGAGCGCGCCCGCGCGTATATCGAAGCGGGAGCCGACGGCATTATGATACACAGTAAAGAAAAAACCGGTGAATGAAGATATAAAACAATTTTGTTCGTCTTTCCGTGCCGAGTATCCGCACATACCTCTGGTGTTGGTTCCAACAACATACAATCAATTTTTTGAAAAAGAACTCGCTGAGTGGGGAGCAAATATTGTGATCTACGCGAATCATATGCTTCGCGCCGCCTACCCCGCAATGATGAATACCGCAAAAATGATTCTTGAACATGAGCGGTCGCTTGAAGCCGATTCAAACTGTATGCCTATTAAAGAAATTCTTGAGTTAATTCCCGGAGGCAAATAACAAAACAATGATTGAAGCGGCGTATTTTTATAATAAATTGTCTGAATTCGGCATTGGTTTTTTTTCGGGTGTACCAGATTCTTTGTTGAAGGATTTTTGCGCATATATAACCGATAATGCGCAAAAGCAAAATCATATTATAGCTGTAAATGAAGGTTCCGCCGTAGCTCTTGCCTGCGGCTATCATATCGCCACGGGGAAAATTCCACTGGTGTATATGCAAAATTCAGGAATCGGCAACGCGGTGAATCCCCTGCTCTCTCTTTCTGACGCGGAAGTGTACCGTATACCTATGGTATTGGTAATCGGCTGGCGCGGAGAGCCCGGCGTACATGACGAACCTCAGCATATTAAACAGGGAAAAGTTACCTGTTCACTGCTCGACGCGATGGGTATTCCGTTTACGGTTCTGGAGAAAAACAAAGAAGGCGCAGACCGCCAGATTGAATTATGTTTCAACACAATCGCTAAAACAGGTTCTCCTTATGCGTTTATAATACAAAAAGAAACATTTACGCCTTATTGTTTACAGAAAAATGAAAATATTGACGCGGCAATGACGAGGGAAGAAGCAATTAAGGAAATTGCCGCCATGCGTGACGGTATTATTGTTTCCACTACCGGTATGATTTCGCGGGAATTATATGAGCTGCGTGAAAAGCAAACCCCGCCGAACCATGAGCGTGACTTTTTGACCGTAGGTTCAATGGGACACGCGTCTTCCATTGCTCTGTCTATCGCGCTCCAAAAACCCGAACTGAATGTTACCTGCCTTGACGGCGACGGCGCGGCGCTTATGCACATGGGTGCGTTAGCTGCAATCGGAACACAAAAGCCGCGCAAATTTTGTCACATTATTTTGAATAATGGCGCTCATGATTCTGTTGGAGGACAGCCTACCATTGCGCCGGGTATTGATCTGCCGGCTATAGCCAGGGCGTGCGGTTATATCAATGTTCATCAGGCTGATACAAAAGAAACATTGCAAAAAATTCTTGCGGAAAAAAACGACAATCTGACATTTATTGAAGTAAAGGTCAAAAAAGGCGCGCGTAAAGATTTGGGGCGTCCAAAGTCAACGCCGGTTGAAAATAAAACGGCATTAATGAATTATATTAACAAGGTAGTTTAACATGGTACAACAGGCGGTCATTGTAGCGGCGGGTCTTGGTTCACGCCTTAAAGAAAAAACAGTTTCAATGCCAAAAGGCTTTATTGAATTGGGCGGCAGCGCCATTGTCGAATGGTCTGTCAAAAAACTCATTGCCTGCGGTATTGAAAAAATAATTATTGGAACCGGTTATCACGCCGAAAAGTACGATGAACTGGCAAAAAAATATCCCGCAATACAAACAGTTTATAACCCCGATTATGAAACAACCGGAAGTATGGCAACGCTGGCTAACTGCGCTTCTTATGTAACCGGTGATTTTTTACTTTTGGAATCCGACCTTATCTATGACAGCATAGGACTTACCGTGTTGTGTAATGACGCACATGAAAATGTTATTCTCGCGTCGGGCGCTACCAATTCAGGCGACGAGGTATATCTTGACGCGGTTAATGGTTCTTTTCTGAAAGCGGTTTCAAAAAACAAAACAGAAATTGTTTCATGCTATGGCGAATTGGTTGGAATTTCAAAAATAAGCTTAAAACTTTTACGTGCGATGTGCGATTACGCGGAACAGAAACGTCTTGAATTGCCAAAACTAGACTACGAACACGCTGTCGCGGTATGTACCGATAATCATGAAGTGTTTATCCGCAAAATTGAATACTATGCTTGGCGTGAAATTGATGACGAAAGCCATCTCGCTATGGCTCAGCAAGAAATTCTTCCCCGCATTATTGAAAATGAATCGCTGCGGTCAATTCGCCGCGAGGTACTGCTGAATCCCGGTCCCGCGACAACAAGCGACAGTGTTAAATACGCGCAAGTCTGCGCCGATATTTGCCCGCGTGAAAGTGAATTCGGCGATATAATGAGATGGATATGCCGTGAGCTTACTGCCATAGCGGCGAATCCCGCTGAATATGAAACGGTACTTTTCGGCGGCTCAGGTACTGCCGCCGATGAAGTTATGATTTCTTCCTGCGTTCCCGAAAACGGGCATATTCTTATTGTAAATAACGGTTCATACGGAGAGAGGCTCGCAAAAATAGCGTCGGTATATAAAATGAATTTTACCGTTTTTGAAAGTTCTACCCATGCAGGGATCAATATTGCCGCGCTGGAAAACGAATTTAGAACCGGAAAATATACTCATCTGGGTATTGTGTATCACGAAACCACAACAGGTCTGCTGAATCCTCTTGATATAATATGCCCCCTTGCAAAAAAATATAACATCGTCACCATAGTTGACGCTGTAAGTATATACGCGGGAATGCCAATGAATCTTTCGGAACTTGGAATAGATTTTATGGCGTCAACTTCAAATAAAAATATCCAGGGAATGGCAGGCGTTGGATTTGTTATATGTAAAAAAGATGAACTTGAAAAAACAAAAACTATTCCTATGCGGAACTATTATCTTAATTTGTATGATCAGTACGCATACTTTATTAAAACAGGACAGACCCGTTTTACGCCGCCGGTACAGACCATATACGCACTAAGACAGGCAATTCTGGAAATAAAACAGGAAACAGTGGAAAAACGCCGGGAACGTTACACCGAATGCTGGCGCATCCTGCTTGACGCGGTTAAACGTCTAAACCTCAAGATGCTGGTAAAGGAAGAAGAACAATCACATTTAATTACCGCTATTTTTGATCCTGAAACGCCTCAATACAGTTTTGACACTTTGCATGATTTCGCGCGTAAGCATGGGTTTACCATTTATCCCGGAAAGCTTGGTAACATAAACACATTCAGAATTGCAAATATCGGTGATATTAAACCGCACGAAATGCAGAGATTTACTGAAGTTCTGCAGTCATATTTGGCTTCTATCGGATGGAAATAACCTGCCGGAGTAAACTATGATAATCAGATCAAAAGCGCCCCTGCGCCTAGGGCTTGCGGGAGGCGGTACTGACATCGCTACTTATTATAACCGTTACGGCGGTTATGTGCTGAACGCTACCGTTGATATGTACGCTTATTGTACCATTGAGCCGAATGATTCGGGCAAAGCGGAGTTCATCGCCGCGGATTTGGGCAGGCGGGAGGAATATGATTCAGAAATGACGCTTCCACCCTCCTCTACCCTGCCGCTGCATACCGGAATCTATAACCGTATAGTTTCCGATTTTGTAAAAAAACCATTATCATTCAAAATGACGACATACTCGGACGCGCCTGCCGGTTCCGGTCTTGGTTCGTCTTCAACAATGGTTGTCGCGATAATTAAAGCTTTTGAGGAATGGCTTAATCTGCCGTTGGGTGAATATGATATTGCCGCTCTTGCCTTTAAAATAGAGAGAGAAGACATAGGACTTGCCGGAGGAAAACAAGACCAATACGCGGCGACATTCGGCGGTTTTAATTTCATGGAGTTTCATGAAAATGAAAGGGTTATTGTAAATCCGCTCAGGCTCAAACGCTGGATCAGAAATGAACTGGAAGCTTCTATGGTTTTATACTACACCGGAGTTTCAAGGGAAAGCGCGAACATAATAAAAGAACAGATACAACATACGCAAAAAGGCAATAGTAAAAATATTGAAAGTATGCACGAACTGAAAAAGCAGGCTGTGCTTATGAAAGAATTTTTACTCAAGGGCGATTTTAAGGGGTTTTCTGATTGTCTTTTAAACGGCTGGCTTGCAAAAAAAAACGCCGCCGCTTCAATTTCAAATTCGTTTTTAGATGAACTGTACCAATACGCAATGGATAATGGAGCTGAATCCGCAAAAATTTCCGGCGCGGGCGGAGGCGGTTTTATGATGATCTATTGTAATCCATGCCGTCGTATAACGCTTATCCGCGCGTTAAAAGAAAAACAGGGCATGGTGTTAACTCCCAGCTTTACCGAAACAGGAACACAGGCATGGACTATTTACAACAATTAACTGAACGTTATCCGCAGCTTAAGCCGTCTGCGCGCGGAATAAACGCGGCGTTCGAGATTATTGCCCAATCGTTTGAAGGCGGCGGAAAACTTCTGATAGCGGGTAACGGGGGCAGCGCCGCAGATGCCGAACATATTGTGGGTGAGCTAATGAAAAGTTTTGTGAAAAAAAGAAAACTTCCCGATACGTTCATTGCTGATATTGAAAAGATTGATTCCGAAATTGCCGGCTACCTTATTCCGCGTTTGCAGCCCGGAATGCCAGCCATTGCGCTTAACGGTCATACATCGCTTAACACCGCCGCCATTAACGATATTGACGGCAATATAACCTTTGCGCAGCAAGTCTACGGCTATGGCAGCGCCGGCGATGTTTTTCTGGGCATATCCACTTCCGGCAACTCAAAAAATATATTGTATGCCGCCGCCGTTGCAAAAGCAAAAAACCTTAAAATAATTGCCCTTTCCGGCGGCACAGGCGGCGCGCTCAAGGGACTTGCTGATGTATCCGTCATTGTGCCGGAAACCGAAACATACAAAATTCAAGAACTGCATTTGCCGGTATACCATTGCCTGTGTCTGATGCTGGAGGAGCGTTTCTTTTAATGAAAACCGTTATACAAGCCGGAGGAAAGGGAACCCGCGCGGCGGCAATAGCCAGTGATATTCCCAAGCCGATGATTCCTGTCTGCGGCAAGCCTATTCTTGAACATCAGATAGACTGCCTGAAACGAAACAACTTGCGCGATATTATAATCGTGGTTGGGCATCTTGGGCAGCATATCAAAGATTATTTTGGGGACGGCAGCCGCTTTGACTGTTCAATCACTTATTTTACCGAAACCGAGCCGCTTGGAACAGCAGGCGCGCTGTACAAACTTAAAGGTTTGTCCGGTGATTTTATATTGTTAAATGGTGATATTATTTTTGACATTGATTTTTCGCGTATGACTGCGTTACATAAAGAAAAGAAAGCATGGGCAACGCTCGCGGTTCATCCCAACAGCCATCCTTATGACAGCGCCCTCATTATGAGTAATGCCGATAATCAAATTACCGGCTGGCTAAACAAGGAAGATGAGCGGATATATTACAAGAATCAGGTGAACGCCGGTATTCATATATTGTCAATGGATTTTATACAAAATTGTCCGCAGCAGAAAGAAAAAATTGACCTTGACCGGGATATGCTCAAGCCGTCAATTCAATCGGGTAAAATTTTTGCCTACCATACGCCGGAATACATCAAGGACATGGGTACGCCGGAACGTTATGCGCAAGTTACAGCCGATATGGAAAACGGTATTGTGCGGGGTAAAAACTTGTCGGTTAAGCAGAAAGCTGTTTTTCTTGACAGGGACGGCACTATCAATATATTTAAAGGCTTTATAACAAAGCCCGCGGAGTTTGAGCTTATAGACGGCGCTGCGGAAGCTATACAAAAAATTAATAATCTTGGCTATCTGGCTATTGTGATTACCAATCAGCCGGTTATAGCCCGAGGTGAAGTTGATTTTGAAACCCTCGATCTAATTCACCAAAAAATGGAAACTGAGCTGGGAAAACACGGCGCGTATATTGACGACCTTTTCTATTGCCCCCATCATCCTGACAAGGGTTTCCCGGGTGAACGGGCTGAGTATAAAATTGACTGTAATTGCCGTAAACCAAAACCCGGTATGATTTTTCAGGCGGCGGAAAAATATAATATTGATCTGGCAAACTCATACATGGCCGGTGATGATAATCGGGACGTACAAGCCGGGATAAATGCCGGATGCATTCCGGTATTTTTGTCAAAAGAGGGACACTTTGAGAACAACAGTGTCATCATTTTTAATAACCTGCGTGATTTCGCAGAAAGTCTGTAATTTATGATGCAATTATATCTTCTGTATATTGATCCGGGAACCGGCAGTATATTGTTTTCAATATTGGTTGGGGCTGCCGCCACTTTGTATTTTTTGTTCAGGGCGCTTATCCTGAAACTCAAAATTGTTTTTGCGGGCGGCAAGACTGTTTCCGATTATAAATGGAAATATGTTATCTACAACGAAGGCAAACAATACTGGAATGTATTCAAACCTATTCTTGATGAATTTGAAAGCAGGCAGATTAAATTACTCTACCTTAGCTCGGCGAATGATGATCCCGCGTTTGAATCACAATATACATATATTTCTTGTGAATTTATCGGAGAAGGAAACAAGGCTTTTGCGCGCTTAAATATGCTTGCCGCCGATATGGTGCTGATGACGACTCCGGGGCTTGATGTGTATCAGTTAAAACGCTCAAAATTAGTTAAGCATTACGCGCATATTCTGCACGCGCCGAGCGACGCGACAATGTACCGCCTTTTTGGTCTTGATTATTTTGATTCCGTACTGTTAACCGGTGACTATCAGGGTGAAGATATACGCTTTCTTGAAAAGCTGCGCGGGCTGCCGGAGAAAAAGCTCGTAACAGTCGGCTGTTCATACCTTGATGTCTATTTGTCAAAAATCAAGCAAATGCCGCCGGAAGAAAATCATCTTTTTACCGTTCTTGTTTCTCCCTCTTGGGGAGCTTCGGCGCTTTTGGCTTGTTACGGGGAAAAGCTGCTAGATCCGTTGAATGCCTCAGGCTGGCGTATAATTATTCGTCCGCATCCGCAGTCGAAAAAATCTGAAACCGCGATGCTGGAACGGCTGCAGGCTCGTTATAAAGACTCCGCGCTTATTGAGTGGGATTACGAACGTGAAAATATTTATTCTCTTAACAAAGCTGATGTTATGATTTCTGATTTTTCGGGAATTATTTTTGATTATATGTTCCTGCGCGATAAACCGGTATTGTATGTAAACCAGGACTTTGATTCCCGCCCATATGACGCCGATGATCTTGACCATGAATTGTGGCAGTTCAAAATTATCCGGGAAGCTGGCATTGAGCTAAATGAAGCGGATTTTCCGAGGATTGCGGAAATTATTAAAAATGCCGCGGACAGCGAATCTCTTGCTGCGGCACGCAAAAAAGCCGGGGAAACCGCGTGGCAATATCCGGGCGAAGCAGGAAAACGAGTGTTTGATTTTATGACAGGAACGACGCAAAATGGCTGATATTCTTTATACAATTATTATTTACCCAATTACTCAAATTATCGAATTTGTGTTTGTATTTGCGCAAAAATTGTTTAAAGAAACAGGACTATCCATTATCTGTGTTTCAGGAGCGGTCAGTGTTCTGTGTCTGCCGCTGTATATGATTGCGGAAGGATGGCAGGATGTTGAACGGAATATTCAGAAAAAGCTTGCGCCGAAAATCGCCAGAATTAAAGCGGCGTTCAAGGGTGATGAACGGTATATGGTCATGGCGGCGTATTATCGACAAAATCATTATCATCCCGTATATGCCCTAAGGAGCACATTTGGACTGCTCATTCAGATACCGTTTTTTATTGCCGCATATTCGTATCTTTCACATCTGGAGACATTGAAGGGAGCGGCATTCTTGTTTATCAGCGACCTGGGCAGTCCCGACAAGCTGATTCCCGTAGCGGGCGGTATTAACCTTTTGCCTATACTAATGACTCTTATAAATTGCGCGGCAGGAGCGATATACACAAGAGGATTTGCGATTAAGGACAAGGTACAATTATATGGTATAGCCGTTATTTTTTTGCTGCTGCTATATAATTCTCCAGCCGGGTTGGTGTTGTACTGGACTCTGAATAATGTTTTTTCGCTTGTAAAAAACGCATATCTTAAAATTAATTTTTCAAAAAAACATTTGTTATTATCGGCGGCTGTTTCGCTGTGTGCATTTCTGCTGATATATTATTCACTTTTTGTACATCACGGCAGCCCGAAAGTCAGGGCGCTTATTGCCTTCCTGTCCGCGGTAATCGGCGTATTTCCCTGGATAATTCCTTTTTTGACACGTATCGCTGCTAAAACAAAACCTGTTAACCTGAATCCAAAAGAAGTATTTTCTCTTTTTATTTTCTCACTATGTATTCTGTGGGCGTTAACCGGACTCTTTCTCCCTTCTATGCTTATCGGCTCTTCTCCTCAGGAATTTTCCTTTATTGACAGTGTTGCCTCCCCTCTCTACTTCATTTTTAATACGTCTCTCCAGTCTTTTGGTTTATTCATCTTTTGGCCGCTCATGATTTATCTGCTGCTTTCGAAAAAAAATAAAAAGATATTTTCTGTAGTGGTTCTTATTCTTTCATTTTCAGCAATCTGCAATGTATTTATTTTTCCGGGAAATTACGGAACCATTTCCAGCGATCTGGTGTTCTCGCAATCAGTGAGCCATACGCCGGCTGCAACGGGCTTAAATATATTTTTTCTGGCAGTTTTGCTGTTTATTATTCTTTTTATTTATATCAAAGGCGGAAAAAAGATACTTTCTTCTTTAAGCGTAGTTTTATTTATCGCCGTTATTTTTATGTCTTGCAGGAATGTCTATTTGATCAATGCCGAATTTAAAAAACTCGCCGAATACTATAATCCTGAACCAAAAAACGATGAGACACTTTCCCCCATTTTTCATCTTTCCAAAAACGGCAAAAATGTTTTGGTGCTCATGCTTGATATGGCTGAAAGCGTCTTTGTTCCGTATATTTTTGAGGAAAGTCCTGATCTCTATCAAAAATATGAGGGTTTTGTTTATTTCCCGAATACGGTTACATTTAACGGATGGACAAAAGGCGGAGCGCCTCCCATATTTGGCGGCTACGAATATACCCCGGAAGGAATTAATCAGCGTCCTGATACTTCCGTACTGAAAAAAACAAACGAGTCCCTGCTGCTAATGCCGCGTATTTTTTCCGAAGCTGATTTTTCTGTTACCATAACAGACCCTCCGTATGCGGATAATAATTGGATTCCCGATTTGCGGATTTACGACAGTGAAGAAAATATTTCCGCACATATCACCGATAAAGCATATACAGACCATTGGCTTAAGCTGAATAATATTGTTTTGCCAACACACAGTGAAGTACTTAAGCGTAATATTTTGTGGTATGCGATTTTCCGTGAAGTACCGCTCGCTTTCCGGCAGGCTATTTACTATACCGGTTCATGGTGCGCCCCGTTTTCCGAACACAGAATGCGGCTTTTTCTGAACGGATACGCTGTACTTGATTCATTGAGTGAACTGACTGATTTTGATTCACCCAAAGACAATAGTGCTGTTATTATGGTAAATAATACTACTCATGAAAATTTATTTTTACAGGCTCCTGACTATAAACCGCAGCTTAATGTTACGAATTACGGAAGCAGCCGTTTCAGCAAGGAAGTCTGGTATCATGTTAATGCGGCGGCAATAAAGCGTCTTGCCGATTATTTTGATTTTCTCAAGGCGCATAATGTTTATGATAATACCCGCATCATTCTGGTTGCAGATCACGCCGGACTGGATGCTTCCTATGTAACAAAAACCAGATTGCCGTTCCATGTTGATCAGTTTAATTCTGTTTTGATGGTCAAAGATTTCAACGCGCAAGGTAACATGAAAACCGATACGGCATTTATGTCAACCGCCGATGTTCCTACTCTGGCAATGGAAGGTCTTATTGAAAATCCTGTAAATCCGTTTACCGGAAATATCATTTCATCTGAAAGAAAAAAAGACCCGCTGCTAATTCTTGTAAATAGAGCGGAAAACAAAACTGATACAGAACTTGATATTGGGCAGCATAACACTTATTATGTACATGACAATATCTTTAATGAAAAAAACTGGAGCAAACCGGATAAAGCCCCATGACTATTGTAATTGACTGCCGTCATATTAATTCAAGCGGCATTGGGGTATATTTGAGAGAATGTCTGCCCTTCTTTCTAAAATCAGCGCATGATTTTTTGTTATTGGGCGATGCCGAATTATTGCGAGATTTTCAAAAAAACGCAAAGAACGCGGATATTGTCCGGTGTTCAATAAAAAGCTTTTCATTGCGTGAATTATTTTTTTTTCCGGGGCATATACGCAAAAAAATTAACAAGGCAGATGCTTTTTTTTCCCCTTTTTTCAATATCCCCTGCGGTATAACTATTCCCGTTTATACTACTATTCACGACATTATTTTTCCTGATATGCCTGAATTAACATCCCGCCGAGGTCTTGCTGTCCGTATGTGGTTTTACCGCAGAGCGTATCAAAAATCAAAAAAACTATTTACCGTTTCGGAATTTTCAAAATCCAGAATAGAGCGTCATCTGGGAACGGCAAAACCTGTTCTTGTTACCTACTCGGCGATACAGCCGCAGTTTTTAAAATACCGTGACGGCGTTAATGCCATTGCCAAAAAAGAGACGATTGTCTTTATTGGCAACATAAAAAAACATAAAGGGCTTAACTGCCTGATTGACGCTTTTAAGCTGGCAAATAAAGAAGGTTTGCCGCACAAACTGGTTATTATCGGCAGCAGGGAAAATTTTCGTACATCAGATAATGAAGTTTTAGAAAAAATCGATTCTATGGGCGCACATCTGGTTTCCTTTACAGGATTTATTTCAGATGACGCGCTTATGGAATACCTCGCCGAAGCCTCGTTGTTGGTGCAGCCCTCTCTGTATGAAGGATTTGGGCTTCCGCCGCTTGAAGCTATGGTCTTGGGCACTCACGCGCTTGTTTCGGACATTCCGGTATTCAGAGAAATATACTCCGCTTATCCGGTTACGTTCTTTAAAGCCGGCGATGCCGAAGACCTGAAAAATAACATGATGCGGCTGCTGTACAACCGGCCTGTCCCGCGAGTCTGTCTTTCTGAACAGCTGTTAACAAAATATACTTTTGAAAAAACAGCTTCAATAATTTTGGAAAATTTGTTGTGATAATATAGCCGTCCTAACGGTGAAACCAGGAGCAATAGTATGTTTATTCTGTACAATCTTGTTATTTTTCCTATTGTTCAGTTTATTGAACTCTGTTATCTGTTTGTCTTTCGTGTATTTAAAGACCCCGGTACCGCTATTCTGGGTGTTAGTATTGCCGTTAGTGTCTGCACACTGCCTTTGTATTTTTTTGCCGAACAATTTCAGCAAAAGGAGCGTGATATACAGCGCCGGCTGCAACCCAAAATAAAGCGTATTAAGTCGGTTTTCAGAGGTGATGAACAATATATGATTCTGGCAGCATATTATAGACAGAATCATTATCATCCGGTATACGCGTTGCGGAATATCTTTGGTCTCCTAATTCAGATTCCTTTTTTCATTGCCGCATACACATACCTTTCACATTTGGAATTGCTGCAGGGAAAACCGTTTTTGATTATAAATGATCTGGGTAAGCCGGACGCGCTTCTTTCTGCGTATGGGATAAATGTATTACCGATAATCATGACGCTGGTGAATGTTCTTTCAGGAACAATATATACCAGGGGTTTGGGGATAAAAGACAAAATCCAACTGTACGGTATGTCCCTTGTTTTTCTGGTACTGCTGTACAATTCACCGTCCGGACTCGTTCTTTACTGGACAATGAACAATATTTTTTCCCTTGCCAAAAATATGTTGCAGCGAACAAAGCATCCTAAGAAAATTGTCTACAGTATTGTTGCCGCCTGTATCGTCCTGTTTGACATATTCGTTATATTTTTTCACCATGGTTACTGGTTAAAGCGGCTTGTTGTCGCCGCGGCGGCTTCCTCTGTTCTGTTTCTGCCTCTTCTGGCGAAACAGAAACAACGGCTGTTTCCAATGCCGGGAAACCGTGATACACTGTTACGGCAAAACCTTATATTTATCCTTGCTTCGGTGGTTTTATTTCTGCTTGCCGGTTTTGTTATACCATCGTCACTGATTGCTTCATCGGTATTGGAGTTTTCTTATATTGAGCCGTATTCGTCTCCGCTGCCGTTTATCATGTATACTGTACTCCAAGCAGCGGGAGTTTTTCTCGTCTGGCCTTTCTGTATCTATTTTCTTTTTTCACAAAGAATTAAAAAAGTATTAACTATTTGCTCGGTTATATTAGTCATTATCACGCTTGTTAATACTTTCTTGTTTCCCGAAAACTTCGGATTTCTTACCAATACCCTCATATTTTCCGATCCTAAACCTATATTCCTACATTATGTTAACATAGCGTGGAATATAATAGCCATAACATCAGGCATAGCTCTGGCGTTTATTCTGTTTTATACTAAACTGAAAATAATATTAGTACCTTTTAATATAATTGTTATTGCCGCGCTTGCCAGTTTTAGCATTGTCAATACAGTGACAATAACCAGGGAATATTTTCGTTTACAGGAACAGAGAGAACCGCTGTCCGGCGCTGCGGAAGGCATTACTCCGGTTTACACCTTATCGAAAACCGGAAAAAATGTACTGTTTATTATGATTGATAGAACAGTATCCGGTTATCTTCCAGCCATTTTCAAAGAGAAACCTGAACTGCGCTCCATTTTTTCCGGTTTTACCTGGTATCCCAATTGTGTTTCTTTTGCTAATCATACCTTTGTGGGATCGCCGCCCCTGTATGGAGGTTATGAATATACCCCGTTAGCGATAAATGAGCGCTATACAGAGACTATACTTGAAAAACACAAGGAAGCTTATCTATTGTTGCCGCTGCTCTTTTCCCGGGCAGGATATTCGGTAACCGTAACCGATCCTCCCTTTGATAACTATAAACAGTCAAATTTGCATATTTACAGTGATTATCCGCAAATCAACGCTCAAAATATTACAAGAATTCATTCAGCCTACTGGAACAGACATAACCCTGGTATAAACGGGTTATTCATATCGGACCTGCTGCAAAATAAACTGCTGCGTTTCTCCATCTTTAAAATGTCCCCCTTAATCCTAAAATCATTTGTTTATGATGATGGTGAATGGCTTACCACGGACAATATAAATTCCCAAGCCAAAACCAGCGGCGGATTAACCTTCGATACTATTGACGCTTACGCGCTGCTTGATTTGCTGCCTGAATTGACCGCAACACAACAAGAGCAAACCAATACATTTACCATGCTGTATGGGCAGCTGCCACATTTTCCGGCTTTTTTGCAATATCCCGATTATAAGCCTGCGCAAACGGTTACAGATACGGGGAATGGTGAGTTTTCTGATGAAGCTCTTTACCATGTGCATATGGCTACATTTCTGCTTATTGGAAAATGGTTTTCGTTTCTTAAAGAACATGGCGTATATGACAACACTAAAATTATTATGGCGGCGGATCACGGCGTGAGCAATGCTATGCAGAATACCCCAGAAAACATCAATATCCCATATAATGATGATAATAGAGATACATATAGCATAAACCGTCTCAACTCGTATAATCCGCTCCTAATGGTGAAAGATTTTGATGCAGAAGGAGAGATATTTATCGACAATACTTTCATGACAAATGCGGATGCGCCCGGTTTGACTCTGGAAAACATCATCGATAATCCGGTAAATCCTTTTACCAATAAACCTCTACAAAGCGAAAAAGAACATGGTATATACATTACAACTAATGGCAACTGGCGCAGCAGAGATCACTCAAAATATCAATACCGGATCAGAGATGATCAATGGTTATATGTCAAAGACAATATTTTTGATCCGGCAAACTGGAGAAGTAAAGCCCCATGAAAACCGCTATTGTCCATTACTGGCTTGTAAATATGCGCGGCGGGGAGAAAATGCTGGAAGCCCTGCTGGAAATGTTTCCCGATGCCGACATTTACACCCATGTGTATAACCCGGCGGCGGTCTCCGCTTTGATAAACAGCCATCGTGTTTTTACTTCACGGATAAACCGTCTGCCTTTTGCAAAAAAACTGTACCAGTTGTATATGCCGCTTATGCCTGACGCGCTCATGGATTTTAATTTGCAGCATTATGATCTTGTTATTTCCAGCGAGGCAGGACCGGCAAAAGGCGTGGTTCCCAATCCCAATGCTTATCATCTCTGTTATTGTCACAGCCCCATGCGCTACCTCTGGGATATGTACCACGAGTATTTCAGGGGAACCAATCCGCTGCGCCGTTTTTTTATGCGGCGATTAATTCCTTCTCTTAGGATATGGGCCAATTCCCATTATGTGGCAAAACGTATACGGCGTACCTATAACCGAGAGGCTGAGGTTGTTTACGGACCTGTTCAAATTGAAAAATTCTTTTCTGTCGAACGCAAGCCGAAGGATTTTTATCTTTTCTTTGGGCAGATTACAGGTTACAAGCGGGCGGATTTGGCAATTGAAGCCTGTGTTAAATCGGGAAGAAAATTGATTGTAGCCGGCGCGGGAGCAAAAAACAAGGATATA
>QMCE01000567.1_pt1 | contig 22063 bp, 22 predicted proteins | sample 1821851 | NCBI WGS metagenome assembly QMCE01 (sample SAMN09453174, study PRJNA476694) | Termite gut metagenome, whole genome shotgun sequencing project. | isolation source: worker | host: Odontotermes sp. | place: South Africa:Pretoria | collected 2016-01-28 | reverse complement strand
GGATGCCGGGGCCGTCGTGGATGAGATTCGCGAGGGTGTGTCGGCGCGCGACAGGGTGTTGGTGGATGCACTGCTGAGCGGTGAATATACGCCGCAGGTGCTTGCGCGGAGCCGGTTTTTGCAGGAGTGGAGTGCGTTCGATCGCCAGATGCGGGGAGCGCTGGCCACATTGGTTGCACGCCGACTGGGACTTAAGAGTGAGTCGCAATACGTTGTTAACGAGGAGGTTAAGAGCATTGCCGAAAGCGGTAATATTCTGGAGCGCGAGCGTGCACTCGATCGCCTGCGGTGGATGAGGGCCGAGCAGATCGCGGTGTTCAACTATTTCGATATCGACGCCGTGCTGGCCTATTTGGTCAAGGTGCAGATCCTGCGCCGCTGGACGGAGCTCGACCCACAACGCGGGCGCGAGAAGCTTACGGCGATGATTGATGCCGGGTTGGAGAGCGGTCGGTGCCCGGTGGACGATATTTAGGCGGAGGTTGGCGTATGCTTCTCAGGAAGGGGCTTGCGTGGCTTTATGCAGCATATTCATTAACCGGGGCAGATAGTTTTTATTTATAAAACTAATAATCCATTTGATAGTCATGAAACGACTATTGGGAATAAGTGGGGGTTTATAGGGCGAATTGGAGGTTGTTCGGAATCCATCACTTTTTTGCCGACAACTTTTTTGCCGACATCAGTATGTGCATAATTTCGTGTAAAAAACGGAATTGAAAAACAGCTTCGGCGGAGAAAAGTGAACAAGCGATTAAAAATAGAAGAAAAAACAACTCAAAAATAGATGAATACAACGGGGACGGTATCGGGTGTTGTGTCGAATCTGGTTACGGTGAGGGCCGACGGGCCGGTGTCGCAGAACGAGATTTGCTATGTCGAGACGGGCGGTGTGCGACTCATGGCCGAGGTGATCAAGGTCGTTGGGCGCGATGCGTATGTCCAGGTCTTCGACTCCACGCGCGGATTGAAGGTGGGTGATCGTGTCGATTTCGATGGCCACATGTTGGAGGTCGTGCTGGCCCCCGGTCTGCTCTCGCGCATTTACGACGGGTTGCAGAACGATCTGGAGCAACTTCCGGGCCTGTTCATCGAGCGCGGGCAGCGCACCGAGCCGCTCGATCTGAATGCCGAGTGGGACTTCGAACCTCTCGCCAAAGAGAGCGACAGGGTGCAGGCGGGCGACTGGCTGGGCGAGGTAGTGGAGAACAATCTGCCGCATAAGATTATGGTGCCGTTCGCGATGGAGGGTGTTTTTACGGTGCGCAGCGTGGTGCAGAAAGGCAGGTATAAGGCGAGCGATACGGTGGCGGTGCTGGTCGACGGCGGCGGGACGGAGTGTGCCGTAAGCATGGTGCAGCGATGGCCGGTGAAGGTGCCGATCAAGAGGTATAAGAACAAGCCGCGGCCGGGCAGGACCATGGAGACCGGGGTGCGCCCGATAGATATCTTCAACCCTCTGGCCGAGGGCGGTACGGGGTTCATCCCAGGGCCGTTCGGGGCGGGGAAAACGGTGTTGCAACATGCGATCTCGAAACAGGCCGATGCCGATGTGATCATCTTTGTGGCGTGCGGCGAGCGGGCGAACGAGGTGGTAGAGGTCTTCACGGAGTTCCCGGAGCTCGACGATCCGCGCACGGGTCAGAAACTCATGACGCGCACCACGATCATCTGTAACACGTCGAATATGCCCGTTGCAGCGCGCGAGGCGTCGGTGTATACGGGGATGACTATCGGTGAATACTATCGCGCGATGGGGCTCAAGGTGTTGATACTGGCCGACTCGACATCGCGTTGGGCACAGGCGTTGCGCGAGATGTCGAACCGACTGGAGGAACTCCCCGGTCAGGATGCATTTCCGATGGACCTGTCGGCGACGATATCGAACTTCTATGCGCGCGCCGGATTGGTGGAGCTGCATAACGGGCATACGGGGTCGGTGACGTTCCTCGGTACGGTGTCGCCCGCGGGCGGTAACCTGAAGGAGCCTGTTACAGAGTCGACCAAAAAGGCCGCGCGATGCTTCTACGCGCTGTCGCAGGCGAGGGCCGACAGTAAGCGATATCCCGCCATCGACCCTCTGGAGAGCTACTCGAAGTATCTGGAGTATCCCGAAATTGTGGATTATCTGGACAAGAATCTCGAGACCGGATGGGTCGCCAAGGTCCAACAAGCCAAGATACTGGTGCGGCGTGGCAAGGAGGCGAACGACCAGATCAATATTCTGGGTGACGACGGTGTGCCGTTGGAGTACCACGAGCGTTTCTGGAAGAGCGAGCTCATAGATTTCGTGATCCTTCAGCAAGACGCCTTCGACAAGATCGACCAGAACACCCCGCGCGACAGGCAGCGGTATATGCTCAATCTGGTGCTCGATATATGCCGGCGCGAGTACGATTTTGCAGGATTCGAGCAATGCGCCGAGTTCTTCAAGAGCCTTGTGAACCTGCTGCGACAGATGAATTACAGCGAGTGGCACAGTGCGGAGTTCGAGCAGTATCGCAACCAGATCAACCATTGGATAGAGGGGAGGCAAAAATGACATTCCAGAGAGTTTATACGCGGATAGACAATATCACCAAAGCAACGGTGAGCCTCCATGCCGAGAGTGTGGGGAACGACGAACTGGCCACGGTGGGCGGAAAACTGGCCCAGGTGGTGCGTATCGATGGCGACGAGGTGACGTTGCAGGTCTTTGCAGGTACCGAGGGGTTGGCCACCGATTCCGAGGTGGTGTTCCGCGGTGCACCGCCGTCGCTCAGGGTTAGCGACGCGCTCGCAGGGAGATTCTTCAATGCCTATGGCGAGGTGATCGAGGGAGGCGAGGTTGCCGAGGGCGAGCGGCGCGAGATCGGAGGGCCGACGGTGAACCCATTCCGGAGGCGCCAGCCCAGCGAGCTCATAGCCACCGGTATAGCGGGCATAGACCTTAACAACACCATCGTCACGGGGCAGAAAATCCCATTCTTCGCCGATAGCGATCAACCATATAACGAGGTGATGGGTATGGTCGCGCTGAGGGCCAAGGCCGATAAGATCATACTCGGAGGTATGGGTATGACCAACGACGACTACCTCTCTGTTCGAGAATGCCGGTGCGCTGGACAGGATCGTCAGCTTTGTGAATACCACCGAAGACCCGCCTGTGGAGCGGCTTCTGGTGCCCGATATGGCGCTCACGGCGGCGGAGTATTTCGCGGTCGACAAGGGCGAAAAAGTGCTGGTGCTGCTGACCGACATGACGCTGTATGCCGATGCACTGGCCATTGTGAGCAACCGCATGGATCAGATACCGTCGAAGGATTCGATGCCGGGGTCGCTCTACTCCGACCTTGCGAAGATTTACGAGAAGGCGGTGCAGTTGCCCAGTGGCGGGTCGATCACCATAATCGCTGTCACAACACTCTCGGGGGGAGATATTACCAACGCCGTGCCCGACAACACGGGCTATATCACCGAGGGTCAGCTCTTCCTGCGCAACGATACCGATACGGGGAAGGTGGTCGTCGATCCGTTCCGCAGTTTGTCGCGATTGAAGCAGTTGGTGATAGGCAAGAAGACGCGCGAGGATCATCCCCAGGTGATGAATGCCGCGGTGCGCCTCTATGCCGACGCCGCCAATGCGCGCACTAAGCTGGAGAACGGGTTCGATCTTACCGATTACGATAACCGCACTCTGAGATTCGCCCACGATTACTCCGAGAAACTACTCTCGATAGACGTTAATATCGACATTACGGATATGCTCGACACGGCATGGAGGCTCTTTGCAGAGTATTTCACGGTGAGCGAAGTGGCGATCAAGCAGGAGCTGGTGGACAAATATTGGCCCGACAGAGAGGTGGTTTCCGATAAGAATTAGTATATACTGTGGCTATCAAGTTCCAATACAACAAAACGTCACTGGGTGAGCTCGACAGGCAACTCAAAATGCGCGTGCAGGCACTCCCTACGATCAAGAGCAAGGAGTCGGCGTTGCGTGTCGAGGTGAAAAAGGCGCGCACCGAGGCCGATACCAGTGAGCGGCAGTTTCGCAATCTGATGCGCGAGTGGGACTATATGGCGGCGTTGTGGGACGAGTTCGATCCCGATCTGGTGCGCGTAGAGGTTGTCGAGCAGGGTGTGCAGAAGATTGCGGGGGTCGAGATTCCGGTGTTGCAGAGTGTGGTTTTCGAGGAGCGGCAGTGGGATCTGATGGGTGCGCCGCTGTGGTGGGCCGACGGTGTTGAGGTCGCAAAGAGGCTTATCGCGCTGCGTGTGGAGCACAGTTTCATGGCGCGCAAAACGGCACTCCTGGAGCATGCCCGCAAGAAGACTACGCAGAAAGTGAACCTCTACGAAAAAGTGCAAATCCCTGAGTATCAGGAGGCTATACTGAAGATCAAGCGTTTTATGGAGGACGAGGAGAACCTCTCGAAGAGCTCGCAAAAGATCGTTAAGGCGAGGCGCAGGAAGGAGGTCGCAGCATGATCGTTCCGATGACTAAATATGGAATCGTGGTCTACCATCGCGATGGCGAGGCGTTTCTGGAGCAACTCCAAGAGCTTGGTTTAGTGGATGTTACGACTGCCGAGTGGGAACCTACGGCCGAGGAGCAGGCGCTGCTTACTCAGGTCGAGAAGCGGCGTGCGGCGATCGCAAAGCTGAGGACGATATATCTGAAACGCGGCACGAAACCGTTCAAGACCGCCGACGAGGCATGGAGCGCCTACTCCGAGGCGGTGGCCAATATCGACGAGATAGATGCGCGGATTGTCGCCGCAAGACGAGAGGCTTCGGAGCTGGAGGTGTGGGGCGCCTTCGATCCCGATAAGTTGCGAGAACTGGCTGTGGCCGGTGTCGAGATGCGGTTTTATAGCGCTTATACCCACGATTTCGAGGCTCTGAACACAGGCGAAGATATACTTGTCCCGCTGCATGAGGCGAATGGGATGACGTATTTCGTCGCCCTCGGAGGCGCTGTCGATGCCCGCGAATTGCCGACTCCCGATGCTACGGCGGCGCAAAGATCGGGTGAGATCAAGAGCCTCGAGCACGATCGCGAACAGTGGGAGGCAGTGGTGGAGCGTGCCGCAGCGAGTGTCGACGACATCGAGAAGCAGACCGACGACATGGCCCGGCATCTCGACTTGTCGCGTGTGAAAGATGGCGCCGACCGCGAAGCCGACAGCACGTTACTCGTCCTCGAGGGGTGGGCCACGCGCGAAACGGCGCCGCAGGTAGACCAGTTTCTCGACAAGAGCGGCACCTATTATATAAAGTCGCATCCCACGCCCGAGGACGAGGTGCCGGTGGTGCTCAAGAACAGGCGTTGGTCGTCGCCGTTCGAGGTAATAGGCAACTTCTATTCGCTGCCTCGCTATGGCACGCTCGACCTTACGGCGTTCTTCGGACCGTTCTATATGGTGTTCTTCGGGTTCTGTCTGGGCGATGCGGGGTATGGGCTGGTGTTTATGCTCGGAGCGCTGATAATCAGCCGTCTGGCGCGTAAGAAGAAGAGCAAACAACTCAAGCAGGTTGCCATGCTCACGCTGCTGTGCGGTGGTGCGGCAACGGTGTTCGGATTCCTGGCAGGCGGATTTTTCGGGGTCTCACTGGCTAACGTCGCGATGTTCGCCGCTATGCGCGACACGTTCTTTACTCCCGATATGTTGTTCGTGCTGGCTCTGGGATTGGGGTTGGTGCAGATAATATTCGCACTTGTATTGAGAATTGTCAATACCTCGTCTCAATTCGGATTTAAATATTCGCTCGGCACTTTGGGGTGGCTGATGGTGATCTGTGCGTTGGTCTATTTTGCGTTGCCTTCGCCGGTGGTGCAGAAATTTCTTCCTGCGTTGACTATAAAATACCCTGTCCATGTGTCGTTATTCTACGTTCTGGCGGGTGTCGGAGGCGTGCTGATGCTATTTTTCCACAACCCGGCGAAAAACCCGTTGCTCAATCTCGGGAGCGGATTGTGGAATACATATAACGATGTCACTGGTTTACTGGGCGACCTGTTGAGCTATATACGCCTGTTCGCCCTTTGCCTGTCGGGGGGGACTTTGGCGCTGGTGTTCAACAGTTTGGCTATCGGGATGACGAGTTCTTTGCCTCCCGTGGCGAGCCAGTTTGTGGCCATCCTGATCCTGTTGTTCGGCCATGGGCTGAATTTGTTCATGTCGGCACTCGGGTCGTTCGTGCATCCTATGCGACTCACATTTGTGGAGTTCTATAAAAATGCAGGCTTCGAAGCCTCGCAACGCGAATTTAAACCATTAAAGAAAAGATAACATGCAACCAATCATTCTCGCCTACATCGGCCTTGCGCTGATGCTCGCCCTTGCCGGTATCGGCAGCGCCTATGGTGTCACGATCCCGGGGAACGCCGCCGTGGGGGCCATGAAGAAGAACAAAGGGGCGTTCGGCTCCTACATGGTGCTGTGTGCACTGCCCGGTACCCAGGGGCTCTACGGATTTGTGTCGTTCTTCCTGATGCTCAATTTTCTTACGCCCGAGATAACGTGGTTTGCCGCCGGGGCGATATTTGCACTGGGTCTGATAGTGGGTTTCGTAGGCTTCTTCAGCTCTGTGCGCCAGGGTCAGATATGCGCGAACGGCGTGGCAGCGATCGGCGACGGACATAATGTGATGGGTAACACCCTAATCCTCGCGGCATTCCCCGAGTTGTATGCGATACTTTCGATCGCGGCGCTTTTCTTGATGCAGGGAATAATGACTAACTTTGCATAGTTTTTCTTCTTCTTTCGGGGGGAGAGAAAAATCTGAGAGGGGTGGTTGGATTCTTTCGCCGAAGCTGTTTTTAGTAGTTTTGTCTCCCATTTTTTATCTAAAACCGAGGATCTGTGTAACGGGTTTCGAGTGAACAAGGGGGGAGAGCGAAAGAGGAGAACCTCAAACAACCTCTAAACAGGGCGAACGGGCAAAAAGAAGAGAAGAAGTATGGCAAAGAGCAGTATCGGTTTTCGGGATGCCGTGGCGGCGTATGGAGCGCTGATGAACGATATCGGTGCGCGTAAGTACGCCCCTGTGTACTTGTTGATGGGCGAGGAGGGCTATTTTATCGACAATGTGGCCGATGCGCTCGCAACGGGAGTGCTGACCGAGCAGGAGCGTGCGTTTGGTCAGATAGTGGTGTATGGTAAAGACAGCGAACCGGGCCAGATCATCAATTTCGCGCGCCAGATGCCGATGATGGGGGCGTGGCAGGTCGTTATTGTGCGCGAGGCCCAGCAACTCAAGGGGCTGGAGCAACTGGAGGTATATGTCAAAAATCCCTCGCCGACCACAATTCTGGTGCTGTGTCATAAAGATCGGAGTGTCGATAAACGCTCGGCACTGTATAAGCAGGCAAAGGCTAAAGGTGTGGTGTTGGAGTCGGTGGCGCCGCGCGATTACGAGATAGGGCCATGGCTGGGCGAGTTCATTAAAAGCAAGAGGCTGACCATAGATCCGCGCGCATTGGCCATGCTGACCGACCACCTGGGTACCGATATTGCCAAGATCTCGAACGAGTTAGACAAACTCACCACGTTCCTCCCCGAGGGTACGCGCGCGATCACGGCCGATCATATCGAGCAAAACATAGGGATCAGCAAGGAGTATAACAATTTCGAACTTACGCGCGCGCTGAGTGAGCGGAATGTGGGCCGCGTGATGATGATCGCCGAGCGACTGTCGCACGATCCCAATCCGAACTGGTATACGGGGACGCTGGGCGTGATTTTCACCCATTTCCAACGTATTTTTATACTAAATTATCAGCATTGGCTGGCGCGGGCGCGAGGTGCGAAGGTGCCTTCCGACGTTGACCTGTCGCGTATGCTGAAGTTGCCGACGCCGTTCTTTCTGAACGAGTACAAAACTGCGGCGGCGGGATTTCCGAATAAAAAGGTGTTCGCTATATTGGGGTGGATCCGGGAGTACGACATGCGCGGCAAGGGCATGGGGGGCGGTAGTGCGACCAAAGGCGAGCTGCTCAGGGAGTTGATGCTAAAGATTTTTGCGGCGTGAGGGGCGAGCGGGTAAGTGTCGATGGCAGGCTGGTTGATTTCGGTGATTTTGCGCCGGATGAGTTGTTGTCGGCTAATTTCGTGTATCAGAAAATTGCAGTTTTCGGGCGCCGAGCGATGGCTATGGAGCAGACCGCGGAGGTTGTCAATGCTGCTTATGAGGCGCTGTATAGCCATTATGCAGGGTTGACGGCCGAGGTGCTGGAGCGTGAGATCGTGGAGTTGATGGATGCTAACGACTATCCGCATGGCGGCGGGGCGGTGGTGGTTCTGTATCTGATTCCGCAGGCCGGGGGGGCGATCCGGATGCTGAGTTGCGAGCGGCAATTGGCTTGGGATCGGCATGCCCATACCACGGGTGTGCGTGCGTTGGTGGTGCCGTATGATCTCTCTTTCGCGGCTTATCGGACGGCGGCGGCATTGGCGGCGCATGGTTGTGCGCAGGCTTATGCGCGGCGTTCGGGGTATGATGCGGCGGTAGGGCAGGGGGCTTCCGGAGCTCTGTGGGGAGTTGGAGACGCGCCTCTATTTGCGGCGACGGGGGAGAGGGTGGTCGTGGCGACGGCAGGCGATGGTGTGGAGCGCAGATCGGGAATCGCGGCGTGTCGCAAAGCTGGCCTGGAGGTGTATGAGGGGGCGGTTATGGGAGAGGAATTGGGTGGCTTCGACGAGATTTTTGCTATTACTCCGCAAGGGGTGACGAGTGTAGGCGAGATCGACGGACGCGTGTTGCCGCATTCTCTGGCTCGAATGGTACTGAAATATTTGGCTGATTGAGAGGCTTAGTTATTGCCAATGCCCTGGCGCCTTTTACTCTGTCTGCATCTAATCGACAATAGATTCTTGCCGATCAATAATATCTCTCCTAACTTATTTTGGCAGGTTTTTCCTGAATAGGGTATTTGTTAAAGTAAATGTTTGTACGACATGTTATTTTTGCCTGTTTATAAGGCAGTTAGCTATGTGGGTGCCAGTCAATCTCTGTTCGTGCAAAGTAATGCTTGGCGATTTTGTTTTACCTCTTATGCCGGGTTTCCCTAAACGTACATTATTTAAAGCAGATATTTAAATTATATGTGTATTTTGTCTGTTTATCAGGTAGTTAGCAATCGACATATAGCTAATATCAAACATATATCTGCCATGTAAAATGCTTGGCGTAAACTTACCTGTGCGCCTTATTTTCGAGGTTGAATACTGTACCGATTTCGAGGTACGATGCCCCCACTTCTTCGCCGAAACTGCCCGCCACAACTGCCACCAGGTCTTCTTTCATGATCCACCGCCGCCGTTCGAGATAGTAGAGAATGCGCAACATCGACTGCGAGGGCGACTCGACATAAATCGCATGAATACCGTACGAAATAGCCATCTGGCGCATCACACTATGGCGATAACACACCGCATAGACCGGCCGTGAACTCCTGAAAGCCGACAGGAAACGCCCCGTGCGCCCCGACATGGTGTCGATAACTATCGCACGGACCGGCAGCACCGCCGTGGCACGCACAGCCGACTGGGCCAACAATGTGGTCGTCTCGCTGTCAGTGAGTGGCATGTCGCGCTCCGAGGCGGGCGAATTGCACTCCATATCGCGCTCACACTCCGCCGCGATACGGGCCATGGTCGATACCGCTTCGAGAGGATACGCCCCCGACGCCGTTTCGCCGCTGAGCATAATGGCATCCACGTGTTGGTAGATCGCACTGGCTATATCGCTCACCTCGGCGCGCGTCGGACGCGGATTGGCGATCATCGAGTGCAGCATCTGAGTGGCGATAATGACCGGTTTTTTCGACTCCACGCATCGTTGCACAATATGGCGCTGCACGCGGGGGATCTGCTCTGCGGGGATCTCGACCCCGAGGTCGCCGCGCGCAACCATCACCCCGTAGGTCTCCTGTAATATCTCGTCGAGGTTGGTCACGCCTTCCCGGTTCTCGATCTTGGCGATAATGCGGATGTCGCTGCCCCGTGCGTCGAGGAGCTTCTGCACGCCGCGCACATCGTCGGCATTACGCACGAACGAGTGGGCAATGAAATCGACCCCGTTGTCGACTGCCCATTCGATATATTCGCGGTCGCGGTCGGTGATCGATGGTAATTCTATCGCCACGCCGGGGATATTCACGCTCTTGAACGACTTGATGACCCCCGGATTCTTGACATGGCAAATGAGCGCATGATCGCGTTTCTCGACCACCTCCATGCCCAACTCGCCGTCGTCGATCAGGATTATGGCACCGACAGGCACGTCGTCGTACAGCGTCGCGTCGTTCATATATATGGTATCGCGCGTCGAGACTATGCCCTCGGCAGTCCCCTTAATGTGGAGGATATCGCCGGCCTGGACCGCTATACCGCCCTTCTGTTCGACCTGCGTGACCCTAATCTCGGGGCCCTTGGTGTCGATGATTATGGCTATTTGGTCCGACACTTGACGCACATTCTCGACTATCTGGTGCGCGCCCTCGAACCCGGCGTGGGCCGTGTTGATGCGCACGGCGTTCATTCCTGCGTCGAACAGCGACTGCAAAAAATCGACGTCGCACCGCTGATCCGAGATCGTGGCGACTATTTTCGTAAGTTTGATCATATCTCTTTAAAAATCTTATTGACCTGTTTTGTCAGTATTTTATCTTTGTGCGGCTCGTTTTGAATGAACGCATTGTCGTAGAACAGGAGTTTCTTGCGTTCTCTGTCTACGATGAAAACGTGCATGGCAGAGTTGGCCTTGACCGGCACGGTGTAGAAGGAAAATAAACCTCCCGAGGCAATAGTCGTCATTACTCCGAGTCCAACGCCCAGCACCACATTACCCACCATATTGCCTGTTGTGCGCGTAAAACCCACATGAACTACCATCATCGCCTGATTTACTCCGCGTGCCGTAACGATCGAGTCGATGCGATGGGTGGTGAAGATGGGTATGGCGCGTTCTTTTTTGCTTCCCGACGACTTTCTATTTTCGACGGCTTGTGCAAGAACGAGAAGGTCTTCTGCGATCGCCTTCATCTCCATAGTGTCGGAAAAGGTGATCTCCTCGGGCAGCAGAGGAAAGGGGCTCTGGGCAGAGACAATTCCGTCGATCCGCTCGCCTATCGCCTGCGATAACGAGTCGTCGGGGGTCGTTCTTTTTATCTTATTTATAACCGTAACTTCCGACATTGTCTCGAATCGGGCGACGTCCGAAATGTCGGCGCAGGTAACGTCGGTGGCCATATATCGCGACATGGAGCACGATACCGACAAAACAGCGAGCAGCAACAGGAACGAATTTTTCATACACGAAGATTTCATATAATACTCAGTATCGCGATGCGGTAACTTTCGAGGCCGAAGCCCATGATGCTTCCCCGGCACACCGGCGCCAGCAGCGATGTGTGGCGAAACGGTTCGCGCCCCGCGAGCGAGCTGATATGCACCTCTACGACCGGCTGACCGATGGCCGCCACGGCGTCGCGGATCGCCACCGAAGTGTGGGTATATCCGCCTGCATTGAGGATCACGGGGCAGTCGGCGCTTTGCAGGGCATCGATGATCTCGCCCTCGACGTTGCTTTGGAGGTGTTCGATATCTGCATCCGGGAATCGCTTACGCAGATCGACGAGATAGTCGTCGAAAGTGCGCGTACCATATATGTCCGGTTCGCGCGTACCTACTAAATTAAGGTTGGGGCCGTTGATTATCAGGATTTTCACCGCGTATAATTAAAGTGTTGGTGTATAAAAGGCGATCTATCTCGATGTGTAATATCACGTTAACGTAGTTGCAAGGTCGAGATACGGCAGGTCGTTATGGTCGGGCGGGCCCGGTGTCGTCGATACATTTACTTCAGGTTTATTCTCGGTTTACCTTGCCTTAAGGGTTATATTTGCGGTCAGATGTTATCGAAAAACAAGCGATAGTTCGTCAGCATTAGTCTCGAGAACAACTAAAGTATTTATTTAATATCAATGGCGTAATGTGTTATTAGTAAGGCTATTTATTCGCAAGCACACACTTCGTTGTCGAGCCTTATGCGCCCCACCAGGTCGGTCGTTAGTAAGTCGGTTTGCATGCTCTGTCTCCAACTACCTCTCTCTAAAAAGCCCCTCGAAAGCCCAAGCGACCTCGCTGCTCACAAAATCCCATCGCAATGCTATTCCTATCGCTGCAGCTATTGCGATGATTATCAGTGCTTTACTTGTGGTATTCATACCTTGAACGGACGCTCGATAGCAGCCAATTCACGGTTCGCCGAGTCGATCTTCTTGGCCAACTCAGACTTGAATGCCACTACCTTTGCGCGCACCGTCGGATCGCCAGTTGCGATAATTTGGGCCGCGAGGATCGCCGCGTTGCGAGCACCGTCGAGCGCCACTGTAGCCACCGGAATCCCTGCCGGCATCTGGAGGATCGACAAAATACTATCCCATCCGTCGATCGAATTGCTCGACTTTATGGGCACCCCGATCACGGGCAGAGGCGTCAGTGCCGCTATCACTCCTGGCAGATGCGCCGCACCTCCCGCTCCCGCAACGATCACCTCTACACCGCGCTCTGCGGCCGATTTGGCGAACTCTACGACCTTCTCGGGGACCCTGTGGGCCGATAGCGCGTTGATCTCGTAAGGTATCTCGAACTCGTCTAACAGCGCGGCGGCGGCCTCCATGATTTTAAGGTCCGACGTGCTGCCCATAATTATGCTTACGCGTGGTTTCATCTCAGATAAGTTGTTTTTCATCGACAAAGTTAATAATTTTGCAGGAATATCATGAGACTCCACGACAAGACATTCGAAATATCGATCCCCCATGCGCAGATCGCTGAGGCTATCGATGCCCTTGCAGTGCGCCTGAACGACGATTATCGGGGTACTATGCCGCTATTGATAGGGGTGCTGAATGGCTCGTTTATGTTCATGTCGGAGCTTGTGCAGCGCCTCGATTTCGATTGCGAGGTGTCGTTCGTGAAGATCGGCTCCTATTGCGGAATCCGGTCGACGGGCGTCGTGCAGGAGCTTATCGGGCTGTCGGCCGATGTGCGGGGCAGGCATGTGTTGGTGGTCGAAGATATCGTTGAAACGGGGCGTAGCATAGAGTTTATGATGGCGACGTTGGCGGCGGCGGAACCTGCGAGTGTCGAGGTGGCGACGCTGTTCCTCAAGCCCGAATTGTACTGTTGTCCGAAGGCGATCAAATACCCGGGGATGGTGATCCAGAACGACTTTATAGTTGGTTTCGGGCTCGATTACGATGGATTGGGGCGTAATCTGAAGGACATATATAAGGTTGTGGAATGAGGGTTTCGGAGGAATTTTATTCGCTTCAGGGCGAGGGTCGGCATGCGGGGATGGCGGCGTATTTTGTGCGCCTTTCGGGGTGTGATGTGGGGTGTGAATGGTGCGATTCGCGCGATGCGTGGGGTGGCGGATACGAGGCGAGCGAGGAAGATATCGCATCGCGCGCAGCGGCTTCGGGCGCCGGAACGGTGGTCGTTACGGGCGGTGAGCCGTTGATTCAAAATCTTGATAATCTTACAGATACGCTACATAAATTAAACCTTTCAGTTCATCTCGAAACTTCGGGGACTCATCCTATGAGCGGTCATTTCGACTGGGTGTGCCTGTCGCCGAAACGCCACCGGCCGCCGGTATTTTTCGATGCCGATGAGTTGAAGGTCGTGGTGGCTTCGGAGGATGATCTCGAGTGGGCGGAGCAGTGTGCTGCGAGGGTCGGGGAGGGGTGTCTGATCTATCTTCAACCGGAGTGGGAGTCGACCGTCGTGCCGATCATGGTGGATTATATTAAGCGCAATCCGCATTGGCGGCTCTCGTTGCAGACGCATAAATTCATCGATATACCTTAGTTTTGTTATCGGAATATTTTGGTGTTATTGTCGCTGGTTTTTGTCGGCATAATCGCTTGGACTCGAGGACAAGGGGGTATAAATATGTAACAAATACTTTAACTTATGGATCGTAAAGCACAGAGGCGCAGGATTCTATGGATATTGACAGCTGTGGCTTTCGTCGTGGTCATCCTGTTCTTGGATCGCAATAATTACATTGACCGGGCAGAAACCAAGCGCGAGATCCAGCAGTTGCAGTATCAGCGCGACTACTATCTGTCGCGTATTCGCGAGGACAGCATAGAACTCGAGCGCCTCAAAGACGACCGCTATCTCGAACAATACGCCCGGGAACACTTTCTCATGCGACGCGACAGCGATGTGGTGTATGTTCTGGAGGATAGATAAAAAATGGGGCGGATCGATGTTTGATGGAGGGGTAGAGTTTGTTAGAGAAATGTCTGTGGATTTTTTACGCTCGCCATATACTCGTAATACGCAGACATTCTGTCCTAAGTTCGAGCGTTACTTCAATATCTCTACCTAATTACCTTATAAATGAGTAGATTATGTATCGAATGAATTTATAGATAGTGGGTACTGCAAAGTAGTTGTGTATACAAAATCGCATCGAGGTATTTCCTAAAATATATATGCGTCAACAATAAGAATTTGTCTTAAAACTATTTTCGCCCTCTGAAAATCGCGCACCTGAAAACGCTCATGTAGAGAGATAAGATCGACAAAAATAGTCCGTCTCGGAGTTTTGAGACGGACTATTTATTCTTAAACAACCATTAGGCTACTCCTCTTCTTCGGAATCTGGATCGTAATCCTCGGGAAGGGTCGTTACCTCGAAAATGAAAGGCGTGTAGGGGTATATTACGGGGTTGGGCGGCGTAGATGTGGTGCCCGACGATGCTGCGAGCCCCGACGCACCATACCCTAAATCGGAGATGAAAACAAATCTCAAGCCCGAATTATAGCGAACCAGCTCATGTTTCACCGCGGTACTGAGTGCGGCACTGCCCTTTATCAGCGAGGAGACGCTTGCAGTAAATGTCTCGATGTTGGGGAACAGGTCGCCGAACAACCCCCATTCGGTGTATGCGGCGGTTTTGTTGTTCGTTGCGATCAATTTACCGTCTAAAAAGCGCGTTGCGTACGATACATATACCGTCGAGTCGACCGGGATTATTGCCGAATCGAGATCCTCATCGATATACTCGTAATACAATCCCGGAATTGTATCCGAAACGAGCTCCAGCCCTTTCTCGGCAGCATATGCCTCAACCTCGTCGAGTTCTTTTACCTTCGGATCTTTCACTATTTCGCGCAGAGCCAGGTCGATTACCACCGGACGGCCGCTGATCGTCAGGCCCGAGGAGCTGTTCATCGGATTGAAAGCGCTGTATCGCCACCCCTCGTAGCCATTGCCGAAGGTGATCCGCGCAGTCGAATAGGCCAAGGGCGGCGGCAGGTATATGCGCACGCTGTCGTTGGGTTTCATCTCTGCCAGGATGTTGTATTCGCCCGCCGTGAAGTGTGCCAACAAGGGGTCGAATTTCGCAAAATGCGGCCCATAGTGGGTTATCCGCGTGAAAGTACCCTCATGGTGAGCAACTTCTTCGCTACGCATACCGATAACGTTGCCGCTCAGATCGTGAACGATATAGTCCAGCGACATCCAGTCCTCGCCCGGCGTCATCGGAGCAATGGCTACTGTTGTCCTGCGCAGCCACTCGACATACATTCCGTTGTCCTGCCTCTCGGCCTGCGGCTGGTTCACTCGCATCCAGGCATCGAGTGCCTGTTGCTCGCGTAATACATAATCTTCGTCCTCTTTCTTCGCGCATCCGGCGAGGAATATCACTGCGGCAAGACCGCATAAAACCTTTATATTCATCATCTTACGTCTTTTACATATATTCTGAATACCAGCGGTGTGTTTTTCGATATCTGCGCCATGTCCATCTCGCCATAGCCCGACTCGGCCGGAATAAAGAGCAGCAGCGAATCGCCCCGATACGCCCCTTGAAGCCCTCTGTCGAGGCCCTTGAACAACTCATCCTCGCCTACGCGCGCGACCACAGGATCGACAGGCCACAGCAGCGGATCGGCCCCCATGGCTCCGATAATCTCGGCCCTATTGGTGTAAAACGGGGCCGGACGCTGCCCCAACGTAGGATCGAGGTTCAGCGACGAGAAGAAAGTGTAGCCCTCGAAATAGAACTCCAACTCGTCACCCACTTCTATCATCGGCTGGTATTGGCGCTCGGGCCGGTTGTTTTCCAGCACACGCCACAATCCATCCAATGTATCGCACGGCAATTCGTTGACATACGGCGACGAGTCGAGATAGGACTTGAAGCCCATGACCTGGCGCTCCCCCTCCTGCTCGTTTTTCCCGCATGCCGCGAGGCACGCCCCGAGAATAACCACTCTCAGTATCGACAAAAACCGTTTCACTTTGCAAAGATAGTTTAATTAATGGAAATGTGGAGACTGCGGCGGGGTTTATTATGCTGTCTAACGTAAAGATTTTTGTATATAATGCACGAGGGGATCGTAAAAAGAGGGGGATTGGCTTCATGGTTTCGTTGTTAACCGCCATTCAGTAGTCATCCAATGCTATGTTCCAATTATTAGCGTGTGAGAATGCTTGAAAGACAGGGGCAGCATTACCTTGAGAGGTAAAATCTTCGCAACTTCAGGGGGGATTTAATGATCGTGTTTCAGGGGATGGAGGTCGAGCAAAGTTGATTTCCGCTCACAGGGGCGGGTCTTGGGCAAAGTTCTATTCTATGTTCGCATGGTTACGGGCTTAATCGAGTCTGCTCGGATAGGGGTTTTAAAATTTAGCACCGTGCCGGGTTTTGTAGCCTGCCGCAGTCGGCAGAGTCAGTAATACTCGCTCCCGGCAGCGGCATGCCCGCCTAACCGGGAAACTCAGTGTGAATATAAAATCTCTCATTATCACACCCCTTTGTAAATATTCCACGCCCAATTGAGCACTATTACAGCAAGCACAGCTACGACAACACCTCGCGGCCAGCGGCGGGTTATGAAGCGGAGATAGCTGTCCCTGTCGCGCACGATATCCGCAGCAAGCCACACTCCCGACACGCACAAAAATGCGATCACCACGACAGACAACGGATTGAGAGACAACGCTTCGTCGACCCTGCCCCCGCGTAACAACCTGAAGGCCCTCATCCCTCCGCAGCCGGGACATGGCAGCCCCGTTATCGCCTTGACAGGACAAAGGGGTATGTCTAAATGCAACTTAGACATACCCCAGACTACTCCCGAGACCAGCGTGCCGAGCCCGAGGATCAGGATATTTTTTGCCCTGACGGACATGGAGCTATCGCATAAGAGCCACGGTCTCGATGAATCGCTTGAAGTTATACTTCTTGGCGCGACTGAATGCCGTGAACAGGTCGATGAGCCACCAGATGCCGAACCCGTAGCAGGTGATGATCTTAACCACGCCGAGGGCGATATCGTCGAGCCAGAAACGCTCCCAGCCCAGGAAAAAGGCGATGATGAAGATCACCGACGGGTCGCGGTATTCGATGCTCTGGATTGCCAGAAACTGGTCGTCGTTCAACTTCTCGAGTGCATCACGCACCGACATGAGCGCCGACGACTCGAACTTACTGCTGTTTGCAGCGAGGAAAAAATCTACTCTGTTTTTCTCCATTTTGTTAAAAGTTTAAGTGTAATGGCTCTGCTTTATGGCAGAAAGTGGTCTTCTGTGGAATTCACGTTCGAGTACCTCTGCCGCGCCTCTGCTGCACTTATCACGTAACTTGTGCAGCCTTTACATACTTTATGCTTCAGCACCTCGGCGACTATACAGGCCGTCAAATGCGTTAATCACCAGTCAATGTATATACTGGCTCTATGGCTTCATTCCGTATTAGAACGATGACATTGCATTGCCGAATGTTTTGCAGCCGAACGTTGTTTTTTACTCGTTCTTGTCGGCCATGTCGGGCATGGGCTTGCGGTAGTCGCCGGCATCGAGCTTCGAGCGCACGGCGTCGAAACATTTCAGCGTATACTCCACATCCTCCATAGTGTGCGCCGCCGTGGGGATAATGCGCAGGATCATCTCGCCGACAGGAATCACCGGAGCGACCACCACCGAGCAGAACAAGTTGTAGTTCTCGCGCAGGTCAACCACCAGGTTACAGGCCTCGGGGATATCGCCCTTCAGATAGACCGGCGTTACGGGTGACATGGTGCTCCCGATGTCGAACCCGCGATCGCGGAATCCCTTTTGCAGCGCATTGGCTATCTCCCACAGTTTGGCGAGGTACTCGGGGTGGGTCTCTATAAGCTCGAGGCGCTTGAACGCACCCATAACCATTGGCATGGGCAGCGATTTTGCATAGGTCTGCGAGCGCATGTTGTAGTGCAAATAGTCGATGATATACTTCTCGCTCGCCACAAAAGCTCCGATGCCGCACATGCTCTTTGCGAAGGTATTGAACAGCACGTCGACCCCGTCGATTACCCCATAGTGGGCGGCAACGCCGTCGCCTTTGGGGCCCATCGTGCCGAATCCGTGGGCGTCGTCGACCAGCAGGCGGAACTTGAAGTCCTTCTTCATCGCGACGATATCTTTCAGGTTGCCCAGATCGCCCTTCATGCCGAAGACACCCTCGGTGACCACCAGTACGCCGCCACCGCTCTTCTCGGCCAGTTTCTCGGCCTGTTCGAGTCGCTTGCGCAGGTGGGCCATGTCGTTATGGCGGAACTTGAGGCTCTCGCCCTGATGCATGCGGATGCCGTCGATGATACATGCGTGCGCTTCGCCGTCGTAGACCACCACGTCCTTGCGCCCCAGCAAACAGTCGAGGATCGAGAGCATGCCCTGATAACCGAAGTTGAGCAGGAAGGCCTCGGGTTTACCGACGAATTTGGCCAGTCGGCGCTCCAACTCCTCGTGATACTTGGTCTGGCCGCTCATCATGCGCGCACCCATAGGCGCAGCCATTCCGAATTGGGCTGCACCGTCGGCGTCGGCCTTGCGCACCTCGGGGTGGTTGGCCAGGCCAAGGTAGTTGTTGAGGCTCCAGTTGAGGACCTCTTTGCCGCGGAATTTCATGCGCGGGCCTATGTCGCCCTCGAGTTTGGGGAATGAGAAGTAGCCGTGGGCATACTTCTGATACATGCCGATCGGGCCGCCGGCGTTCTCTTTGATTCTATCGAAAATATCCACTTCAGTATATGGGTTTTAAGAGTTATTCGGTTTCGTTTTATCGGAGTCTTCTCGCGGCCTTATGGCGGGATCGAGGTGATTTATGTTCTCCCGATCCCGATGTAAATGCGAAATAGAGCCGAAGTTATGTTTTGAATTTTTATGATCTTTATGCTCTGAGTTTTATCGGGAAACGAGTCTCATAGCGTGGACCATGTGGCAATCACATGTTAAGAACCGGGGGCACCGAGAATCGGAGCATAAAATCTCAAACAACTTCTAAAGTTCAATAAAGGTACAAAATTAATTATTTTTGCATAACTTTGCAACCATGAACAGGATTCTTTTACTCATGCTCGTTGCTCTGTCTGTGGCGGGGTGTAGCAAATATGGCCGTTTGCTCAAAAGCGAGGACCATGAAGAGCAGTATGCCGCCGCAAAGCAGTACATAGCCGACAAGAAGTACGAAAAAGCCCGCGTGTTGCTCGAAAAGGTGGTCACGCCGTTTATGGGCAAGCCCCAGGCCGATTCGATATTGTTCTATCAGGGGTTGGTCTACTACGAGCAGGGCGAATACGAGGTCGGTGCGCAGGCGTTCGATATGTTCCGCTCGCTGTATCAGCGCAGCCCTCTGCTGGAGCAGGTGGAGTATATGTATGCTATGGGGCATTACAAGGCTTCGCCCGAGGCGGTGCGCGACCAAAGCTATACGGTGCAGGCGATAGATGCCATAAATACCTATCTGGGCCGCTATCCGAACAGCGCCAACCGTGCCGATCTCGAGGCAAAGCGCGATGAGATGGTGCTTAAGTTGCACGACAAGTCGTACCTCAATGCACGTACATATTACAAGATAGGGCAGTATAAATCGGCGATAACGGCGCTGCGCAATGCACTGAAGGAGTATCCCGACTCGGCGCACAGGGAAGAGATATTGTATCTTACCGCCATGTCGTCGTACGAATACGCCTCGAACTCGATACCCGCCGTACGCCGTGCGAGGTATCTCGACATGATGGAGCGCTATATGGACTACATGGCCGAATTTCCCGAGGGTGCGCATGCTGCCGAGCTTACCAGGCTCTACGAAAAGGCGCGCGAATATGTAAACGAAAACGAACCGAATATAGATGGAACAGAAAAAAGTAAGTAACAACACCACTACCCGCCGACTGACCGACATCGACTCGCCGACGGGCAATATTTACGAATCGGTGGCAGTGATATCGCGTCGCGCTAACCAGATTGCCAACGAGATGAAGCAGGAGTTGTCGCGCAAGCTGGCCGACTTCTCGACATCGAACGACACGCTGGAGGAGACTTTCGAGAATCGTGAGCAGATCGAGATATCGCGCCACTATGAGCGACTTCCGAAACCATCGCTACAGGCTACGGAGGAGTTTCTCGAGGGGAAAGTGTATTTCAGGAAAGCCGATAATGAGGCTTAAGCAGCGTCGATACTGATCGTTTATCTTGTTTTCTACGCACCTGTCGTTTGATTTTTTCAATGCGAGGGGGCGCGAGTTTATGGGAAAATCGATGCCGATCGATATCTTGTTTTTTGCCATACCTGCCGTTTGATTTTTTTTGAATGTGGAGAGAGAGGGAGGGCAAGTCTGTGGGAAAGTAGATACTGATCGCTATTTTCTACCATAACCTGCCATTTGATTTTTTTGAATGCGGGGAAGTCTGTGGGAAAGTCGATGCCGATCGCTATCCTTTTCATGCCCTCGTTCGTTGAGGTTTTATCTCGACACAGTGCAGTTACTTTGCGTGAACATACATTGCAGCAGGTTAAATAGTTGATAGACAGTGATCTAACAGCACTCGCTCAACTTAAAAGTAGTTTTGAACCACTTTCAATGGCGAGGATATTCCGGTCACGAGTCGAGGCGATAGGCGGTAGTCCGAAGATATGATCACGATCGTTTGGTGGCGGAGAAACCAAAATTAGATGTTATCAGGCAAGCACATATTGATAGGTGTTACGGGCAGCATCGCGGCGTATAAAGCGGCGATGGTTGTGCGTCTGTTGCGGCGTGCCGGTGCCGAGGTGCGCGTGGTGATGACCCCCATGGCGCGTCAGTTTATCACGCCGCTGACCATGGCCACGGTGAGCGCACACCCCATTCTGGTCGATTTTTTTGATCCCGAGGATGGACGATGGAACTCACACGTGAGCCTCGGAGAATGGGCCGATGCATACATTATCGCTCCCGCGACAGCCAATACGATAGCCAAAATGGCGACTGGAGTGGCAGATAATCTGCTCCTTACAACCTATTTATCGGCACGATTCCCGGTATTTGTGGCCCCGGCGATGGATCTCGATATGTATGCCCATGCCACTACGCGACTCAATCTCGAGACGCTGCGGGCGCGGGGTGTTGCTGTTGTAGAACCGGGCGAGGGCGAGCTGGCGAGCGGTTTGGTGGGGAAGGGGAGGATGGCCGAACCGGAGGAGGTGGTCGATGTTCTGGTGCGTCATTTTGCGGCGCGGAATCACGAAAAAAAAAAGACTTTAGCGGGGCATAGATTCGTCGTAACGGCGGGTCCTACTGTGGAAGCTATTGATCCAGTGAGGTTTATCTCGAATCACTCCTCGGGGCGGATGGGCTATGCGATTGCCGGCGAACTGGCTGCGCGAGCCGCCGAGGTTGCTCTGATTAGTGGTCCGACGAGCATTCCGACGCCGCATGGAGTGGCGCGAGTGGATGTCCGAACGGCGCTGGAGATGTATGATGCAGCAATTGCGGCGTGGGCCGATGCCGATGGAGCTGTGCTTTGTGCTGCCGTGGCCGACTATACGCCGACTGATCCGTCGCCGACGAAGATCAAGAAAACAGGCGATGCAATGACCCTCGAGCTACGACGTACGCACGATATCGCAGCCGAGTTTGGGGCCACGAAAGAGGGGCGTCCGGTGGTGGGTTTTGCTCTCGAAACCGATAATGAGAAGGCTAATGCACAAGCTAAACTTGAACGCAAAGGGCTTGATTATGTG
>QMCE01000400.1_pt1 | contig 22070 bp, 21 predicted proteins | sample 1821851 | NCBI WGS metagenome assembly QMCE01 (sample SAMN09453174, study PRJNA476694) | Termite gut metagenome, whole genome shotgun sequencing project. | isolation source: worker | host: Odontotermes sp. | place: South Africa:Pretoria | collected 2016-01-28 | reverse complement strand
AGCTCCTACCGCGACCTGCCCAAGCTCTACAACCAGTGGTGCTCGGTGGTGCGGTGGGAAAAGACAACGCGGCCCTTTTTGCGCACCACCGAATTCTGGTGGCAGGAGGGCCACACGATACACGAAACGGCAAAGGAAGCTGTTGACGAAACGCTGCAAATGCTCGAAATCTATGCCGACACCCTCGAGCGCGATCTCGCTATCCCCGTCCTGAAGGGCCGTAAGACGGATAAAGAAAAGTTTGCCGGCGCCAGAGAAACTTACTCGGTGGAGGCAATGATGCACGACGGCAAGGCGCTGCAAAGCGGTACGTCGCACTACTTTGGCGACGATTTTGCCAAGGCCTTCGGCATCACGTTCCAGGGGCGCGACAACACGCAGCAATACCCGCATCAAACCTCGTGGGGAATGAGCACCCGTGTTATCGGCGCGCTGATCATGACGCACGGCGACGACAACGGCCTCAAACTGCCGCCGGAAGTTGCGCCGATACAAATCGTTATCATTCCGGTGGCGCAGCACAAGGAGGGCGTTCTCGAGGCCGCCGGAGAGCTTTGCGCCCGCCTTGGCAAGCACTACCGCGTGAAGCTGGACAGCAGCGACAATTCCGCCGGCTGGAAGTACGCCGAATACGAAATGAAAGGTGTGCCCCTGCGTCTCGAGCTGGGCCCGCGCGATATCGCCGAGGGCAAATGCGTCCTTGTGCGGCGCGACAGCCGCGAGAAGTATTCTGTCCCGCTCGGCGAGCTGGAAGAAACGCTGCCCGGCATTCTCGAAGCGTACCGGCGCGATATTTACGCCGCCGCCGCCGCCAACCGCGCCGCCAAAACCTTTACGGCGTCCGGTTGGCAATCTCTCGCGGCCCATGCCGACGACGGCTATATCAAGGCCATGTGGTGCGGCGACGCCGCCTGCGAGGCCAAAATCAAAAACGATCTCGGCCTTACCTCCCGCTGTATCCCTTTCGAGCAGGAGAGTGTCGGCGACGGATGCGTCTGCTGCGGCAAGACCGCCAAAGAGCTGGTGGTGTGGGGCAAGGCGTATTAAAAATATCTTGTGTCTTTTCCCGCCGAAATTGGGGAAAACACAGCAACCACGATATGAGAGGAGCCGCCGATGGAGCAGGCAACGGAACATCCGGGGACGGGAGGGCGCGACGGCGCCTTGCGCGCGGTGGCGGCCCTTTTTGCGGAGGGCGCGCCGAAAACGGGCGGCGTTGTGAAGATCTACCTGCGCAACTTCGCCAATTTTAACGACACGTTCGGCTACCGGCAGGGCGAGGAGCTGCTGCGGCAGGTTACGGGCTACTTTGAGCAGACGATGAACGGCGCGCAGGTCTGCCGCATGGGCGTGAGCTTTTTGCTGCTGCTGCCCGGGGCGGACGCCGCGCGCTGCGCCGCGGTGGCCGAGCACGCCGCCGAACGGTTTGCGAAATCGTGGCCGGTGGGGGCGGTGGAATGCCTCATCGGCGTCGACGTGGCGGTGGTGCGCTATCCCGCCTTTGCCGCCGCCGCCGACGAGCTGATGCGCAACCTCGATCTTGCCACGGCAAAGGGCAAGGTCGAAGAAGAGGGCGCCAATCCGGTGGTCATCTTCGACGAAAAGCTGCGGGAGCGGCTGTACCGCCACACCGTCATCGCGCGGCTGCTGGGCAGCGCCGTGGCGGCGGGCAGCCTCGAGCTGCGCTACCGCCCCACCTTCGATTTCCTCGCCGGCCAATACACCCGCGTGGAATGTCAGGCACGGCTGCCCACCGTGGAGTTCGGCCCGATTCTCAGCGGTGAATTTACCCCCATCGCCGAAGAGAGCGGCATCATCCTCGCCGTCAACCGCTACATTCTGCGCCGCGCCTGCGAGCTTATCCATCTGCTGCTGGCCGAAGGCTGCCTGTTCGAGACGGTATCGGTGGAGATCTCACCCGTTACACTGGCCCATCAGGGCTTTTTACGCCAGGTGGCCAACCTGATGGAGGAATACGCCGTACCGCGCAAAAAGCTGGCGCTTGAGTTCCGCGAGAGCCCCTTGAGCGAGCGCGCCGTGCGCCCCGCCATCGAAGGGCTGCGCGCCATGGGTGTTGAGGTGGAGTGGAGCGGCGGCGAGTTCGGCTTTGCCTCGCTTAAAGATCTGCTCACCCTGCCGCTGGACGTGCTGCGCCTTAGGCGGCTCTTCCTCTGGCAGCTTGAGACCAACCCCCGCAGCGACCCCGTTATCGAGGCTTTGGTGCAGATGTCGGCCAAGCTGGGCGTCAAGCTCATTGCCGAAGGGGTAGAGACCGAAAAGCAAAACGCCCTGCTCAACCGCTACAGCTTCCCCTACCGGCAGGGGCACTTTTACTCGCACTCGCTCGATTTTTCAAGGCTGCGCGAGCTGCTGCCCGTGGTGGAGGGGTGGAACTAAGTAATCGCGGATTCACAAACAATTACGCCGGTGCGCAAATGAGGAGGAGAAATATGGTGAGTGATAACGGCTCTGTCCCTTTTGCCGAAATACAGCCCTATTTGAATGTAGAGAAGCTTGTGGCCGATATCTCGAACGGCGAGATAAGCAATCGCGATACTCTTGAAACATTGGCAAAAAGTTTTGGAAAAGGTCATGCTGTTGCCAAAGCCGTATGCAAAGAGATAGGGCACGGGCATATTACCGCAACGGAATACAGCGGTTGGAGCGCGGGCCCGGAGCCGGAAGACAGCTGCCATTATCACGATGAAGCGTGTACGCTTTATTGTTGTGACCGCTGCGGCGAGGATAACATATGTAAATTGGATATCCACAATTATGACAAGTGCGTGTGCAGGCTATGCGGTGCTATTAAACACCGGTACGATCCCGACCCGTGCGTTTGCTCTGTCTGTGGCCACGAAAACCATGACTTCGACCCGTTTCACGGATGTAACTGGGAATATGTCTGCGATGAAGAATATTGCCGGAGATGCGGCCAAACATTCCCCAAAAATCTGCAATGGACATGACCCGTGCACGGCTCAACATGAAAAATTCCCGCACCCTTGCGGCCCAAGCCCTTCTAAAGCAGGAAGCCCGCGCGGCGTGGAGCTCGTTTGCGTTGGATGCGGCGCTGGAAGAAGCCAACCTGCCGCCGCGGGAGGCCGCCTTTGCCGCCGCGCTGTTTTATGGCGTGCTCGAGCGCCGTATCACGCTGGACGCGTGCATCGCGCCCTACCTCAAAACGCCGGCCGATAAGCTGGACGCCGCCGTGCGCTGTGCGCTGCGGCTGGGCGTTTACCAGCTTTTATATATGGATAGCGTCCCCGCTCACGCCGCCGTGGGCGAAAGCGTCGAGCTCGTCAAGCGCTTGCGCAAAACACAGGCGGCGGGGCTTGTAAACGGCGTGCTGCGCGCCTTTTTGCGGGCCGGCAAGCCCGTTCCCCTGCCCGGCGGGCCGCCTGACGCGCGGCTGAGTGTGGAATACGCCTGCCCGCGCGAGCTGGCGGCGCTGTGGCTGGGCGCTTACGGCGAGGCGCGCACCCGCGCCTTTCTCGCGCAGAGCCTTGGCCGTCCCGCCGTGGCGGTGCGTGTCAACACGCTGAAAACCACCGACGCCGGGTTGATTTCCCTGCTGGACGCCGAGGGTGTCCAGTCGCGGCCCCACACCGGGCTTCCGCATTGCCTGCTGCTTGAAACCGGCGGCGCGCCGCAGAAGCTGGAAGCCTTCCGGCAGGGGCTCTTCCACGTGCAGGATGCGGCCAGCCAGTTTTGCGCCCTCGCGACGGGCGCGCGGCCGGGGATGCGCGTGCTGGACGCTTGCGCCGCGCCGGGCGGCAAAAGCTTTACGATCGCGCAAATGCTGCAAAACACCGGCGCCGTTATCGCGTGCGACCTCCACGAAAAGCGCGCGGGCCTTATCGGGCGCGGCGCGGCGCGGCTGGGAATCACCTGCCTGAGCGCTGCCGCCCGTGACATGACAAAGCCGCATCCCGAGCTCGCCGCCGGCGGGCCGTACGATATTGTCTTGTGCGACGTGCCCTGTTCGGGCTACGGCAGCATGCGCCACAAACCCGAGATCAAATACAAGCCGCTCGCGGAATTTGAAAATATAACCAATGTGCAGTATAATATTCTGGAATCTTCATCACACTATTGTAAAGCGGGCGGCACTGTGCTTTACTCTACCTGCACCCTCAACCCTTCCGAAAACGACGCCGTGGCCGCGCGCTTTTTAAGCGAGCATCCCGAATTCGCGCCGCGTTCCCTGTGCTTTTTGGGGGATAGCCTGTCCGGCGGGGCCCACACCCGCACCCTGATGGGCGACTGCGACGCCGACGGCTTCTTTCTCGCCTCCTTCACAAGAAGGGAAGCGTTATGAGAGTAAATCTGCTCGATTATACGAAGGATGAGCTTTCCGCGTTTTTGGCCGACTGGGGCGAGGCGCCCTACCGCGCGGCACAGCTGTTTGGCTGGCTGCACAAAAAACGCGCCGGCAGCTTGGATGAAATGACTGATCTTCCCGCCGCGCTGCGCCAAAGGCTGGCGGCTTTCGGCCATATCGGGCGGCTGGAGATACGCAGACGGCTGGAATCGGCGACCGACGGCACCGTCAAATACTTATACGGGCTTTGTGACGGCGCCGCCGTGGAAAGCGTGGTGATGCGCTACCGCCACGGCAACAGCGTGTGCATCTCCACGCAGGTGGGCTGCCGGATGGGATGCGCCTTTTGCGCGTCGACGATAGGCGGCCTCGCGCGGGACCTCACTGCCGGCGAAATGCTGGCCGAGATCTACGAGGCCGCCCGCGCCCTGCCCGACGGCGAGAAGATCGGCAGCGTGGTGCTCATGGGTATTGGCGAGCCGCTCGATAACTTCGAAAACGTCTGCCGCTTCCTCCAGCTGCTCTCGCACCCCGCCGGGTTTGGCCTGAGCCTGCGGCACCTCTCCCTTTCCACGTGCGGGCTTGCCGACGGCATCCGCAAGCTTGCCGAAAGAGGCTACCCCCTCACCCTCTCGGTTTCTCTCCATGCCCCCGACGACGCGTTGCGCTCGAGTCTCATGCCCGTCAACCGCCGGTATCCTGTCGCCGATTTGCTCGAGGCGTGCCGTGCCTACTTTGCCGCGACGGGCCGCCGCGTCAGCTTTGAATACGCGCTCATCAAGGATATCAACGACACCCCCGCCCACGCCAGAAGCCTCGCAAAGCTTATGAAAGGGATGGCGTGCCATGTCAACCTCATCCTGCACAACCCCGTACCCGAGCGCGATTTTCAGCGCAGCACCCCGCAGGCTGTCCGCGGATTTCAGCAACTGCTGAACCGCGAGGGTGTTGCCGCCACCGTGCGCCGCGAGCTGGGGGCGGATCTGGCCGCCGCGTGCGGGCAGTTGAGGCAATCGACAATGTACGCTCAGGAGGCGACGTATGACAAACAAAGAGATCGCGAAGCGTTTTTATGAGCACATTGCCTCGAACCATCTGCTTGAAGAGCTGCCGGAGTATATTTCGGAGCAATGCGTTATCAGAACCGGCGAGGAGGTTCTCATAGCCGGGGTAGAGGGTATGCGGAAACACTTCGCCGATGTGCGAAGCACCTACCCCGATATGAAGATGACCGTTCTGCGCCAGTTTGCCGACGGCGACACCGTGATATCCGAATTCATCATGGAGGGCACGCACCTCGGCGTGTGGCCGGGTACGAAACCTACCGGCAAAAGGCTGCGCATTTCGGGCGTGGATATCGACACCTTTGCCAACGGTAAGATCATCGAACACAACGGCGGCGTCAACACCTTCGAAGCCCTTTTTGAGGCGGGCATCATCAAACCGGCATACACATAACCGCAAACCAACTACCATGGAGGAAGCAACCTTGTTCGTACTCACCGGCGATACGCATATCGGAAAAGTCCGGAAATCGAATCAGGACCGGTTCGCGATAAGCGAGACGGGGCGCGCTCCCGCCTTTCTTGTGCTGTGCGACGGCATGGGCGGTGAAAACGGCGGCGGCGTGGCCGCGCAGACCACCGTTGATTTTGTCAGCGATATGCTGCGACGCGACCTGCGCCCGGGCCTGGGCGAGAGCTCGCTGCGGGGCATTGTGAAATCGGCGGTGGCGGGGGCCAACGCGCTGGTGTTCGATGCGGCGAAAAACAACCCCTCCCTCACCGGCATGGGCACGACGCTGGTAGTGGCTGTCTTTGTAGAAGGTCATGTTTTCGTGGCCACGGTGGGCGACAGCCGGGCCTATCACCGTGCCGCGGACGGCGAAGTGCGCCAGCTCACAAAGGATCACACTGTCGTGCAGATGCTGCTGGATATGGGCGATATCACCGAGGAAGAGGCCCTTGTACACCCCGAGCGGCACTACATCACGCGGGCTGTGGGGGTTGCGCCCACGGTGGAGGCCGATATGCTCGAGCACGAGTTCAGCCCCGGCGACAGCGTGCTGCTGTGCAGCGACGGGCTCTACAACTATTACGTTCCCGGGGCGCTGGGCGAGCGTATGGCGCAGGCTGCCGCCGGGGGGGACGCAAGTCTGCTGATAGGCCCCGCCCTCGACGCCGGAGGCGGCGACAACATCACCGCCGTGCTGGCCTACTGGCCGGTCGACGATTGAAACGGGGCAAGCTTTGCGGCCGTTGTGGAAGACACCCGGCTAAATGTATCTGAGTGTGCCGGTCAATATCACACGGTTTGCCTTAGCTGCTCTTTTCCGGCTCGGAATTTGTACCGGCGCCTGTTTTTACTGTTCGTCAAAGAGGAGTATTCAGTTGGAACACAACGATAAATACCTGGGCAAGCGCCTCGAGGGGCGCTACGAGATACGCGAGCTTATCGGCATGGGCGGTATGGCCAATGTCTACATGGGCTACGACACCATTGACGACCGCACCGTGGCTATCAAGATTTTGCGCGACGAATACCTGGGCAACGAGGAGTTTTTGCGCCGCTTCAAAAACGAGAGCAAAGCCATTGCAGTGCTCTCGCACCCCAATATCGTCAAGGTATACGATGTTTCCTTTACCAACCGTGTGCACTCTATTATCATGGAGTACATCGACGGTATCACCCTCAAGGATTATATCGAACGGCAGGGGGTGCTCACGTGGAAAGAGGCCGTGCACTTTACGCTGCAAATTCTGCGCGCCCTTCAGCACGCCCACGAGCGCGGCATTGTGCACCGCGATATTAAGCCCCCCAACATCATGCTGCTGCAAAACGGCACGATAAAGGTCACCGATTTTGGCATCGCTCGCTTTGCGCGTAGCGAGGTGCAATCCATCACAAACCGGGCCATTGGCAGCGTGCACTATATCAGCCCCGAGCAAGCCATGGGGGAGAGCACCGACGATAAGACCGATATCTACTCGGTGGGCGTCATGCTGTTCGAGATGCTCACCGGACGGCTGCCCTTTGAGGCCGACAGCGCCGTGAGCGTGGCTATCAAGCAGATACAGTCGCAGGCGGCAAAGCCCACCGAATTGAATCCCGACATCCCGCGCGGGCTGGAGGATATCACCATAAGGGCCATGCAGAAGAGCGCGGGCCGGCGTTACCACAGCGCCGCCGACATGATCGCCGACATCGAGCGCTTTAAGCAGGATCCTTCTATCCAATTTGAGTATAAGTATATGAATAATGAAAGCGACCAGTCTCAGCGTAAAAAATACCGCCGCGTCATTGCGCAGGCAAGGGAGGATGAACCAAAGGAACGGGGGCGTTCCCACCCGGTGCGCCGCCGCAGGCGCACGCCCTACGTGCCCATTCTCACCGGCGTCACCTTTGCCTTTGTGCTGGCCTCCATCGCCTTTGTGGGGCTGATGATATGGCTCAACAACCCTTTCGCGCAGGTGCCCGCCCACCCTGTGCCCAATTTGGTTGGCATGAAATTTGATACCGCCAAAGAGCAGTACGCCGATCTGTTCGAGCTCGTGCAGGTCAGCGTGGCCGCCAACGGCGAATACGGTAAGGGCGTTATCTTCGAGCAGGATCCCAGAGAAAACCGCGAGGTAAAAGAGGGCGGCGTCGTTGAGGTGAAGGTATCCAGCGGCCAGCAAATCTACCAGCTGCAGGATTTTGAAGGCAAGGCGGTGGAGCAGGTCGAGCAAAAGCTCACCGAGCTGGGTCTCACCTTTGAGCAGCGCAGCGTGTACAACGAGGATATCCCCGCCGGGTCGGTGGTATATACCGATCCCGGCAAGGCGTCGCAGGTTTCGGAGGGCGACCATATCATCCTCCACGTCAGTCTCGGCCCCGACGAGATGTGGGCCAATGTTCCCAGCGTCAAGGGCCTCGCGGTAGACAGGGCCCGGCGCCTGCTGGAGATGTACAACCTCCAGCTCGGCGAAGTCACCGAGGAGGACGGCGACGAGCCGGCCGGTACCATTATCGCGCAGGAGCCCGAGGCGGGCGACCTGCAGCTGGAGCAAACGGTTATCAACGTTATCGTCAGCCGCGGCGAGGGGGGGGGCTCGGTGCGCTATTCCGTCACCATCCCGCTGCCCGATGTCGATTTCAATGTCGAACTGGTAGCTTATCGCAACGGCGAAGAGGTCCAAAGGCAAACCCTCAACCCCCGGGACGTGGAAAGCGGCGTGTGGAAGCCGTGGTTTGAAGGGAAAGACGAGATCATCAATATCGAGATCACCGGCAACGGCGTGGCGTTCTGGACAGGGCAGCTCGATTTTTCCACCGGTCAGTTCGCGCAGGGAAGGCTGGACCGGCGCCCCAGACCGGGCGACCCCGATTACGTGCTGAATCAGAACGACCGCCCCCGGGACGACGAAGACGAATGAGAACGGAAGTTGCTGTAACGGGCCGTATCGTTAAGGCCACGGGCGGGTTCTACTACGTGGATACGGCGTATAAAGCCGCCGTCCCGACCGTACAGGAGAGCGCCGCCCCCGTGCAGTGCCGGGGGCGCGGTCTTTTGCGCCGCGAGGGTACGCCGCCGCTGGTGGGCGATATCGTCACGCTCGCGGCGGCCGGCGGCAGCGGCGTGATACAAACTATCCTGCCGCGCAAAAACGAGCTTATCCGTCCGCCGTTGGCCAACCTTGACCGGATGGTGCTGATCCTCTCGCTGGCCGACCCGCCGCCCAACCTCACGGTGGCCGATACCTACCTTGCGCTGCTTGCGCACCGCGCCATTCCCGCCCATATCGCCCTAACCAAAACCGATTTGGCCGATGCGTCGGCGCTCGGGCGGCTCTACACCCGGGCCGGCTATCCTGTTTATATCGTCGGCCCCGGCGAGGATGACCCCGGCCTTTGGGCGCTGCGCGAGGCGCTGCGCGAGGGCGTCTCGGCCTTTTGCGGCAACAGCGGCGCGGGAAAATCCACACTGCTCAACCGTATCGACACGCGCCTGCGCCTTGGCACCGGCCAAACCAGCCGCAAGCTTGGCCGGGGCCGTCACACCACGCGGCATGTCGAGCTGCTCGCGCTCGAAGGCGGCGGTCTTGTGGCCGACACGCCGGGCTTTTCATCGCTGGAAATGCTGCGCATGGGCGCTGTTCCCAAAGCGGCGCTGGCCGGCTGCTTCCCCGAATTCACGCCCTACATAGGCTCCTGCCGCTTTGCCGATTGCGCCCACACCCGCGAGACCGGCTGCGCTGTTCTCGAAGCTGTGCGCGCCGGCGCGGTTGACAAGAGCCGGCATGAGAGCTATGATAAACTGTACGCGCAGGCAAAGGCGTATGAGGCCAAACACCGGTAAACGGCCGGGCGCGCAGTGCGCTCAATATCGCCAATTCAAAAGTATTTGCCGCGAAAATTGCCTTGCATGACGAAAACCCTCTCGCCATAGGGGCATTTCCCGTTGCTGAACACAGCTTCTAAAAGTGATTGGCTGTGATCTCTCATCATGGAGGCGCTTTCTTGCCCGCTATCATCGAAACACAGGATCTAACGCATATTTACTCCCACGGGGCCGGCTTTGAGCAGGCTGCCGTGCGCGGGGTGAGCCTTACGGTGGAAAAAGGCGAGTTTGTGGGGGTTATCGGGCACACCGGCTCGGGCAAGAGCACGTTTATCCAGCATCTCAACGGGCTGCTCAAGCCCACCGGGGGCCGCGTGCTCATCGGCGGCGAGGATATCTGGGCAAGGCCGAAGGAGATCCGCCGCTTCCGCTTCAAGGTGGGGCTGGTGTTCCAATACCCCGAGTATCAGCTCTTCGAGGATACCGTTTACAAAGATATTGCCTTTGGCCCGAAGAATATGGGCCTTTCGCCCGACGATGTGGACAAGCGCGTGCGCAGCGCCGCCGCCGCCGTGGAGCTTGCGCCCGCGCTGCTGGATAAATCTCCTTTCGAGCTTTCGGGCGGGCAAAAGCGCAGAGTGGCCATCGCCGGCGTAATTGCCATGCGCCCCGATGTCCTCATTCTGGATGAGCCGACCGCCGGGCTGGACCCGCGCGGGCGCGAGCGTATCTTAGGCGAGATCCGCCGCTACCATGAGCGCGAGGGCAACACCGTCCTGCTGGTATCACACAGCATGGAGGATGTTGCAAAGCACGCGAACAAGGTTCTGGTGATGAATCGCGGCGAGGTGTATCTCTACGACACCGTCGAGGCGGTTTTTTCGCGCGCCGCCGAGATAGAGGGAATGGGGCTCACCGTGCCGCAGATTACCAAGATTTGCATGGCGCTGGCCGAAAAAGGCATCCCGGTAAGCCCGAATACCTACACCGTTGCCGACGCGCGGGAACAGATCTTAAGGGCAATGGATAAGGTAAAGGGTGCCTGAGCCCCGGCGCTTCGCTTCACCCTCTTCAAGGAGGGAAATAAAAGCATTTTCTTTCTGTTTCTTGATATTTGTTCATTGAATCGGAGGCATTTATGGCCCTGACAGATATCTCTATCGGCCAATATTACCCCGGCGATTCGCCTGTGCACCGAATGGATCCGCGCATGAAGCTGGTGCTCAGCTTTGCGTATGTCGTCATGCTCTTTTTGGCGGGCGATTTCGCGTCGCTGGGCGTTGGGGCCGCGTTTTTGCTGCTGGCCTACCCTCTCTCGCGCGTGCCGGTGCGGGTCATCTGGCGCAGCGTAAAGCCTGTCGTGCCCATCGTGCTGTTCACGGGGCTGCTGAATATGTTCTTCATCCAGGGGGATATCCTGTGGCAGTGGCGGTTTATCGCCGTTACGCGGCAGGGGTTGGCCGCCGGCGCGCTCATGGGCGCGCGCATCCTCCTGCTTATCGCGGGCACGTCGCTGCTTACCTACACAACGTCCCCCATCACCCTCACCGACGGCATCGAGCAGCTCTTTTCGCCCCTCAAAAAAGTGGGCGCGCCGGTACATGAGATCGCGATGATGATGACCATCACGCTGCGCTTTATCCCCACGCTGATAGAGGAGACCGATAAAATCATGTCGGCGCAAAAGGCGCGCGGGGCCGATATGGATTCGGGCGGGTTGCTGCGCCGCGTGCGGGCGTTGCTGCCGATATTGATACCGCTGTTTGTGTCGGCGTTCCGCCGCGCAGAGGAGCTGGCGCTGGCCATGGAATGCCGCTGCTACCACGGCGGCGAGGGCCGCACGCGCATGCGCTCGCTGCGCATGGGCGCCGTTGATATGATGGGCGCGGCGCTTCTCACTCTCTTCTTGGCGGCTACGGTGATCGTGAAGCGCAATTGACAAGGATTTTGTGTTCGTTTTGTGGGCGGATCTTTGAATAAAGGACAGGATTATGGAAAATTCTGCGGCGCCGGTCAACAAATTATCGCGCAGCGATACCGCAAGCCCTTCCTTCCGCAACCTGCTGCTCACCCTGCGCTTTGTCGGCACGCGCTACCACGGCTTTCAGGTGCAAAAAAACGCCATAAGCGTCTGCGAGGTGTTTCAGGACGCCGTGCAGAAAGCGCTGGGCTGCCGGCCCGACGTCAAGGGCTGTTCGCGCACCGACGCCGGCGTTCACGCCAATATGTACTGCGCTTCGATGCGCCTCGAAAACAGCATCCCGTGCGAGCGTCTCGTGTTTGCTCTCAACAGCCGCCTGCCCGGTGATATCGCCGTTACCGCCTGCCGCGAGGTCCCCGCCGAATTCCACGCGCGATACTCGTGCACGGGCAAGGAATACCTCTACCGCCTGCACAACGCGCGCGTGCGCGACCCCTTTTCGGCAGGACTGGCCTATCGCTGGGGATATGTTATCGATGCGGACAGGCTGGACGCCGAAGCGCAGGCTTTTGCCGGCCGCCACGATTTCGCCGCCTTTCAGGCCAAGGGGGGCGATATTGCCGATACCGTGCGCACAGTGGAACGCTTTTGTGTCAGGCGGGACGGCGAGACAGTGCTCTTTCGCGTAAAGGGCGACGGCTTCCTCTACAAGATGGTACGCATCATGGTAGGCACGCTGCTGCATATCGCGGCGGGCAAACTGCCGCCGGGATGCATTCCCGGCATCATAGAGAGCCGCGAACGCGCCCGCGCGGGCAAAACCGCCCCCGCCTGCGGGCTGTATCTCAATAATGTGTATTACGATGTTTAGAAAAACACGTCATTCACTTCCATGTTTTCGCAATTTGCGATAAGCCCGTATTGTCTTTCCCTGCCGAAGCGGTGAAAGACAATACAAGCAAGCAAGGGGATTCTATGGGCGCGACCACTGATTTTGAAAAGCTGCGCAAACGCAGGCGGCGCATCCGGCTCATACAGCGGATATCGGCGCTGGCGGGCATTGTGCTGCTTTTCGCGGGGATACTGTCGCTCAACGATATTTTGGTGAGCGGCGGCACCTTGGCGCGGCTGCGCGATTTTGTGGGCGGCCTTGGCGGCGGGGGATATCCCATCGCCGCGCCGGGGGGCACGCTGCGCGAGGTAGGGGCGCTCGGCGGCGATGTGGCCGTGCTCAACGATACCAACCTCTACATATACAACGACAAGGGCAAGGAGATGCTCTCCCTGCAGCGCATGAGCGAGAACACCGTTATGCTTGCTGCGGGGGGGCGGGTGCTCACCTACGATATCGGCGGCAACAGCTTTCTTCTGCACACCCGCCAGACCCGGCTGCTCGAGGGCAGCCACGACCAGCCCCTCGAAGCAATGGCTCTGAGCGAGAGCGGCGGTTACGCGCTGGCAAGCCCCTCCAACCAGTACGCCGCGCAGGTCACCGTTTTTAACGGGCGCTTCGAGCAATCTTTCCAATGGCTTTCCAACGAACTTGTATCCGCGCTGGCGCTGCACGCGGCGGGCGATACCATGGCAGCCGCCTGCCTTGGCGCAACAGGCGGCGTGCTGGAATCCGCTGTTTGCCTCTTTTCGCTCGATTACGACAGAGAACTGGCCCGCGTGGCCTTTCCCGACGAGCTTATCCTTGAGCTCAACTATATGGGCGACGCGCTTGGCGTTCTCACCGACCGGGGCTACCACGTGCTGGGCGCGGCGGGGGAGAGGTTAGCCTCCCATTCCTTTGCGGGCGAGCAGCTTCTGCTGGCCCGCTTTACCGGCGGGTATGCGGTTTTTCTGTGCGAAAACCCCGAGGCCAGAACCCAGCGCCTGCTGCTCTTCGACGCTGCCGGCCAGCTGCTCGCCACTTTTTCTCCCGACAGCAGAGTGCGCGATATCGCGCTGGGCGAGAGCGTTTATCTCCTCACCGACAGCGAGATCCGGCGCCTGGATCCGCAGTTGCAGAGCGAGGGTTCTCTCCCCGCCGGCGGCGCAAGCCGCATCCTTCTCGCCGGCGATAAGCTCTACGCTTTCACCGCGGAGGAAATACGGCAGTATGATATCGACGAACTGCGGGGCGCCACAGCCGGCCGTGACTCGCAGGCGGAGAGTTATACTCCTTAACGGGCAATACTATTCTGCAATGAAAAGACGAGCACCTTTGCGCCGGGTCGGCGCAAATAAGCGGGCGGGGGCGGGCATTGGCCCTGCCGACGCCCGCCCCGCCCAAGCTTTATCGCGCCGACCCGGCGCAATAGCGCAAATATAAGTGACAGGCGAATTTTTATCGAAGCGTAGCTTGCCCGCCAAAGGCGGGCAACACGATAAACCGGTGTTTCCCTGACGAGAAGGAGAAAACTTTGACTTGGCTTGCCTATGATGTCTTCTCGATGCTGCTCTTGGCGTTGCTGGTGACCGATTGTGCGCGCAAGGGGTTTTTGCGCAAGATAATCGGCTTTATAGGCGCGGTGGCGGCGGGTATCGGGGCGGGACTGTGCAGCACGCCGGCCGCGCTGTGGCTTTACGAAAATATCGTGCGCGATACGCTGCGCCTCTTTATCTCGGAGCGGGCGTCGCAGGCGGTGGCGCAGGGGCTGGACGGCGCTCTGCCCGATTTGTCGTTCGCGCTGCCCGCGTGGGCCGCCCGCCTGCTGCCCGAGGGCGCCGCGTTGCCCGACGCGCCCGCCCGCGCCCTCGATGTCGGCCCCATTGTCGAGGGGTTTATCGATTCGGCACTGGCGCAGCCGGTGCTGCTGTTACTGCGCGGCGTGTGCTTCTTTGGCCTGTTTGCCCTCTTCCTCGCGCTGGCGCGGATGCTGGCGCGTGTAATGGGGCTTGCCAACCGCCTGCCCGTCGTTGGGCCTGTCAACACCATGCTGGGCGGCGTGCTGGGTGTGGGTGAGGGGCTGCTTATCCTCTGGCTGCTGGCGGCGGGGGCCCGTCTTTATATCACATGGTCGGGCGGCGGCGGGGAGTATGTCAACGAAAGCATCATCACAGACGGGTATCTGTTCAGCTTCTTTTACCGCATCAGCGGAAGCTGACGGAACTTTTGGAGGTCGGTACAATGGAACAGTATCACTTTTTATTGGCAACGGAGGACGATATCCCCGAGATTATGAAGCTCTATCAAAGCTTGGTCGGCACGGCGGGATGCGCGTGGACGGCAGATTACCCCAATACCAATACCGCACACTCGGATATAGACAGCGGTTCGCTGTATGTTTTGAGAGAGCGCAACAGAATTCTTGCGGTTGCTACGGCAACCTTTCCCGACGACCTGGAGCACTTGAAATGGGCGCCCAAAAATCCTTGTGAGCTTTCGAGAATCGGCGTCATTCAGGCAGTGCAAGGCCGCGGGATTGGAACAATGATGCTGCAAAAAATGATTGCCTCGTCGAAAGAAAAGGGCTACGACGGCATGATTTTGCTGGCAAGCAAAACAAACCCCGCCGCTCTGGCCCTGTATGATAAAAACGGCTTTGAGCGGTGCGGAGAAGTCTTTATGCACAGGATTCATTTTTACTGTTACCAGATGCGGTTCTTTCTGTCGGCTTAAACGCCTCACAACCGTTCGCCCGTAACTTGCAAGGGGGCACGCATGGAACCTTTTGATTGCATTATTATAGGGGCAGGGGATATGCCCGACACGGCGGCGATAGCCCCGCTGCTCGCGCCGGAGGCGCTTGTGATCTGTGCCGACGGCGGGCTGCGGCATTGCGGTAAGCTGGGCCTTGCGCCGGACCTGCTGGTTGGCGACCTCGACTCGCTGGATGCGCCGCCGCCCGCCGGCCTCGGGATCGTGCGCCTTTCGCGCGATAAAGATTACACAGATTCCCGCTACGCCGTCGACGAAGCACTCGCGCGCGGGGCAAAACGGCTGCTGCTCACCGGCATGACCGGCGGGCGGCTCGACCACACGCTGGCCAACCTCCAGCTGCTGGCCTCCTGCGCGGCGCGCGGCATTCCCGCGATGCTCACCGACGGCGTCACACGGGCCTTGGCGCAGGCCGGCCCCGGCGTATTGCGGCTGCCCTGCCTGCCCGGTCATATATTTTCGCTCTTCGCGTGGACACCCTGCACAGGCGTTACCATTCGCGGCGCGAAGTACCCGCTGGATGATTATCCTCTTTCCCCCACCGACCCGCGCGCGATCTCAAATGAGTTTTTGAACGGGGATGTCGCCATAGACGTGGCGACGGGTATTTTGGTGGCCGTTATGTTGCCAATCAAGGCGTAACGCGGCCCCTCCGCCCGCGGCGCAGGAAGAAAGACAAAACAAAACGCCGGCTCCTACTTGACAATAATCGGCACTTTGGGATATAATACTATTTTGTAGGGGCGAAGTCCGCCCATTTCCCCGAAAGGAGGGGTATGCGTTGAAAAGAACCTATCAGCCCAAAAAGCTCCACCGCCAGAAGGTGCACGGCTTCCTCAAAAGAATGATGACCAGAAGCGGAAGAAAGGTCTTGGCGTTGCGGCGGCTCAAGGGGCGCGCCCGCCTCTCCCATTAGGCAAGCATAATCGGCGCCCGGCGCTTGCGGGCGGCCACCGGCTGGAAAGAAAGCAGCGCGGCCACAGTCTCTGTGGCCGATTCTTATAGGTACTGGAATTTACCGATGAAGAAAACCGTTATGCTGCGCGAAAACTACCTGTTCCGCCGCCTGTATCACAAGGGCAAGAGTTATGTGGCGCCCTGCGTGGCCGTATATTGCCGCCGAACAAAGGGCCCCGGCAACCGTTTGGGCATCACCGTTACCAAAAAGGTAGGCAATGCGGTGGCCAGGAACCGCGCGCGCCGCGTGATCTTAGAAGCCTACCGTCTGCTGGAGGATACGCTGCCGAACTGCTACGATATCGTCATCGTAGCCAGAGCAAGAGCCGTTGCCGTCAAAATGCAAACCGTCCGCACCCAGCTGGACGGGATATTCCGTAAGCTTTAGGACAAGCATACATTATGAAGTATCTTCTCATGGCGCCTATTTGGCTTTACCGGAAGCTAATCAGCCCGATAAAGCCGCCAACGTGCCGGTTTTATCCCACCTGCTCCGCCTATGCGTACGAAGCCATCGCCACACACGGCGCGCTGCGGGGCGGGTTTTACGCGCTTAAACGTATCTGTAAATGCCATCCGCTCCATCCCGGCGGAGTGGATTATGTCCCGGGCAGAGAATAAAACAGTCGCTTTTTCCGCCAAAAGCGGGGAACGGCGGCCAAAGATATAGCAAGGGGAAAAACGCATGGGTTTTATCACGTCTATTATCGGGTACCCGCTGGGGTGGGTGATGTGGGCCATTCAGGCGATAGTGCAGAGCTATGGCCTGTCGCTGCTTCTTTTCACCGTTTTCTCGAGGCTTATCATGATGCCCGTCACCATCAACCAGCAAAAAAGCTCGGCCAAAATGGCCCTCATACAGCCCGAAATGGCAGAACTGCGCAAAAAGTACGCCGGCAACGCGCAAAAGATGAACGAGGAGATGATGGCCCTCTACCAAAAGGCCGGCTATAATCCTACATCGGGCTGCGTGCCCATGCTGCTGCAATTTGCGTTTCTCTTCGGCATCATCGATGTTATCTACAAGCCGTTGCGCTATATCCTGCGGCTCGACGCCGCCGTCGTTACAAAGGCAAGCGAGATATTACAGTCGATACGCGAGCTGACAGCGCGCGAGCTTTCGAGTATTGAGCTGCATATCGTCGAAGCGGTCACCAACCCGGCCACTGCCGGCCGCTTCTCCGAATTGGGTACCGACGCCATCGCGAAGATCACGGATTTTGCCCCGCAGCTCAACTTTCTCGGCCTCAACCTGATGGAAACTCCCTCGACGGGGATGTTCGGCGAGCTGTTTGGCGGCGTGTTCCACCCGGTTATCCTCATCCCCATCCTGTCGGGTGTGACGTCGCTATTCTTCTCGCTGAACTCAATGCGCAACATGTCCGCCTCCACGGCGGGGCAGCCCGGCGCCGGCAGTATGCGCACGATGATGCTCATCATGCCCGTCTTCTCAGTCATGTTCACCTTCAGCCTCCCCGCCGGTGTAGGTTTGTACTGGATCTACTCCAACGTTGTGGGGATGCTGCAAAATATCATCGCCAACCGGTTTTACAACCCCAAGGAGATGGCCGAAAAGGCCAGGCGCGAGTTTGAGGAAAAGCGCGAACAGGAAAGACTTGCGCGCATCGAGGCAAAAAAGCGCGCCAAAGAGCTCGGCGAAGACGACCAATCGGCCCTTTCAAAGAAGGAACTGAACCGCCGCAAGCTGGCCGAGGCGCGTAAACGGGACGCCGAAAAATACGGCGAGGATTACGCCGAGGTTACCGACGACGACCTGGGATAACCCCGCTCGCGAAAAGGAGGAACCATGCGCAAGGAATTTATCGAAACCGGCAAGACTGTTGAAGAGGCCATTGCCGCGGGTTGCGCCCGTTTAGGGGTAGATACCGGCAGCTGTGAGTTCGAGATCATCGATATGCCCAAAAAGGGCGGTTTTTTAGGGCTCAAGAGCCTGCCTGCCAGAGTGCGGGTGTACATCGACGGGCCCGACGACCCCGCGCCGGCCAAAACGCCGCGCGAGCCGCGTCCCGTGCCCCAAAAGGCAGAGCAGAAGCCCACACATCCGCGCGCACCGAAAAAGCCCGAGATGAATCGCGAGGCCCGGCAGCCAAGGCCGGAAGTGCGTCCTCAGGCCGCGCCCGGGCCGGCCCCCGAAAAAGCCGTACAATCGCCGCCAAGCGGCGAGCTTGCCGCCAAGGCCGAGCTTGCCGCGGCTTACCTTACCGGCGTTATGACCGCCATGGGCCTTACGGTGGAGATCGGGCGGCAATGGGAAGAAAACGGCGTCTGCCTCGATGTTAAGGGCGAAGGGCTGGGCGCTATCATCGGCCGCCGGGGCGAAACGCTGGATGCGCTGCAATACCTCTCCGGTCTTGTGGCCAACCGCGGTAACGGCGATTATCTTCGCGTCACCGTCGATAGCGGCGAGTACCGTACCAAGCGCCGCGCCACGCTCGAGCAATTGGCCGGACGCATGGCCGCGCAGGTACTCAAAACCAATGTCAGTAAGATCCTTGAGCCGATGAACCCCTTCGAGCGCCGCATTATCCACGCGACCGTATCCGCTATCGAGGGTGTTTCGTCAACGTCGGTGGGCGACGAGCCCAACCGCCGCGTCGTCATCACCACACCTACCGCGCGCCCTCCGCGCCGCCCGCGCAGCGAACCCCGGCGCGACGGCAGGGGCGACGGAGGCTTCCATAGCAGAGGCGGTTACCGCGACAGAGGCCCGCGCCCGCATGAGGATAGAGACGAGAACGTCCGTGAGGACGGCGGACATTCCCGCGACCGGTCCGACGGCGAGCGGCGCGGCTCTTTCCGCGAAGGCGGCCGCACCGGCGGCGGGCGTGACCGCAGAGGCGGCGGGCGTGACGTCGGCGGACGCGGCGAGCGCAAGCCCGCCACCCCGCCATACCAGCCCACCAAAGAGCCCGACATCATGCCCACCGAAGCTGTCGATCAGCCGCTGTACGGCAAGATCGATCTTGAATAAAAAAGAGCGCCGCGAAATAAACGCGGCGCTCTTTTTGACGAGTCAGTTTTCAAGTTGATTGGCTATACAATACTACCCTTCTATTAATATTCACCTATCACTCTTGGTTGCGCTTTTGCGCCGGGTCGGCGCGATAAAACTTGGGCGGGAGCGGGCATTGGCCCTGCCAATGCCCGCTCCCGGCCGCTTATCTGCGCCGACCCGGCGCAAAGGTGCTCGTCTTTTAACTGCAGAATAGTATAAATTGCCCGGAATCTTTATCGCTCACGATGCGGGCTTTTCAAACCCGTGCATAAACCCGCCCGCCAGCAGCGAAGAGACGTCGCCGCCAATTACTTTGTTGCCGCTCACAAGCAGGTTGAGGCGGACGTCTTCGGGCTGGCCGGGGTAGTTGGTGACAATAAAGCTGTAGCGCTTGCAGCGCTTGCCCTGAAACTTGGTAAGATCGAAACCCTGCGCCTGCTGCATGGCGTTGTAGGCCGCGTATATTTCGTCGAACTCCTTAGGGATGATGACCTCAAGGACCTCGGCCGGTTCGGTCTGTACCTCCCAGCCAAACGAGCGCACAAACTCCAGGCGCTGCTCGTCGTTTTTCACCGTCGTGTTTCTCTGCGCGTCCGCCTCCTGCGCGTTCGCGGTCACCGCGCCGCCGTCGCCCAGCGTACGGATACCCATCACGCTCGCGGCGGCCACCAACGCCAACACCAGCAGCGCCACCAGAACAGTTACCGGCTTCACCCGAAAGCTAATTACATACATGCTCTCACCTCATCGGAAATTTCCGGGCGCCCGCCCGATACTAGAGGATATTCCGGAAGAGGACAGATTATGATAGATGTATTAAAAATAGCTGTGCAATCTCTGTCGGCAATGTGCGTCTGCCGTCGTATGAAGGTGAGATATGTTGGACATGATAGTAGAGTGTGCCTCTGTGCGACAACGCAATTCCGCCGCAAGGTCTTTATTCTCTTTCCGGGGATGTAGCCTGCCACAGGCGGCGGCAGCAAACAGCCCTCCATGAATGAGCATTGCCCCGCCTTCGGCGGGGCAATCAATCCACCAACCACGGAGAACCCGATGAACCAACTCATTTGCCTCGAAGAGGTCAGCAAAATATACGGCGACGGACTGCATGAGGTGCGCGCGCTGGACCGGGTGAGCCTTTCGGTAAAGGGGGGCGAGTTTGTGGCGATAGTGGGGCGCAGCGGCTCCGGAAAATCGACTCTGATGAACCTTATCGGCTGCCTCGATATGCCCAGCGCGGGGCGCTATTTGCTGGACGGGCAGGAGGTGGGCTTTTTGCCCGACGATACCCTCTCGCTGATTCGCAACCGGCAAATAGGCTTTATCTTTCAGGGCTTCAATCTCATACCCAGCATGACAGCCGCCGAAAATGTAGAGCTGCCGCTGCTCTACCGGGGTCTTGGGCGCGAGCGGCGGCGCGTGCTCGCTCTCGAGGCGCTCGACCGCGTGGGCCTCACCGGCCGCCGCCACCACCGCCCAACACAGATGTCGGGCGGGCAACAGCAACGCGTCGCCATTGCGAGAGCCATTGCCGGCGGGCCCGCGATTCTGTTGGCCGACGAGCCAACCGGCAACCTCGACAGCCATTCGGGCGGCGAAATCATGCGTATCCTCACACAGCTCAACCATGACGGCCGCACCGTTATCCTCATCACGCACGACCGCGCCGTCGCCGCCCGCGCCGGGCGCATCGTTCGCATCGACGACGGAAAAGTAGTGGACAATTGATGATATAGCCGCTTTTCAAGTTGATGTTGCAGGGCGGCGGCAGCGGGGTTTGCCCGGCAGTGTGCCGCCGCCGGCCGCAGGGTGGTTTATCGGGCAGCAGCCTCCTGTGTGTTTGCGCACGCAGGGGAATCCGTATCAGCGGCCCGCGAATGGCGAAGCGTAAGATTACGTCGTGGGAATTGCGGCTTTTTAAGGATGGCCAATTTAGATGAGGGAAGACGGATTGTGGACTCCAGAAGCTTTTTCCGCAAGCCGGGTCGGAACTCGCGACGCACGCTATTCTCCGTTGCGCAATCTATTCCGCACGTCCCCGGGCGTATTGCCCGTAAGCCTTTTGTATGCGCGATAAAAATAGCTGACGCTTTCGATTCCGACGGAGCCGGCTATTTCGTCGACCGACCTGGTTGAGTGAAGCAGCAGCTCGGTTGCAGCCTGCATGCGTTTATACAAAAGATAATCGGAAAAATTCGTCAGCATTTCACGCTTGAACAGCCGGCTGAAATAGCTGGCGTTCATATTGATATGCGCGGCTACGCCTTCACAACTGATATCCTCGCCAAGATGCGCGTCGATATACGCAAGCGACTTCATAATACCATAATGAGAAGCGCAGGCGCCGGCTGTGTTTGCCGAAATGCGTCTGACGCCGTCCTCAAATATTTTTTTGCAAGCGTCAAAGGTGGCTACGTCAAATTGGGGCAACTCGATATTGCCGGCATAATCGGAGGCGGAGGCTATTTCGATTAGCAGGCGGCTAAGCAGCGCTTTTACAGCCGACGGTTCGTATTGGTCATATGGTCTTATCAGCAAGTCACGGCTGATTTCCATCAGCTTTTCGGTGTTTTTTTGTTTCATTCTGGGTGCGAACTCTCTGTATACCGCGTTTAATTCGCGCAACGGAAAAACGCGGGGTTCTGTGACGAATGCGCCTGTGCCGCGATAAAAATACGCCGTTCTCATCTTTATGACATCCGCTACCCCCGTGTGGAGGTCGCTGGCGGAAGTACAAACACCGCCGACGCAAATTGACAGCACCACGCCAAGAATGGATTTAATATTCTTCTGCACTTCCTCCAGGCGCCGTATCAGGCTATCTGTTATCTTATCAAGAGTATCCTCCTCCCAGAACAGCAGGATAAACGAATCCTTCCTGAAGGG
>QMCE01000399.1_pt1 | contig 22071 bp, 29 predicted proteins | sample 1821851 | NCBI WGS metagenome assembly QMCE01 (sample SAMN09453174, study PRJNA476694) | Termite gut metagenome, whole genome shotgun sequencing project. | isolation source: worker | host: Odontotermes sp. | place: South Africa:Pretoria | collected 2016-01-28 | reverse complement strand
CAAACTCACTGAGACATTACAGTCCCTAACTTCCGTTACTCTCCCTGAACGATACGCCGAGGAAATTGAGATTAAGATGTCCGCCGCAAAAGTTCCCATGCGGGAGGGTAAAGGGTATAATGGTTTCCATCAAGCGGCAATCCCTTCGTCCTTGCCTTGGTTGAAAGACATGGTTGCCATGCGCCTTGTTTGTTGATAGGGTTATGACAATAACCCACCGGGGTTCAGCGCCCGCGCGCTGACCGGGGGTGTTGGGGGCGGGCAGCCCCCAATAAACTCTCGCTCTTTGATCCATTCGCCTGATTTTTCGCGTGCTGTTTCTTTTGCCCACTTTTGCTTGACACATACCACCGTCAAGACTGACTTGAAACCCGCGTGAAAAGGTGATATACTGCACACACGGGTTGAACATACCCGCAGATTTACCCCCGTAGCTCAGTTGTATAGAGCGACCGCCTCCTAAGCGGTAGGGCGCCAGTTAGAGTCTGGCCGGGGGTGCCACAATGCTATCGCGGGCAGCCGGATGACTCCATCACAAGCCGCATCGTAAACTTCGCCTCTTGGCAACTGAAATCCAGCAAATAACCGTTATCCGCAGCATAAGCGGCGATGGAGCGTACCCCTAACCCGTGACCCGCATGGAGTGTTACGGGTAACCCTTTGTCGTCAAACTCAACGGAATCCATGCACGGATTTACGATCTCTAAGCCGATTTGCGTGTCGCTTTGGAGCAGTTTCACGCGAATAGTACGTTTGTTGTGGTCAACTATCTTTTCTGTTGCTACCAACGCGTTTTCTAGAGCGTTTGATATTATGACCGAGAGTTTAATTGTGTCGATAGGTAGCGCGGCGGGAATATTCGATTTTACATAAAGACGGATATGTTTCGCCTCCGCTCTGCGCTCGAACCGCGAGAACACCGCATTCAGCATTGGTTCCGCGCAGAGCGCCGCGGGAGCAGTCCCGGCCAATGAATTTTTCCACTCGGTATAGACCGTTTCCGCTTCCGCTATTTTGCCCGTACGAAACAACTCCATAATTACGCCCATCTCATGGCGCATATCATGACGCAATATTTCCATGTCGTTGCGGTACTTTATTTCAACGTCGGTCTGTTCGCGCATCGCATTCATCTGCACTAGCAGTGTTTGCGCATAATGCGTCTGCACTGTTTTTTCGTGGGTTTTTATAATGGTAAAGCACAGCAATCCAAAGCTCCACAGGATGAACAGCATCAGAGCGATGTACATCTCCGCGCCCACTTTAACCCATTTGACAGAGACAATTAGTATAAAAGAAAAAATCGCACCGAAGGAGTAAAGCGCCCAGTCTATACGCCGACTGTCCACAAACATACGCTTGAATACCCGCCGCCCAAAGCGCAGCACGAGGATGACATGCACGCCGAGCAACGCGATTGACAGCGAGAGAAACATGACAAGCGCATACGGATGCTCATGACCGATCGTGATGCCGACCAGCATATCCGCAACGAAGGTCTCAAGCGCCGTAATCTGATGCTGCATGAAACAGTAAAAAATCTTTTGCAGCGACTGTCCTTGGAACAGCCATAAAACCACCGGCAAAAAGAGAATGGGGATATACAGTTCGAGTTCTGTATCCAGAATTTTTGTTATAATCATAAAAAAGTGCATCAGCACCGAATAGGCCAAAAGCATGGCGAGTGTAAACGGAACGCCTCGCTTCGGGCGCATATAAAAGAACATGGTCCCCAGATTTACTGCCAGCACAAACGGCCCGATAATAAGCAACGCGTTGTCGATACTCATTCCCGCTCACCCCCAAAAAAATGCTCGAAATATTTATCCTTCATTTTCGCAGCGGCGCGGCGGGCAACCGGGATGCTAGCGCCGGTTTTCATTATGAGCGCATCTTTCTGTATGCTCTTTATATAATCCATATTGACCACAAAAGATGTATGCGGGCAGACAAACCGGCTGTCGGTGCAGAGTTTAGCCACCGTTTCTTCAAAAGGAGCGCGTAAAGTTACGCTTAGGCGCTTTTCGCCGTCTGCCGTCACGCAGCAGAGCGCGCGGTTAACAAGCTCGCAGCATACGATCCTGTGAAAGGGGATGGCTTCGGTGCCATCCTTAGTTTTTAGCAGAAAAACTTTTGCGTTTTTGGCTTTTACCGCGGCAAGCGCCGTGTCCAGTTCCCGGCGCAGCGTTTCACAACTTACCGGTTTGACGAGATATTGCGATGCGCGCACACGAAAAGCGTCCAGCGCATGACCGTCATGGCTCGTAAGGTATATTATAGCCGCCGTTTCGTCAAATTCCCGAATAATGCGCGCTAGCTCAATGCCATCCGGCTTGGGCATGACAACATCCAGCAGGTATACGTCAAATACAACGCCGCTGTCAATATCCCGCGCCAGTTCCTTAGAGCTTGTATACGCCGAAATATCGAAATCGTCATAAGTCCGGACAAAGCCCTCAATTCTGCTGACCTCGGCAGCCTCATCATCGCAAATGGCAACCCTTAGCATGAGAATCACTTCCTCGATAACCAATTATACCATATCACCCCAAGTTGCGGCATCCGATTTTACGCAAAACATGACGTTTATTACGCAGGCGCAATTCCGGAAGGGCGCTCTGTGATAAAATACGGCAGAGGGTTATTGTGCGGAATATAGTATGGCAGCCGTCTGCGCCGCCGCAGGTATGCGCGGGAAGACGGGTCTGTGTTGCAAACCCAAAAACCGAAGGGATTGGTCTGATGATTAAGAAGTTTACGGTGTTCCTCGTGCTGATTTTTGCGCTGCTTGTCGGCGTAATCGGCGTCTTTGTCAATCATACGCTCAAAGAAAAGAACCAGACGGACAGCCTTGCGAAGGCTCAGAGCGAATCCGCATATGTCGGGGACATCGTGGAAAACTTTGTTTCCGGCGCGTATAATATCGGGTTGGAGTTTGCAGAGAATCCCGATATCCTCTCGCTCGACACCGAGAGGGAGACGCCGCTCCTCGTAAACGCCGCGAAGAACAACAGCTATATGGAACTGCTTTACGTTCAGGATACGACAGGTATGCAAACGGCCCGTTCATCGGGAGAACTCGGCGACAGGAGCACGCGCTGGTGGTTTCTGCAAATGCAGGAGGATCAGAGCGCGTTTGTATCGAAGTCTTACTTCTCCGTCGGGACGAACGCTCCGTGCACGTCCGTATTCTATCCGATGTACGACAACGGCGAATATGTGGGTGTCTTTGCGATCGACTTAAAACTTGATTACATACAATCGCTTGTTCAGCAATACGCGAACGCCGAAAGCGACAGCTACACCTTTATCATTGACGGAGACGGCGTTGTCATGGCGCATCCCGACGACGGTTACATATCCTCCCTTACGAATTTCCAAACCCTGACGCGCAACGTGCCGCAAACGGACGCCGCGGGCAACGTGGTCACGGAAAACGGCAACATTGTGGAAGTTGTAGAAAACTTTGAGATAGCCGAGGACTTCAAGGCGGTCATTGAGTCGGTTATGAGCAGCGGCGGCGGTTCGGACATCGTAACCATTGACGACAAAACCTATTTCGCCGGGTATTCCCCCATCACTCTGCCGGGGAAATCCGATTCATGGTCTGTAATCACTGTATCCAATAAAGCCATATCGGAACAGCCGATCAATCGTACAATTTTTATCATCGTTATTGTTGTCTTGGTCTGCGGCGTTTTATCCATGAGCGTAATCTTCATTCTTGCGGCGGGGATTACGAAGCCGGTGGGTAAAATATCAAAGGCCGCCGAGGATATGGCGGACGGGAGTTTCCATACGGATTTCGGCGTCTACAACGGGAAGAACGAAATCGGCGTGTTGTCCAACAGCTTCAACCGCCTTAAAACGACCGTGGACAGCTTCTGCACCTCGACCGAAATGATCCTGTCGAAGGTGGATCAAGGCGATTTACGCGTTCGTATTGACGCGGAATACAACGGGAGCTTTGATACGCTGAAAAACTCCGTAAATAATATCGTCGATATTTTATGCTACATTGTCAGGGATTCATCTAACCGCATCGGAAACATCAACGAGTGCGCGGATGCGTTTACCAAAAGCTCAGCGAAAATTTCCGAAGGTGCGGTCATGCAGTCAAATATCGTGCGTGACCTCATGCCGCTGCTTGACGAGTTTTCTTCTACCATTAAGCACAACGCGGTTTTAACCGAAAACGCGGACAGGCGCTCCGAGGAAACGGCGAGAGACGTTTCGGAGACAAGCCGCGCTATGGTTAGAATGTCCGGAGCTATGAACGAGATTGAAAGCCAATCCCGTGAAATATCCAAAATCATGAAGGTCATTGACGATATAGCGTTCCAAACCAACATCCTCGCCCTGAACGCCGCGGTGGAAGCGGCCCGCGCCGGCGCGGCGGGGAAGGGTTTCGCCGTGGTCGCGGAGGAAGTGCGCAGCCTTGCCAATAAATCCGCCGACGCCGCGAAAAGCACGGCAAGCCTCATTGAAACGTCAAACGCGCAGATCATAGAGGGGAACAAGATCGCAGAGCAAGCGGCCGCTGAATTTACGGTGTTCGCGGACAGAATAACGGAGATTTCCGGTCTCATCAAGCAGGTGAGCGCGTCGTCAAGCGAGCAAAACGCGGCGCTTGACGAATTTGAAAAGGGTATTGCCCGAATCTCCGAAGCTGCGGAACGAAATATAGAAGCCGCAAGAGAAAACGCGGATGAAGCGGATCGTCTTACGTCCGTTGCAGGCGCTATGACGGCGGATGTTGAAAGATTTCTATATTAAAACTAATGTATACCCGCGCAAGTATACAACGGGATGTCCGGGAGTCCCCCGACAGAATGAAGAACACGGCGGACGCGCATTGCGCGTCCGCGGCAAAACATCGTTATCCCGTAGGGGCGATTCATGAATCGCCCGTGACATCCCCCGCGTCGTAGGACGGGGTCATCCCGCCCGTGCAAAACGTCGGGGGACGGGGGAACGGCGGGCGATTACGCCGCCATGAGGTGGATTATGCCAAACCTATATAGATTCTTGGCTCTGTTGTTGCTCCGTTATCACGCCAAACCGGCAGGTGGCATATGACCGGGTGGATTAAGTTTGACAGACGATTTGACAAACGCAAAAATAGCGATTTATGGTTGCCATATACCACATGTTGTGCTATAATGTCGGCAAATCGGCAGAATAATTTTGGTTTTGGGGGACGGTATGAAGCGGATCGGGTTTGACAACGGTCTGTATCTGCAACTGCAATCGCGAAAAATTTCCGAACGGATCGAGCGGTTCGGCGGCAAGCTGTATCTGGAATTCGGCGGCAAACTATTCGACGACTATCACGCCAGCCGTGTGCTTCCGGGTTTTGAACCGGACAGTAAAGTACGGATGCTCCAACAGCTTCGGGACGAAGCGGAGATCATTATCGTGATCAATGCCGGGGACATTGAAGAAAGCAAACGGCGGGGCGACTTGGGCATTACCTATGATCAGGAAGTGCTTCGACTGATCGACGCGTTCCGCGCCGCGGGGCTGACAGTCGGCAGTGTCGTTGTTACGCATTACCGGAGTCAAGAGGCTGCCGTTCGTTTTATCAAGCGTCTGAATACGTTGGGCGTTAAAATCTACCGGCATTTTCCGATAGAAGATTACCCCGCCAACATTCCGCTCGTATTGAGCGACGAAGGTTTCGGGCGCAACGAATTTGTGGAAACCGAACGCCGCCTTGTCATCGTCACCGCGCCCGGCGGGGGAAGCGGGAAGATGGCCGTCTGCCTGTCGCAGCTCTATCATGAACATAAGCGCGGACAAGTGGCGGGATATGCCAAGTATGAAACATTTCCCGTCTGGAGCCTGCCGCTCCAGCACCCGGTGAATCTGGCGTATGAGGCGTCTACCGCGGACTTAAACGATGTAATCATGATCGACCCATATCATTTGGAGGCGCACAAAGAAGCCGCCGTCAGCTATAACCGCGATATGGAGGTTTTCCCCGTTCTCCGCGTCATATTTGAGCGCATCATGGGAACGCCGCCTTATCACAGCCCAACCGATATGGGCGTGAACATGATCAGCTTCTGCATCACCGATGACAAAGTCGTATGCGAGGCGTCAAAACAGGAAATCATACGAAGATACTACGAAGCGCTCTGCGAGCGGCGGCAGGGCTTTGGCGGACAAGACGCCGTCAATAAACTGGATCTTCTGATGCGTCAGGTAGGATTGACCTCCGAAAACCGCCCCGTGGTAGCTGCCGCGCTTACGCGCGCCGAAGACACAAACGCCCCGGCTGTCGCTATTGAGCTTCCGGACGGGAAGGTTGTAACCGGAAAGACCTCGCCGCTCTTGGGCGCGTCATCGGCGGCTCTGCTGAACGCGTTGAAGACGCTGGGAAATATCCCGAAGAAGATGCGTCTCATATCGCCGAACATCATCAAGCCGATCCAACATCTGAAGATCAACCATATGGGAAACCGGAACCCCCGCCTGCATACCGACGAAGTTTTAATCGCCCTCACCATCAGCGCCGCCTCCAACAATCCCTCCGCCGAACTCGCGATGGAACAGCTCGAACACCTTCGGGACTGCGAAGCGCATTCAACCGTATTGCTCTCGCGGGTAGACCAAAACACTTTCCGTCACCTCGGCGTCAATTTAACTTGTGAGCCAAGATACGAAACAAAACAGCTATATCATCGCTGATTGATATATCAGGAAGGAATAATACCATGAACCCATCCCCTTATGCCGAGCGGCATAAAGCCTTTATATCGCGTGGGCTGTCACTGAATATGACGCGCGGCGTTCCGTCCAAGGCGCAGCTTGATTTGTCACGCGGGCTGCTGACATGTCTCGGAGACGACGACTACCTCTCGGAAAGCGGCGCGGATTGCCGTTCCTACGGCATTCTGGACGGACTGCCCGAGATCAAACGTATTTTTGCCGATATTTTGGAACTGACGCCAAACGAGGTCATCGTGGGCGGCAACTCTTCGCTCGCGCTGATGTTTGACAACATCGCATCCAATATGTCCCGCGGGGTGCGGGAGGATATTCCCTGGGCGGCGCAGGGACATGTACGATTTCTCTGCCCGTCGCCGGGCTACGACCGTCACTTTACCATATGTGATTACTTCCACATCGAGATGATCCCCATCGAAATGACGCCGGACGGGCCGGATATGGACGAGGTGGAGCGTCTCGTTTCTTCCGATCCGCTGATCAAAGGTATCTGGTGCGTACCCGTCTTCTCCAATCCCGGCGGGATTGTCTACTCAGATGAAACGGTTCTGCGTTTTGCGCGGCTCAAGCCGGCGGCGCACGATTTCCGTATTTATTGGGACAACGCTTACGCCATACATCAGTTTTCCGGCGAACGCCCGCGTATACCAAACATCGTGCGGGAATGCGCGAACGTGGGACGCCCGGATATGCCGTTGGTATTCACGTCGTTTTCCAAGGTCAGCTTCCCCGGCGCGGCGGTATCCTGCCTCGCATCAAGCGAGGAAAACTGCGCGTATATCAAAAAACGCCTTTCGGCTCAGATGATCGGCCCCGACAAGTTACGCCAGTTGATGCACGTCCGCTTTTTTGGCGGAGCCGAAGGGGTTTACGCGCACATGCGCCGCCACGCGGAGATTCTGCGCCCCAAGTTCGCCTTGGTAGAGGACACGCTGCGCCGCGAATTGAGCGGATTGCCCGGCTGCGACTGGGCTACGCCGGAGGGCGGGTATTTTGTCAGTTTCAACGCGCCGGAGGGCTGCGCGAAAAGGGTCGCTGCTCTTTGCGCCGAGGCGGGGGTCGCGTTGACGCCGGCCGGAGCGACATATCCATACGGGCGCGATCCCAGAAACCGGAATATACGTATTTCACCAACCTACCCGCCGCCGGAGGAACTGCGAACCGCGATGGAAGTATTCTGTAATGCGGTGCTTTTGGCAAATGAAGAAAAAGGGGAGCGAAATTAATGGCTGACGTATTTGTAGAGCATATGGTTCGGCAACGCCCGACCGGGAAACTCATTGCGCAAAAAATGCTGCTTGCTATGGCCGCGGTAGTGGTCGCGGTGCTGCCGATGATCATATCCATTCTTTTCCCCGTGGATCTCATGTCACTGCTTCCAATGACATTGATAGGAGCGGGATGGGGATTGCTCATCCTCTTCCGGCGTATGAATCTGGAGTTTGAGTACATCGTGACGAACGGTGAGATGGACGTTGATAAGATCATGGGCAGAACAACGCGAAAGCGCCTTCTGACGGTGGACTGCCGCACCTTTGACATTCTCGCGCCATATAAAGAGGAGTATCGGAACGAATATACATCGCAAACGATCGCGAACCGCATCGACGTATCGAGCCACCCGCAAGCGCCTGGACGCTGGTTCGCTGTATTTCACGCAAAAGACGGCGTCCGGACGCTGCTGATTTTTGAGCCAAACGAGAAGATACTGGACGCGTTCCGGATTTTCATTCGGAGCAAGATCAAATCATAGAATATCTCTAAAATGAACGGGAGGCAGCTATGAAAAAATCGGGTTTTATCGGAAGCGTGATAAGTGTTTTCTTAGGAGCGCTTATGATTGCGGGAACAAGTTTTATCAATGAGATCATGCCCAAAATCGGATATTTAACATTTCAAAAATCATCGTCGGGTTCTTATACAGCATCTGATTATGCAATGAATTTTACATCCACGAATATTATTGCCGTTTCCTTGATTATTGGCGGTTTGGTCTTTGGCGCTTATTGCTTTATATCCGATAAACGTTCAAAATGAGCATTTTTATATAGCGCATATTAGAAAAGCGGCTATCAAACCCAATTGTTGATATTATTCGACATTAACGACATACTAAGAAGCGGACTCCCCTGTGGAGTTAAGGAGGAAGCACTGGTTCTCTAAGTCGAATAGAAAAATCCATCATAATATACCAAAGGCGTAAGGCAGGTGAACCTCTATTCGCCTCATCACACATGAAACCGTTCGCGCGTTGTTGTTGCCGCGTCCGAAAAACGCTCATAAGGGCGATTTCGGGCGCGTTTTGGCGTTGGCCGGAAGCGTCGGGTATTCCGGCGCGGCGGTGTTTTGCGCGTCCGCAGCCGTGCGGGGCGGCGCGGGGCTTACGCGGTTGGGCGTTCCGGAGAGGATATGGAACCAAGTAGCGGCGCAGGTTCCCGAGTGTATGTGCTTCCCGCTTCCGTGCGACGCCGAGGGGAGAATCTCTGCGGAGGCGTTTCCTTGGATTCGCGAAGAAGCGGAAAAGGCGGACGTATGCGTCTGCGGGCCGGGGTTGGGGAGAAGCGCGGGGTTAGAGAATTTGATCGGGATGTTGATGTCGTTCAAAACGCCGCTTGTCCTCGACGCGGACGGCATAAACAACAAACGTGGACATATACTGAACTGTCCCCTTGTCCTAACCCCGCATGAGGGAGAATTTACTCGTATGGGCGGCGATATGTCCACGGGGCGTGAAGCGGGCGGACGGGCTTTCGCTGAAGAAAATCCGTGCGTTTTGGTTCTCAAAGGGCATGAAACGCTGGTGTTCGCGCCGGGGGAAGAAACGCGGCGAAACACAACCGGCGGTCCGGGACTGGCCAAGGGCGGCAGCGGCGACGTGCTCGCCGGTTTGATCGCGGCGCTTGCGGCTCAGGGACTGTCCCTTTTTGACGCGGCATCGGCGGGCGTTTACCTCCACGGGCTTGCGGGGGATATTTGCGAAAAGGAGATGGGGGAAAGGGGAATGACGGCCGGCGATCTGCTCCAAACGATACCGAAAGCATTGCGCCAAACAGGAGGATGAATTATGCGCACAAAGCTCATGTGCGTACTGATGATACTGGCCGTTCTGGCCACAGGTTGTACGCCCGGCGCGGCGGACGGCGGGAATGTTGCCGACCGGATCCGGGAACATTACGCGGCGCTGACAGAAGCGGATTACCGCGCGACGCTGCGCACCGACTTTGGTGACCGCGTGCTGGATTTCACGGTCGAATACGCCCAAAAGCCGGACGGAGGGCATATGAAGGTAACGGCGCCGGAAATTATCGCGGGGATTGAGGCGAACCTCGCGCCAAACGGCGTGACGCTGCAATATGACGGGGCGGTTTTGGAGTTGGGCGCGCTGCCGGGTACGGGTCTGTCGCCGATGGAAAGTCTGCCGTTTATCATCGGCCAGTGGGCAAAGGGGTATGTTACGCAGACGGGCAGTGAAAAGCGCGCCGGGCGGACATTGCTGATGCTGACGACCCGCGTGACACAGGGGAGCATCCCTCTTGACACTGCCACATGGTTTGACGAAGAGACGCTTAAGCCCGTCAACGCCGAATTGTCCGTAAACGGGCTTCTGAGTGTCAGCGCATTCTTCGAGGATTAATCTTGCAAACCCGGCATCGGTGTGTTATACTATAAAATATGTATAATCGTTGTCTTTTTGTGGGAAGATGTAAATGACCGGAAATCGCTAAGAGAGCGTGGCACGGTCACATCATTCCATAATGAGGTGACATCGCATGGATGCCAGCGTGAGTGTCCGTTTGGGTTCCTTTATCCCGGCGCAGCAATCCGAACAAGTTAGGCGGGGCGACATATACTACGCCGATCTCAGCCCCGTTGTGGGCAGCGAACAGGGCGGCATACGGCCTGTCCTGATCGTTCAGAACAATGTCGGCAACCGCCACAGTCCCACTGTTATTGCGGCGGCAATTACAAGCCAGATCGGCAAAGCGCGCCTTCCCACCCATATTGAGCTCTCTGCCCGTACCTATGGCCTTTCCCGCGATTCGGTCGTTCTGCTCGAACAGGTTCGCACCATTGATAAAAAACGGCTGAAAGAGCGTATGGGCAGGCTGGACGAATCCCTTATGGAGCAGGTTGATTCCGCTCTGGCCGTGAGCTTTGGGCTCGACGCATAGCTTTTTCGCACTTTTTCTTTAAGAAAAAGTGCAATACATATTCGGAGGGCATTCCCATGATACAAAAGAAAGCCGTTATCGGCGCGGCCGCTTTTTTTCTTGTAGCGGCTCTGTTTGTAGGCTATTTTGCCCTTGCGGCAGAAATCGGCGGCAAGGATAATCCGCTCGTAACGCTGGATTACTTGGAAAGTTTGAAGCCGCAAATCGAAGCGGACATCGAGACGATCGTTAACGAACTGATCGGCGCTAAGATGGGCGAAATCGATGAAAAACTTATAGAAGCGCAACAAATCATTGACGGCATGACAGGATCCGGCGGTACCGGCGGGGATATCTCCTCGCTGGTTACGGATGAGGCTTTTATCAAAAGCATTGCGGAAGCTCTTGCTTCTCAGATCGGCGGTACAGCCGACGGTGACGGCGGGTTAGGGGGCTTCGAAGGCCGGACGGTAATTGCGCCCGGCAAGTCCGTATTTCTGCCGGAAGGAACCCGCATCATGCTGCGTCTTGGCACGGGCACCGTTGTCGCTTCCAATTCTCCGGGCTTGATCGACATGACCGACGCTTCTGTTTTGGAAAACGGGCAGGCTCTGAAATCAATGCATTTCTATACAGTCACGATGGAAGCTGGGCGCGAGGTGAAAAACACCGGCTCAGACAACGTTACGGTCTTCATCTGGGGACCGTATACACAGAATTAACTCCCACATACAATCGGGAAGGGAGGGTGATTGATTGGCGTTGGTGAAGGGCAAATGCCCGCGTTGCGGTGCCGAGGTGCAGTTAGAAGGACGTAACAAAGTCGGGTTTTGCCTAATATGCGGCGGAAAGATAAATATTGCCGACGCGGTGGAGAGACTGGGACGACAGCAGGCAGAACAGGCCGCGCCTCCTCCGCCTGACAAGACGCCCGAAAAACTACGAGATGCACAATCCTTTCTTACACAAGGAAACTTTGACGCCGCCGAACAAATTTATGATGAGATTCTAAACGCCGATCCTCATAATTGGGCGGCCGCTTGGGGTTTGGTTTTGGCGCAAACACGCAATTTGAAACCGGCGGAGCTTAAAGACCCTGACGGATTTGCGCACGCGCTGGCCAGCGATTTGTTCGCGAGGGGCGGCTTGGCCGTTGAACCGGCTTGGCGTGAGGCGTATTGGGCGGCGTTTGCCGACGCTTGCCGTCTAACTGTGGAAGCGGTGGATCCCCGCGTTTTTTTGGAACTGGAGATTTACCGCTGGTATCCGCACAGCAATACCTTCATGTATCCCATATCCAAGGAATTTGATATTCAGCCCATCCTCGACAAAGTCCTTTGGAACGATTGGAAGCTGCTGGCCGCCGCGCTGCCCGAAGACCGGCGCGCCGCGTTTATAGAGCAGGCGGAGCAATGCTGCCGCCGTATTCGCGATTACTTCGCTTCGGGGTTTAAGAATCTGGAAGATTTACGCGCAGGCGACATGTCGCGCCTAATGGGGACATGGTATTTGAAACTGACGACCGGCGCGATCAAAACGGACGTCCTTTCGGTTACGCAAAACACCGCGGGAGTACTGCATCTGGAAGGCTTCCGTACCTCTGTAAACAATTATGACTATTACCGCTACGTTCAGATCGATCATAACAATCGCCTTACGGCGGGCGAACATCGCCGCTTTCCTTCCGCGACAGGGATAGGCGGTGATTTTACGGCGCATGAAACCCCTGAACCGGTCATGCAAATCATGGCGGTATATGACTATGTCCTTATTCTGCCTACCGCCCTCTATTCCCGTTTGGATCAGCAAAAAATCCCGAACATCGACAGAGCGTTGATTTATATACAGCAATGTAAGACGATGCCCTGCTTCATGCGGGTCAGCCTAAAAAATGCGTATCAGATGCGCCCGATCATCGAGAATGAAGAAACCGCCGAACCTACCAAGAAAATGCGCTCGTGTTATATTGCCACCGCCGTCTACGGCGATATTGACGCGCCGGAGGTGCGCCGTCTGCGCCGCTGGCGCGACGAACGGCTCAACACCTTCCGTCTGGGGCGGCGTCTTTGCATGTTCTACTATTCCGTCAGCCCGAAGCTCGCGGATCGACTCTCGCCGGGCGGTATAATGAACCGCCTTGTCCGCCGGGTGCTGGACGCATTCGTGAAAATGCTGGGAGACTAGCTCTCGGAGGTTGAAACATACATACATAGAATTGGTATTTTCACACGGCACTCATAACCCCAAGATCCGCGCATATTGTTCAGCAGGGGGGATGAGCCGTGACCCGGATTCTGCGCCGCCGATGGCTTACCGACCTGCTGATTGGCTTGATGCTTGTTTTGGCCGCGGCGGGTCTTTTGGTTGCGCCGAAAACAACGTCGGAGGCGGCGCGGGAAGGGCTGTATATCTGCATTGACGTTTTAATCCCGTCCCTATTCCCCTTTTTTGTACTCAGTTCCCTAACCATTGAACTGGGGTTGGCGCACCGGATAGGCCGTATATTAGAACCGGTCATGCGCCCGCTTTTCCGGGTCGGCGGCCCCAGCGCGGCGGTTGTAGTACTGGGCTTCATCGGCGGCTACCCCGTAGGGCAGCCTTCATTAGTATAAACAGTTTACAAGAAAAAAACATCAATGTTTTTATTGGAATCAACCCGTATTTCCCGGATAACGCTTCGCCAAAGTGCGCGCCGTTCTTTTTTGTCCAGCTCCGAGTAATATTTGAGCAACCCGGAATCAATGAGACGTTTAAGCTCATCTATGTTCGGAATATTGGCGTCATCCTCGCGCTTTTCGATTAGTTGAGCGTTGAGGGCTTCATAGTCCTTTTTATATTCATCCAATGAGATCAAGTCGTTCATATACAATTCTTTCAGCTTTTCGAGCTTGCGGCGAACCTTTGCCTTATCAGCTGTCGGCGCTGGGCGGCGTTTGCTTTGCATCTCAATATCATAGGCAAGCTCCTTGACTTTATCTTCAAGATTGCGCAACAACCATTCCTCGATCATCTTCTCGTTAATGTTCCTGTTGTTACTGCAGCGGTGTTCATTTATGGCCCAATTACACCTGTAGTAGTAATAAACGTTTTGAGAAAATATACCCGCGCACACATGATCGCATTCCGCGCACTTAACAAGCCCGGAAAAGATATACACGCGGTCTGTGGTAGGAGTTCGCAAGTATCGGCCTGCGCTTACCGTTTGCACCTTATCAAATATCTCCCTCGAAACAATCGGCTCACAATACTCTTGGTTGCCTCGATATTCACCCTTATAAAGAGGGTTTCTTAACATCGAAGCCATTACGGTTTTTTCTATATTGATACCGTGCTGCTTTATCATGTAGAGCTTCGTTCCGTATTTAGTCTGGTGTGTCGCGTAATGCTCAAACATATCTCGGACAATATCTGCTTTATCCGGATCATGTACGAGATGTTTGTTTTCAATCTTGAAGCCCATCGGCACCGCGCCGGAGATAACTTCGCCTCGCGCCACCTTGTTTTCAAAAACAAACTTGATCCGGTCTGACGTGCGGTCGGATTCATCCTGTGCGACGGATAACCGGATATTGATATATAAGCGCCCATTTGTGGTGGTGGTGTCATAATGCTCCTCGGTCGTTTTCCATCCGACGTTGTGGGCGTCCAATATCTCCTGTATTTTGTAGTAGTCGGCGATATTACGGAACCAGCGGTCAAGTTTGATAAACAGGATCAGATCAAGCCGATCATTCTCCACATCTTGCAGCATACGCATGAACTCTTTACGCTTGGTATATTTCTTCCGCGCCGAAAATCCTTCGTCAACATACGTATCGACAATATATAGGTCGTTCTTTTTGGCATAAGCGACAAGGGCTTCCCGCTGGGCGTCCAGCGAGTAGCCATGCAAGGCTTGTTCCTCTGTTGAGACACGGACATATAATGCCGCGCGCGTCATTCCTTCACCTCCCGCTCATTCGCTCACCGGGTTCATCCGGTGGGCGGCTTTTTGTTGTCTTTTCTATATGGGGTGCACGCCGTTTTCATCAACCTTGTAATCCGTGACTTTGCCAAGCATCGGATCGAGTACGGCTTCAACACTGGCGTCCGAAACGGTGGCGGCTTGTGCGTTTTGTCTGTACATTGCCTTTAACGTGTTAAGCTGTGCCTCCAGCAGATCGTTTGTCCTGTCCGTGTTGTCGATTAGTCGGGCGATTCCCCAAAACAACAGGATAAGAGCGGCGGCTGCGGGAATGATGTATAACCACACCCACCCCATATCGGTACCGTTGCGCGAGCCGGTCTCCATAACGTAGCTGCCTAAAAAAATCGCGAATACTGCAAGTCCGAGCGATACTATTCTCATTGCCTTTGCCATCGGTTCTACCTCCCTACGTTTCAATTGGGGTTGCGTCGGCTTTTTGCTTTTTCCACTCATCGAAAGGGAGCGGCATAGGCTCCCACAAGGGAACGCTATTGGTGTAAATGGTATATGCGATATGATCGACCCAATTACCTTGTCGTTCTAAGTACGTCTCAAAGGGTTCGTTTTTAAGCCTCTCTACGCCGCGAGCAAGGCATTGCATTCGCGTTACTCTTCCCGCGAGTTTTATGCTGCCAATAAATGCGCCTCGATAGGTTACTTGCAACGTTTTGTCTGCCATCCGATTTAACCGCAAAAGACCAACGGCTATCTTAGCGGCTTTTAACTTTTCATCAAATGCCCGGAAAAACTTCGCCTCCACCTCCGATAGGTTGTTGCCGGAAAATAAATCCCTATCAACGGATTCTTCTTTTTGCTTTTTAGCCGCTTGCTCTTTAGCCCATGGAGGAATATTTGAAACGCCGTGCGTAAACGCGGTAGAAATGGTGTTGAATGCGTCTTCGCGCAACTTATCAAGAGTATTGCGCCTTCTCGCATTCTCAAGAATGGAAGCGCGTTGTGCCAAGTATGCTTCGTAACCCACGAATCGTTGCCTTTCGTCGACGCTTAGAGAATCCATGTACCGTTGTTGAGCGTCCTCTTTCATAGCGGCAACATAGCGATGCCGATCGTCCTCCTCTAAGGAGGCAATGTGCCGATACAGCGCTTCCTCTCCAGCTTTTTTTATAATGGTTGCACGATCATCTAGCTCTTTTATCGTCATCAAAAGCACCTCTTCTGCAACAATCCGTCGGGCGAAAAACCTCGCGCCCTAATTATCGCGGGTGCTTCAACAAACCAGTTGCTTGGGCAGTAATCCCTTCCGGGAGTAAATATGTATCGCCTTTTCAACAAATGCCTCCGGCAAGTCCAGCCATTCCGCCACTTCCCACAGTTCGGTACGCCCATCGGAAAAAGCCTCGCTTAACAGTTCCGGCGGCAAGACGGTCATTACCGCCCACTTGTCTGCCCGGCGCTCGCATTTCCGGCGGTCGTCCACGGGCGAATACTGTATGTAAAACGCGTTCTTCATGCAATGCCCGACCTCGTGGGCAAGTCTAACGCATTCGTCTGCGCGGGTGTCGATCTGCATAGGGTCGAGAGCGACAAAGCAATCCCCAGTGCTGTCTTTATAAGATAGCGCTGGAACACCATTTAAGCGGATACTTTCAACAGCGATGCCTTGCTCCTCCGCGATTTCATAAAGCATGTTAAGGCGCTTCACGTTCTTTTTTCCTTTGTGCAACAAATTCAGCGAAGCGTCTCACATCGTCCATTATCTCGTCGGTGATGTCAGTTGTGCCGAACAGGGCGAATTTTAGATTATCACCCTCTAATGCGGGTTCGGTGGGGGATGGATTGTCGGTGCGGCCAAGGAGATAGTCTATTGATACGTTGAAGTAATCAGCTATCTTTTCGAGCGTGGTTCCGCTTGGTATGTTTCCATTTTCAGCCCAATCAACAAACGAATTTTTACCCAATCCAAGCTCCGTGAGGAGCTTATTTTTGCTGACTTTTTTTTGCTTGATCAAAAGTAATACTCTGTCTAAAAATCCCATCTTACTGAACCCCTTTCGCTCGGCATTCTGATAATCGTGCATCTTGCACAAAAAGGGTTGTGCAAGATTAACAATATTCCGATTATTCTGAAATGATTATTGACATTCCGAAAATTCGGGAATATACTAGGTTCATCTCATAGGCGCAGCAACCCCACGGAAAACGCCATGAGCGCGGATGAAATATCCGAGGCGACACTATTCTACACCATCCGTGACAGCATGTCAAAAATTTATGTAAACCAATTACAATTTTTTTTTATAAAGGCGGTGAGAAAGTTGATTGACAGACAGAAGATCAGACGCTTGCGCGAGGACGCCGGACTGACCCAAGGGGAGCTTGGTGAGCGCGTGGGCGTATCGATGAACATGATTTCTCATGTGGAGCTTGGGATTAAGAAACCCAGTGCCGAAACGTTGAAGCGGATTGCCGACGAGCTGGGCGTGAAGGTGGACGAGTTGCACCGTGACACAGTGTAGAAAGGATGAGAAAAAATGGATTTCGGAGAGGCATTGAAAAAAATGAGGAGCGGCGGAAACGTGAGCCGCAATGGCTGGAACGGCAAGGGTATGTATTTGGAGTTGATTTCTTCTGAGGAGTGGCAGATTCCAAGAGATGCACCGTCAACCCGGTATGACAATCGGCTTCCTTGGATAGGGATGCGCACAGTTGACGGCGCGTTTGTTCCTTGGGTTGCTAGTCAGACAGACCTTCTTGCGGAGGATTGGGCGTGAAGGCGGACGAGTTGCACCGGGAAACGGCGTAACAGGCAGAGTACATAGGGAGTACATAGAAAGGAGGCGCTAGCCGTGACACAGCAAGACCGGGAAAAAATAATAAAAGAGATGACATCCTCAATAAACACCGCGCCTGATATTGTTACAGGGCACCTGATAGCAACGCAAATAGATCTGCTTCTTGACCTAGTAAAAAACGGAAACGGATATGAGCCTGAGCGGTTTATTAAACAACTCGCCTGCGTTGCCTCACTTGCAAACGCGTCGGCGGCTTTGATCGCGCATCAATCGGATTAAATAATGATGTTGTCTTCGGGATTGACCTCAAAGAACGTCATCTGCTTATCGTTTGCTGTAGCTCGGATAGTGTCACTCACGCTTGCCGCCCCTTCAAGATCAACCGAACCCTTACAGGAAATGTAGACCCCCTGCGTCGCTAGGACGTAATGGTACTCGGCGTACTGATTCTCCCCCGATACACCAAACGAGTAATTCGCAGGAATCGGACATTTGAACCTAGAGAATAGAACTGCGCCTTGACTACATCTATCGAGGTAGTTTACAAAGGAATCTATGTTTTTTGCAGCGATTACCAATATATCACTCCTTTTTCGCCGCTCAGGCTTATTGCTATAGTATCACAAGCAATTATTTATTGCAATAAATCGCAATCCACGCCACGGCTTATTTTAATCTAAAATTAACCCTTCTCTCCGACAAGATTCTTTCACACACAGGGAGTGGGGGCTATAGTTAGGAGGGAGAAGTGTGTCCAGCAAGAAAAGTCTTGAAAAAAGGATTGCCGCTCTTGAGAGGGAAGCTCAAGAGCGGTGCGATCCCGAACGAGTTACGGAAGCGTTTATTTTGGCGGCAGAGGCATTGAAACGGGAGCGGTTAGAATCTTCATCAATTCACAGTGGTACAGTTCCAAACTCTTCCGAATAAGGTCTTGACACACCCGAAGCGTCTGCGCCGCGTCATTTATGGATTCTGCTGCCGCTTTCCCAACGTCACCTTGATGCTTTAGAAAGCCTTTTTCAACCAGACCCAGTGCAAAGGCGTCCGTCGCGTCAAGGACGATCTTTTCAAAGTCAATCATTAAGCTCACCCCCTCCCTGCGATAAAATCTTATCACACATCGAAAAAGGGTCAACAGAAAGGAAAACTACACCATGCTAAAGGATCACATTCCGCTTTTGGAAAAGCTCCTCGACCGCGCAAACCAAGACGTTTTCGTATATTCAGGGAACTACTTGATGACCGTCCCGAAAAAAGGCTATGAATCTGAATGGCGCGAAGCCGTGAACACACGAGACGACCTCGCCGTGCTGATTAAGGAAATCGAGGCGCTGGGATAAATCTTAAAAAACCAACCGGGGAGGTAGGAACACATGAAAACCCGAAAAGACCCGATGGCGCGATATAAACCGCTTCTTGTACTGATTCAAGGAACGATGGCGGTCAATCGCGTTTCGGTGGACGAGCTTTCCGCCGCCGCCGGGCTGTCACGAGCCGCTATGTATACCAGATTTCGCCTCCCGTGGAGACTGTCGTTAGAGGAGCTTGCGGGGATTCGCGCCTGTTTGGGGATTCCCGAAGAAGAAATGCTAAGCAAATTATCATTTTAGAGAGGTGCTACATAATGCCAATTGATTTCTACGCCGGAATATGGTTGTGCGTCGGGTTCTCCGTTGCCGGGCTGCTGATGGCGCTCAGCGTCTACTTTTCGGACTGGTGGAAGCAACGAAAGCGCAAACGGCAGGGGAAACGGATTAAACGGTACACACGTCCCCGGCTATGGCTCGCATGGCGGACAAGCCTCGGATGGGGCACAAAAAAGCGCCGCCCGCGCTAACGGACGGCAAGAGTACTCATGAAAAAGAAGTGTCTATAGCGTACCATGCCCGCGCGAAATTGTCAAATAGTTTTTGGAGGTGTAGATCGTGCAATACCGCCCGTGCCCGCGTTGCGGAGCCAACCTAGACCCCGGCGAACCGTGCGATTGCGAAGAGACAGACGAAACAGAGCAGAACCCCCAATAATAACATACAAAGGAGAATCACCGCATGGACATTCAAGTAACCGTATCCGCCCCCGAAATCACCGCCGCGCTGCTGGCGCTGGCCGGCGCGCTGAAAGGGACAAGCCCCGCCACGTTCGGACACCTGCCCACGCACCCGGTCGTAAACCCTGCCCCACCGGCTGCGTTGGCTGCACCCGCTCCGGCTGCGGCGGCTGTACCGGCACCCCCGGCTGCGCTGCCGGTCACTAACTACGCACCGGTAACCCCGGTACCGATGCAAGCACCCGCTCCGCTTCCCCCGGTGAACGTACCCCCGCCTGTCGTTCCCACCGCCGCCGCGCCCGCGTATACGCACGAACGGATCATGACGGCGGGTGCCGCGCTGATGGACGCGGGGAAAGCCGAACAACTGACGGCGCTGCTGCAAACCTTCGGCGTGGCGGCGGTGACGATGCTGAAGCCGGAGCAGCTGGGCGCGTTCGCTGTGGAAATGCGCAAGCTGGGCGCGCAGATATGAGCGGCCACGCATTGTTATCTCCCTCCGCCGCGGGGCGCTGGTTGAACTGCACACCGGTGCCCCGGCTGGAGGAGTCGTTGCCGGAGAGCGTCAGCGAATACGCAGAGGAGGGCAGGCTGGCGCACAGCGTGTGCGAGCTGGCGGCGAAAAAGAAGTTTTCGGCGATGCCGGCGCGTACATACAGCGCCGCGTTGAAAAAGCTCAAAGCCAATCCCCTGTGGCAGGACGAAATGCTGTCCTGCGCCGCCGAGTACGTGGAGCATTTGGAAGAACACGCAATGCTGTTCCCTTCCGCGCCGTATGTCGCGCTGGAAGTCAAGGTGGACATATCGGACTACGCGCGGGACGCATTCGGTACCTGCGACAGCGTTATCATCGGCGGCGACCAGTTGATCGTCACGGACTACAAGCACGGCAAAGGCGTTATGGTGTCGGCGCAGGAAAACCCGCAGATGCTGCTGTACGCGCTGGGCGCGCTGAAACTGTACAAGCCCGTCTTCGGGGATTCGTTGAAACGGATCACCGTCTGCATCGATCAGCCGCGACTGAACCACTACGACGTGTACAGCCTTACCGAGGCGGAGCTGCTGGCGTGGGGCGAGAACGTTGTGAAACCCAAAGCCGCGCTTGCGTATATGGGGCTGGGCGCATTCAACCCCGGCGAATGGTGCCGGTTCTGCCGCATGAAAGCGCAATGCCGCGCCCGCGCGGACGCGCACACCGCGCTGGAGGATTTCAAGGATGCGCTTCTCCCTACGCCGGAGAATACAAAAACTGCGGCGATCGAGGATAAGCACGGCGTCCCCCACCCGCCTTTGCTTACGGACACCGAGATCGGCGGGCTTCTGTCCCGCGGCGAGGCGCTGGTGGCGTGGTATAACAGCCTGAAAGAGTACGCGCTGAACGCGCTGTTGAACGGCGGCGAAATTCCCGGCTGGAAAGCGGTGGAGGGGCGCAGCTCACGGGCGTGGGCGGATCAGGACAAAGCGATCGAGACGATCATCAACGCCGGATACCCGCGGGAGCTTGTTTATGATTCCGTAATCAAGTCGCTCGCGCAGCTGGAGAAGTTGATCGGAACCGAACGATTCAACGGCCTTGTGGGGAGCCTGATCGTCAAGCCGGCCGGCAAACCCGCCCTCGCGCCGGAGAGCGACAAGCGCCCGGCGTACAGCAGTGCCGCGGCGGACTTTGAAGGCGCGGGTGATTTACCCTTTTGAGGTACCGATGTACATCTTGATTCGTTACGAGCGTTTTATAGCGAGGATAGAAAGCGTCGACGCGCTGATGGAGCTTGATTTACACAGACTGCGCAAACTTTGGAAGCTCATGTTTGGTGATCCGCAAAACAGAGACGCCGTTGAAACCGTGCAGGCGTGGCTGCCAAAGAACGAGACTTTTATGAAACAACAATACGAGGAAACCGGGACAGGTAAAGCGCAACTTAAAAAAGCGAGAAAAATGCAAACCCTTTTTAACGAACTATACAACAAATACTGGAGGATTTAACGATGTACCAAAACGATGCCGTGAAAGTCTTAACCGGCGAGGTAAGACTGTCCTACGTACACCTGACCGCCGCGCGCGCTTCCAATTTGGGAGGCGAACCGAAATACTCCGCTACGCTGCTGATCCCGAAAACCGACGTCGCCACATACAACGACATTATGCAGTCCATCGAAGCGGCGGCGCAGGAGGCGACGGCGAAGAAGTGGAGCGGCGTCCGCCCGCCGAATATGCTCCCGCCCATCCATGACGGGGACGGCGTGCGGCAGGACGGGACGCCGTTCAACCCCGAATGCCGGGGACACTGGGTGATGACCGCCAGCAGCCTGACGAAGCCGCAGGTCGTCCACCAAAGTAACATCAACGTCGGGCTGATCCCGGACGACATTTACAGCGGCATGTACGCCCGCGTGACCGTCCGCTTTTTCGGGTATTTCAAC
>QMCE01000398.1_pt1 | contig 22075 bp, 19 predicted proteins | sample 1821851 | NCBI WGS metagenome assembly QMCE01 (sample SAMN09453174, study PRJNA476694) | Termite gut metagenome, whole genome shotgun sequencing project. | isolation source: worker | host: Odontotermes sp. | place: South Africa:Pretoria | collected 2016-01-28 | reverse complement strand
AGTTAAATATATTTTTGTATCTTGCCGATATGAAGAGACTTCTTTTGGTATTGGTGGCGCTGATGCTGCTGCCCGCAATCGCCGACGCAAAGAGGTCTAAGGCACGCAGGAATGTGTGAATCGAGGTCGCTGCCCCTGTGACCGAGCCTGATTTCGTGCGCGACAGTGCGCAAATAAAAGGAAGGATCGTGGGTTTCCACGACAAATTCCCGTTCAAGACCGGAACTATGCTGATCGAACATCCGTTCACCGGCGAGACTATGCCCCAGGTGTTTATGATCGCTCCCGACGGCACTTTCGAGACCCGCTTCCCGGTGTGGTATGCCGGGCGTGTGAATATGATGCTGCACAGGTTCATGCAGTTTTATGTCGAACCCGGATCGACGTTGGAGATAACATTCTCGCCGGCAGTTTCGTTCGGTCCCGGGCATGTCGGCGATATCAACACCGAGATAGCCGCATTCGAGCGTTCCGCTGAGCCGGATAGAGAGCAATTGATGAAAAACCTCGATTGGCAGGTGGTACAAGCGGCATATCGCAGTATGATGGACAACAATCTCCGTCGTCTCGACGAGGCCCGTGCAGCAGGGACCATGTCGGAAAAAGCATATGGGATTTTGCGCAATATCGAGCTGTCGGATTATTATGTGCTAATAAGCAGCCATCTTCCTGCCGGCACTCAACTGCCTTGGGAGTTCTACGATTTCCTGCGCGAGATGCCCATCGACGATCCGGAACCTTTTGCAGCGAATGGTTACAGGCACTCCTCTCCCATAGTATATATGCCGCCGCTAAGTAATCCTGAGAACTTAATAATTAACACGGATATATATTGGAGATGATAAGGTCTCGATATTGAAAGCCGACTTTCTCGAAGACAAGGGAGACGAACTCTCTGAGGACGAGCGTTGATTTGTGTCAGTACTCGTAAGTGAATTATCGTCCGATTCGCTGCTGATGAAAAGGTACGTCGATATATCGAACAAATTAACGCCCCGTTACAGGGAGCTTGTCAAAGAGCACGTACGTACGCAAAAGTTCACTCCTCGAGTAGAAGAGAGCAGACGCGATATGATCTATGCCGACAGTGTCTACCGCGCACTGACGGGTCGCGAGCACGGTATGATGAAAGATCTTGTGGCGATGAGGGAGTTGAGACATATACGTGGCATGGCCGCCTCGGAACTTAAAATTATTCCCTCCGAGACATTGCAACTCCATCGTATGGTTTACGACCTTGTAGAACTGCCCTTCCTGCGCGACGAGTGGTGGCTACATTACGAGAGGATGATGCCACAGATGACGGGCAACGCCACAGATATCCCCGAGGGCCCGGCGAAGGACATACTGTTCGGTATCGTGGGCAAGGTTTAAGGGTAAGCGCATGTTGATCGACTTTTGGGGCACGGCGTGTCCGGCATGTATCGGTACTATTACCTCGCCCAGGTATATCGAGCAGCGCGCAAAGGCCCAAGAGAAAGGCGAGGTGGAGTTTGTATATATAACCGACACAACGTGGTCGCCGAATGTCGCGGGGTACGAGAAGTTCATCGCCGAGAATGGAATGACGAACAGCTACCGCCTCTCCCGCGACGAATTCAATATCCTCTCGCCCCTGGTGAACCTGAGTGCCCTGCCGCGCTATGTGCTTCTCGACGAGCAGGGGCGCATATTTAATGACGACTATCCGGGGCATTCGCTGAATCACGAGTTTTTGTAGTTCTGCGATATATATTTTCGTGCTCTCGGCGAGGTCGTAGGCTATGATCGATAAGGTCGGGGATTCTTGCCACTCAAGATACATCGTAGAGCCATGAACCTATTTAAAACAAGGCCGTACGTGCTTCAGAGCAGTACGGCCTTCGTTATGGGATCGCCTTGCCGGGATAAATAAAAACAGCCCCGTATCGAGCGGGGCTGTATAAGATACGACTCGACGCCTGTTATTTCCTTATATTTGGCAACTCCAGTCCGCACTTGCGCTTGCGGTCTTCGGCTTTGAGCCACAGGCCGAGGAAGAATGCCACCACGCCGAGACTTGCGAATATAAGCATCGGGACAGTGTAGTTATACGCCGCACCCTGCTGCCCCGTGCGAATGGCTTCAGATACTCCGGGATTGCTGGCCTGCAGCGACCATCCTATCAGGATCGGGAACGCCCACAGGCCGATGTTCTGAATCCAGAAAGTCACCGAATATGCCGATCCCAGATAGCGATTGGGTACCAACTTCGGCAACGAGGGCCACAGTGCCGCGGGCACCAGCGAGAACGATATGCCCAGCAGGATTATCGCTACATAGGCTATACCGGTCGTGAGAGGAACCAGGGCGAACACCAGATGGCAGCCGCACATAAGCAAAGCCCCGACAATGAGCATGGTAGCTCCGCGACCCACATAGTCGAGCACGGCACCCAGCACGGGGGTTAGCAGCATCGCTCCGATAGGGAAGAGCGAGAAGAGGAATGCCGCCTGGTCGTTATCTATCCCGAGGCGGTTCTCGAGCATGTTGGTGGCGAACTTCTGGAACGGGAATATCGCAGAATAGTAGAGCACACACAGGAAAGCGATGATCAGGAACGTGCGATTGGCGAACAGCTTCCCGATATCTGATATGCGGAACGGTTCCTCGGCCTCGTCAGAGGCGGCTTTCATCTGTTTGTCGAGCTTGCGGTCCATGAACGTATAGGTCAGGAATGTTAGAAGACCTATGCACAGCAGCAGGCACACTATCGCTGTGGGGCGTACCACACTCGGATCGCCCATCTTGTACAGCCACGGCGAAAGGTTGAACACTGCGAAGACTCCCAGTCGCGCGATGGCCATCTCGAGACCCATCGCAAGAGCCATCTCCTTACCTGTGAACCACTTGACGATAGCCTTCGAGACAGTAATTCCCGCCATCTCGGTGCCGCAGCCGAAGATCATGAAGCCCAGCGACGCCACCTTGGCGCTCGCGGGGAACGACGGCCAGAATGAGTTGAAGAATTCGTAGCCGAACCCTCCGTCGTTGTACCCATCGCTGATGCCGTACAGCTTGATCGCTGCACCGATAACCATCAGGCTTGCCGACAGCAACCCCGTGAAGCGCACGCCCATTTTGTCGAGGATGATGCCCGCCAGGATCAAGAATCCGCAGATGTTGAGGAAGTACTCCGATCCGGCGAACGTACCGTAGGTCTCGGGACTCCAGCCGCGATCTGTTTCGAGCATCGTCTGGAGAGGCGAGAGCACATCGACGAACATATAGCCAAAGAACATGGTCAGCGCGATGAGCACCAACGCCGTCCAGCGTAACACTGACGAGTCGCTGAGATTTTGTCTGATTTTTTCTACCATAGTTATCTGTTGTTTTAATGTTTTCGATATATGGGGCGTTGGTGGTTGTGAAATATTGTCGATCTTGCCGACTATTGAGTCTTGTGGCGAAGATGTGGCGGCGTCTTGGCGAGTGTGAAGACACTAAGATGTTGGCGGAAAGCAAAAAAATAACAAGTGTCGCAAGTTCCGCACGATCGGTCAATCATCGAACGACTTCAGCAATTCATACGCCTCTGCTATGCCCAACTCGCCCGCCTTGCTGATATCGAGGAGGCCCTTGCGCGTATCCTTGAGGTGGATCTGCACCAGTCCGCGGTTGAAATAGGCATGGGCCATTGCGGGATCGAGGGCTATGGCGCGCGTGTAGTCGTCGTAGGCGTCGGGCATGCGGCTCATCGATACATACAGATTTGCACGCGTGTAGAATGCCGGTGCATAGTCGGGCAGTTGGCGGATCGCGCGGTTCATGTCGGCCAGCGCCTCGTCGTAGTTATATCTGCGCACAGGGGTATTCCTGAGCATACTGCTGCGGTCGGAGTCGATATGGTAGGGTGTGTCGAGAGACGAGATAAATTCGATCATCTGTGCACGCACCACGCCTCGCGCGAGCAGCAGGTGGCCGTTCGACTGGTCGCGCTCAATGGCGTCTGTCAGGAGGTTAACTGCGCTGACATATTGCTTGAGCCCCAACTGCTCGACGGCTTTCGCAAAATCGGCATTGTCAGACACCGGCAGCGCCGCCAGTTCGGGCATGGGCCTCATCGAGCGCGTTATGTCGACCGACCGTTCGTCGTCGCCACGAACGAAAGGCGTGTCGAATGCCACCAAACGCGAGAAGTCGCGCTCCGGATCGGCGTAGATCGAGTAGGTGCTGTCGGCAAGTTTCGAGCGGTACTCGTCGATCTTGCGCTGCGCCGTGCGGCGGTCGGCATCCGAACCACGCACCTCGCCCAACTGCGCCCTCATCTCGGAGCGCATCAGATAGGCATTCGCAAAGTCGGGATAGAGCTCGATAGCCCGCGTATAGTCGGCCGCGGCGGCACGCGCATTGCCCATGCGCGCATGCAGCGTAGCACGATTGAAGAACACCAGAACGTTGTTCGGATTGCGCGCAGCGACGGTGTTGTAGTCGGCCAACGCCTCGGGCAGACGCCCCATCGACGTGCGAATAATGGCGCGGTTGAAGTAGGCCGCCATGCGACTGTCATCCAATTCGATGACCTTATCGAGGTCGCCCAGAGCCAAGTCGGGACGCTCCATCTCGGAATGGATGACCGCACGCGTGAAATACGCCGGCACATACGCCGAATCGCGCTTCAAGGCACTCGCCATATCCTGCAAAGCATCGGGGAATCGCCCCTGCATCGCGTCGATAACTCCGCGCTGATAGTACCCCTCGGGGATGGTGTTGTTGACTCTGATCGCGGTGTCGAATTCGGCGCGTGCGCGCACTGTGTCTTGGAGATTGAGATAGACCTGGCCTCGAACGAGATATGCCTCCGACGCCTTGTTCTCGCGCCGTATGAACCGGTTCAGGTCGGTCAGTGCACTTTCGTACTCGCCGCTACGCAGCAACGTGATCGCACGGTTGAAATATGTATCGGGCAGATCGGGGCGCAACTCTATCGCCTCGGCGAAGTCGGCCAATGCGTCGTCGTAGTTACCTGCCCGTGCGCGAGTGATGGCTCGGTTGCGGTAGGCGAGAGTATAGACGGGGTTCAGGGCGATCGACTTGCTGAAATCGGCCTCGGCACCCAGCAGGTCGCCCAGATTATGCTTGGCTACGCCGCGCAGGAAATACGCCTCATAGAGCTCGTCATCGGTCGACAGCAGCAGGTTCAGAGCCTCAATAGCATCGCTGTACCGCTCCTCGACAAGCATATTGCGGCTCAGCCAGAAGAAGTAGTGCTTGTTGAGTTGGGCATTCGCCGTCGCACAACAGAGTAGCAGTAAAACTATGCACAATACACGTTTCATCGCCACGAAGATACATAATTTTTGAATACCACGTGCCCCCGGGGTTTGGCATAGATATTGTTTTTGAAAGGCTAAACACCTTTATACCTTATACTTATATAATCTATCGGAATTATGAAAAACGAGAAAACTCACGACAAGGTGGCCAGCGAGGCGAGCCGCCTGCTCAGCGATGACAAAACGTCGGCAAAAGTGAAAAGCGTTGCAGGTTCGGCCCTCACACAGACTCCCGACCGCGACAAAAGGAACGACGACCGCCGTGACGACCACCGAGACAACATGTCTCACAAAAAAGACTGGTCGAAAAACAGTAACGAATGCTAAAGTGAAAGCCTCCTTCAGGAGGCTTTTTTTATGGCCTCACTTGGCCCGGACGATAGTGGTCGATTGCGCGAAAATAGATCGACAATGCAACGGGGGTCTCATCGGGCTTTTAGGAGAAAAACAAATCTATTCATGCCGTAAGGTGTTTGCGAGCCCCCGTCGCGGGCAGAAATATTCCAACTTCTCGCACAAGAACACTTTTCCCGATCACAAATCCATCCTTGCCCACAAGGTCTTCGGATCGTCGTTCAATGTATTAAAAAATGTCTTAAAAGAATAGGGCTACGCCGAGAGCGTGGCCTATGGCATTGAAAAAAAAGGGGCAGGCTCGTCAGCCACATTCCCCTTGGGTGGTACCGTAATGTCAACCCTGCGAAGCACGCCTCTCGTGACAAAACAATAAAGCGTGGGACAATACCACTTGATCCGCTACGGAGGTCTTAGGCAACCTTGCTGGCAAAAAAAGAGTAAAGCCCACGCAGTTGCGTGAACACAAACTCTCTGCCAGCATCTACGTCCTAAGTTTCCGTAGCAAAGATTATATGTCAGTGAACCGATGTTCCGATTCGGCGGTGCAAATATAAATATATTTTTCTATTTCGTCAAATAAAAGCCAAAATATTCCCTTGCATTGCGATACGAGATATCGGCTATCATGGCGTGTATCGCATCCATTTCGTTCCCGGGCAGGCGCCCCGACTCGATGTCGGCACCCACGACGTCGCACAATATACGCCGAAAATATTCGTGTCTCGTATAGCTCGCAAGGCTCCGCGAATCGGTCAGCATACCCACGAACCGGCTCAGCAGACCCAGCGCCGAGAGGGCGTCGAGTTGTTTACGCATGCCGTCCTCCTGGTCGAGGAACCACCACGCCGCGCCGAGTTGCATTTTGCCCGCCACGGCGCCGTCGTTGAACGTCCCGGCCATCGTTGCCAGCACCTCGGTGTCCTTGGGGTTGAGGTTGTAGAGGATCGTTTTGGCCAGTAGGTCGTTCTTGGCGAGGCGGTCGAGGAAGCGGTGCCCGGCTTGCGCAACGGGCAGATCGAGTATGGCGTCGTATCCGGTATCAGGACCTAAGGTATTGAACATCAGTGTGTTATTATTTCTGATCACGCCCATATGGAACTGCTGCACCCATCCGCGACGGGCATCCATAACGGCCAAGTGGTGGAGCATGCCGCTGTGCCAGACGTGTTGTTCGTCGTCGGTGAGCGCGCCTCCCAAGAGGGCTTTTTTGAGAATACGGTCGAGCTCGGAGTCGGTGAAGTCGTCGGCATGGAATGTGTCCATCCCGTGGTCGGACAGGCGGCACCCTGCGGCAGCGAATGCGGCGTGGCGCTGCTCGAGGGCATCCATCAGGGTCTGTAAATCGCTGATCTCGATCCCCGCTGTGGCGCCCAGTTTCTGCAAATAACCTGCGAACATCGGTTTCTCAATCGCCACGGCGGCATCGGGACGCCATGTGGGCAGGACTTTGCATCCGAATGGTTGTGCAGCGATCGCTGCATGGTGCTCCAGCGTGTCGGCAGGGTCGTCGGTGGTGCATATAACCTCTACTCGGAATTGCCTGATGACATCCTGCGCCCTCAGCCCTGCGAGTCGCTCGTTGGCTTGGTCGTAGATTTCGCGTGCCGTCTCGGGCTTCAGGATCGTGTCTATCCCCAGTACTCGCGACAGCTCGAGGTGCGTCCAATGATAGAGCGGATTCCGCATGGTGCGTGGTACCGTTGCGGCCCACTGCTCGAATTTCTCCCAGTCGGAGGCGTCGCCGGTGATGTATTTCTCGATAACTCCGTTGGCGCGCATGGCGCGCCATTTATAGTGGTCGCCGCCGAGCCACATCTGCGTGATGCTGCCCATCGGCCGGTTCTCGGCAATGACCTGCGGATCGAGGTGGCAGTGATAGTCTATAATGGGCTGCGACTCGGCGCTGCGGTGGTACAATTCGCGTGCGGCATTGCTGCCAAGCATGAAATCGTCGTGGATGAAAGAAGACATATATTTTATGATTATTAATTGGCAACTTGGAGTCGGGGCGTCTCGGCCGTGTTCGCTTTGAGAGCCTGACTGTTGTGGGGCCGCCGCAGGCGGTCTTGTGTGGCCGAGCGTAGCGAGGCCGCAGGTTTTCGGCCCGCATGGAGCGGGCCGCATTTTTTAACCGGTTAGGTGAATCTATCGCTAACCGTGCGGAAATCACTGAACAAGTGTGTGTGACCAAAGTTTCCTGTTAGAAGGGCTTGCTCCTAACTGCTAATCACATCTGGATTGTGCACTGTGCCAGAGGTTGCCGTTAGGCGGAGCCTGTTGCCAACTGCAAACCGGATATGTTTGTGTCGCCGTGCTTGTGTAGCTGGTCAGGCAGAGCCTGCCGTCAGTGGATGGAGCATGCGGCAGGCCCAAAAACACACGCGTATGCGCCAGCCGCCGGGGGTGACAGCAGTCTCTAAACTTCGGCATTTGCCGAAGTTTGGAGTCCTAGCCGGACAGGTGAAGAAAATACACGCGTTTGTTATAGTTGCATTTTGTTGGTAGTGGATTTCAAAACCTCCTGCGCTTCGCCCGATTCTTTATCTCCATGTCGGTTGGCAAGTGCCGAACTTTAGTTTCTAACCGAGTAGGCCCAAAAAACACACGCACGTGCATCCATCGCCCCGAGTATGAATCCAGATCCCCATCTGGCAGATAATCCCATAATACTGCAAAGATATAAAATCCGGCAAGGCAGGGTGTAACTAAGCGCCAATTCCGCGCATTGCCGCCCGAGAAACGGAATAGTACTGCCGTCTGCTCGACTGTTTGAGCTCTGTATCGGTGGTCAGCGCACGGTCGAGCAGCGTTATTTGCTCACAACATCATGCACCACTCGCGCACCTCAATCCTTCGGATCTCTGCTGAACGACCGCGCTATCCCCATTTCGAGTCCTCGCAGTTCGGCCAGACCCCGCAGACGGCCGATCGCCGAATAACCGGGATTTGCGGTCTTGCGCAGATCGTCGAGCATGCGGTGCCCGTGGTCGGGACGCATGGGGATTCGCCGCTGCTCCGATTGCTCTATCTCGAGTAGTGCTCGCATGGTCTCGTACATATCTACGTCGCCCTCGAGATGGTCGGCCTCGTGGAAATTTCCCCGGGCATCGCGCTGCACATTGCGGAAGTGGACGAACCCCACCCGAGGCCCGAACTCCCTGATCATCGCCGCGACATCGTTCCCTACACCAGCTCCGAACGACCCCGTGCATACACACAGACCATTCGACGGACTCGGAACAGCTTCCGTCAACTTGCGGAAATCGTCGGCCGACGACATGATGCGCGGCAATCCGAACAGCGGCAGCGGCGGATCGTCGGGATGGATCACCATCTGCACCCCGACCTCGTCGGCCACGGGCAGTACTTCTCTCAGGAACAGCACCAGATGCTCGCGCAACCGCTCGGGAGTGATATTGTCATACGTTGCCAACGCTTCGCGCATCTGCTCGACGGTGAAGCTCTCTTCGGCTCCGGGCAGTCCGGCTATGATGTTGCGCGTCAGGAGTTCGCGCTCGTCGGAGGTCATGGCGTCGAAACGCTTCTTTGCCCGAGCCCTCTGTTCGTCGCTGTACACGGCGCCCTCGCGCTCGAGGATGAACAGATCGAAGGCCGCATAGGCGTCCATTTCGAACCGCAATGCCCGCGAGCCGTCGGGAACCACATAGTCGAGATCAGTGCGTGTCCAGTCGACTACGGGCATGAAGTTGTACGTCACCACATGGATTCCGCACCGGGCCAGATTTCGCAGTGTCTGCTTGTAATTCTCGATATGGCGACGAAAGTCTCCGGTGCGCGTTTTGATCTGCTCGTGCACGGGTACGCTCTCGACCACGCTCCACTCCAGACCCGCCTCGCGCACCATCTGCTGCCGTGCGGCGATATCTTCGACACTCCACACCTCGCCGTTCGGGATATGGTGCAGGGCGTGAACTATATCTGTGGCTCCCGCCTGGCGAGCATCGGCCAGCGACACCGGATCGGACGGCCCGAACCACCGCCACGATTGCTTCGAAAGATACATATTTAATGATAGTTAATATCTGTTGTCAGCTTTGAATACCCTGCATTTGTGGAACCTGCTGCTTCTTACAATGCAGGATATTCTAATAACAACGGACAGTTGTCGTTAATGTTTACAAAAGTATAAAAAAGGCCGATATATCCTTGCTAAAAACATTAACCTTGTACCATTTATAATTAATCATTATTTTTCGTACCTTTGTGCATTATGAAAAAAATTAAGAATGCGCTGATCTCGGTCTTCTATAAAGATGGGCTGGAGGATATTGTCCGTGTGTTGGCGCGGGCGGGGGTCGACATCTATTCTACGGGGGGTACGCTGAGCTTTATCGAGTCGCTGGGCATAGCTGCGCGCTCGGTCGAGGGGCTCACGGGGTACCCGTCGATCCTGGGCGGCAGGGTAAAGACTCTGCACCCCTCGGTATTCGGCGGCATCCTCGCACGGAGAGACAATACGGCCGATATGGCCCAGATGGAGGAGTATAAGATACCGGAGATAGATCTGGTAATAGTCGATCTGTATCCATTCGAGCAAACAGTGGCGTCGGGTGCCGACGAGGCGGCGGTGATCGAGAAGATAGATATAGGCGGCATTTCGCTGATACGCGCGGCGGCGAAGAATTTTAAGGATGTTGTAATCGTACCCTCGGTCGAGCAGTACGGCCATGTTCTGGATATACTCGAAAGGCAGGATTGTTCGACAACCTTGGAGCAGCGCAAATCGCTGGCGGCCAAGGCTTTCGGTGTGAGCTCGGCCTACGATACGGCTATACGCAACTACTTCGACGGTAACACGACCACATTGCGATACGGCGAAAACCCGCATCAGGCAGCAACGTTCTACGGCAATCTCGACGAGATGTTCGACAAGTTGCACGGTAAGGATATTTCGTACAATAACATGCTCGATATCGATGCTGCGGTGAATCTGATCGCCGAGTTCGAGGAGCCCACCTTCGCGATCCTGAAGCACAATAATGCCTGCGGAGTGGCCACGCGTGAGACGCTGGTCGAGGCGTGGGCGGCGGCGCTGGAGTGCGATCCAGTGTCGGCATTCGGAGGTGTGCTGGTGGCGAACAGACCCGTCGATAAGGCCACGGCCGAGGAGATAAACAAACTGTTCTTCGAGGTGATCATCGCGCCGGGCTATGCTCCCGATGCTCTGGAGGCGCTGAAGAGCAAGAAGAACAGGATCATCCTCGTGCTGAAAGACGGTTCGCGAAGCCCCAAGGTGAGGCGCACGCTGCTCAACGGTGTGGCCGAGATGGACAGGGACAACAAGCTCGGTGGCCGCGATACAGAGCTAACCGTGGCGACCAAAAAAGGCATTACCGCCGAGCAGGAGCGGGAGCTGCAATTCGCCAACATCATTGTAAAACACAGCAAGAGCAACGCAATAGTACTCACGCGCAACAGGCAACTGCTGGGCAGCGGCGTAGGTCAGACTTCGCGTGTGGATGCTCTGCGGCAGGCTATCGCCAAGGCCAAGAGCTTCGGGTTCGACCTGCATGGCGCGGTGATGGCATCCGACGCCTATTTCCCCTTTGCCGACAGCGTGGAGATCGCCCATGGCGAGGGTATAGACACTATAATCCAGCCCGGAGGCTCGGTCCGCGACCAGGACAGCATCGACTACTGCGATGAGCACGGTATGGCGATGGTGCTGACGGGAATGCGACACTTCAGACATTGAACCATGAATTATGATGGCGGGTAAACCCCCGCCACTCCACGTTCATCATATTTAAGATATAATATGGGACTGTTTTCGTTAACTCAGGAATTGGCGATCGACCTCGGGACGGCCAACACGGTGATCATCAGCGAGGGCAAGATCATGGTCGACGAGCCGTCGATCGTGGCCATAGACTACCAGACCAACAAACTGGTGGCCATAGGTAATCAGGCGCGCCAGATGCACGGCAAGACGCACAGCAATATCAAAACCGTGCGCCCGCTGAAGGATGGTGTGATCGCCGACTTCAACGCCACGGAGATGATGCTGCGCGGCATGATCCGCAAGGTGCGCTCGCGAGGGAGTATGTTCAGCCCGTCGCTCAAGATGGTGATCTGCATCCCCTCGGGGTCGACCAATGTCGAGATACGTGCGGTGCGCGATTCGGCGGAGCATGCCGGGGGGCGCGAGGTCTACATGATCTACGAGCCGATGGCTGCGGCGCTGGGTGCAGGGTTGGACGTAGAGGCTCCCGAGGGGCACATGATAATAGATATAGGCGGCGGTACGACCGAGATAGCGTGTATATCACTGGGCGGTATAGTGTGCTCCGAGAGTATCAACGTGGCCGGCGATGTGCTGACCGAGGACATTCAGGCCTACGTGCGACAGCAGCACAACATACGGATCGGTGAACGCACGGCCGAGGATATAAAGATCGCTGTGGGTGCCGCAGTGTCGGAGTTGGACGATGAGCCCGACGACTTTGTGGTTACGGGCCCCAATGTACTCACTTCGCTGCCCTCGACGCTCACGCTGTCGTACTCCGAGATCGCCTATGCGCTGGAGAAGTCGCTGGTAAAGATCGATGCGACTATAATGAAGGTACTCGAGATGGTGCCGCCCGAGCTCTATGCCGATATCGTGCGCAAGGGCATATATCTTGCGGGAGGAGGGGCATTGCTCAAGGGACTTGACCGCAGGCTTATGGAGAAGACCAATATCCCGTTCGTGGTGGCCGAAGACCCGCTGCGCGCAGTGGCCCGGGGTACGGGGATTGCTCTGAAGAATATCCACAAGTTCTCGTTCCTGATGAAGTAGAGCCGTATGCCGCGTCCGACTACAAAAGAGGGCCTCGTTATTGCCGCCAACACTGAGTTCGGGAAGTTGTGGAAGCTCGTCGACTCGATGTCGCCGAAGATGCAGAGCGCCGCATTCGCATTCGAAGACAGAGACAAAAACGTGCGCGACGTACTGGTGCATCTCTATGAATGGCACCAGTTGCTGTTGCGTTGGGTGCGCTCGAATATGAGCGGCGCGTCGGCGAATTTCCTGCCCGAGCCGCATAACTGGAAGACGTATCCGAAGATGAACATCGAGCTTTGGGAGAAAAACCAGAATATCCCTCTGAACGAGGCACGAAAAATGCTCGAAGATAGTCATGCCGAGGTGATGGAGCTAATAGGATCGTTCTCCGATCAGGAGCTGTTCGTTAAGAAATATTTCGCGTGGACGGGCACTACCAACTTGGGAAGCTACTGCATATCGACAACCTCGAGCCACTACGACTGGGCGATAAAAAAGCTGAAGTTGCATGTAAAGACAGCCGAGTAGCGTTGCTCGGATTGTTCCGGCGGCGTTTCTTAGGAGTGGGTGTTTGGTTGAGGCAAGGGCGGTATTTAGGTGTTGTTCCGGTCGTTTCATGGCATCTCTCTTTGAAACATAGCGTTGTTCCGGTGGTGTTTTTAAAGGTCGTTCCTGTCTGCACGATCGAGGTGTCGATCCGCGAGTAGTTGTTGCGGCATTATTTTTTTAGAGGTCGTTCCGGTTTTCGCATCGAGGTTGTTCGGGTCGGGATTTGTGTTTGAAATGAGTGGCGAGGATTGATTCCTGCCGATTGAATGGAGACGAAAGGGCAGGATGCGAATCTATGTCATGATCATAGAGCCTAATTGTGGTCAGACGTGTAGTGAAGGTTGTCGGCGAGGATCGCAATGAATACTCCGAAAGAACGAAAGTGATATTTTAAACAGACTCTGAAATCGTTTGAAGAAGTTCCTATTCTTTCTTAAGAAAACCTATCTCTTTGCGCTGTTCGTGTTTTTAGAGGTTGTGGCTGTCAACTACTATGCCGGCAGCACGAGCTATACCCGTGCGCGCATGGTGGCAGTGGCGGGGAGTGTGACAGGCGGTGTGCATGCCCGATTGTCGCGCATGAAAGAATATCTGGGTCTGCGTGCCGAAAACGAGGCGTTGATACAGCAGATCGCGCGGCTGAACGATCAGATAGGAGTGCTGAGCAGCCAATTGCCCGATAGTGTGTCGGTTGCCGATACCGCCTATGTCTTTGCCACGGCGTCGGTGATCACCAATACAATTATGCGTCCCGAGAATTTCATCACGCTGGACAAAGGTTCGCGCCAGGGCGTGGAGCCCGAGATGGCGGTGGTTACGCCCGAGGGGTCGATAGTGGGCTATGTTATGGATGTGGGAGCGAACACTTCCGTGGCCATCTCGCTGCTAAACACCGAGTTCCGCACCAGCGGACGCATAAAGGGGAAAGACTACCTGGGGTCGGTGCTTTGGGGGGGAGACGATGCCGGGTACGCCACACTGTCGGAGATACAGAAATATGCCGAACTGATGGTCGGCGACACGGTGGTTACCGACTACTCGTCGCGCTTCCCGCCCGGGGTGATGATCGGTACGGTCGAGAATTGGGAGATGACCAGCCTCGGGTACTTCAACGTAAAGGTGAAGTTGTCGACACGTTTCGAGGCGTTGCGCAAAGTGCTGCTTATCAGGTATTTCGATATCGCCGAGCGGCTCGAGATGGAGAGATACGAGGAGATGACTGACCAATAGTCGAAAGATTGCGCATGCCGGGGTAGAGTGACGACCGTTTTTCGCCTTTAGTTTTTAATAAAGATCGGGAATATCGTGTTTTACGACAGAAAGCGCTGCTTTCTGCATGATCGACGCTTAAAATGCCGATGATTCTACGGGCTGCAAGGTGCTTGCTATTACCTGATACCTAAAGTTTTGTGCTGCATTAAACCACGCATTGCCTGAAGATTTTAGGACGGTTATATATAATAAATCTATGTATGCCGTACGTTAGTTTGTGCGAAAAATGCATAACCCCCGTGGTAAATGAATAGGTCCGAGGATGTGAAGTTGTCGGCTTTAACCAGAATACCGAGCGCTAAGTATGAAAAAAGGCAGCTAACGCCGCCGTTACAAAATATTCGCCAAATCATCAGGCGCGCCAATTTAATAAAGCATGACACTGCCTAAGTAAAATGCACCGTATACCCGAATACATATTGCTTTTTGTGGCCCTGGTGTTGCTGCAGGTCTTCCTGTTCGATAATCTGAATCTGGGGGTGTGGGTGCATCCGCTGGTTTATGTGGGGTTTATCGTGCTGCTGCCCATGGAGATGAAGCAGGGATGGATGCTGCTGTCGGGGTTGGTGTTGGGCGTGACCATCGATTTGCTGCTCGCCACGGCGGGGCTGCACACTATCGCCACTCTGCTCTCGGCATTCGCACGCCGGCCTTTGTTGCTGCTCATGTCGGGCAAGGAGACCATGGGCGACGGAGGAGTGCCCTGCTCGGCACGTATCGGGACTGGCAAATTCCTGAGATATTGTACCGCGGTGATATTGGTTCACTGCTCGGTGTTCTTCCTGTTCGAGGCGTTCGGCGTGCGATGGTTCCACATTACCGCAGTCAAGATCGTGGCGAGCACGGCGGTCACTGTGTTGCTAATATATGTTGTTCAGTTGTTGTATCGCAAACCGGTCAGATAAGCTATGAACGGCAATCGTAAGGTGGTATTGTTCGTGGGTATCGCGCTGCTCTTCGCAGTGCTGGTATTGCGGCTGTTCTGGATACAGATACTCGACCCGCAGTATAAGCGCTCGGCGTCGAACAATGTGATGCGCTACGAGATACAGTACCCCACGCGCGGCGAGGTGTACGATCGCAACGGCGAGTTCCTCGTTCAGAGCAAAGAGGTGTACGATCTGATGGTGATTCCGCGCGATGTGAAGCCGTTCGATACACTGCTGATGTGCTCTATCCTGGGCGTCGAACAGCAGGCGCTGACCAAGGCGCTCGAGAGGGCCAAGAGACATTCGCCGCGTCAGGCCACGATGCTCTTCGAGATGCTGCCCAAGGACGTTAAATTGCGATTGGATGAGCGCGGTTTCGCCGGTTTCCACACTATATACAGGAATATAAGGTCGTATCCGCGCAAAGTGGGGGGTAATCTGTTGGGTTATGTGGGCCGCACGACGGAGGCCGATCTGCGCAACGACCCGTTCTACCGCGCGGCCGACTACATAGGGCGAAGTGGCATCGAACGCGCTTACGAAAAAGACCTGCGAGGAAAGAAAGGCGTGAAGGTCAATATGGTCGATGTGCACGGCATTATCCAGGGATCTTACGCCGGAGGGATCTACGACACCATGCCCGTGCAGGGTACGGCAATCACGACAACTATCGACCTGAAACTTCAGGCCCTCGGCGAGGAACTGCTGAAAGATAAGGTGGGCAGTATAGTGGCCATAGAACCGGCAACGGGCGAGATACTGATGATGGTCAGCTCGCCGACCTACGACCCCGAGGCCCTCGTGGGGCGCGGGATAGGGCAAAACTATATGGAGCTGCTGGCCAACCAGAGGCGTCCGCTGATCAACCGCGCCGTGCAGTCGCACTATCCTCCGGGGTCGACGTTCAAAACGGTGGTGGGGCTCATCGGATTGCAGGAGGGGGTGCTCGTTCCGGAGCGTAAATATCCGTGTAACGAGGGGTATCATTTCGGGCGCCTGCATGTGGGATGCCACTCCCATCCGTCGCCACTCGATCTGGTGCATGCCATGCAGACTTCGTGTAACGCCTATTTCTGCTACGTGCTGCGTGCAACGTTGGACAATGATAAGTACGGAGGCGTGAAAGAGGGCTTTACGGCATGGACGAACTCGGTGCGCAGCTTCGGGTTCGGGCGCAAATTGGGCTCGGACTTCCTCGACGAACGAGCGGGGTCGGTGCCCGGTGTGGCTGTCTACGACAGGGAGTACAACGAACGATGGAACTCCCTCACCGTGCTGACGCTCTCCATAGGGCAGGACAAGATGCTCGCCTCGCCGCTCCAGATGGCCAATCTGGCAGCCATTATTGCAAACAGAGGGCATTACTATATTCCGCATATCGTAAAGCGTATCCACGACCGCGACTCCCTCGATGCCAGGTTCTACGAGCGCCATGTGACCGATGTCGACCCGCGCCATTTCGACCCTATTGTCGAGGGCATGTGGATGGCGGTGAACGAACCGGGCGGTACCGGATTCGCGCAGCGCCTCGAAGGACTCGACATGTGTGGCAAGACAGGCACGGCCCAGAATCCACACGGGCAGGACCACTCCACGTTCATGTGTTTCGCTCCGCGCGAGGAGCCGAAGATCGCCGTGTCGGTATATGTCGAGAACGGCGGCTATGGAGCCACGATAGCCGCACCGATGGCGTCGTTGATCGTCGAGCAGTACCTTACCGATACGATACAGCGTCCGTGGCTGGTGGAAAATGTCCGGGATATGAAGATATACTATCCTGTTTATGACGGAAAGTAATGCCGCGAGAGCTATCCGGATATTTCTGCGCGGAACTTTGTAACGAGTACGGCGAATGATTAAGCTCCGCCGTCGGCACAATAAGAGTTGAGACGTCATGATATGTGTCACCGCGGGACATATTTTTACTAATGAGATCGGAGGGACGATGCTGCGGGGGATTTGTTTTGCACTTTTTGATGAATGATATAGCGAGGTGCGTGTTTGTTATGGATTGACCGACCTTGACAATTAGAGTTGTTTCAAATTATCTGTTTTCTATAAATAAATGTCATACAATCCACTGAACATAGGAAAAATCGACTGGACGGCAGTGTGGATCTATCTGGTGCTCGTTGTGCTGGGATGGGGGAACATCTACTCGGTATTGCAGGAGGATGGCTCGGGAGTGTTCGATATGGCCACGCGATATGGGCGGCAGATGATATGGATCGGAGTGAGCCTCTTTTTCGCCGTTGCCATACTGCTTATCGACGATAAATACTACCACATCTTCGCCTACCCCGTCTACTGGATCGCGATACTGGCACTCGTGGCAGTGCTGTTCGTGGGCACGACGGTCAATGGGGCCAAGGCGTGGATCATGATCGGCGGGACGGGGGTGCAGCCCGGAGAGATCGCCAAATTCGCAACCGCACTCGCTTCGGCGCGCTACATGAGCCGATTTAATTACTCTCCGCGACGTATGCACGATGTGGTGCGTTCGTTCGCGATCATTATGCTGCCCGCCCTGATAATCATTGCGCAGCACGACACGGGGTCGGCCATCGTGTTCAGTGCATTTATGGTGGTGTTCTATCGCGAGGGCATGAACGGATGGATCTTTGCCTATGCCGTGGCGGCGGCGTTAGTATTCGTCGGGGCTATGGTGCTCACTCCGTTCACAGTGTTGGCCGGAGCCATTGTAGCCATAACGATAGCCGAGGGGGTGGCTAACGGCCGGTGGCGCAGTAAGTCGATCCTGCTGGCAGGACTCGCCCTGGGTGCGATAGTGATCTATTTCGGTGCTGAACTGGTTGGCCGTACAGTGTCGCTGTATGCTGCTCTGTTTATATGCGCAGTGCTGTCGCTGCCCTCTGTGCTGAAATATGCCTACCGCAACAAATTGCGCAATGTGCGCAACTATATCTTGATATTCCTGTTCTGTGCGGTGCTGGCCCGGAGTGTCGACTATATCTTCGATAATGTACTGGAGCCTCACCAGCAGGAGCGCATTCTCGACACACTGGGGCTCGAGCGCGATGTTACCAATGTAGGCTACCAGACCAACCAGTCGAAGATCGCCATCGGTAGCGGCGGATGGTTCGGCAAGGGTTACACAGAGGGCACCCAGACGCGCTTCAGCTTCGTGCCCGAGCAGAGCACCGACTATATATTTTGCACTGTGGGCGAGGAGTGGGGTTTCGTGGGGAGTTTGACCGTGCTCAGTTTGTTCTTCATCCTCGTGATACGATTGATCCGTATGGCTGAACGGCAGGGCGAGGCGTTCAACAGGGTGTATATATACAGTGTGGCGTCGATATTCTTGTTCCACATAGTGATTAACATAGGTATGACGCTCGGCATAATGCCCGTGATCGGAATCCCACTGCCGCTGTTCAGTTATGGAGGGTCGTCGCTGCTGGCTTTCACCATTTTGTTCTTTGTCGCCGTGAAGCTCGGGACTACCAAGAGGGATTTGTGAGCCGAGGGTGTGCATTTTGTTCTGTGAGAAAGTTTTCTGCCGAGGGTGTGCTTTGTTTTAGTTGAACAATTTGAGGATGAGGAGCAAAAGCCATGTAGTCTCTGAATACCTCACTGGGTCTCCCAACTCGTATCGGGCGGGGTGCGGATGTCTCATTACAACACTTGTAACTATCTCTCACTTTTTCAACATAACGAAGCGATCACCAATTTTTATACGAACATTTTTTTTTGTACTTTTGGGGACATGGAGAGAAACAAGCGGATCATCATCCTGGTGTCGGCGGCTATAGTCGTCGCTGTTGCAATATATTGGATCGTATGTTCGAGCCGGAATCACGGGAGTGGCCTCGCGGTTCCCGAAGAAGAACCCGTCGAACGCCTCGTGCTCTACGGGATAGACTACACCGACATGAACCTCGTCGAGGGTACTATCGAGAGCGGCCAGACCCTCTCGGAACTGTTCGCACAGTATGGCATAGGCCCGGTTATGATCGATAAGACCGACAAGGCGGCGGCCGACGTATTTTCGTTGCGGAAGATCAAGGCGGGCAAGAAGTACGCAGCATTCCTGACTACCGACTCGATCCCGGCGCTGAAATATTTCGTCTATGAGGACAATGTGAAGGACTATCTGGTGATATCCTATCTGGCCGATTCGGTGTCGGTGCGGCTGGAGCACAAGAATGTCGATTCGCAGCGCAAAATGGCTCACGGAGTTATCGAGAGCTCGCTTTGGAACTCGATGGTCGCGGCAGGGATGAACCCCGGCATGATCAAGGACTTCGAGAATATCTATCAGTGGACTATCAACTTCTATCTTATCCAGCCCGGCGACAACTTCACTGTAATCTACGACGAATTGTCGATCGAGGGTAAGCCTATCGGCACGGGCGGCGTTTGGGGCGCTATTTTCAACCATGGCGGCAAGGAATTGTACGCGATCCCGTTCAGGCAGGAGGGTAAGTTGCAGTATTGGGACGAGAAGGGTAACTCCCTGCGCAAGAGTATGCTCAAAACGCCGGTCAAGTATTCGCGAATCAGCTCGCGGTTTACTAATTCGCGACTTCATCCGGTTTATAAAGTTTATCGTGCGCATCACGGAGTGGATTATGCAGCTCCATCGGGCACGCCTGTCCATGCCGTTGCCGACGGAACGGTAACCACGCGCGCATACCAAAGGGGCGGGGCCGGCAACTACGTGAAAATCAAGCACTCGCAAGGGTACGAGACAACATATATGCACCTGAAAGGTTACGCCAAGGGCATCGCCGTGGGTAAACGTGTGAGTCAGGGCGAGGTGATCGGCTATGTGGGGAGTACGGGAGCTTCTACGGGGCCGCACCTCGACTATCGCGTGCAGATAAACGGCAAGTATGTTAATCCGCTTACGGTAACTTCGCAGCCCGTGGCGCCGATCTCGAAGGCCAATATGGCCGACTTCGAACTGGTGCGCGACCGTGTGCTCGCCGAACTGAACGGTACGCTGGGCAATGCTCTGCCCATCACGCAGGTCGATTCGCTGGATGTGTATCGCAAGCCGGTGATGGCGATCGGAGTAACGCTTTAGCGGCGATGCACGAGAAGATCGCAAAATTCATCCGGAGACACCATGTGATGTCGTTGGGGGTTTGCGGAGCCGATGGTATCTGGTGCGCCGCTGTGTTCTATGCATATGATCCCGTGCACGAGGTGTTCGTCTATGCGTCGGATCGTGCTACCGAGCATGCCCGAGTCGCTTTGTCGAACCCCGGGGTAAGCGGCTCGATAGTACTTGAAACACGTGTCGTGGGCAGGCTTCAGGGCGTGCAATTGCGTGGCCAGACCTATCCTGTGAATGAAAACTGGGCGCGGAAAGTGTACCTCGAGAGATTTCCATATGCTGCGGCTGTGCCTTTGGAATTGTGGGTACTGAGGCCGCAATACGTAAAATATACAGACAATACTCTCGGCTTCGGCCACAAATTGATATGGCAGAGCGACGGACAGCAATAATCGTAGCAGGCGGCAAAGGTGTGCGCATGGGTGGTGCGGTGCCCAAGCAATTTCTGATGATGGGTGACAGGCCGGTACTGGCACACACTGTCGCGAAGTTTGCCGGAGTGGTCGATAAGGTCATCGTGGTGCTCCCGGCAGGATATGCCGATTATTGGTATTTGATGGCCGAAAAATGGGGGCTCGATGCCGAGTTGTGCGAGGGTGGTACGGTGCGGTTCGAAAGTGTACGCAATGCGTTGTTCGCTGCTCCGGATGACACTACGCTGGTGTGTGTGCACGATGGAGTGCGGCCATTGGTGAGCACCCGCCTTATCGAGGAGTCGTTCTCGCTGGCCGCTATACACGGGTCGGCAGTGCCGTATACAACTCCCGTGGACTCGTTTCGCCTCGACGGCGAACCCGTAGATCGCAGCAGACTGATGGCCATTCAAACGCCACAGACATTCCGCTACGACATGTTGCTCGACGCCTACCGCCGCACCCCCCATGCCGATTTCACCGACGATGCCACAGTATTTGCCGCGGCCGGCCATGAGCTCCATTTTTTCGAGGGCGAGCGCCGGAATATAAAGATAACAACCCCAGAAGACCTGATCTATGCGAATCAAATATCAGCTCGATAAGCACACGCGCCGTCTGTCATTGATCATCACCCTGGTGTTGGTCGTCGCGCTGACTGCCTTGGCGTTGCTACTCGCCGACGCCTATCTGCGCGCTTGGCTTATAGGGCTGCTGTTGGCCATAATTCTGCTGTTCGTGCTGTCGATACCGCGCTACATTTCGCTCGTCGAAGACACGTTGGAGATACACTGCGTAGTCGAGCTGACGCGGATACAACTCGAGGATATACGTTCTGCCCGCACTGTGTCGCGCAGTGAGCTGTCGCCGTTGATCCCTCTGCTGGGCAGCTATGGCTTTTTCGGCTACTATGGTTACTATATCGACCTGCGTCACTGGGATGTTATTAAAGTCTATGCCACGCAGTGGAACAATCTTGTCCTGATAGAGGATATCTATGAGACTAAATATCTTGTCTCATGCTCAGATCCGGATAACCTTATCGGCAGTATTACCGGGTAATAGTTTGTCTCGAAATAGAGGGCAATCCCTATGCTCCTCATGCCGTTTCGGATATGTAGTTTTTGTTAAAGGTTAAGGCGGGACAAAAACCGTGGACATAGAAACCGAAAGCATATCTTACGTAGTAAGAGCGTCATATAGGCCATGTAATTATCGGCATTTTGAAGTGTCGATTACGTTGTAGATAGCCGTACTTTTTGCTGTAAAGCAGAACATTGCGAGTGGCAAATACCCCGAAAACTGACAGTCCCCGCCATGCAACATGGCGGGGACTGTCAGTTTTATGCGGAGAACATCATCCCGCAATCTCAAAAAAACCTGATGTGATTATT
>QMCE01002694.1_pt1 | contig 22098 bp, 17 predicted proteins | sample 1821851 | NCBI WGS metagenome assembly QMCE01 (sample SAMN09453174, study PRJNA476694) | Termite gut metagenome, whole genome shotgun sequencing project. | isolation source: worker | host: Odontotermes sp. | place: South Africa:Pretoria | collected 2016-01-28 | reverse complement strand
AGCCTTTGTCGATGAACTTATATATTACATGGCTAATATACTCGTAAAAATCTTCGCGAGCCAGCTCGATGTCTGCTCCGTTAGCTATGAGCCGTTCAAATTCGGCACAAAGCGAATCAGCGGAGGCGTTGTGACCGCCTCCGGTCGTGATGCTTACAACAAGAACTCTCATAACTTCTCCATTCGTAGAATAGTAAATACATAGTAGCTAGATAGCATGATAATATGTCACTTATTTTATAAAATACATAACAAACTGCTTAAGGAAATTCTGGCGAAAGATATAAAATACTCTGAGGAATATGCTGATGAAAAAACATTGGATTTGGGAACATATTTTATAAAGAATCAAAAGGATTTTATTGTTATTCAAAAAAAGGAAGGTTTTCTTGTCCGGTATTGTATAAAGGTGATAGACGCTGGCTCCGAATTTATTATTCATATTGAAGGAATGATACGGATTGATGAGCAGAAAAAATTATTTAGAATATATCAGCGTTATCCGAATAGTCATTTTTCAGCGGTGTTCAACGGGTTTAAGCTGAAACAATTGATGGAAATATTCAATATGCTGTTTGTCGAAAAATACAGAAGCGAAGAAAAAAACGAAAAAAAATATAACAAGATTGACGCTTATTTGAGCGGAAAAATAAGCAGATAACGCTGTCCGGCGGACATTGTAAATCCTGTTTACAAGTCAAAACGCTATTGACATTACCGGGCAATAAAACAATGATTGAGTCAACGCAAAACATTCTCATCAAAAAAATGGCTGATGGAATTCTATCGACAGAATCCGGCTTGGTACAATACGCCAAAAGCAAAGGGTTTTTAACGGTTCAGCGTTTTTTGTGCTGGATTCTCTTGCGCTGCTTAATGTCGAAAAAACAATTTCCGCTGGATTATGCGGACGCGGTTAAAATCCTGCCCGGCATAATGCCTAAAATAATCCGGCGTATCGCGGGACTGACAGACAAGCCGGTTATCGCCGGGGGACGCGCAGACAACGAACAAAAAGTATTAATACAATAAATGCGTAGAGTTTGGCGCAGCCAAACTCTGAAGCTATCCGGCTTTGCCGGATGGGGATAGCGTCAGACTTGCTCCGGGCTGTAAGCCCTCCGCAAGTCTTTGCGCAACGATTGGAGCAAGGCTGGAGCGTAAGGGGGGCGGACGATAAATGTGACTATGCGCCGAAAAATGTGTGGAAACAGCCCCCCTTCCTATGGCAACAGATGTGTGGAGTTTTCGCGCAGCGAAAACTCCGGAGCTATCCGGCTTCGCCGGATAGCCAAACAGCCCCCCTTTTTTAGTTTAGACTGGAAATGTGTGGAGTTTTCTGCTATTCTACGGGGATAGCCATTGACGAAAGGGGGCTTGTTCGGGATAATATTATTACATGAACAAGTTTATCTTTGTCTCAGGCGGTGTGTGCTCAAGTCTGGGGAAGGGCGTTGCGGCGTCTTCCATTGGGGCGTTGCTGGAGGGCAGGGGACTGAATGTCCGCATGGTTAAGTGCGATCCGTATATTAATGTGGATGCGGGTACGATGAGTCCGATTCAGCACGGCGAGGTTTATGTTACGGACGATGGCGCGGAAACGGATTTGGATTTGGGGAATTACGCGCGTTTTACGAACGGGCCGCTTTCTAAAGCCAACTCGATGACGACGGGGCAGGTTTATAAATCGGTTATTGAAAAGGAACGGGCGGGCAGTTATTTGGGCCGCTGTGTGCAGGTTATTCCTCATATTACTGACGAGATAAAGAGCCGTATTCTGGCGGTGATGAAAGAGGATGCCGATACTGATGTGGTGATTGTCGAGATTGGCGGCACGGTGGGGGATATTGAGTCGATTCCGTTTCTTGAGGCGGCGCGGCAGTTGATTCACGAGTACGGCAGGGAAAACGCTTTGTCGGTGCATTTGACTTTGATTCCTGAGGTGGGCAGGGGTGAGTTGAAGACGAAGCCTACGCAGCATTCGGTTAAAGCGATGCAGGAAATGGGGATTCAGCCGGATTTGCTGATTTGCCGTTCGCCGGTGATGCTGGACGAGGATACTCGCAAGAAGATTGCTCTGTTTACCAATGTTGACTTGGACGCGATTTTTACCAGTTATAATGTTGATACTACGATTTATGAGATACCGCTTATTTTCTTCAAGCAGAAGCTTGATCAGGTGATTCTCAAGAAATTGCAGATAACGAGCCGTCACGCTGATCTTGCGCCGTGGACTTCGATGATGAAGCGTTTTGCCGAGCAGACGGAAAAAGTTCGTGTCGCAATTGTAGGGAAATATGTGACTTTGGAAGATTCCTACAAATCGGTGTACGAGGCCCTGTTTCACGCGGGGCTGGAGTGCGCGGTTGAGGTGGAAATTGTCAAGATTGATTCTTCGGATATTGAGGATAGGCGCAGCGCGGACGCAGTTTTGGGCGGGGAACATGCGCCTATTGACGGCGTTTTGATTCCCGGCGGTTTTGGTCAGCGGGGGATTGATGGAATGGTCATGGCCGCCGGGTGGGCGCGGGAAAACAAAGTGCCGTACTTCGGTATTTGTCTGGGTATGCAGATTATGGTGATTGACTGGGGGCGGAGCGTGCTGGGGTGGGATGACGCGAATTCCAGCGAATTTAATCAGGAATCAAAGCACCCGGTGATAAGCCTTTTGGAAGAACAGATTGACGTGAAAAATTACGGAGGGACGATGCGGCTGGGAAAAAGCGAAACGGTCGCTGTCGAAGGTTCGCGTATTTTCGCGGCTTACGGCGAAAAGCATATCTGGGAGCGTCACCGGCATCGCTATGAGTTTTCCAATCAATACCGGGGCGATATGACTGATTCGGGTCTGGACATTACAGCTCTTACGCCGGACCGTGGTCTTGTGGAATGTGTCGAATGGCCGGAGCATCCGTGGGGGGTGGGCGTGCAGTTTCACCCTGAATATAAATCCAAGCCGACTCACGCCGCTCCTCTGTTCAGGGATTTTATCGCCGCTGTTCGCGCGAAAAAAGCCGGAGAGAAAAGCGGTGAATAATTTTTCCGGCGCGCGTTTTTTGTCCGCCGTTTTTCGTTATACGCTGTGCGCGGTTTGCTGTCTCTGGTGCGCCGCCTGTTCGTTCGATTACGGCAATCAGGACGAGGCGGGCAATGATCAGCCGGATATTGTAATGGAAAACGTGGAATACGTGCGTATGCGGTCGGGGAATCCGGTGGCGCGTTTTCAGGCGGAGAAAGCCGAGCGGTTTGAGGAGCGTCAGCGTATGGCGCTGCGGAATTTTACGTTTGAGCAGTTTGAAAAGCAGACTGGTGATGTGAACGCCTATGGCATGGCGGGCAGCGCGGAAGTGCAGATCGATACCGGCGATATTCATATGGAAGACGGCGTTGTAATTGAGGTTGATTCCGAGGACATTACCATCGAAACCAGCGAGCTTGAATGGAAGGACAAGGAGCGGACTTTGCGGGCTGGCGCGGAAGAACCGGTCAACATACTTCGGTCGAACGGAACGAGTTTTTCCGGTGTCGGCTTTTCCGCAGACGCCCGCCGCAGGACATGGGAATTTACAAGCGGCGTTGGAGGCTCTTATATTCACGACGATGACGAGGAAGAGTCTGAGGACGAAGCCGCCGAAACTTCCGAAAACGATGAAACCGCCACGCCGGACGCGAACACCGGCGCGGACGAATAGGACGGCCTATGAAAACGGCGTTGTTTCTTTTGTTGATTTTTGTCTCCTCTAGCGCGGCGATGGCCGATACGTTCACGTTCAAAGCGGACAGAATGGAGGGGTCAAAAGCTCTGGGACAAGAAACAACGATTCTCGCGGGTAACGCCGAAGTCCGCTCCGATAGCCTGGTGCTGCGGGCGGAACGCATCGAGATTCAGGGCGATGACAACCAGTTTATTATTTGTTCGGGCGGGGTGTCGGGAATCGAGGAAGAAAAGGACATTTTATTTCAATCCGACAGGCTGCGATACGACCGGACGCTCAAAATAGCCCGTCTGGAAGGCAATTCAACTCTGGAGGACAAAAGGAACGAAATTGTCGCCAAAGGCCGCTTTATCGAATATGACGATCAATCTGAAATAACGATATTTCAGGTAGCGGTGCGCCTTTTTAAGGACGACATGGTTTGCCGGTCTGAATATGCCGTGTACCGGCGTACCGAAAAACTCCTTAATCTGTCGGGTTTCCCGGTGGTGTATAAAAAAGACGATGAATACCGGGCGGATCGTATCCGGGTGGACTTGGAGACCGACAATGTTTCTATGGACGGCTCTGTAGAGGGAACTATAAAAAACTAAATGAGCGAAGACTACACGGCGTTCCCCGCCGAAAATCAGGCGGAAATCCCGGCGGAAAATCAATCGGCTGATCAAATGTCTCCCGCCGCTCCCGAAGATTCTCCCGCGCCCGCCGCCGGGCAGGAAACCGCCGCGCAATACCAGCGGCACACTTTGGGAGTGACGGATTTGCGGAAACGCTTTGGACGCAAAGAAGTCGTGCGCGGAGTTACTCTTTCCATGCACAATGGCGAGGTGGCTGGTCTTTTGGGGCCAAACGGCGCGGGAAAAACCACGATTTTCTATATGATTGTCGGCTTTTACCGTCCCTCGGAGGGAATCGTTTCGATGGACGATATTGACATCACCGCCAAACCCATGTACCGGCGGGCGCGGCAAGGCATAGCGTATCTGCCGCAGGAAGCGTCTATTTTCCGCAAACTCACCGTGGAGCGGAATATCTGGGCAATTCTGGAAAGCCGCAAAGACATCAACAAAGCCGCCAAAAAAGAAAAACTTGAGTATCTGCTGGACGAGTTTGGCATCGGGCACATACGGAAACAATTCGGCTTCACCCTTTCAGGCGGCGAACGGCGGCGCACCGAAATTGCCCGCGCCCTTGCCACCGAGCCGAAATTTCTCCTGCTTGACGAGCCCTTTGCCGGAATTGACCCCATCGCCGTCTTTCAGATCAAGCAAATAATCCGCCGTCTTGCGGAACAAGGCATTGGTATACTGATAACCGATCACAATGTCCGCGATACGCTCGAAATTACCACGGAAGCGTTTATCATTGCGGACGGTAATATCGTTGCGCGGGGCGGACGTGACGAAATTCTAGCCAATGAAATGGTCAGGGAAGTGTATCTAGGCAGCGAATTCAGAATGTAACGCCCGAAAAGTAAGAATTTGGGCGCATTTTGCCGCTTGACCAGCGGCAAAACCGGGCTATACGCTTCAATTCCTCGACTTTGCTCACGCAAAGTCTGCGGGATTTCCGCTTCTATCCCTTGCGCTCCTCACGGGCTGACAGTATCAAAAAAAAGTGAATGTCTCCCTTACGGAATGACAAAACTATCCAGGCAGTAAGCGTATGTGGTGACTGACACCGGGGAGATAGCGGTTCTTGAAAGTAACACGCGCAGACAGCGAACGGAAAATTCCCCGATCCCCGATCCCCAGTCCCCATTCCCCAAACACGGGGATAGGCGCAGACCGCTGGCGGGCTGCGACGTAAGGGGGGACACGACAGATGTTTCTATGTGCCAAAAGCCGTGGGGAAAGTGTCCCCCCTTTCTTGAGCTGTACGACGATTGTGTGGAGGTTTCCAAAACACCGGGATTTTTCTTGACATTTAGCCCTGATTTCACCTATACTCTAATAATTATTAAGATAGACTTGGTGGGGAAGTCTAAATCAGTGGTAAGGGGCATATTATGAGGATATTGCTATACGTTATCCTCCCTCTTGCCGGGTTATTCTTAGGCTGGATTATTAGATGGCTGTATGCCAGATTTCAACTTACGGCATCGGAGCAACGCGCAGAGCGTGTACGACAAGATGCGATAAAGGAAGCTGAAGCTAAAAAGAAGGACATACTTCTTGAAGCGAAAGAACAAATTATCCGTGAAAGAAACCAGCAGGAGAGGGAAACTCGGGAACGCAGGGCTGAGATACAGCGGCTAGAACGCCGTATTGTACAGAAAGAAGACGCGATAGACAAAAAAACTGCTCAAATCGAGCGGTCAGAGCAGCAGCTCGCCGACAGGGAAAAGGTGTTTCAGGAGCGGGAGAACGCCCTGAGTCTGGAAGAGGATCGTTACCGGGCGGAGCTGGAGCGAATTTCAGGCCTTTCATCGGAAGAGGCCAAAGCTTTGATAATTCACGATCTCGAAAGTGAAGCCAAACATGACGCGCAGGCTCTGATAAACAAGATCGAGCTGGAAGCGAATCTTTCCGGCGAAAAAAAGGCGCGGGATATTCTCGTGGCCACGATCCAACGGCTTGCCACGGAAGTTACCGGCGATGTGACGGTAGCGACGGTGAATCTGCCCAACGATGAAATGAAAGGCAGAATCATAGGCCGGGAAGGGCGGAATATTCGCGCGCTGGAAACATTGACCGGGGTAGATATTATCATAGATGATACGCCGGAAGCCGTGGTGATTTCCTGTTTTGATCCGGTCAGGCGGGAAATTGCCAAGGTCAGTCTTGAGCGGCTGATAACCGACGGCCGTATTCACCCTGCGCGGATAGAAGAAATCGTTACCAAAGTCAGCAAGGAGATTTCCCAGAAGATATTCGAAGAAGGCGAAAAAGTTTTATTTGATCTGGGGATTCATAATATTAAGCAGGACGCGATTCGCGCTCTGGGGCGGCTGTATTTCCGTACTAGTTACGGGCAAAATGTGCTGTATCACTCCAGGGAAGTGGCGGTTATCGCTGGTATATTGGCCGCCGAAGTCGGCTGTAACCGCGAACTTGCCAAACGGGGAGCGCTTCTGCATGACATCGGCAAGGGTGTCGAGTCGGATTCTGACCAGAATCACGCTGAAATCGGCATGGACATGGCGCGCAAAATGGGCGAAGATGCCCGGATCATCAACGCTATCGGCAGTCATCACAGCGATATTGAGCCTATCTGTATTGAGGCGGTGCTGGTTCAGATTGCCGACGCTATTTCTGCGGCGCGTCCGGGAGCCCGCAAGGAAACACTGGACAATTACATCAAACGCCTTGAAAATTTGGAAAATGTGGCGACTGGTTTTGCCGGCGTGGATAAAGCTTTTGCAATTCAGGCGGGCAGGGAACTGCGAATTCTTGTGAACAACGAGGCGGTAAGCGATGATCAGACAAAAGACCTCGCAAAAGAAATCGCCAAAAAAATCGAAAACGACCTGCGGTATCCGGGGCGAATAAAAGTAACGATGATCCGCGAAACGCGAATCACTGAGTACGCGCGATAGACGATACTCCGGGTAATGATGCTTTCGGCGTTTTTACCCGGAGTGTTGCGGCGCGGATAATGCCGCTAAAATCATTTAAAAAATATTAAAGTTCCTCGGAAACTTCAGTTTTCGAGGAACTTCTATAGCAAAACTGCTTCTATAGCAAAACTGCATTTTGCGCAGCGTTTTGGAACAAAACGGGAGTAAATGCAAAGACTTCCGAGGTAACTAACCGAGTTTCCGAGGAAGTCTATTTTCTTGTTATTTCCCATGAAAAACGTTGTTTCAGGCTGGTAAAATATGTCTTTGTTTCAGGCCGCATTGAAGGGCGTGTAGCGGTTTTATAAAATTTCGGGTATTATGCTGTTATGGATATTTTGCGCGCGCTTATGATTGGTGATGTAGTGGGGGAGCCGGGGCTTGCTGTTCTGGAATCCCGTCTGCCGCTTATGATTCAGGAACTCAATGTTGATTTTACGGTGGTGAACGGGGAAAATGCGGCGGACGGTTTTGGTTTGACCGAGGCATCCCTGCGGAGGATTCTTGCTTCCGGCGCGGACGCGGTAACATCGGGGAATCATATTTGGGAAAAGCGGGATTTTTGGCTGTTGCTGGATTCGGAAAAGCCGGTATTGCGTCCGGCGAATTATCCGGCGGGAAATTCTGGCGATCATGCCCGGCGGCCTGCGCCTGAGGGAAGCGGAGGTCAAACTCCGGGGCGGGGCTGGATACGGCTGGAAAAAGCCGCTGCCGGCGCGGATTCGGGTGTTGAAGCAGGAACAATTTCCGCCGTGGTGATAAACCTGCAGGGGCGGGAATTTATGACTGCCATAGATTGTCCTTTCCGTTGTTTTGACACGGTTTTTGATGCTGTCGGCGGGGAAAATGCCGTTATTTTGGTTGATTTTCATGCCGAATCAACCCGCGAAAAAGAAGCGCTTGCCTATTATCTTGACGGCAGGGCAAGCCTTGTCGCGGGAACTCATACACACACGCAGACTGCTGATGAGAGGATTCTACCCGGAGGAACTGGTTATATTACTGATTTGGGCATGACCGGGGTGACGGACAGCGTTATCGGCATGTCTCCCGCGATTTGCCTTGAGAGAGTCCGCAAACAGGTTTTGTACCGAATGGAGCCCGCGCAGCCCGGAACGGACGAATCGGGAAACCAGATCAAAGCGGCTGTTCAGGGGATTTTCGCTGAAATTGACCGCAAAACCGGAAAGGCGGTTTCTGTCCGGCGTTTGAGCGAATTTTAACTTTTTCAAATGAGGCAGCCCGCGTGACACGAAGCGGAGTTTAGGGCAAAAAAAAGACGATGCGCCTGGACGTCGATTCGCGCACCGCCTGATTTCTGAGAGAGGGTTTCCCTCCCGGTATCTACAATATCGGCTGAACGTTTGCGGGACTTTAATATGACTTCCGAAAAATCAACAGTTTGGATAGCGAAAAAACAACAATTCTAGTGTCGAAAAAACAACAATTTGAAGGAAATTATTTTGCGGGCGGCGGCAGATAACGCAAATTGAATTCTGTTGTTTCGGCAAGCGAGCGGTAGAGGCTGCGTGATGATTCTAGATATGCCCGGAAGGGATCGTTTGGCGCGTTTTTTGTGTCTGCGTCTGTGGCGGGGGGGAAAAGGAAGCCGGCGACTTCTTTGACTTCGCTGTTGACAATGGCGCGGGTAGTTTCATCGAGGTTTTTGAGAATTTTTTCCCGCTCGCTTTGATTTGTATGCCGGTTTAATGCGTGTTCCGCAATTTCCGCGCCTTCTTCGGCGGCGGCTTTGATGTTCGTAAGTCCTTGCCGCAGAATGGCCACAGCGTTTTCATAGCGTTCCGCCCGTTTGCGCGTTTCTTCCGTCGCGAAAAATTCTGTCTCAACGCGGGAGGAAATGTCCGCAAGCCGTTTGTTTATCTCATTTCGGCGTTCGCGCAGATTTAACAAGCTGTTCTCGCCGGTATTTTCAAGGCCGTTGATGGCGAGTCCGCCGGAGGAAAGGCTGTAAGTGTGGACATCGGGATATTGCCGGAAACGGTTTTCAAACCATGAGGCGTATAACGACAGCCTGCGGTCGGTCAGGACTTGGCCGGTATTTCCGGCGGCGGGGGCTCGGAAGGGGAGGCCGTCTCGCAGGGCGCGTACTTGCCATGTTTCGGCGGGAATACGGCGGCTTGACTGGGTAATGGCTTTTTCCTCGAACGCCGCTCCGCGAAAGTGGGTTTTCAGGCCGGGAAAAGCGAGGTCAAGTCCGGCTGTCCATATTTCCCCGCCGCCCAGAACACGGGCAAAATCCCATGCGGTGGTGGCGACTGAGCCTCCCGCGCCGAGTTCGCCTTTGGGATCAACTCGTTTTTCGATAAAACTTCCCAATGGAAAAAGGGAGCCGCAGAGGTATATTTCTTTGAAGGGCAGCCTGAGCGCGGGCGGATATACGGCGGATTCGGCTATGAGTCTGGTTTCTTGCGGAACACAGCGATCCAGATGACGGTTATTCCAGAATTGGGGGTCCACGACCAGCGCGAAGTCCGGGGCAATTTTGTGTTTCAGAAAAAAGCGGAGACTTGTGTCAACGGCCACTGTAATGCAGCGGCGGCTGATCTCTGGCAGCAGCGGGCCGGCTTGATCGAGACCGGGACCTGCGGCGGCAAGAAAGACCGGCAGGGCTTCCGCGTCAGGCGAAACCTGCGTACCGGCGGCTAGTCCCGCGAGACGGGAAATGCCCGGCAGATCACGGATACAGGACATGTTACGGGAAAGATTGCGAATCCAGCGTTTTCCGAATTTCTTGAGAGTTGCCGCGTTTACATCGCCGCGTGTAGTCCATGCGCGGATACGGCTTTCAATGGTGGCATACCATTCTTCGTCAATTCCGGTTAGGGCGCGGTTTCGGATAATGGCAGGGGGCGATTGTTCATCGAGCTGAATACCGGCCGTTTTTTCAAAAAGCGAAAGGGCGCTTGTAACACCTTCGCCTGAGCCGCCGGGAACAAAAACGGTATCGCGCCTTTCAAGCAAAGTCCGCATATCCCGCAATTCCAGAGCAAGTTTCAGGAGACTCCGGTATTTTTCCACGATGATGAGGGGGCGTTCCGGGAATAATTTTCCGGCGGCTTCCGCCGCGTATCCCAGTCCGAATCCTAAAATTATCACGGGGCTGCTGTGTGTGTTGTCTGTTTCGGCGGCGTTCAGGCTTTCCGCGAGACGGATACTTTCGCGTAACGGGTCTCTTGGAGAGTGAACATATATTCCCCGTATTTTTAGGGCGGGCAGTTCCGGCGCGGTGGTTTCAACCTGAATATCCTCACGGGTAAGATCGGGTTCAGCGGTTATTTCTTCCAAAAGTCCCGGATATTGTCTGCTGATAATCGCGCTGTTGCTTTCCCAGAATGACATTATTCCAATTCCAGAATTATCGTCATATTTTCTGTTACCGGCGTTCCCTCCGGTGGTGTCTGGCGTTTGACCCATCCTTCGCCGCGAATCTCGACTGCAAGATCATCGCGTAACAGCAGAGGGAGCACAGTCCGCTTGGATAATCCCGAAAAATCCGGCATAAAATCATTGACGGCGGGTAGCCTGTCCAGTGGCAGCGTTACTGTCGCGGAATGGTTTATCTGCGGATTGCGTCCACGGGGAATTCCCAGATAATCGACCAGAGCTTCGGCGGCTTCCCGAATGGGCGGCGCGGCAATGCGTCCGCCGAGGATTTCACCACGCGGCTTGATAATCGCCAGGTAGAGAACAAGCGAGGGGGATTCTGCCGGAAGCAATGCGATACAGCTGGCGATAAAATCGGTGTCCGAGTATTTGCGGGTAACGGGATCGGTGATTTGGGCAGTTCCGGTTTTGACCGCGAGGGAAAGGTCTTCGACTTTTGCCCGCCAGCCTGTGCCTATATCCGAAGTTACGTCTACCATATAGGAGCGCATAGCCCGCGCGGTTTCAGGTCTAAGCACCCGCCGTTTCTGCCCGCTGTTCCATGTTTTGACTTCGCCGTCCGCCGAAATAATCCGGGAAACTATGCGGGGGCTGACCATTTCTCCATCGTTTGCCACCGCGCTGGCGGCCTGAATCATCTGTAACGCGGAAACGGCAATTTCCTGCCCCATAGCGATTGTCGGCTTGGAACGTTCCGACCATCTTTCTAGCGGCCAGAGAAATCCCCGCGTTTCGGCGGGGATTCCCGCGCCAGTCCGTTCGCCGAAACCGTAATTCCGCAAAGCTTCGCGGAAATCGTAGTTTTCCATGCGATCCGCGGCGTAGGCTGCTCCGGCGTTACACGAATGAACGATAATTTCACGCGGGCCTACTCTTCCATGCGCTCCGAGACAGTTGATGAGAATTCGCTCTCCCCGGTTGGTCACTCGCTCATAACTGCCGTTGCAGATAAAAGTTGTGTTAGCGGAAATCGCGCCGCTGTCCATCAGGGCGGAAATTGAAAAAATCTTGAAGACGGAGCCGGGTTCATACGGCCACGACACCGGCCTGTTCATTTGCTGAATTTCGGTAGCGGAACGGAAATTATTGGGATCAAAGCCGGGCAGGGATGCCGAGCCGAGTATGTCGCCGGTGCGGGGATCCATCGCAAGGAACATCACTGCTTCCGCTCTGGTTTCCCGCATGGTTTCTCCGGCGATTTGCTCCAGAATATATTGAACGTTGGTGTCAATCGTGAGTTCAATCTGACTGCCTTTGCCGTCTGTCGCCGCTCCTGCTAGTTCGTCGTCAAAAGCGTATTCAATTCCCGCGAATCCGTCATTTTCGTAACCGGTAAACCCGACAATTTGACTTGCCAGATCATGTTCTGGATAAATTCTTCCGACTATGGGCTCGACTGATACGCCCGGCAATTTTTCTTCGCGGATTGCGTCATTTATTATCCGTACTGTCGATTCATCAACCTGTTTTTTAAGATAAATAAAATTGGCAGTAGATGTTTTTATTTTTTCCTCAATATCGTCCGAAGGGATTTCCAGCATGGGCGCGAGTTCCTCCGCAAGCGCGCGGTAATCCGGTATATTAGGCCGCCACACGCTGATATTGGCAAGCCTGATCTGAAGGGCGAGAAATCGTCCGTTCCGGTCTGTTATTGCTCCGCGTTCGGGAAAACCTTGGGTTTCAGTCCGCTGCCGTGGAAGATCGCCGTCGAAAATCAGTTTCCCGTAACGGATTAATAAACCCACGGCGGCCAGAAACATCAGGGAAAAGAAAATTCTAAATCGGCGTTTTTGCATAATCATTTTATTCCCAGCACCTTCCCAATGGTATTGTCCGCCGGGATCATTCCGTAAGAACGGGAATCGTAAGACTGAAGGCTGTTATCCCCGATGGCAAAAAAAGCTTCCTCGCCTGAAATTTCTTCGCAGCGTTTGACGGCGAGTTCTCCGGCGGGAGTATAGAATACCACAACTTCGCCGGTTTTGGGCGCGGCCCAGCGAATCAAATAATTTTTCTGTCCGGGAAAACGCAGTCCGTATTGCAGGCGGTTTACTACCAATATCGTTCCGCTTTTTATCGCGGGCTCCATTGACTTGCCTTCGGCCAGCATCAGATCGAACAGAAAAAGTTTTATTACGACTCCCGCGCAAACTGCCCAGAGTATCGCCCGTCCCATAGTGGAAGTATAATCATTCAAGGCGATTATGTCGATAAACCAATATATGATGGGTGATATTTTAGAAAAACAACAGGTACGGCGGCGGTCAAAACCGTCCTTTTCCAATAGTTCTCGTGGCGGCGGCAGTTTTGATGACGGCTTTTTCCAGCAAATTCGGCAGAAGCCGGAGCAGGTCAAATCCAGGCGGAAATCCGGCGCGCGGCAGGAGCGGAGTTCCTCGTGGCTGAAACGGCTATTCGCCGCGCCCGCGCGTTCACGGACACCGGAAAGCAATTTTCGCGGAGAACGGGAAACACGCCGTGAGAGAAGGCCGCGTTCTTCCGGTTTTAGTTTTGTCGTTCCTTCGCCGATGACGCTGGCTGTCATTGCCGGGACTCTGGTTGTTTCGCTTGTCGCGCTGAACTGGGAAGGCTTGACCGCGCCTGATTCGCTTGCTCTTGAACCCGTGCCTGCCGAATCGCCTGACAGAAATCTTGCTTCGTATGTGATGCCCTTGATACATGAAACATCCGAAATATCTGCTCAGACGGAGGATGTATCGTTGGATTTGACGGAAACTTTCACGTGGTCATCGTACCAGGTACAGCGGGGAGATTCGGTGTCTCGAATTGCCCAGCGGTTCAAGGTTTCTATGGACGCGATAATTGCTTCCAATAACATCACCAATGCGCGGCGGCTGAGGGCGGGGGACGTTCTAAGAATTCCCAATATGGACGGTATTCCCTATACAGTCAAAAAAGGCGACAATCTTTCAAAAATTTCGGTGAGCATGAAAGTTCCCTTTGAGGTTATTCTTGACGCTAATGATATGAGTAATGACGTGATTGACGTGGGGCAGACGCTGTTTATTCCCGGCGCGCGCATGGCCCCTGAAGCTTTGAAACTGAGTTTGGGCGAGGCGTTTCTTTCCCCGGTGCGAAAAATTATCACCAGCAATTACGGGTGGCGCGCCGATCCGTTTACCGGGCAGCAACGGTTTCACTCCGCGCTGGATTTCCGGGGAAGTATCGGCACGCCGGTTAAAGCTTCTATGGACGGAACGGTTTCTCTTGTCGCCAATAGCCCCCGTGGTTTAGGAAATTACATCATTATCAATCATGCGAACGGTTATCGCACTGTTTACGCGCATCTTTCGGCCTTTTCAGTAAAACAGGGAGATCGCGTCAACCAGGGCGATAAAATCGGAGAAGTCGGCAATACCGGACTGAGTACCGGGCCGCATCTTCATTTTCAAATATATAAAGACGGGCGGGCGATAAATCCTCTTGATTTGCTTCAATAGAGGGTTTACAATAACTAATGATTTAGGCCGTTCCATTGGGGGGATATTTTGCGTAAACTGATGTTGTTTCTAATTGTTTTTCTCGCGGTAGTGACTTTTATCAGAGCTGTTGACAACACGAAGCCTGAGGATTTACATCCGATTTCTTCGCGCGGGATTGAGTTAAGCACAACCAATTAGAGCAAACAAGTATGAGTTCCGGCGAAAAACCAGTCAGCGCTTCCGCTTCCGCCGCTTTTAGCACGGTTGTAGATGAAACCTGCGAACGGCTGATGGACCGACAAATTCAGTATTCCATACGGAGAATACACGAAATGGAAAACCGGCTCGCCGTCCTTGAACAGGAGCTAGACGCATTTCTTTTTTCAAAAGACGGAAAATGAAAAAAAAAGCGCTTGGTTTTCTGCTAATTCTGTTTTTCCCACTGTATGCGGCCGCTGTAGGGATCAATTTTCAGGGACTTGATTTATCGGACGATAACCGTCTGCTTTTTTGCGCTGATTCCGGCACGACAGGCGGCGGCGGACAGCGCTCCGTTTTTGTTTCCCGGCTTACCGATCTGGCGTTACAGCAAATAACTGTTTTTCCCGAAGAAATTGATATTGTTGAAGACGGGCGTTCTCTTTTGGTACGCAATGTTTTCGGCGCGGCGTTTGTGCCGTTGTCAGGCGGGCTGCCGCGTCCGCTTGCCGGATTTCCGTCTTTCGTTACGGGAAATGTTCCGGTTTCAGGCGGCGCGGAGTCTCTGGCGGTTTCGCGTGACGGACGATGGCTGCTGCGGCTGGAATATGTCAGTCACGCTTACGGGAATTTGATTCTGGTCGAGTTATCCACCGGAAACCGGCGGACGATCAGTACGCGGATAGAGCGGTCAATACGGAATTTTCCGGCGCGTTGGAGTCCGGATTCCAGAGTTTTCGTTTATTGCAAAGGCGGCAAGCTCTATTATTATCCCCTGTTTATCGAATCAGATGTTGACGAGCGATACCGGCAGATCGGCGAAGGAAAAATCAGCGCGGTCGCGTGGGGAGACCGGGGTGATTTCTTTTATATCAAGGGAAGCGCGGTGTACCGTGTCGGGGGACAGGAGCTTTTTACCCACGCTGTGTACGCGGATTTTCTTGAAGTGGGACAGACCGCCGGACGTTTGCCGCTGGAATTTGATCCTGATTTTGACCTGTTCTGGATGTCGCCTGATTCCCGCGCTCTTGTTTTTTCTAAAGGCGGAAGAAATGTTTTTTACTATCCACTAAGCGCGGAAGTTTCGGCTAACGAAACTCTTCCTTATATCAAACTGCCCGCCGGAGCGTTTGACATTGATGTACTGTGGCCATCGCCGGGGGCTTTGACCGTGACCGCCTCCGTGCGGCATAGGGACGGCATTGCCGCGCTTGCGTGGCGTTTTGCGGCGGACGGCAGTCAAGCGTCGCGTTTTACTTCGCTGGAAACTCCCGTGGGCAGCCATTACGCGCTTTCCCCGGACGGCAGCAAGGTTTTGGCGTGGGGTGAAAAGGGAAGTGTTCTGCTGGATTACAATACATGGAAACCTGCCCGAAGCGCGCAGCCGGGGCCGGTACATTCCTGCGTGTGGCTTGGCAATAACGAATATATCGTAGCGGATAGTTCGCGGATCGAGCGCGTTGATCTTGCGGGGAGACGGCGGCTTGTCTGTTTGTCCGGGGCGCTTGAATACGGCTTTGAGGAAAGTGAAAAAGAAGGAAACGCGCCCGCTCGTATCCTGGCGAAAAGCGGCGGCGCGTGGTATGTTACGGACGGCGTAAGTCCCTGGGCGGCAATCACCGAGCCCCGTGTCAGACAAACTTCTCATGTTTCCGGGCGTTACCGGGTGTATCTTGAAAAGCAGTCCGGTTTTCCCTACGAAAATATTCCCATGATACGGAATACCGCGTCTGTCGGCACAACGGCTCTGCTGCCTTTGCCGTTTTTCCGGGAGGCCTCTGTGCTCGAAGATTCCGCGCAAAACGGGCAGGACGGCGTTTTTAATTACGGTTCACGCGCAGGACACCGGGACATTGCCCTGTGTTTTGATTTGTACGATGACGATTCGGGACTCGCGCAAGCTCTGGAAGCGTTGAGCCGCTTCGGAGTCCGGGCGACATTTTTTCTGAACGGCGATTTTATCCGCCGCCATCCCGATTCCACGCGGGCTATTGCCGAATCCGGCCACGAGGCGGCATCCATGTTTTACGCGCCTGTCGATCTTTCCAGTTCCCGTTATGTTTTTTCCGGTGATTATATAGCCGAAGGACTTGCGCGTAATGAAGACGAATATTACGCAGCAAGCGGCGGCGAGCTTTCCTTGTTGTGGCATCCGCCGTTTTTCCGTTTTTCGCGGGAAATTGTCGGCGCGGCTTCGCGGGCAGGTTATCAGACTATCGGCAGAGATGTTGATCCGATGGACTGGATCAGCAGAGACGAAGCGTTAAAACTGGGAATAAGCCGCGAATCTGTTCCTGAAATGATAGAGCGAATAATGGAAACCAAAAAACCCGGCTCCATAATTCCCATAAGACTCGGACAGCAGCCAGGCGGAAACGATTATCTATTTCTCAATATCGAAGTGTTACTGGACTCGCTGATCCGTTCCGGGTATTCCGTTGTTCCGGTGTCCGCCCTTGTTCAGCGTGGCTTGTAAAACAGCAGCCGTATACTGTCCCAAATCCGCCTGAAAATATTTCCCCGTTCATAACTCCGCGTAGTTAAAAGCGCAACTCGATGGAGTTCTCCCTGTTCATCAGAAAAAATAATATTGCCCACAGGGTAATTTTCCGGCAGAGGCGCGATGAGCGGATCGAGTATTTCCACGGAATACCCGTTTTTTCCCTGCCTTTCCACAGCCGCGCCGGCTCAACGCGGTCAATGCGCGGGCGGACAGTTTTGAAGTTTTCAAATGCCCACGACAGAAGTTCTCTGCCGTCATTGTCTCGTATGCGGTCTCCTCCGGGGCGGGCGGGCGCGCCGAGTATAACCAGAATAAAACGAGTCTCCTGCCTTTCCGCAGTCAGGGCAATATTGTAGCCCGCCTCGTCGATGTATCCGGTTTTCAGGCCGTCCACGCCGGGCATTGCTCCCAGCAGCATATTGCGGTTGCTCTGAGTGATCGTCCGGGGATTGTCGCGGAAAGCTTCCGCCACATTATCCGCCATCGGATACGAAAATTTTTCCACCGAGTGAAACGCGGCAAGACTTTCGGGGTGCAGCGTGAGATACGTTCTGCAAAACCCGGCAAATTCCGCCGCCGTGGTCATGTTGTTTTCGGAAATCCCCGACGGCTCCGCAAAGCGCGTAACACGCAATCCCAAACGCCGCGCTTCGCTGTTCATCATCGAAACAAAATCCCGCGTTGTCGGAGCGCAGGCAAGCGCGGCCGCGACAGCCGCGTCATTACCCGAAGATACGGCCAGCCCCAATAAAATTTCCCGTAAACTCACCGTTTGTCCGGGGCCGAGAAACATAAGACTTGAACGGGGCGGCTGATTGATCGCCCAGCTTTCCCGGCTTATAGGAACATCTCCGTCCAGCGAAACCCTGCCCGCCGCGATTTCTTCAAACACCAGATGCATAGTCATAAGCTTGGTCAGTGATGCCGGCGGAATTTCCTCGTCAATATTTTTTGCGTAAAGCAGCGTTCCAGTCGCCGCGTCAATCAGCGCGGCGGAGCGGGAAACAATTACCGGGGCCGTAGAAAGTCCGGGATACAAAGCCGGCGAAGGCGCGTTCCACTGGGCGGGCAGAAAAACCGGAAGAAAAATGAAAACCAGCGCCGGCGCGAATTTACCGCCGGATTTTTTTCCGTATCTCAATAATTCGCCTGACCTACTGCGCGGGGATAGGGAATAACGTCCCGTATATTTGCCATGCCAGTAATGTATTGAATAAGCCGCTCGAAACCGAGACCGAAACCCGAATGCGGAACAGAACCGTAGCGGCGCAAATCAAGATACCACGAATAATCTTCAGGCTTCATTCCCATTTCAATCATGCGGGCGGAAAGTTTTTCGAGGCTGTCCTCCCGCTGAGAGCCGCCGATAATTTCGCCCAAACGGGGAACCAGCACATCCATTGCCCGGACAGTTTTGCCGTCATCGTTGAGCTTCATATAAAACGCTTTAATTTCTTTAGGATAATCAATAACAATTACCGGCCCGCCCGCGATTTTTTCGGTCAGAAATTTTTCGTGCTCGCTCTGGAGATCGCAGCCCCAGTACGGCTTGAATTCAAACGCCGCCGCGCTCCCCGCCTTTTCCAGCTCCCGTATCGCGTCCGTGTAAGTAATATGAACAAAACGCGAATCCGCAACCTCCCGGAGAGAAGCCGCGATTCCCTTTTCGATATGCGAGTCAAAAAACGCAATGTCTTCGGCGCAGTCGTCAAGCGCGGTCTTGATAATATTTTTCAAAAAATCCTCGGCCAGATTCATGTCGTCGTTAATATCGGCGAACGCAATTTCCGGCTCGACCATCCAGAACTCCGCCAGATGCCTTGTCGTATTAGAATTTTCAGCGCGAAAAGTAGGACCAAACGTGTAAACTCTCGAAAGAGCAGTCGCGTAAGTCTCCGCCTCAAGCTGCCCGGAAACCGTCAAAAAAGCTCGCTTGCCAAAAAAATCTTCGTGAAAATCCGGAGCGTTCCCCTTCCGCGCAATTTCCTCCATATCCAGAGTCGTCACCTGAAACATAGCCCCCGCGCCCTCCGCGTCACTGGCCGTAATAACCGGAGTGTGAATATACTGAAACCCGCGCTCAAAAAAATATTGATGAATAGCAAACGCCATACGGCTTCGCAGACGCGCCACCGCCCCAAACGTATTAGTACGAGCGCGCAGATGAGCAATCTCCCGCAAAAATTCCAAACTATGCCGCTTTTTCTGTAAAGGATAAGCAGCCGTTCCAGCATCTCCCGGCACAGCAGGATCAGGCGGCCTGTCCTCAGACGACGCTTCCCCAATCAGAATAATCTCTTGCGCGGCAACCTCGACCTTTTGACCAGAAGCAGGCGAAGCAACAAGCCGTCCCCGAATTTCAACAGCCGCCCCCGTGCTAATCTCCGAACGCGCCGCAATTTCCACCGCCCCCTTTCCAGTTTCCGAACCACGGTCAAACGTACACTGAATCCCGGCAAAACACGAACCGTCACCAAGCTCAATGAAGATCAGATTCTTCATATCCCGCTTCGTCCTAACCCAGCCCCTAACCGTCACGTCCTGCGAACAAGGAGTCGCGGCAAGAATATCCTTAATCAGCATACCCCCAGTATACCAAACCCGCCCAAAAAATTCTATGAGGGGGGACACTTTCCGCGCATTTTCCCGCATACCGAAACATTTATCGTGTCCCCCCTTACGCTCCAGCCGCGCTTCGCGCGTCTTGCGCTATCCCCCTGATTTGGGGAATGGGGACTAGGGATTGGGGATTTTGTTGTTTGTAATCTAATCGTGGAAACGCGAAAATGACGCGCAGACAGCGAACAGCAAATTCCCCAGTCCCTATTCCCACTATCCGGCGAAGCCGGATAGCCGGGGGATAGCGTCAGACTTGCTCCGGGTTGAAAACCCTCCGCAAGTCTTTAGGGAGTTTTGCGTTGAGCGTAAAACTCCATGCAGTAATGGGAGCGAGGCTGAAGCGTAAGGGGGGCGGACGATGGATGCGGCTATGCGCGAACGGCAGTTTGGAAACAGCCCCCCTTTCTTAATTACATTAATTGTGTAGAAAATGCTTTCAAAAAAATATGTATTTATGTAAAATTGATATTATGCATATTTCCGTACAGCATGTCGAAAAAACCTACAAAGCTTTTTCGACTGAAAAAAAAGCGCTGGATGATGTTTCAATTGAGATTTCTAGCCCGGCGATGATTGGGTTGGTTGGGCCGAATGGCGCGGGAAAAAGTACGCTGATGAAATTGCTCACTGCGGCTTTGCTGCCTTCAAAGGGCAGTATCACGATTGACGGTGAACCGCTGATCAAAAAAGAGAAATACTTGAAAAGCGCGTTGGGTTATTTGCCTCAGTCGTTTGGGCTGTATGACGAATTGACAGCGCGGCAATTTCTGGATTATATGGCGGCGTTGAAGGGAATTAAAAATGTCAAGGCGGAAATAGCGAAAATTATCGGCGAAACCGGTCTTGATGAAAGCAAAAACGTGAAAATAAAAAATCTGTCCGGCGGGCAGCGGCAGCGTGTTGGTATTGCTCAAGCGCTTTTGGGAAATCCATCACTGCTTGTTCTTGACGAACCGACAGTCGGGCTTGATCCTGAAGAACGAATAAAGTTTCGCAATTTATTTTCGCAAAATGCCCGCGATAAAATAGCGTTCTTGTCCACGCACATCATCGAAGACGCGCAGTCAATTTGTTCGCGGCTTATTGTTATTAACCGGGGAAAAATATTATTTGACGGCAAACCTTCGGAGTTAATTCTTTCGGCGCGGGGACATGTGGGAATTGCCGAACAGCCTGATTTTTCCGAAAAAGATTTTGCGGATTTTCATTTTCAAATAACGTCGCGGGTAAATACCGCGTCGGGCGTGTCGTGCCGGATTGTCGCGGAAACGCTTCCCTCGTTTGTCGAACCGGCTGAACCTTCGCTGGAGGACGCTTATATGTATTTGCTGGGAATGGAAAAAACGCGATGAAATTTTCCGCCTGTCTCCGTGTTGAAATAAACAGAATGTTTCGCTCCGCTTTTTCATGGGTATTTGTAATTCTTTCGGTGTTATCTCCGCTGTTCGGATTTACGGTATTTAAACTCAACGGCGAACAGACTGCGGCGACTCAAATGATTATTAATCCGCTGCTTACCGGCATTATCGGTTCGGGCATTTTATTTGCGCTTTTTACTATTTTTGAATTGGACAGAACGCGCAAATACAAAACCGCCGCATTGACTGAGGCTGTCGCGCCGCCTGAAACATTACATGCCGCGAAAATTGTGTCGGCATTTTGCGTTTCTGTTGTAACTATCGCGCTGACAATTTTTGCGTATTATCATTATACGATGATCAATATGCGATCTTTCGCCGATCCCGCGCTGTATATATCTTCGTATTTAATTTTTATGTTGCCCGCTATGTGGATAGGAATTTTTTTGGCGGCGATTTTTTATCAGGTGTCACAGCGTGTTGATGTGAGTTTTACGCTTGTCGCGACCTGCGTGTTGCTTAATTATTCTGATTTTATCACCAGAGATTTTATTTTCCGCTGGATAAATCCGCTGCTTCCCGTTTTTTCGGACGGTTTCGGCAACGCAAAACCTTTGCGAATAGGTTTATACAATCGTTTGTTTTTGCTTTTATTTTTGGGCGGCTTTTGGCTTCTGTCCCTGCTGTGTACCAGAAAATATGAAAAGGGAATTTTCGGCTCAATAGCGCACAACGCTCGTAAATGGTATTTTCCGCTGGCGGGCGCGGCGCTTTTGGCCGCAAGCGCGTATATGTATTTGAATCAGCCGTTCTTCAATAAAGCCCCTCCCGAAGTTGACTGGGAAGCATTACATGACACCGGCCCGGAATTGCGCTTTGATTTTCTAAACGCGGAAATATACCCCGATGTTTCTAAAGGCACTCTGCGCGGAACATTAACCTGCGTACTCAATAATGATCACGGAGAAACTGTCACGAGACGAATGATTATCAATAGTGGTTATCGTATTTATCGCATGACCGTTAACGGCGAACCAATTTCTCACACCGATCTGCGTAACGATATTTTTACGCTTAAACATATTGAGTTTGCGATCCCCGCCGGGAGCGGCATTGAACTTATTGTCGAATACGGCGGTTATCCTGAAATATGGGGCGCGTATAAAACATTTTTTATCGGCGGCGCGGAAATAAGCCGTGAAAATATTGAGCTGCGTACTCACTCGCTTATGCCTTCGCTGGGAGCGTATGATACCACGGTGCGGGTGAACATTGTTTTGCCGGAACATTTTACGCT
>QMCE01000426.1_pt1 | contig 22137 bp, 24 predicted proteins | sample 1821851 | NCBI WGS metagenome assembly QMCE01 (sample SAMN09453174, study PRJNA476694) | Termite gut metagenome, whole genome shotgun sequencing project. | isolation source: worker | host: Odontotermes sp. | place: South Africa:Pretoria | collected 2016-01-28 | reverse complement strand
AAGCTGGTATCACTGAACGACTTCCGCGTCTTGACGAACGCCGGCGCGGACGCCGGACAGACAGTGGAGCATCTGCATTTCCATCTGCTGGGCGGGAAAAAGCTGAATTCCTCATTGGCATGATCTGTAGGGGCGGCGTTTTGCCGCCCGCCGTTCTCCCGTAGGGAAGTACGTAACGGACGCGCAATGCGCGCCCCTTCGGATTTTTTGCGGGCGGGATAACCCCACCCCTACAAGCAAACTGCAAAATTCCTCTTGCGTTCTGAGCGAGTTGCCTTTATAATGGACAGGTTGGGAGGTGAAACCATGCTAATGAATGTTATTGCGAGAATATCCCTTTTCCTTACGACGCCCCCTGCTGATGCGTCACCGGCTCCCACTACGGGTTCGTCAGTGTCCTCTATGCTGATGACTTTGTTATTGCCGGTAGTTTTAATTGTCGTTTTCTACTTCATGCTGATCCGCCCTGAAAGCAAGCGTAAAAAAGCGGCGGCCAAAATGCGCAGCGAACTGATTGTCGGCGATGAAATTACGACCATCGGAGGAATTGTGGGTAAGGTAGTTCAAATCAAAGACGATACCTTTACTCTCGAAACAGGCGCGGAGAAATCGCGGATCAAGGTTATGCGCTGGGCGATTTCCTCTAAAGGAGAGCAAATCAGCGATAAATAGGCTTGTTCTACCGGCTTGACCATTCGCATACACTGTGGCATAGACAAACCTTTTAGGAGGGTTCCCTATGCCGCAAAAAGAAGAAGCCAAGGGTCTCTTTCGTTTGATTCTCAAATTTACAGTTGTAGCGCTCTTGGTTATGCTCATCATTTTAGCTCTCGCCGCTATTTTGGTTACCGGCGGGATTGTGCCGGTTGAGCAATTGGTTACTGTCACGCTGTTGGCCGAAGCGGCCGGGGCTTTTTTGGGCGGCATGTTTTCGGCAAAACAAGCTACGAGCCATAAGGTTCCCGCCGCAATGGTCACCGGCGTGGTTATTTTCCTTGTTTTGCTGATTGCGGGCTTTCTGTTCTCATTCCCGCCATCCCGTCATGCGTTATTGAGTCTGTTGGCATCGGTCTTCCCGGCATTGGTCGGAGGAATTTTTTCCAAACGACAGAAAAAAGGAACCCAGCATAGATAAAAACGAAAGGGTGTTTATATGAAACATATTAAAATCCTAAACCGCGCCGCGTTGAAAAACAGTGCAGTTTATGGCGGTTGCGGCGAATGCCAAACATCTTGCCAATCAGCTTGCAAAACCTCCTGTACGGTAGCGAACCAAAAGTGTGAACGCCAGTCCAAGCAATCCGCCGTTTTGGCATCTATTAAGAAGCCTATTGCGTGATGGTTCATACGTATACCCTTTTAGGGCGGTACTTAGCCCTTGACGTTCACAGCGGCGCGGTACACGAGTTGGACCGCACCGCTTTTGACGTTTTACAGAACAATTTACTCTTTGAACCCGCAGAACTGACGACAGAACAGGAAGAAGCCCGGAAAGAACTGCTCTCGCTAAAAAAGGATGGGCTGCTGTTTACCGAACCGGATCCTGTTTCAGTAAACCCCGCAGGGTTGCCGCTCAAGGCGCTTTGCCTGCATGTATCTCACGACTGTAACCTTCGCTGCGCGTATTGCTTTGCGAAGACGGGAGATTTTGGCACAGGGCGGCGCTCTGTCATGGCACCGGAGATTGCGGAGCGGGCGATTGATTTTTTGCTTGCGCGCTGCGGTGGCAGGAAGAATTTAGAAATCGACTTTTTTGGCGGAGAGCCGCTGATGGCGCTGGATACCGTGAAACACACCGTTGAATATGCGCGTAAGATTGCGCCGCAAAAAAACTTCCGCTTTACCCTAACCACCAACGGCGTAAAGCTGAGTGAAGACGTGACCGGTTACCTCAACCGAGAGATGAGCAACCTCGTTCTTTCATTGGACGGGCGGCCTCGTGTAAATGACGCTGTACGCCGCTGCTTATCCGGCGAAGGGTCATATGACGTCATCCTGCCGAATTACAGGCATGTGCTCGAAACCCGGACGGGGGATTATTATGTTCGCGGTACATATACGAAGAATAATTTAGATTTTACTAAGGATATAGCGCATTTGGCTTCGCTGGGGTTCCGCAACATCTCCCTCGAACCAGCCGTCTTGCCGCCGGAGCATCCGCTGGCGCTGAGCGAGGACGACATTCCGGCGCTTTGCGAGCAGTATGAGTTGCTTTGCGAAAATATGGCGGAAGACGGATCGTTTGCTTTTTTTCATTTTAACATTGATCTGGCGCAGGGACCGTGTATCTATAAACGGCTGCGCGGCTGCGGCGCTGGAATCGAATATGCCGCCGTCACGCCCGAAGGGGACGTCTATCCCTGTCATCAGTTTGTGGGCCGGGAGGAATACAGGATGGGCCATGTGTCGGACGGTTCCTTCTCCCAAGAAATCTCTTCCCGCTTTTCTGCTCTCGAATCGGAAGGTCGGGAAGACTGCCGGCAATGTTGGGCGCGGTACTATTGCGGGGGAGGTTGCGCAGCGTCTAATCTAACCGTCAATGGCGATATTGGCCGATGTGACCGCCTAGGCTGCGCTCTTGAGAGAAAAAGGCTGGAATGTGCAATATACCTAAAAACGCTGGAAACAGAGGGAAAAGCAATATAAAATAGGAATATTATAACAGCCGGAGAGATTTCCGGCTGTTTTGCATTTTTTCAGCATATCTGCTTTTTTAAAAAACAAACGCCACCATATCTTGAATTCCGGATAATGTCGGATAGACTTTAAAGACAGAATGGTTACTTGGTTTACATAATACAGTTAACATAATATTTGGGCATAATAACGGAATTGCCCGAATCCGGCGATTGCTTCTTGATTAATTCGCATATATCCCGTACAATATAGGAGTGAAACGGGGGGCTTTGATGGACAGCCATTTGGGCGCAATCGGCGCGGGGCATATGGGCGGCGCGATACTGAAAGCTGTATTGGACGCGGGATTGTTCCCTCCGTCTTCTGTACATATCTCTTCGCCTGTACCGTCGGAACGGGAACTGTTCGCCTTAATGGGCTGCCAAACCGGCCCGGACAATGCCGGTACGGTTCGCTCCTCAGATTTTATTCTGCTCGCTACCCGCCCCCATCAGGTTGATGGTGTGTTACGGGAGATTGCTCCGTTTATGAGTGGTAAATGCCTTCTCTCGATTGCCGCCGGCGTGACCGTATCCTCCATCCGGGCGCTGCTTCCGGACGATGCGTATGTGCTTCGTGCAATGCCCAATCTCCCGTTGGCATACGGCGCGGGTGCGGCGGTTCTGGCAAAGTCTGAAGGTGTGCCGGAACGATTTGTTAGTTTAGCGCTCGCCATATTTGAATGCGGCGGTATCGTCGAAGTTTTACAGGAAGAGCTAATCAACGCCTCAACCGCCTTGGGCGGAAGCGCTGTAGCCTACTTTTTCCGTATGGCTTCCGTGATGAGCGGATGGGCAGAACAGAATAAAATCCCTGCCGATGCTGCGTTACGGATCGCGGCGCAGACAATGCTCGGCGCATCCCGAATGCTTACCGGAAGCGGCAAAGCTCCCGGCGTACTCGCGAACAGCGTGGCCGTACCGGGAGGCACCACCGAAGCCGCCTTTCGCGCCTTTGATGATGCGGGGTTTGACGCAGCCCTTCGGTCGGGTCTTGACGCCTGCCGGGATCGCGGTGCGGCATTAAGTCGGTAACATATAGCATGTCCCCTCCACATAAGATGGTTTATGGGGGGATAGATATGGAACATAAAACCATTTCGGCTCATTCCATCGCTTTGGGAGTATTGGCGCTTGCGTTTCTTGCGGGGATTGTAACCGGCTGTTTGTTTTCCTCGCAGAGCGGTTCGGCCGCCGACAGCGCCGTAACGGAGTATCTTTCCGCGTTTGCGGGCAGCGCGATTAATACGCCGTCCGTCGCTCGCGTGCTGGCTGACACCGTTTTATATCCGGCCGTGTGCTTTATTTTGGGCTTTACCATTCCGGGTGTATTGCTGATTCCTTTTACCGTCGCTTTTCGCGGGTTTCTCGTCTCTTACACCGTAACGTCCTGCGTGCGCGTCTTCGGCTCTATGGACGGACTGCTTTTTTCACTTTCGCTGCTCGGCTTACCGCTCCTCATATGCTTGCCATGTCTCTTTCTGCTCGGCACCAATAGTCTCTTGAGCAGTCAAACACTGTTCAGCGCGGCAATCCGAAAGACAAGGGCTTCTGTATTTAGCAAACGCGTGTTTACCCAGTTCGCTGTAACTCTTTGCGTAACGGGCGCGGCCGCCGTTATAGAATGGTTGCTTTGCCCTTTGCTGGCAGGAGCCGCCGCAACGAGATTATAAGTGATTATCATTGAAGGTGGAATCAGTGTATGTTTGACGCCATGCAGGAATACCGAGCGTATTTGGAAGAGAATACTTCAAAGAACACGCAGATCTCTTATCTGAGGGATTTGCGTCAATTTGCGAGTTATTGCCCGCCGGAAAAGGCCGCCGAGGAGGATATTGAAGCCTATGTCCGCCGGATGACCGAGAGGGGAAAATCTTCATCGACTGTGACGCGCAGCATGGCGTCGCTGAAGAATTTTTATAGTTTTATGTGTGAGAAGGGGTATTTGGAGAGAAATCCTGTCCAAGGAATTACGATGGTTCGTACCGAGCGAAAGATACCTCAAATTCTCACCGGCGCGGAGATTGACCGCTTGCTTGTCGCGCCGAAATGCACCGATTCCAAAGGGATTCGCGACAAGGCGATGTTGGAAGTACTCTATGCCACCGGACTGCGAGTGAGCGAACTGATCGCGCTGGATGCCACTGACGTCAACTTAAGCGCGAGGTTTATCCGCTGCAATATGGCCGGACACGAACGCATCATTCCTATCTATCAGGCAGCTGCGCTAGCGCTCGCAAATTACCTAAACAAAGCGCGGGTTCAGATGCTGAACAACCCCGAAGAGCGAGCTCTTTTTGTAAATGTGAGCGGAGAGCGTATGAGCAGGCAGGGTTTTTGGAAGATTATTAAGTATTACCAAGGAAAGGCGCAGATAGAGAAGGATACTACTCCGCATACTCTACGGCATTCTTTCGCGATGCACCTGTTGGAAAACGGCGCTGATCTGCGTTCGCTTCAGGAAATGCTGGGACATGCCGATATATCCTCAACGCAGATGTATGCCAACATGATAAAAAATAAATTGGCTGATGTATACCAGCGGACGCACCCCCGGGCGAAGCAATAAAGAGCGCAGACGGGTTGTTATTTGTTCTCGCAGGGGTCGATGGTAATCGACCCGTAAATATCCCAGTCCCATGGACGCGCAATGCGCGCCCCTACTCTTTACAAAGGCTGTAGTCCCAAATACGATTCACTTAAGATAGGGAGATACTGTATTGGCCGGATTTTTTGGATTATTTAATTTTACCAAGCCCGGAAAAGGTGTGGACGTCAACGCGCCGCCCAAAAAGCCTTTTATTCGTTTCTTTGAATTATACTGGCGCAAGTTTTCCCGCCTTCTTCTGATGAATCTGCTCGTGTTTTTTCTGTTACTGCCCATTATTACGGTAGTATTTCGCTTTTTCTTTTTTTGGATTGTCAATAAAGATCCGGAGAATATGAACCAAATTCTGTCGCAAGCGGGGGAAGCCGCCGCATCCGTTGAAGGCGAGGTAAGCGCTCCCCTTATCAGCGTTTTTCAGGATATATTGCTTAGCTTACCGGTATCCTTTCCGTTCATAGCGCCCTCAACTTTCCCGGAGATCGTCTTCTTGATCCTCCTTATAGCATCCCTAATTCTATATGGGCCTGTTATGTGCGGATACGCTTATATGCTGCGAAATTATGCTCGCGAGGAACATGCGTGGTTCAGCGATTTCTTTCTGCGCATGAAGAAAAATTTCCGGCAGGGAGTCGCCTTGGGTTTGCTGGAATTGTTTTCGTTGTCTATGCTTATCTATAACTTAAATATACAGCCTGCCGAAGGCAATACGATTCCGGTTATGCTGGTCAAGCTCTTTTCACCGCTTCTGCTGGTAGTTATTCTGTTTATGCGTAAATATATGTATGTTATGACTGTCACTTTTGATTTGTCCTTATTCAATGTCATCAAAAACTCATTGGTGTTCAGCGTTGTAGGGCTTCCGCGCAACTTCCTCGTATTGCTCATCGAAGCGGTAATTATCTTTGCGGTTTTCTTCCTCCCGGTTTTCGATATTCTTCTGATGCCGTTCTTTTTCTTCTCGCTCACTGGGTTTTTATCGGTATTCGCCGCTTATCCGCTAATCCATAAGCATATGATACTGCCAATAGTTGAAAGCAAAAAAGAATCAGATTAACAAAACAAGCGGAATTGTTATTTGAAATGAACTTTTATCGAGCAGAAAACATAAATACTATTTATCAATAAAGAAGATGTTGACAAGCATCTTCTTTTGGTGTATTATCTTTTCTATAAGATCAAACTGTCAATTCATTATGAAGTTTTTGTGAAGGGAGGTTTGCTATGGACAAGTATTTTTTGCAAAACACCGCTTCAGAGCATTTGGCGGAATTAATGGACACGCTGCTGTTTGCAGATTGTCAAACCGATTTTCAAGTCGATTTACTTCGCGCGATTGAAGCGGAGCTGAGAAAAAGAGGCGACTTGTCAAAGGAATTGAATGAGCATTTTCTCCAATGGGAGCAGGAAATCACCGAAGACAATGTCCGGTTCATGCTACGCGGCGCTACCCTTATGGAATTGCAGGAAATTCTGAAAGAAACACCGAAACGCTATATAGAGCTTCATGCACTCGTCAACGAAGAGTTGACGGCAAGAGGCGAGGAAATACCGCGCTATACACTGTCCGACGCATCTCCCGATGACGGAAGGAAATCAGAAGATATATTACGGAACCTTGTTCTGTCCGGAGATTCCCCTGAACTGCTGAAGACGCTGGATACCCTTTTCACATCCGATAAAGTCTTGAAGGAACAAGCGCGGTTGATTTTTGATATTGCAGAAACATTGAAGAGTAGGGGTATAGCCGTACCCTATTCGGAAAATGAGCTTCGGGATCAATATGAGACAATCATGGAAACCGCAGATTCTGTCGATGATATACTCAGACGCAATGTTAAACCACAGTCAATGTCGCATTATTTACGGCTGCGGAAACGGCCGTCCCGCATCAAACCTCATTTTATTCGCACCGCAGGTATAATTGCGGCGATCACCGCCGGGCTTTTTGTTTTTGACGCGGTGGCTTACTCCGCCGGGTTAGATATTTTCGGAACCATGTCCCGCTGGACAAAGAATGCCGTGCAGTTTTTTAGAGGGGAACCTATTGAGAAGGATCATGTGAAGCATGATGAATACACCATTTTGAAAGACACGCTGGAAAGGCTGGAGTTAAACATTGACCTTCCGACTTACATCCCGGAGGGGTATTATTTTAATACTCTTGAACCATATGAACCTTGCGGGACAGATTCCTTTGCGGCTTGGTTTAAAAATGGAGATGAGTATTTCTCGATAGAAATTAATCCAATGTTTGCGGGAAGCAATAGCATTTATGCGGAAAACGTAGCGGAGGAAACAGAACGGTACAACGGGAAATACATTATCTTTTATCATACGGAGCAAATATCAGCCATTTGGGCGCAGGGCTTTTGCGAGATTCAAATCCAGGGAAACCTTACCCACGAACAGCTTACGCTGATGCTGGATTCCATAATATAAATGGATTCCCCTTTAATAAGTGTTTCGCTCCGCTTGCATTTTTTCTTCTCTCTGCGGACATCGACGCGTTCGTCCGCGCCGTCATCTCGTTTTTGCTCAATTTTCTCCTTTTTTCGATAAACCGCTTGACAAAGCATAGGGACAGGTATATACTTCGGTGTTAATAAACCGAAAGGATGTGACTCCCATGGTTCAATCCGAATTCGGCGTCAAGTTCGGCAAAGAGGGCATCACCTTCGACGATGTGCTGTTAATACCGGCGCATAGCAAGGTGGAGCCCTCTGATATTTCTCTTGTTACCTCTTTGACTAAAACATTAAAGCTCAACATTCCGCTGATGAGCGCCGCGATGGATACCGTTACCGAGGCGCGTCTCGCGATCGCGATTGCGCGCGAGGGCGGAATCGGCGTTATCCATAAGAACATGAGCGTTGCGGCGCAAGCAGGCGAGGTCGACCGCGTCAAACGCAGCGAGAACGGGGTCATAACGAACCCGTTTTTCTTATCTCCTCAGCACACGCTTCGTGATGCCGAGGAGTTAATGGCAAAGTACCGTATATCCGGCGTGCCGATCTGTATTAATGAGGGGATCTTGATCGGCATTCTTACCAACCGGGATATGAAATTTGAAGACAACTTGGACAAGCCCATCAGCGAAGTCATGACGACAATTGAAAAGCTGATTACCGCGCCGACCGGCACCGACTTAACCAAGGCCAAAGACATTCTGCACAAACATAAGGTTGAGAAGCTGCCTCTGGTGGATAATGCCGGGAAGCTGCGCGGGCTGATTACCATCAAAGACATAGAAAAAGCGGTGCAATATCCCAATTCCGCCCGGGACAGTTCGGGCAGACTTTTGGTCGGCGCTGCTGTCGGCGCGACTGCAGACGTTAAGGAACGCGCCGCGGCACTGATTGAAGCCGGTGCGGATCTGCTGGTACTTGATTCGGCGCACGGGCACAGCGAAAATATCCTCCGCGCGGTCACTGCGTTAAAAACCGAATGGCCCGCTGTGCAGGTATGCGCGGGTAATATCGCAACCGGCGAAGCCGCGAAAGCATTGATCGCCGCGGGTGCGGATTGCGTAAAAGTCGGAATGGGACCCGGCTCTATCTGCACCACCCGTGTGGTGGCCGGTATCGGCGTCCCGCAAATCACGGCGGTTTACGATGTGGCGTGTGAGGCGCGGAAGAGCGGTGTTTCGGTTATTGCGGACGGCGGCGTTCAATATTCGGGTGATATCGTCAAGGCAATCGCAGCCGGAGCCGATGTGGTAATGATGGGGTCTTTGTTTGCCGGATGCGAGGAATCGCCGGGTGAAAGTGAAATATATCAGGGTCGTCAGTTCAAATCCTATCGCGGTATGGGTTCGATGGGAGCCATGAGCGAAAAGAGCGGAAGCCGAGACCGGTATTTTCAAAGCGAGTCGAAAAAACTGGTGCCCGAAGGCATTGAGGGGCGTGTGCCGTACAAAGGAATGCTGTCCGATACAGTCTTCCAAATGTGCGGCGGCATCCGCGCCGGCATGGGCTACTGCGGTACGCCGGATATTGAATCCCTGCAACGCGACGGGCGATTTATGCGGATTAGCGGCGCGGGACTGCGCGAAAGCCACCCGCATGACATCTATATCACCAAAGAGTCGCCGAACTACACGCCAAACGTGCAGTAAAAAAATATTGACATTTCCCATTTCTCGCCGTATAATATCAGTGTCGCAGCTAAAATCCACTGGGAGGATCCTTTCAATGATTCGTTTGTCCCGCACAGCCACTACCACGAAGAGTTAGCGTCAGCCGTCAGCGATCCGCGGACGACAGGCGTTAGCTCTGATGGTCGTCGGCGGGGATGATAACGATAGTTTGTGCCTTGCCGAAGACCCGGTGAGGCGCAATTTTTTATGCCGAAGAAGGTGATTGCCTTGATTGAGTACTTCGTATGCTCCGACGGGCGGATGACCGCCCGCTCTCCGTCAAATAAAAAATAAAAAGGGAGAGCTGATTATGAATTGTGAACTACAAGAAACTGCCGCCGCGCGGGAACACAAAAAGCTCGGCACGCAGCTCGGATTGTTTTCGACGATGGAGGAACTGGGGCAGGGACTGGTGCTGTGGCATCCGAAAGGAGCCGTCGTGCGCTTTCTGCTGGAGCAGTTCAGCCAAAGCGCGCATATGCTCAACGGGTATCAGTGGGCGTATACGCCGCATATCGGTCGATCGCAGCTCTGGAAGACCTCCGGGCATTTGGAAAACTACAAAGACTCCATGTACAACCCGATTGACATCGACGGCGAGGAATACTACCTCAAACCGATGAACTGCCCATTCCACTTCCTCATATACAACAGCGAGCTACACTCTTACCGCGACTTGCCCATACGCATGGCGGAGTTCGGGACGGTATACCGTTATGAGCTGTCCGGCACCCTGCACGGACTGACGCGGGTACGGGGTTTCACACAGGACGACGCGCACATCATTTGCACACCCGAGCAGGTGGCGAGCGAAGTATCCTTTGCGCTGAAGTTCTCGCTGTATATCCTGCGGTCGTTCGGGCTGAACGAGTTCAAGCCGTATATCTCCACCAGGCCGCCGAAGAAAGCCATCGGCTCCGACGAACAGTGGGAGATGGCGACGGAGGTTTTGAAAAACGCGGTTGCCGACGCGGGTCTGACCGCCGAAACGGATGAGGGCGGCGGCGCTTTCTACGGTCCGAAGATTGACCTCAAACTGTATGACGCGCTGGGGCGCGAGTGGCAATGCGGCACAATCCAGTTTGATTTTAACCTGCCTGAACGCTTCGGCATGAAGTATATCGGCAGCGACGGCAAAAACCACACGCCGTATGTCATTCACCGCGCCTTGTTCGGAAGCGTAGAGCGGTTTTGCGCCCTGCTGATCGAGCATTACAACGGAGACTTCCCGCTGTGGTTCGCGCCGGTTCAGTTCGGGATCGTTCCTATCGGGGAATCCCATAACGAATATTGCAAACAGCTGGAAATCAGCTTGAAAAAGCAAGGGTTACGCGCCGAAACCGATTGTTCGGAGGCGAACATGCGGGAAAAGATCAAACGCTTCGAGATTCAAAAAATTCCCTACATGCTCGTCGTCGGCGACAGGGACATAGAGCGGGGCGGTTTCTCCGTCAGGAATCGGAAACACGGAAGCCTCGGCATGATGACTTTGGAAGCACTTTGCGAGCACATCCAAGGTGAATTGGAACAAGGGAAACCAAAATATATTATAGGAGGAGAAAACTCATGCGAGTAGGCGTATTGGGCGTAGGCCCGGTAGGGGAACACATTGTGCGTGTGCTTCGTGAAAGAAAATTCCCGGTTGACGGCGACATCACCATAATGGCGACGAGGGAGCGCGAAGAGATCATTGACGGGAACGCAGTCAGCGTTCAAAAGGTGAGCGAGGCTCTGTTCCGGCGGCTTGACCTTGTGTTTTTCGCCGGGAAGGAGGGCGCGAAAGGCGCGAGCTTGGAGTGGGCGGACATCGCCGTCAAGTGCGGCTGCCTTGTGATCGACAACGGAGGGGACTTGCGTATGTTTCCACACGTCCCGCTTGTCGTTCCCGAAATTAATATGGACGCCGTTACAAAAGATTCGCGGCTTGTCTGCAACCCGAACTGTTCCACGATTCAGCTCGCAGTCACGCTGTACCCCTTGCATAAAGCCGCGCGTCTGCGGCGTGCCGTCGTAGCCACGTACCAGTCGGTCAGCGGACACAGCGGCGCGGGGATTACACAATTGGAAAACGAGCTGCGAAACGAAGCGGGCGCGTCTTCGGTGTTCAGCCGCCCCATCGCTTACAACTGTATCCCGCAGATCGACAGCTTTACCGAAAAGGGGTATACGCGGGAGGAGATGAAGCTGACGCATGAGACCCGCAAGATATTTGGGGAACCGAACCTGATGATCAGCGCGACGGCGGTGCGCGTGCCGGTGGCGTTAGGGCATTCCGAAGCCGTTAACGCGGAGTTTATGGAGCCGATGCGCGCGGAGCGCGCGATTGACATTCTCTCCGATTCGGTGCGTTCACCCGGCGTGGTTTGCTTTGGCGAGCCCGAAGCGTTCCCCACGCCGCTGGATCTGCAAAGGGACGAGTATAAAGACTTGGTTTTAGTCGGAAGGATCCGCGATGACATGACGGCGCCGAACGCGCTCAATCTGTGGTGTGTCTCCGATAATTTGCGGAAAGGCGCAGCCACCAACGCCGTTCAAATCGCCGAGGGGATGCTACCCATCAGCTAGAACATGATAATTAATATTGTCAATACCTATATTAATATTTTTAATATAGGTATTGACAATGATGATATTCTATGATATGATACGCTTGTAAGGGGGAATTCGATTGGCGAACACAACCTACCACGCGCCCAACCGCTGCCCGGTTTGCGGCGGTTCGGTGGAATTTACCCGCATCAACTGCGCGGGTTGCGGTACCGAAATGACCGGCCGGTTTTCGCTTTGCCGCTTCTGCGCGCTGGAAGAAAAGCATCTGCGCTTTGTCGAGACATTCCTGCGCTGCCGGGGCTCGATCAAAGACGCGGAGAGAGCGTTGGGGGTCAGTTATCCCACCGTCAAGGGAATGCTAGACGCGGCGCTCGCCGCGTTGGGGTTGGATACCCCGACACAGCCGGAACCGAGCGATATATTGGAACAACTCGGTGCGGGTGAAATCGACGTCGAAACGGCATTAAAGCTATTAACACAGTAAAATATCGAAAGGGGATTATTATCATGGCAAACGAAAAGGATAAGATTATCGATATGCTGGAAGAGGGCAAAATCAGCGCGGAGGATGCGTCGAAACTGCTTAGCGCCCTTGGAGAAGCTCCCGATGCCGCCTCGCAACCTTCCGGCGGCTACGACGCGCAAAGAACTAACCAAAGCCTGAAGGGAAAAAAGCTGCGTGTGACAGTGGAGGGCATTTCGGAAGAGGACGGAGAAATACAAGATATTCATGTCAACGTCGCCGTGCCACTGGTACTGGCCAAACTGGCCGACGGCATTATCTCAAACGTCGTACCAAAAGAGGCGAATAAGCAGCTGAAAGAACAGGGAATTGACCTCGGATCGCTGAAGCTCGGCGAAATCGTCGAGGCGCTGACCGACCTTGACGAGGACATTGTCAATGTCGATATCGTTTCGGAAGGTAAGCCGATGAAGGTGCGGGTATATGTGGAATAGGTTTCACTGGTTGTCCGTACGCGTGAAAGTACAGGGGAAGCGGGGCGTGAATGTTTGGATTCCGCCCCTGTCTCTCCATGTGGCGCGGGGTGCCGTTCTGTCCGCCGACGGTCTTCTGGGGCTGATCGGCGGAACCGCCGGACGGACTGCGCGGAAGGTATCCGACCTAATCCAAAAATCCGTTGCCATTATGCAGGACGAAGGACTGGATGTGGATGTGAAGGTCAAGAGTCAAAAAGAAGACGTCAGAGTGCGAATACACATGGTGTAAAGGGATGCCCTTTAGGGTGTCCCGGGTTGGGGGATGCAGGATATGAAAAACACAGTCACGGTATATATCAACCGTTTTGTCGGCTGCGTAATCGCGCTGGCCGGAGGGTGCTGGCTGTTTAAAATTGAGTTCGGGGTATCTGTGCTGGGTTGGGCGGCTCTGCTGGCCGCGCTTTATGTGCTCGTCAAGCCGCTTTACAGCCTTATGGCGGCACCGCTGGATATGTTTCTGTTTGGCGTCGGAACACTTTGCCTAGACGCTCTGATGATTGTAATCGCCGTGCCGTATCCGTTCGCCTATTGGCAGGCGCTGGCCGCCGCCGCCGTAATAACGTTGGTGTTCACACCGTATGAGAAGGCGCGCACGGCGGATGGTTAATCGGCCAGAGCGGCAAGGCGCGCGCGAACGCGGCGCTCCAAGTTGAGCGTCGATGCCCAAAGCGCAGGAAGAATAACAACCCGAAAACAGGCATTGACAACCCGACGCCGCTGGTGTACTCTAAAATCAGCGACAGGCGGAAAGGGAAGGGTCAATGGAACATAATTATGAAGTGGTACGGCTCGACAAAAGCAGTTGGCGCATTGAAGAAAACGGCGTACGTTGTTTTCTCTTTGCGGGTCGCAAACATGCGTTGTTAGTGGACACCGGGTACGGTACTGGAGATTTGAAAGCGCTGGTTGGAGAACTGACAGACCTTCCGGTCACGCTGGTCAATACCCATGCGGACGGTGATCATCTCGGCTGTAATGCAAAATTTGAAAAAGCTTATATGCACCCGGACGATTTTCCGCGCTGCCGGAGAGAGGAACCGGAAGCAATTTTAGAACCGATTGGCAATTCGATAGACCTTGGCGGACGGCATTTTGAGGTAATCCATATCCCCGGACATACGCCGGGCAGTATTGCGCTGCTGGACACCGAAACCCGGATTTTGGTTGCCGGAGACAGCGTTCAAGCCGGAATGGTGTTTATGTTTGGCGATGGCAGGGAGCTGAACCGGTACATAGAGAGTCTGGAAGCGCTGCACGGCATAGCCGGACGGTTTGATACGATTTATCCATCTCATGGCCCGTTTCCTGTTTACCCGGACATTCTTCCGCCGCTTATCCACGGCGCGAAACAGCTCCTTGCCGGAGAACTCCCGCCGCTGTCCGCCCCCTTCGATGTTCCGGCAAAGCTCTATGATGTTACGATAGCGAAGATATTATATTGATTTGCACTCCCGCCGCGTCAAAAACGGCGGGGGGTGTTGTTTTGCGCTGTTGCGCTTGCATTCAGCGGCACGTTTTGGTATAATGCGTTGTAAACACGTGGAAGAATCTAACTTAGAGGGGGTTGGTTATGGGCGGGCTGAAACGCGTTCTCTCTCCGGGGAATCAGATGTTTTTTATACTGCTGGTCGCCTTTGCAGGCGGAACGGCGTATTTCAGTATCCCCGCCGCAGCCGCCGAAGGCGTATTAATTATTTTAGCCGCTCTCATATACCGCCGCCAAATTGTCCGGCGCCGCGCGGACATTGTAAAATATATTGAGCAAATTACCACCAACCTAGACACCGCCGATACTACGGCGCACTGTCCTATACCGATGCTGATTCTGCGTGTCTCTACCGGCGAGATGATATGGGCGAACGAAGGATTTATGACGGCAGCCGGTTTGAAAGAACGGCTCTTTACCCAGCGTATAGGGGATTTTTTGCCCGGCCTTGATCTTAAATGGCTGGGGAAAGAAGGCTCCACCTCAGAGATTACGCTGCGCGAACGGCGCTACACTGTCTGCGGCAGTATGATCCGCCAGAACGAGCGGCGGGATTTGCTTGCGTCGCTTTATTTTATTGATATTACCGAACTGACCGATCTGCGGCGTGAATTCCGTCTTTCCCGGCCGGTCGTTCTGGTCATTATGATGGACAACTATGAGGAGTGCGTGAAAAACCTTACCGATTCACAAAAATCAAACCTTCAGGCCGCAGCCGACGAAAAACTCTCGGAATGGGCCGAGCCGTTGGACGGCATATTGCGAAAGCTCGACCGTGACAAATACTTGCTTATCGTTGAGGAACGGGAACTGACTGGGTTGATTGAGCGGCGGTTTACCATTTTGAACAGCATCCGCTCAGTAACGGGAGCCGCTAACTTGCCGGTAACAATCTCCATAGGCGTCGGACGGGACGGCAGCACGCTAAGTGAATCCTTCTCTTTTGCGCAATTGGCCATTGATATGGCGCTCAGCCGCGGCGGCGACCAGGCTGTTGTTAAGAACCGCTTTTCTTTTGACTTTTACGGCGGGCGTTCCAAAGAGATTGAGGTACGCACAAAGGTTAAAAGCCGCGTCGTAGCGGCGAGCCTCTCTAATTTTATCTCAGACAGCTCTCTTGTATTGGTTATGGGACACGCATACAGCGATATTGATTCGCTGGGCGCGGCGGCCGGTATTGTCTGTATGGCCCGTAAACGCGGAAAACGGGCGTGTATTGTCATCGACGAAAAGAAGACAATGGCGGGTGTATTGCTTCAAAAACTCCGGGCGCATGAATCGTATGTGGGCGTCTTTATCGATTCGCAAACAGCGATGATTCTCGCCGACAATAAAACATTGCTGGTGGTAGTGGATTGCAGCCGCCCCGAGCTTGTTGAATCTGAGCAACTGTTGAAGTCGATGAACCGGGTCGCCGTTGTGGATCACCACAGGCGTTCGGTTGAATATATCGAAAACGCCGTGCTGCTGATGCACGAACCGTCGGCTTCGTCGGCTTGTGAGCTTGTATGCGAGCTGGCTCAGTATATTTGTCAGCCGAGCGACATTCTGCGCTGTGAAGCCGAAGCAATGATGGCCGGTATCGTTCTGGATACCAAGGGCTTTACGATGCAGACCGGCATGAACACATTTGAAGCCGCAGCCTTTCTACGCGGCGCAGGAGCCGATCCGGTGGAAATAAAAAAAATCTTTCAAAACGATATGCGATCCTCGCTGGAACGTTATGAGCTGGTATCCAGCGCGCGAATCGTACGCGAAGGGATTACGGTCGCTTTCACCGAAACCGAGACAGACCGCGCCGTCGCTTCGCAGGCTGCCGACGAAATGTTGAACATCGCGGGTATCGACGCCTCGTTTGTCGTCTTCCCGTTCGGCGGCGAGGTTGCCATATCGGGGCGCAGTTTGGGCGGCATCAATGTGCAAATGATCCTTGAACGACTCGGCGGCGGCGGACACCGCACTGTGGCGGGCGCACAGCTCAAGGACGCAACTGTGATGCAGGCGTTGGATCGTTTGGTCACGGCAATCGACCGTCATTGCGAGGAAAATAAGGTGGGGGTTCTTCCCCCGCAAGCGTTATAGGTGCGCGGAGTATGGATCGTGTCTTAACAATTGAAGAGATCCGGGCTGCAGTGATTCCCGTGGCGCGACGTTACGGAATTAAAAAGGTCGCGTTGTTTGGTTCTTACGCGCGCGGCGAAGCCACGCCGGGGAGCGATGTGGATATTCATATTTCTGACATTGGTGAAAAACGGCAAATGTTCCAGTTGGGTGGAATTTCAAATGATTTTGCCGAGTCTTTGGGTGTCGGGGTTGATGTCGTCGTCGGCGGCGATCCGTTATGCGATGTATTCTTTTACCGCATCGGAAAAGAGGAGGTGGCATTGTTTGAAAGCTAGAGACGCAGACGCGATGAATAAAATTCTTAGATATTGCGGCGACATTTACGACTTAAATATCCTATTTGAAGGCTCACGTCAAGCATTGGATGCAAAAATGCCATATAGACACGCCATTTCGATGTGTATATTACAAATTGGCGAACTGGTTGGCCATCTGACCGATGAGTTTCGCGCCTGTCATAATGATATACCTTGGAAAGAAATTCGGGGAATGCGAGACTGGGCGGCACACGGATATGAATCATTTAATTTAGATACGTTGTGGTCTGCCATCTCCGAAGACATACCCAAACTGCGCGTTTACTGCGCGAAGGTATTGGAAGACATACAACAGGAGGGAACGATATGAAGATTATTCTATCCGCCGATGTGAAAGGGCAGGGGAAAAAGGGCGATTTGCTTTCTGTCTCCGACGGCTACGCTCGCAATTTTCTTTTCCCGCGCAAACTGGCCTTTGAGGCTACGCCGGAAGCAATCGCCGATTACAAACGTCGTGAGAAGGCCAAAGCCGACAAACTGGCTCACGAGAAAGAAAAAGCTCTGGATCTGGCGAAACGCTTGAAAGACGCTAAAATTACCCTTGAAGCGAAATGCGGCGCGGGCGGGCGCTTGTTCGGTTCGGTAACCAACGTCGAGGTTGCCGAGGTATTTAACGCGCAGTTTAATACTAAGATTGACCGGCATGACATCCAGATGGAACCGGTCAAGCAGTGCGGAACATACACGGCTAAGTTCAAGCTGGGTTATGGGGTCAGCGTCGAGGTGGCGGTCGAGGTGACGGCGGTTGGATGAACTGCGCGGCCTGCCGCACAATACCGAGGCGGAGCAATCCGTCATAGGCTCCATGCTCTTGGATCCGCGCTGTATCCCAACCGTTGTCGAACGGCTGGACAGCGAGGATTTCTATCTCCCGGCGCATCAGGATATCTTTGACGCGGTTTACGCCATGTTCGCCCGAAACGCGGCTTTCGACCCGGTCACTTTGATGGACGAAATGCGCGGTCGGGGTACCTTTGACGAATCCTCCACCGCCGATTATATCAGCCGTCTTCTGGACGTTACGCCGACTTCTGCGCACGCCGCGCAGTACTCCGATATTGTGCGCCGTATGTCACTGCTTCGCAAACTTGACAATATCGCGGGTGAAGTTTCGTCGCAGGCGCGGGAACCGGGCGCCGAAGCGGATACCGTACTGGACGCTGCCGAGCAGAGCATTTTCGATCTTCGGCAGGGTAGGGAAGTGACTTCCCTTTACAAGATCCCCGTCGTACTGATGGAGGTCTATCAGAATATACGCGAAATCTCCGAGGCGGGCGGAAAATTACCCGGTATCCCATCTGGAATCCCTGATTTGGATGAAATCATCGGCGGGTTGTTGAATTCCAGTTTTATTATTGTCGCTTCGCGTCCCGGTGTGGGTAAGACCAGCTTCATGCTGGGTCTTGGGCTAAGCGCGGCGCGCGCCGTCGGAAAATCTGTGGTTTTCTTCTCTTTAGAAATGTCAAGGGAACAGCTTGTCAGCCGTTTGCTTTCAAATGAATCGGGCGTCAATTCTAAAAAACTGCTCACCGGCGACTTAAACCCAAACGAATGGAAGCGGATCGGGGAAGCAGCCTCTTCTCTTTCGCAACTGCCGTATTTGTTCGATGATAACCCTGTAATTTCGGTTGAACAGATGAAGGCAAAATGCCGCCGCGTACCCAATCTTGGGCTTGTCGTCATCGACTACCTACAGTTGATGCACGGTTCCAAGAAACGTTACGATAACCGCACCACAGAAGTTGGCGACATATCGCGCAACCTGAAGATTATGGCGAAAGAATTGGGCGTTCCGGTACTATGCGCCTCGCAGCTATCCCGCGAAAACGAAAAACGAGGCGACAAACGTCCGATGCTCTCCGACTTGCGGGAATCGGGCGCGATTGAGCAGGACGCTGATGTTGTGATGTTCCTCCACCGCGAGGGGATTTACAGCGATGAGGTGGATAAAAACGCCGCGGAACTCAATGTTGCGAAAAACCGCCACGGCGAAACACGCAAAATCGACCTCCACTGGTCAGGCGATACGACGACGTTCACCTCAGCGGATCATGGTTATTATGACGGATAATGTTCTGGTTGCGATTTCAGGGGGTGCAGACTCTGTCGCGCTGCTGCATATGCTGCGTGAAAAGGGATATGAACTCACTGCGGCGCATTACAACCACGGGCTGCGTCCGGAGGCGGACGCGGACGAAGAGTTCGTCAAAACGCTCTGCGCGGATTTGGGCATTCCGTTTGTCGCCGGACGAGGCGATGTTGCGGCGGATGCCGCGCGGTGCGGTGCTGGGATTGAGGAAACGGCGCGGGAGATGCGTTATGCCTTTTTGGAAGAAACACGGGTGAAAAGCGGGCTTGGCCGGATCGCGACGGCGCATAACGCCGACGACAATGCCGAAACAGTGCTGCTGAATTTGGTTCGCGGAGCGGGATTATCCGGGCTTTGCGGCATCCCGCCGCAAAGAGGGCATATCGTCCGTCCAATCCTGCATCTGTCGCGGGCGGAGATTCTTGCGTATTTAACATCCCACAACCTCCCGTACCGCGAGGACGCGAGCAACGCCGATACCGTATTCCGACGGAACTATCTCCGCCATGAAATTTTACCCGCTTTGAAGGCGCTCAATCCGGCGCTGACCGACGCTGTAACCCGCCTGACCGGTCTTCTGCGTGAAGACGAAGAGTATCTGACGGCACTGGCGCGGGAAGAAATCCAACTGCACGGTATTGGCGCGTCGTTTCCGGCAAAGCGGCTGAACTCTCTGCCGAAGCCGGTTTCGTCGCGTGTCTGCCGCCTTTTGGTGCAGTCTGTTACCGGCTACCCGCCGGAACTGAATGGGCTGGACGCCATGCTTGATATTTCCGCCGGAGGAAACGGGCGGCGGCGCGACCTTGCTGGCGGCCTGACTGTCGAGAAAGCGCAGAATATGATTGTTGTGACGCGGAAGACCCCGTAGGGGCGGATGGCAATCCGCCCGCCGTACCCCCCCCCGTTCCGGCATGGACGATCTGCGGTCGCCGGCGGACGCGCAATGCGCGCCCCTACAGACATTTCGCCGCTTTTCCACGGGACGATTGACATCGTCCTCCTTCACACAAATTTTACATTTCCATAAAAGGGAGGCGCGGCCATGCACAAAGACATCGAAACCGTTCTGCTGACCGAGGCGCAAATCGCGGAGCGCGTGCGGGAGATGGGTGAGGAAATCGCACGGGATTATGCGGGTAAAGAGCTGCTTCTTGTCAGTATTCTAAAGGGTTCCGTGGTTTTCTTGGCGGATTTGATGCGCGCAATTCCGGCACCTGTAAAAATAGACTTCATGGCGGTTTCTTCCTACGGAAAAGGGCATACTACATCCGGCGACGTGCGGGTTTTAAAGGATACCGGCCAGCCGGTGGAAGGAAAACATGTCCTGATTATTGAGGACATCCTTGACAGCGGCGCAACTTTAGGTTATATTATGAATCTGATGAGCGCAAGAAATCCGGCTTCTCTGAAGCTGTGCGCACTGCTGGATAAACCGGAGCGGCGGGTTACTACGGTGGAGTGCCATTACAAGGGTTTCACGGTTCCGGATGTGTTCATCGTGGGTTACGGCCTTGATTACGCGGAAAGATACCGCAATTTACCCTATATCGGGGCGCTGCTGCCCACTGTGTATAACTAGGAGTTGATGTTCGCTTGAAAAAATACGGCGCGAAGGACATTTTATTTTATTTGGCTTTCTTCTTTATTGTGCTGAGCGCGATTTATCTGATCGTGCAATTAAACAAGCCGGAGGAGCCGACATATTCCGAGGTTATACGCCAGTTCCGGAATGAAAACGTGAAGGAATTTGAGATTCAGGGCAGTACCATAACGCTGCTGTTGAAAACTCCCGTAAATAATAATCCACAGCTTGTGCACAGGCTCTACTCCGTCGACATTTTTTATACCGACGCCCGGCAGATGATTGAAGAACAGTCATTGAGCGGCTCACTGGCCAAGTATAACTATGACGTGGGCTTTGTAGCCCCGTGGTGGCTGATGTCGCTGCCGTATATCATACTGATTGCCGTTATTATCGGTCTTTGGATCTTTATGTTCAACCGCACCGGCGCGGGCGATAACCGTGCGATGAATTTCAAACGTATCCACCCGCGCACCAACCCCGACGACAAAAAGAAGTATACCTTTGCCGACGTCGAGGGCGCGGTGGAAGAAAAAGAAGAGCTTCAGGAAATCGTGGACTTTTTGAAAAGCCCGCGTAAGTTCGTCGATATCGGCGCGCGGATTCCGGGCGGCGTTCTGCTTGTGGGTCCTCCGGGCACCGGCAAGACGCTGTTGGCCAAAGCTGTGGCGGGCGAAGCGGGGGTGCAGTTCCTGCCTATCTCCGGCTCCGATTTTGTTGAGCTGTATGTCGGTGTCGGCGCGTCGCGTGTGCGCAGTATTTTTGATGAAGCCAAAAAATCCAGCCCGTGTATCGTCTTTATCGATGAAATTGACGCCGTGGGGCGTCATCGCGGCGCGGGCATGGGCGGCGGTCACGATGAGCGTGAACAGACCTTAAACCAGCTTTTGGTTGAGATGGACGGATTTTATTGTCATGGCGGCGACTAACCGTCCCGACATCCTTGACCCCGCGCTGCTCCGTCCGGGACGATTCGACCGTCAAGTGTATCTGGGCTATCCCGACATTAAGGGACGCGAAGCTATTTTAAAACTGCACGGCAGAAACAAACCCTGTGACGATACCATTGACTTCTCCATCATCGCGAAGCAGACGGCCGGCCTGACTGGCGCCGACCTTGAAAATCTGCTGAACGAAGCGGCGCTTCTCGCCGCCCGCCGCGGTAAGAAGAAAGTAGGGATGGACGAAATCTCCGAATCCATGCTGAAAGTCATTGCCGGCCCCGCAAAAAAGAGCAAGGTCGTTTCCGATAAGGAGCGTAAGTTGACCGCTTACCATGAAGCGGGACACGCCGTCGTCATGCGTAACCTCCAGCACTCCGATCCCGTTCACCAAATTTCCATCGTTCCGCGCGGTATGGCCGGAGGGATGACGGTTTCCTTACCACAGGAGGATAAGAGCTTCATATCCCGCAATGAAATGGTCGATCGTATTATTTCTGGGTTAGGCGGACGGGTCGCCGAGAAGCTGGTATTGGACGATATCTCCACCGGTGCCTCAAACGATATTCAGAAGGTGACCCGGGTTGCCCGGAGCATGGTGACCAAGTATGGTATGAGTGACGTTATCGGG
>QMCE01000395.1_pt1 | contig 22172 bp, 18 predicted proteins | sample 1821851 | NCBI WGS metagenome assembly QMCE01 (sample SAMN09453174, study PRJNA476694) | Termite gut metagenome, whole genome shotgun sequencing project. | isolation source: worker | host: Odontotermes sp. | place: South Africa:Pretoria | collected 2016-01-28 | reverse complement strand
CTTTGAGCTCAACCGCTACCTCGGCTGGCCGGGTCAAGCGCCCAGCTACAAGGTCGGCCAGAGGCTGTGGGAGCAACTGCGCGCCGAGCGCCGCCAGGCCGAGGGCGACGCGTTCGACCTGAAGGCGTTCCACAGCCGGGCGCTCAAGCTCGGCGCGATCCCACTCAGCGTGCTCAAACAGGTCATGTAGCCACTGGTCCCCTTGGGAACGAGCTCGACGCCTCGTCGAGAGCAAGACGGGCATGTGGCACGTGGCCGAGGTGAGACCACCCCTGCGCGTCGGCACGTCGACCTGCCAGGACGCGTCGACGCACAGGGCCAGTTCTGCGGACTGCCTCCGAGGGTCAGTTCTGCGGGCCAGTTCTGCGGGCCCTCAACGCGCCGCCGGCAGGCCGTACGATGACGAGGTGCCGCTTTCTCGTCGTAGTGCCCCTGACGCCCGTCCGAACTCGCTCGCACTCGCCCGGGAACGGCTGGCGGGCGTCGAGTTGGCCGACCTGTCCGACTCGAACCCGACGCGTCACGGCCTGACGGACCCGGCGACCGCGGAGATCGTCGCGCGGGCCGCGGCACGCCCGCCGGCCTATGACCCCGAACCGCGTGGCCCGCTGGTCGCGCGTGAGGCGTTGGCGGAACGGTTCGGCGGCAGCCCGTCCGACTACTGGCTGACCGCCGGGACGTCCGAGGCCTACGGCTGGCTGTTCACGCTGCTGACCGATCCGGGTGACGCCGTCGCCATCCCCCAGCCGGGTTACCCGCTCGTCGAACCACTCGCTCGGCTGACGGACGTCGAGGTCGTCGGCTATCCGGCCTACTACCTGCACCCGCACGGCTGGGAGTACGACCTGGGCGCTTTGGCGCAATGCCTTTCGTCCAGGGCGGGCCGGACGGACGACGAGAGGCTGCCCGTTCCAGCTCATCGTGCGGTGTCGGCCGACGAGCGCCGATCGGCGTCGCCGTCCAAGCCCACGCTCAGCTCCGGCGGCTCGCATGTGCGCGCGGTCGTGGCCGTCCACCCGAACAATCCGACCGGGGCGTACGCCGATCATGGCTTGCTCGCCACGTGCGCGGCAGCGGGCGTCCCCGTCATCGCGGACGAGGTGTTCTGGCCGTTCACCGTCGACGCCGAGGAGCCTGCGCCGCGCCTCTCCGGAGCGACAGACACGCTCACGTTCGGCCTCGACGGCCTGTCCAAGATGATCGCGGCACCGCACCTCAAACTCGGCTGGATCCGGCTGTCAGGGCCACACGATCAGGTGGCCCGCGTCGCGCCGGTGCTCGACCGCATCGCCGACGTCTATCTGCCGGTGAGTACTCCCATCGCCAACGCGCTGCCAGACCTGCTCGCGCTCGCTGATTCAACGATCACCCGCGTCCGCGCCCGGCTCGCCACCAACATGGCGACGGTACGGCAGCTCCTGGGCGAACCGCCCTACCGCGTGCGCCGTGCCGACGCCGGCTGGATGGCGCTCATCGACACTCCGCCCACCACGGTTGACGATCTCGCCGTCACGTTGACCACGCAGGCCCACCTCGTCGTCCAGCCGGGCTGGTTGTACGACGTGGATTCGCCGCGTGTGCTCGCCGTCTCGTTGCTGCCGCGGCCGGACGTCTTTTCGGAAGGTTGCCGGCGCTTGCACGACGCCATTGACGCGCTCGCGCTCAGCTAGAGGTCGTGGACATCACAAGGCGTCGGACGACGGCCCGGCGCTGTCGGACGGCGGCTCCGCGGGGGTCGGCGCAGCGGGCCGCCGCTGCGCGCGTGCCTCCAAGAAAGCCCGATCAAGCACGACGGGAGGCGTCATTATCTGCGGCTCTTCCTCTTGGACGGCGGCCTTGTTCTTCGCTTTCTGCGGTCGCAGCGCCTGCCAGCGACCGACCAGGAAGCCGACGATGAACACGATGACAATGACCAAGATGGCGAGAAACGGGTCCACGACCATGAGCGGCCTCCTTCAGCGGCTGATCGGCGCGGCGACGATCCAAGCGCCCTTGGCCGTACGATACCGTCCAGGTGTCGCGGGAGCCTAGCGTTCGTGGTAGAAACGCGGCGGGATCGGCGTGACGTGGCCCCTGTCCCAGGCGACAGTCCAGCCGGCCAGATCGAACATCGCGTCGAGCAGGCCGGCCGTGAAACCCCAGATGAATAGGTCGTCGATGACGAAAGCCGGCCCCGTCATGCCGCTCGGGTGAGCCCAGGTGAGCCGGTTGGCCGGGTCGAGCAGGCCGTCCACCGCGACGTCGTGCACGGCCGCGATCTCACCCGGGTCGCCGCGGCGGGCAGCAGCGGGCGCCGTCCACCAGCCGACCACGGGGACGACGTCGAAATCGCTGCGCGCGACGTGGGTGCGGTCGGTCGGCAAGATGCCCAACGGCGTGACGTCGCCCGGGGCGATCCACGCCTCCTCGTACGCCTCGCGCAAGGCCGCGTCGACCACGCCGTCGTCTGAGGATTCGAGGGATCCACCAGGAAACGCCACCTGCCCGCCGTGGGAACGCAATTGCGCGTTTTTCTCGACGAACACCAGCCGCAGGTCGTCGTCCGTCTGACGCGGCGCGTCGTGGAACGCGATGAGCACGGCCGCCCGACGACCGTGGCGCCAGCGGACGGTCGCCGCCGGCGGCAGCAGCTCGGCGGCCAACGCCTCGACCGGCTCGGGCAACCCGCCCTCGCTCAGCACGAGCGCGTCTCCCATGCCACAACTGCCACGACGGCACCGCCCTTGACCACCATCACCGGCGTGGCTCCTTGATGAGCTTCGCGGCTTCGTTGGGATCGGTCGGACCTTCCCCGTACGACGGGCACAGCGCACCCACCGGGCAGGCGCCGCAGGCTGGCTTGCGCGCGTGGCAGCGGCGCCGGCCGTGCCAAATGACGCGATGGTTGACCAGGTTCCAGCAGGATGGGTCGAACAAGGCGCCGACGTCCTGCTCGACTTGCGCCGGTTTGTCGGACGTTGTCCAGCCGAGCCGGCGGGACAGACGCAGCATGTGGGTGTCGGCCGTGATACCGGGCACGCCGAAGGCTTCGCCCAACACGACGTTCGCGGTCTTACGCCCCACGCCGGGCAACGTGATCAACTCGTCGAGGGTGTGCGGCACCTCGCCATCGTGGTCGGCGACGAGCGCCACGCCGAGGCCCATCAGCGACGTCGCCTTGTTGCGGAAGAAGCCCGTCGGGCGGATCAATTCCTCCAGCTCCATCCGGTCGGCCGACGCATAGTCCGCCGCCGACGGGTAGCGGGCGAACAAGGCCGGGGTCACCTGGTTAACCCGTCGGTCCGTCGACTGCGCCGAGAGAATCGTCGCCACCAGTATCTCCAGTGGCGTGGTGAAATCGAGCTCGCAATGGGCGTCGGGGTACAGTTCCCCGAGCGTCTCATACACCGCTTGGGCCTGTTCCCGTTTCGTCACGAGACCAGATTAATGCGCCTGCCGGTCCCAGTGAGGCGGCTTTCTCAGGCCGCCTTAAGGTCGCTGACGTACTCTTGACCCCATGCACCTGGGCAAACGTGTGTACTCGCTTTTTCTGTTCTTCCTCGTGTCCATCGTCGGTGGGCTTCTCGTGGCTGGCCTTTTCGTACCCGCAGCAGCCGCCGTGTCTGCCAGCGGATCGCTCGTCGCCGACGGCATCGATTCGTTGCCAGCCGAGCTCGCCACGCCGCCGCAGGCGGAACGGTCGAAGCTGCTGGCCGCCGACGGGACGGTGATCGCGTACTGGTACAACGAGAACCGTGTCTATGAACCGCTCGACAAAATCGCGCCCATCATGCAACAGGCCCAGGTGGCCATCGAAGACCACCGCTTCTATGAGCACGGCGCCATCGACCTCACCGGCACACTGCGCGCGCTGGTGTCCAACGCGCAGGGCATTTCCCAGGGCGGTTCCGGTCTGACGCAGCAATTGGTCCGCCTCATCCAGGTGGAGAACGCCGTCGAGAACAACGACCCCCAGGCACGCATGTTGGCCACCGAAAACACGCTCTCCCGCAAAGTCCGGGAGATGCGCTATGCGATCGCGATGGAAAGAAAGTACACCAAAGACCAGATCTTGGAGATGTACCTCAACATCGCCTATTACGGCGATGGCGCCTATGGCGTCGAGGCCGCCGCCCACCACTTCTTCGACACGTCTGCCGCTAAATTGACCTTGCCTCAAGCCGCCATGCTTGCCGGCCTCGTACAAAACCCGTATGCGCTCGACCCCGTGAAACACCCACAGATGGCCATCGAACGGCGCAACACCGTCATCAACCGGATGGCCGAGTTGAAGATCATTTCCGCCGACGAGGCCGCAGCGGCGAAGGCGACCACGTTCGATCAGTCCAAGGTTCGCGACAGCCTCATGGGCTGCGCCAACAGCAAGTACCCGTTCATCTGCGACTACGCTAAAAGGGAACTCGAACAGCACACGCCAAGCCTTGGCGACACGGAGGCTGAACGTCACAACCTGTTGTTCCGTGGCGGCCTCACCATCACGACCAGCCTCGACCTCAAGGTGCAGAAAGCCGCCCAAAAGGCTGTCTCCGAGAAAGTCGCCGCGAAAGATCCCGCCATCGCCGTCACCACGCTGGTTGAACCGGGCACCGGCAAAATTCTTGCCATGGCGCAGAGCCGACCGGACATGGCCTCTGGAAAGAAGCCCAAGGATGGAACATCGGGTTACAACTATGCCGTCGAAAAAAACATGGGCGGCACCGACGGGTTCCCCGCCGGCTCGACGTTCAAGGCTTTCGTGGCGGCGGCAGCGCTCAACGAAGGCACCGGGGCCGACATCAGCTTCGACGCGGTGAGCCCCTATCACGCGACGGGCAAACCATTTGAGACCTGTAATGGCACCCAGATACAGACCACCAAGTGGGACCCGGGTAACGCCACCGGTCGCGGCGCCGGCTACATCAACATGTTCCAGGGCGCCAAACAGTCGGTGAACACATACTTCATCCAGTTGGAGATGCGGATCGGCCTGTGCCCAGTCGTCCAGATGGCGAAGACGCTCGGCCTGACCCAAGTGAACGGCCTCGACATCATGGACCCCAAAAATCAGGTGCCAGCTTTCACCCTGGGCACCATGACTGTGCCGCCGCTCACCATGGCGGCGGCGTACGCCACGTTCGGCGCGCGCGGTGTCCACTGCGACCCGGTCATCGTCACGTCGATCAAGTCGGCTAACGGCAACAAGTTCAAAGCGCCAAGCGCCAACTGTAAACAAGTGATCAGCAAAGATCTGGCCGACGCCATGAACGACGTCCTCCAAGGCCCCTACAACGGTGGCACGGCAACCTCCGCGAAGGTGCCAGGCGTCCAAATGGCCGGCAAGACCGGTACGCTGAACAACTACAAGGCGGTCTGGACCATGGGCTACACGCCCACTCTCGCCGCCGCGTCGATGATCTCATACGACCCCGGCCCCAAGTTCAAGAAATACTGGAACGCCCATAGCAGGTATCTCGGTGGCATTGTGTTGCCGGAATCCCATTCCTACATCGGAGGCTCGTCGGGCGGCGACGCCGGTGCCAGCCTGCTGAAACCGACCTTCATCGCCGCGCTGAAGACACACGACACCAAGAATTTCACTGACCCGCCTGCCTCCATCCTTCAAGGCCACCGAGTAGACGTGCCCGGTTGCGTGGGACGCGGCGAGTCGTCGTGCAAGGCGATACTCGAAGACGCGGGCTTCACCACGTCAACGACGCGGGTCTTTTCGGACACCGCACCGGTCGGAACCGTCATCTCGACTATGCCGTCTGGTACCGCTTCGATCTATAGCCAGATTTTGCTCACTGTGTCGAAGGGGCCGGACCCCGCCAAGCCACCAGAGCCGCCGGATGGCAAGTCCGGCTCCGGTTCGGCGGGCGCCAAGCCCGCTGGGAACGCAGGATCGGGCGGAGCACCAGCCAACGGCCCGGTGAAACGATGACACGGCACTGGGGGCGGCGGCTCGGCTATGTCGCAGCCGCCTGTTTGGCTTACGGAACGTTTGTCGAACCACGTCATTTCGTCGTGCGACATGTCAGCGTCCCCGTCTTGCCTCCTGACGCGCCGCGCCTGCGCGTTTTGCACATGTCTGACATGCACCTGACAGCGCACAACTCGGCCAGGCTCGCCTTCATCAAGACTCTCGCCGGCCTTGAGCCAGACCTCGTTATCGACACAGGCGACAACATCGCATCCACCGGCGCGATCGAACCGCTCGGGATGGCGTTGGGTCGGTTATTGGGGGCACCCGGCGCCTACGTTTTCGGCTCCAGCGACTACGAGGCGCCCCGCCTGCATAACCCGTTCGGCTACCTGCGACACCCGACGAACCGGGACGCCGAACTGGCACACGTCACTCTGCTGGCCACTGCGGCGCTCGATGGTGTGCTGTCGAGTGGTTCCTGGGTCAACGTGACGTCGGGACGCGTGACGTTCGACCTCCAGGGCGTCCGCGTCGAGCTTCGTGGCACAGACGACGCCCACGTCGGCCGCGACGACTACGCGCTGGTCGCGGGACCGCCGTCAGACGGCGTGGACCTGTCGCTCGGCGTCACCCATTCGCCCTACAAGCGCGTGCTGGACGCCATGACGAAGGATGACGTGGACCTCATCCTCGCCGGGCACACGCATGGCGGCCAGGTGTGCTTGCCCGGCCACGGCGCGCTCGTGACCAACTGCGACCTGCCGCCCGCCTACGCCAAGGGCCTTCACGAGCACCGGACGCGACACCACACCGCCTGGCTGCATGTGTCGGCCGGACTGGGCCAATCGCCGTACGCGCCGTTTCGGTTCGCCTGCCCCCCCGAGGTGACCGTCCTCACCCTCACGCCACGCTCGAATGGCTGACGGCCGCGGCATCCGCTAAACTGCAATGCGGCTCTCGTTGAGGGAGCTTCGGGGTGTGGCGCAGCTTGGTAGCGCGCTTCGTTCGGGACGAAGAGGTCGCAGGTTCAAATCCTGTCACCCCGACGCAGATCGAGAGCTATGGGAGCTTGCTCGCATAGCAGAGGCCAAGGGGAGGGTCGGAGAGTGCGAAGCACCCGAACACCTCGGCTAGGCGAGCGACGGTTGAACCTACAACCATTGCCATCGTGAATGTGCCTGTCGGTGTTGACGGAGCCTCTCATTGACTCCGTTGGGTGTTGAAGGCGAGCCAGCGCCCTGGCCAGACAAACAACTGGATCGTTACCGCAACCAAGGGTTCGGGCTGCGGTCTACGGCACCGCGTAACGGGACGGCGGTGATCGGCCAGGATAGCGTTTGAGGCCGTCTCCAACCTGCTGCCCGTGCCCGTGTTCTAGTCGGTGATTGCACGTAGACTTGATGCGTTGGAAGGAGACTGCGATGACCGTCATGACAGACGAGCAGATTCGCGAGGCGTTGCTGTTGGCTGACGCAGCGTTGGCTGCCGCTGGGCACTCCTACCATGATCCTGATCAGGATTCCGATCTTCGCGAGGCAGCGAAGGGCCGTATCACCTTCGAGGAGGTCATCCGCCGGGGCGTGGAGCGCATCCGTGGCCACCAGTGACTTCCCCGACTGGGAGAGTTACTTCTACCCTGGCGCCACAGTTCTACGTAACCTGTTCGGGGAACACGAGCAAGACAAGCTGAACGAGTTGGAACTGATGTCGGTCAGGGCACGTTCCTTCCAACTGGCCGCTGAGCCCGTAGAGGGTGACTTCGACTTGGAGCACTTGCAGGCGATTCATCGGCATCTGTTCCAAGACGTGTACGTCTGGGCAGGTGAGCTGCGCACATCGCCTCTGTTCCCAGTCTCGATGGTGAAGGGCGGCCCGTCTCCGGAGTCCATCGCGACGGGTGAGTACGACGCCGACGACCAGTATCCCTATCGGTATTTTCCGGCAGGTGACAGTATGGTCTCTCATCTGCTGATGTGGTTCGAGAGGTTGAACGAGCCGACTGATTACGCCGCAATGAAACCAAGCGAGTTCGCTGCCGCTATTGCGGAACCCTGGGGTGAGATCAACGCCGCGCACCCCTTCCGCGAGGGCAACACTCGCGCTCAGATCATGTTCTTCACCCAGTTCGCCGCCGCACATGGTCATTTCCTGGACTACGAGCGCTTCGCCAGGGATGACTGGTTCCGGACCAAGTTCAACGCCGGACGCTTCCTCGTCCAGCACAACACCGACACATCACTGCTGGCCGATGCGCTCTCCCAGGTGATCGACCGGCGCATGACTGGCAAGCCACGAACCCCGCAGGGCACCCTCCCTGCCTACGAACCGCACTACATCTCAAGCCCCGAGGGACCACCGGATTGCCACCAGAATCAACCGGACAAGACCCCCACTGACCCGATACAATAGAAACCAGCCAATCACCCGATTGCTCTAGCCAACCTAGGGAAACCGCATTAACCGGAGTCTTTCGGGACTAATACGAAATCAGATAGATATCTGAAGAGGTCGCAGGTTCAAATCCTGTCACCCCGACCAGAGTGCCGGTGTTAGAACATGCAACATAGGCCTGTGACAATTGCTGCCATTCCGTTCAGCCGGTCTGAGCTGAGATGGAACCGTGGTGGTCGCGGCGGTAATGCAGAGGCGTGACACCGCAAGCAGCCCGGAATTCGCGTATGAAGTGGCTCTGATCGTGGAAACCGAGACGGGCGGCGATGGTGGCGCCCGCCAGATCGGTGGTCTCCAGCAGTTCTTGCGCTTTCGCTATGCGCAAGGCGCGGACATTCTGCATCACCGTGCGTCCGGTCACTTCTTTGACCAGGTGCGAGACCCGATAGGTGGACAGGGCCGAGGCGTCCGCGACATCCGACAATGTGATCGGCTCGGCGTAGTGGCCACGGATGTAAGCCATGGCCCGGCGGACGCTGGGACTGGCGTGCCGGGACGTGTTGATCGCCACAGCGGCCAAGAAACTGTCAAGACTGAGACGGACGTTGACGGCCAACTCTTCGAAGGTTGTCGCCGCGAAGATGCTCTCCAACCAGTCCTGGCTCATGTCGATCAGCGGTTCCAGTCGTGGATTGTCATCGATGGACACCCGTACCAAATGGCCCATCAATTCCACCGCCCGAGCCCGGAGAATCGACAAGCCAGGCGCGTGGACGAAGAGAGCCGCCAGCAGTTTATTCAGTTCGCGTCGTGCCTCGGCGTGGTCGCCCGCCCTCATCATGGCGATCAAACGCTGTTCTTCCTTAAGGGGGTAGCGATGATCGGGCTTCGCCTTATGGGAGTGAATCGTCTCAGCAATCTGCCGCTGCTGGGAGGCGTTCTCACGCCGTCGGACCAATTCGACAGGCGTCCAGCCGCTGACTTGATAGAAGACCTGATAGAGATCGGATGATGCCTTCATTGGCCGACTCTCGTCCCAGACCGGAAGGCCCGCCGCCACGCGGCGGGCGGTCGTGGCGGGAACCCCGTCTCCTCTCAGGTGGGTGACGACGTCGGATCGGTCGGCCTCGTCGAGGAGCACGCCGCCGGAACAGATCCCGCCGAGCAAAACCTCGGCGTCGCACAGCGGAACGATCCAAGCCAGCAGGCCTGGGTAGAGGAAGAAAAGGAATGGTTCGCCCCAGCGGTAGGCCTCGGAAAGCGCCTCCCGGATGGCGTGGGACGCGTCAGGCATGTCTCGCGAAACCACCACCGTCCAGAGGCCGAACGGGGACGAATCGCGTTTGCCTTGACGGCTGCCAGATTTGTCGATGACGTCACCAGCCACGTCCAACCACACGGCCGGCAAGCAGTAAGTGTCGCGATTGAACACCTCGACCCGCTCCACCGCTGAACGGGAAAGGCTGATGCCTGACGTGATGTAAGGCGACATCGCAACGCACATCCTTAACGAAAACCATCGCAGGGCAGCAAGACCGTACAACTCTGTAGCCACAATGATCAAGCGCGTGGCGGCACACGAGCCGCATACTGGGACCAGTCTCGCTTGGCGAGGCGTCTAGGGCGTCGTGAATCATCCCTAGAGTGGAGAACCAGCAAAGGCATACACAATGGCTGATCAGGCAGATCTCTTCGCTGCGGTCACAGCAGGCAAGAGAAACGACGTGAAACGGATCGTCGACGAGTTGCTCACCCAAGGGGTGCAAGCCGAAGACATGGTCGTCCAGACGATGATTCCGGCCATGCGCGAAGTGGGCGATCGTTTCTCGCGTAACGAGATCTTCGTGCCGGAGATGCTGATCGCCGCCCGGGCCATGCAGACGGGGCTCACCATCCTCGAACCGATACTGGCCGAGCGCGGGCATCAACCGCTCGGCAAGGTCGCGATCGGCACCGTCAAAGGCGACCTGCATGATATTGGCAAAAACTTGGTGGCGATGATGCTGAAAGGCGCTGGTTACGAGGTGCTGGATCTCGGCGTCGACTGTGATGAATCCGCCTACGAACGCGGCGTCGCCGACGGGGCCACCGTCGTCTTGGTCAGCGCGTTGTTGACGACGACGATGCCATACATGAAGCGCGTGGTCGACCAGTTCGGCGACCGCCCCGGGATCAAGGTCATCCTCGGAGGCGCGCCGGTCACCCAGCAGTACGCCGACGAACTCGGAGCGGACGGTTACGGGAAAGACGCCAACGACGCCGTGGCGGTCGTCGACCGGCTCTTCCAGGCCGCCTGAACGATGACGACGGCCGGCACAGTCCTGCTGCATCGGCCCGCGCAGGCGGACACCCTTCTGCCTGTTCAGGGCTCCGGCAGCCTGCTCGACGCCTTGCGACGGGAGTCGGTTGACGGGCCGAGAGCGCCGTGCGGTGGCCGAGGGACATGCGGCAAGTGTGCTGTACGCGTCCGCCGAGGCGAAGGGACGCCCGTGGCCGCGCTGGCTTGCCGGGTGCCGGCTGCCACTGTCAGCGAGGTCTGGCTCGAGAGCAGCGACGCCATCGACGTGGTGACTCAGTTCCGGCCACCGAAGCGGGCACACCGATGGGTAGGCTCGCATGGAACCGTTGAGGGCCACACCATCGCTGTCGACGTGGGGACGATGACGATCGCCGCGAAACTAGTCGCGTTGGCGGATGGCTCAGTGCTGGCCGAGGTAAGTGATCGCAATCGGCAGGCCAGCTACGGCGCAGACGTCATCTCTCGGATCCAGCGCAGCGAAGAAGACGGGCCGGCGGATCAGGTGGCGTGCCTGCGAGCACAGTTGGCCGACCTGGCCGCCGATCTGATCGACACAGCCGAGGTGTCGGCGGATTCCGTAGTTGGCTACACCATCGCGGGGAACACGGTGATGGAACACTTCGTCGCCGGGTTATCGCCAAGGACACTCGGAAGGTCCCCTTTCACACCAGCCTCACGCTTCGGTTGTCCGATCCCGGCCGCTGAGCTGGGCTTGCCGGGCAGACCGTCAGCGGACGCCTATCTGTTCCCCGTGGTGGCCGGTTTCGTCGGCGGCGACGTCGTGGCTGGCGCGTTGGCTTGCGGGCTCGACGAAGGTGACACCGTGCGTTGCTTCATCGACCTCGGCACGAACGGGGAGATGATGCTGGCAAGTGCAGGCAGCCTGTGGACGTGCGCCACAGCGGCCGGTCCCGCTTTCGAGGGAGCTGAGTTGGAGTGCGGCATGCCGGCGATCGCCGGCGCCGTCGATCGGGTCCAGGTTCGCGCAGGGAGCCTGGGGATATCGACGATCATGGACGCCCCGCCCGGCGGCATCTGCGGCTCCGGTTTGATGGACGCTCTCGCCGCCGCGATCGAACTCGGCCTGATCGACGAGAACGGGCGCCTGCGCACCCGCGAGGAGGTTCGCCCAGCGTTGGCGTGTCATGTCAGCCCGGGCGGCGAGCCGCCCCGCCTGCTGTTGACGCCGGACGGCTCGGTCTACCTGTCGCAGGCGGACATTAGGGCTCTGCAACTGGCGAAGGCGGCCGTCGCAGCCGGATTGGACGTGCTGCTGTCGTCTGCCGGTCTTGAGCCCGCCGACGTCGACGAGGTCTACCTGTGCGGCGGCCTCGGCACACGGGCCAGGCCGCGTTCGTTGGCGACGATCGGCCTGCTGCCAACGGAGCTGGCCCGCCGGGCACACCCTGTGGGAAATGCCGCGTTGGCGGGGGCCGTCCTGGCGGCCGACGCGCCAACCTACCGTCAGCGCTTGGATCGACTGGCTGCTGACAGCCGGTACATCGAGCTGTCGGGCGACCGACGATTCTCAACTGCGTTCATGGAACGGATCGCCTTCGACCAACCATCGGTCGCCGATCTCACCACCGTGCTCGCGGCGGCCGCTGATCTGGGGTTCGAATCGGTCGCCGAGTTGGATGCCGCCACGCTGACGCCTTCCGACGCGGTCCGCGCCATGTGCCAGCCCTGCCGGGCATTCGGTCGCAACTGGAGCTGCCCACCGGCGTGTGGCAGCGTCCACGGGATGGACACTCTCCTGCACGAGTATTCCCGCGGGGTCATCGTGCAGACCGTGAGCCGCTTGGAGGACGATTTCGACGCCGGGGGAATCGACGACGCCCTGCGTTTGCACAAACACCGGTTCCGCCGACTGACGGCAGCTCTCAATCGTGGCTTCCCGCGACGGTTGGCGCTCGGCGCCGGAGCCTGCACGGTCTGCTCCGACTGCACCTGCCCTGACGAGGCCTGCCGGTTCCCCGCTCTGGCGACGGTGTCGATGGAGGCGGCCGGCTTGAACGTGACCGACGTCTGCCAACGCAACGCCGTGGCCTACTACCACGGTCCGCGCACCGTGACGTTCACGAGTTGTGTCCTGCTCGATTGAGCCGATCTAGCTGTTGGCCAGGGCTTGTACTTTCGCCATGATGGTCTGCTCGTACCCAGGCATCGCCAGAACGTCGCATTCGCTGCTGACGATATACGGGTGACCGCTGTCTTTGAGGTGCTGGTCAATCTCGGCCACCATGGCAGGGACTGCCTCCAGCGGCACTTCCGCATCGGAGTAGAAGCGCTTGCTCGGCAGATTCCCCCAGACCACCACCTCGGCAGGCAACACTGCTGCGGCGTCCCAGAGATTGACCGAGCTGCCGAAACTGAAGATGACCGGATCAAGCACGGCGAGACTCTGGATCATGTGAGGGGAAAGCTCACCGCAATCGTGGAAGATCAGATCAACGTCGGCCGCGTCGAGGACGGCTTTGAACCGCCGGTTCGGCTCAATCACCAGATCCTCGAAGACCGTCGAACCGCCCTCCAGTTGGTGGGGCGAGAAGTAGACGCTGCTGGCCGCCGGCTCGCAAAGAAAGAGGGCCTTCGCCCCGGCGTCGATCTGCGCCCGGGCGTAGGCCACGACAACCACCTCAGCCAGCTTCAGCGCCGCAAGCAGACAGGCGACTTCCTCGTCCTCATCGGCTGTGACACCGGAGCCGGCCAGATAAACCGGGGTGATCGGGTCTGCGATGAGCTTGGTCATCAGGGAGAACGGGCCGATGCACATGCCGACCGGCACCTCACGGTTGTCAGCGGCGATCCGACGCAGGGCATCGCAGGTGGCCGCCATGCGTGGAGAACTTAGAGGGTCGAGGTCGTCGATCGCCTCGAACACGTCGTCACCGGGCGCCTCGGCGAAATGGTAAGTAGCGGCTGAATCGGCGGGGACGCCAAGACTGGTGATGGCAAGGTCTTTCTCCACAGTCAGGTCCATCATTGGCAGGGCCAGTGGATTGCCGAAGCGGCGAGCCGCGTCCAGCACGACGTCGGCCAGGCGTTCGCCGTCCGTCAGGATCGCCTCCGGGTCTGGTCGCTCGTGGAGCACTAGATGTGTGGCGATGGGCAGCCGTGGGCTGGTGGCGGCGAGATCGAGGTAGAACGAGCGTTGCATGGAGCTGGCTTCCCGGGTTGGGTTCAGTACGTCTCCACGCTAATGGGAGGGTGACAGCCTGTCTGGTACGTCCTTGGCCTGTTCTGGTACGGAAAGGCTGAGGTTCGTGTCGGCGGACGGCTACGGGTGAATGACGCTGTCGCCTTCGACCAGTCGGGGGGCGACCAGGTGCACAGCACCAGCGCGGCCCGAGCCTCGTTGGTCGACTGCCGCCAAAGCCAGGTCGACGCTCAAACGAGCCACCTCGTCCCGGTTCATCGCCAAGTAGGTGGGGGTCAACGGTGCGGCGATGAGATCGGCTTTCTCGGTGAATCCGACGGCAGATGCATCTTTGCCGAGCTGAAGCCCCTGGTTCACCATCGCGGTGAGGAGGTCGGCCAACGGGAAGGACGGATGGGCGATCAGACCGAGAGTCTCGGCGGAGATGGCATCCCGCACGGCTTGGCCTGCCCCCCAGGCGCCGGCAGGAGCGGGAATTGAGACCAGCTCAAGTCCGAGACGAACAGTCTCCCGACTGAGGCCGGCCATGAAACGGTGGGTGTAGTTAGCGACCATGATGGTCGGATTCGTGTCGTAGACCACACCGATACGACGGTGGCCCGCGTCAGCGAGCAGCCGAACGCACTGTTCGCCGGCGCCGTCGAAGTCGAAATCCACACAACTGATCCCCTCGTGCTCTTCTGGCACTCCGATCATGACGGCGGGGATGGGAATCAGCGACAGCGCGGCCGCCCTCTCCTCGTGGGCTTCGACCTCCATCACCAAGACGGCGTCGCAGAGCGCGGTGCTGGCCACCCGGATGATGCCGTCGATGCCCTCGTCGGCGGTCACCAGCATCACGTCGTAGTCACGTTTCCGACAGGCGCGGGCGATGGCGTCGACGAAACGCATCTGGCCGGCGGCGTCTTGTCCAGGACGGTGCGGCGCCACCAGCGCCAGCAGTTTCGTGTGGCGGTTCTTGAGCGCCCGGGCGCCGGAATGGGGCTGGTAACCGAGTTGATGGACGGCCCGCATCACACGTTCCCGTGTGCTGTCGGAGACGGGACGGCTGGCATTGATGACGAAGGACACCGTTGATTGCGATACGCCCGCCAGTCGAGCGACATCGCGGCTTGTGGGCAACTGTGGCATCGCTCTCCTTCCGTCTTCGTGGGGCAAGAGCCTTGGTCTGAAGCCAGAACTTTCATGATACAAGATTTGAGACGTTTCAGACAAAGCGATCGTTCATCTCTGCCGCTCAGAAGAACGGCCGAAAAACACTTGCGCAGCCAGCATGTAATACGTATGCTGTGGCCACTGACTCCCCGTGACCTCGCCGTCGCGGGTCCACGGGACGCCGTGGAAGCAGCAGACATTTCAATGGAGAACGCCCCGGGCGGGTTGTCTGGGCCAACAAGGAGTGAATCATGAAAAACAAGGTTCTGGCGACCATAGCCGTGGCCGCCCTACTCGCCGGTTGTTCATCCGGCAATCCCGGAACTGACTCGACGGACACCACGAGTTCCGCTGGAACAACCACGAAGACGATCTCGGTCATGGCCAGCCAAGACTGGGTCAAGGACCCTGAGCTGAAGCTAGCCGAGAAGTTCGAGGAGAAGACCGGCATCAAGGTCGACTACCAGATCGTCCCGGCTGATCAATACCCCACGCTGCTGACAACGAAGTTGAATTCAGGTGAGGCCGCCGACATCTTCATGAACCAATCGGGGAAGTTCGATATCGTCTCCCAACTTCAGATTGAGAAGAACGGCGTCGATCTGAGCGATCAAGAGTGGGCCGGACGTTTCGAGGACGCTGTCAAGGACCAGGTCTCGGCCAACGGCAAGGTCTACGGCATCACGATCTGGGACCAGTCCGACAGCTACGCCTACATCTACAACAAGACGATCTTCGACAAGCTCGGCCTGAAGGCTCCAACGACGTTCGCCGAATTCAAAGCGGTCTGCGCCGCCCTTCTCAAAGCTGGCGTCACCCCGATCTATGAGCCCGTCAGCGACGGTTGGCACCAGCAACTCAACTTCACCGACGTCTCGGCGGCCTATGACGCGTCTGATCCGAACTTGGTGAGCGACCTGAACTCCAACAAGACGACATTCGCTGATCATCCGATCTTCCAGCAGATGATCGAGCAGATGAAGGAGATCTACGATGCCGGCTATTGGGGCGACAACGCTCTCTCCGACGAGTACACGAACCTGGCCACAGAGATGGCTTCCGGCGACTACGCGATGACCGTCAACATGATGGGGCGCACCGCTGACATCACTGCGGCCGGCGGCAAGTACAAAGAAGCGGACTTCGGCATCTTCCCCGTGCCATACCTGGACAACCAGATCATCGCCGAGACGCCGTGCGGGCCGAGCAAGTTCATCTACTCTGGCAGCAAAAACATCGACGCGGCCAAGCAATACCTGGCTTTCCTGGCTGAGCCAGAGAACCTCCAGTTCATGATCGACGAGGAGCCTTCCTTCAACGCCCTGCCCTTCAGCGGTTTGAAGACGACCTACCCGGACGTCATGGCCGCCGCCATCAAGGCATACAAACCGGGGACGGCCACCGTTTACCAGAATGTTGTGATCTACCTCAACCCGCAATGGATGGACATCGGCACCGATCTCACCGCCTACCTCATCGGTGACCTGACAGCCAGCGAGGTGATCAAGAACATCGACCAGCGCCGTGCGGACCAGGCGGCAACAGCCAACGATTCGAACTGGTGACCTGCCGGGGTGGCCGCGTGGACTTTGCGCGGCCACCCCCTTCATCGAAGGTGCGGAACTCATGGATAAAAAGAAGATCTATCCCTGGTACTTCGTGGCGGGGGCGCTGCTCGTCTATTGCGCCCTGTTCGTCTTGCCCAGCATTATCGGTGTGGGCTACTCCTTCACCAACTGGTCCAGTTATTCCAATGAGATTTCATTCGTGGGTTGGGATAACTTCGCCGAAGTGCTCTCGCCGGAACGGAACTACCTGACTTACATTGCGAACACACTGTGGTTCACGGTCGTCACCACGATCCTCAAGACCGTGCTTGGCCTGGCCTTCGCCATGCTGCTGAGCGATCGTGTGAAAGCTCTCAACCTGCACCGTTCGATCCTCTACATGCCATCTGTGCTGTCCGTCCTGATCGTCGGCATGGTGTTCACCTCCATCCTTGACCCCCGTTACGGCTTCCTCAACGAGTCCTTGCGGGCAATCGGGCTGGGCGATGTGGCTCAGAAATGGCTCACAGATCCTCACCTGGCGATGTGGTCGATCATCGGCGTCGATGTTTGGCGTGGCACCGGCTACATCATGACGATCCTCATCGTGGGAATCCTTTCCATTTCGGGCACCTATGACGAAGCGGCCCAGATCGATGGCGCCAGCGGCTGGCAACGCTTCTGGCACATCACGTTGCCTCTCCTCCGGCCAACCTTGGCCGTGACAGTCGTTTTGAACGTCCTCTACGGCTTGAAGGTGTTCGACATCGTCTACGTGCTCACCAACGGCGGGCCCGGGCACCGCACCGAAGTCCTCTACACGGCGGTGTTCGAGGAGTTCTCACGCGGACGCTACGCCCAAGGCACGACGTTGAGCACAATCATGCTGGTCATCATGGTGATCACCGGCGTCTTCATGATCCGCGTGCTGACCCGGAACGAGGTCCAAGAATGAGAACACGTCGAATCGGACCGCTGGCAGTCATCAAGAACATCGCCGCCTGTGTCGTGTCGGCCGTCGTGCTCGTCCCGCTGATCCTGATCATCTTCACAGCCATCAAGGGCGATGACGGCGGTCGGGCGATGTCGTTCTCCTGGCCCGAGAGCTGGGATTTCACCTCGTTCGCGACAGTCATCGATAAAGGACGGCTGCTCTCCGGCTTCGCCAACTCGATGCTTTATTCCGGCGCCGGGACCTTGTTGACCGTGATGCTGGCGGCGATGGCTGCCTACGTCTTCTCGCGTCGCCGCAGTCGCGGAAACAAATTTCTTTATCTCTTCGTGGTGATGGGGATCGTCCTACCGATCAACTACGTGGCGTTGATGAAAGTCATGCAGATCTTCGCGATCAACAACACGCGCATGGGGATCATCCTGCTCTACACGGCGATCCAGCTCCCTTTCATGGTGTTCCTGATTTATGGCTTTGTCGCGCGCATACCGCTCGAACTGGACGAGGCGGCCGTCCTGGACGGTTGCGGACCCATCAGGTTGTTTTTCCGCATCATCCTGCCGCTGATGAAACCGGTTCTTATCACAGCGATGGTGCTGTGCTTCCTGAATATGTGGAACGAGTTCATCTTGCCGTTGTACTTCCTGGACGCCACGTCCAAGTGGCCGATGACCCTGGCCGTCTACTCGTTCTTCGGCCAGTTCGAGACACAGTGGAACCTCGTCGCCGCCGATGTCTTGTTGACCAGTTTGCCGGTCGTGCTCATGTACCTGGTCGCACAGAAGCACATCGTCGGCGGGCAGACGGCCGGCGCGGTGAAGGGCTGACGGAGATGAACGAGGACCCAATAGCCGTGGCCGACCGGTCCGGCCGAAGTGACGTGCGCGTGTTCGCCGGACTGGTCGCTCCCGGTATCCTGCGCCTTTGCTTGACACCGGCAGCGCCGCCGCACAGCTCCGCCATCGTCAGCCAGGAGATCGTCGCGAAGCCTTGTGTCGAAGTTTCTACCGATGACGTCGAGCTCGGTGACGCGGTGGTACGTCTCCGGGCGGATGGGCCGAGCGACGGAATAGACGGGCCAGATGCCGAGACGACGGCGGTGGACAGCCCCCGCCCGCCGCGTCCGTTTCTGACGGTCGACGTTCCCGGCGCGACAGATCTCTTGCGTCTGACGTCGGCCACGCTGAAACCGATTGATTTGGTCCGTTATGACACCAATGGAGAGCCGGCGGACGTCGAGACGATACGGACCGTCGACGGCGAACGAGTGGTCATCCGTAATCTGATGGCCCACCCGGATGGCGAAGCCTATCAGGCGGAACTGCGATTGCTGCCCGCGCTTGACGAAGGCCTATACGGCCTGGGACAAGAGGAGGGGATCGGCTACCAACGCCGGGGCACGAAGACTTATCTCTATCAGCACAATATGCGCATTCCTATGCCTGTCCTGGTTTCCGATCACGGTTATGGATTGTTGTTCGACTGCGCTTCTTTGATGACCTATGACGGCACTGGCGACGAACAGGTCATCGGTATGAACGCGGTCGAGGCGCTCGACTTCTATGTGATCATCGGCGGCGCCCATGAGGTTGTGGCAGGCCTTCGCCGCTTGACCGGCAAGGCGACCCTGCCGCCCAAATGGGCTTTCGGCTATATCCAGTCGAAAGAGCGCTACGCCACCTCTGCTGAGCTGGTGGACGTCGCCCGCCAGTATCGCCGCAGCGGCGTGCCCCTGGACGGCGTCGTCCAAGACTGGAAGACCTGGCCGGGCGAACAGTGGGGGCAGAAGACCGTCGACCGGGAGCGCTATCCCGATCTGATGGCGTTCAAGGCTGAGATGGAAGCCCTGGACGTGCACACGATGGTGTCGGTGTGGCCGAATATGGCGCTCCACTGCCCCGACCACGACGAGTTCGCGGCGGCTGGGTTGTTGCTGGCGGACTATTCGACCTACGACGCGTTCGCTCCAGCCGGTCGTGACCTGTATTGGACACAGTTAAGTCGTGAGCTCTCACCGGCCTTCGACTCGTGGTGGTGCGATTCGACTGAACCGTTCTCGGCTCCTGATTGGCAGGGCGTGCGCAAGCTGCCCGAAGACCAGAGGTTCCGTTTGGTCGGCCGCGAGCATGAACGCTACCTCGGGGCGCGTCGGGCCAACCTCTACGCCCTGGAGCACGCGCGAGGAATCTACGAGCACGAACGAGCCGAACAGGCGCGGGGCGGCCCCGTCCGGCGGGTGCTGAACCTGACTCGTTCGGGCTACCCGGGCAGTCAACGCTATGGTGCGGTGCTGTGGTCGGGCGATGTCTCAGCGACCTGGGGCGACCTTCAGGCCGAAATCACCAAAGTGATCACGATGGGATTGTGCGGGGTTCCCTGGTGGACGACCGACGCCGGTGGTTTCTTCGCTGGCGGCACAGCCTGTTGGCGGCGGTGGTGCGACGACCCGACAGCCGAGCCGGTTTGGTTCTGGAGGGGCGACTACGACGGGGGGGTCGCGGATCTCGGTTACCGTGAGTTGTACACACGATGGCTGCAATTCGCCGCTCTGCTGCCGATGTTCCGTTCCCACGGCACCGATACTCCACGCGAGATCTGGAACTTCGGGGAACCCGGAGACCCGTTCTACGACGCCATCGCCAGCGTGATCCGCTTGCGTTACCAGTTGTTGCCCTACGTGTATTCGGTCGCCGCCAAAGCGGCGTTGCAGGACGAGGTCATGGTGCGCGGCTTGCTGTTCGACTTCGTGGACGACCCGCGAGCCCGGGTGATCTCAGACGAGTTCATGCTGGGCGACGCGCTTCTGGTGGCGCCAGTGACGAAACCGTGCTTCTTCGCACCAGGCTCCACGCCGATCGATGTGACGCCAGAACGGGAGTGTTACCTGCCGGCAGGAACCAAGTGGTGGGACTGGTGGGCGGGCCAATGCCACACAGGCGGGCAGACGGTGACGGTGCCAGCCCCACTCGGCACATCACCACTCTTCGTTCGGGCCGGCAGCGTGGTGGTGACGCAAGAGCCGGTGTCGCACGCCATGGAGAACTGTGATCGGTTCACGGTGAACGTCTTCTCCGGCGCCGATGGCGGCGGGCAGCTTTACGACGACGACGGCCTGACCTATCGCTACGAAGACGGCGAGTACTCGTACGTCGAATTCGACTGGGACGACACCGCCCGTCGCCTGACCATCCAGGCGTCTAGTTGGGTCCGTCAGGAACCGATGACGTTGCGCGTCCGAGTGGATGGGCAAGTCCAGACCCTGACCTATGACGGCCAACCGGCCACGATCACTGTCGAGGAGCGACCATGATTGGAAAAGACAACTGGACCGAGACCCAAGCTAAGTGGACGCGGTATTGGCGGCGTGAGAACGAGGGGCGGCCGCTCATGTGCGTCATCGCTCGGGACCCGTCGATCGAAGAGGAGCATCAACGGGCGCAGGCCGACGGCCGTCCGGTGTTCTCGGTGATGTGCCAAGGCGAGGACCCGGCATTGCCGGAGGAACTGCGCGCCAGGGACGTAGAGGATCTCTACACCGACGCCACCCGGATGGATCAGCGCTATCGTCACTTCTGCCTCACGCACCGTTTTCTCGGAGAGAGCTTCCCCAACATCGACGCGGACTTCGGCCCTGGCTCCATGGCGGCGTACCTCGGCTCACCGATCGTCTTCCGCGACGACACCGTCTGGTTCGAGCGCGTTCCTGGAGAGTTGGCCGACTACCCGCCACTAGCGTTCGATCCGTCCAAGCCATGGTGGGCCAAGCACGACGATCTGGTGACCCAGTTGAGCCGATTGGCCGGTGACGACTATTTGGTCGGCATGCCCGACATCATGGAGAACGTCGATGTCTTAGCTTCACTGAGAGGGCCGCAGGATCTGCTTTTCGACATGATCGACGATCCTGACGAGGTCCTCCGCCGGGTGAACGAGGTGGGCACGGCCTATTTTGACTTTTACGACCGCTTCTACGACAAGGTGCGGACGGCGGACGGCGGCTCCGCCTACACCGTCTTCCAGGTCTGGGGCCCGGGTCGGCTGGCCAAATTGCAGTGCGATCTGTCGGCCCTGATGTCGCCGTCACAGTTCCGTGAGCTGATCGTCGACTCGCTTCGTGCCCAAGCGGCGAAACTGGACCAGGTTCTCTACCATCTGGACGGTGCCGAGGCGATCCGGCACCTGGACGCCCTGATGGAGATCGACGAGATCGACGCACTCCAGTGGACCCCTGGTGACCATGGCCCAGATGGCACGCTGCCCGACTGGGATGTCATCTACGACAAGGCCCGCGCGGCTGGAAAAGCTTTGTGGGTCAAGGTCTACTCCGGCGGATTCGATGATTGGCTGCGCCATGTTGACCGTCTGGTCGCCAAATATGGGTCGCGGGCCCTCTTCCTGCACTTCCCGGAGATGTCGTTCGACAGGGCCGAGCGATTGCTGGACTATGCCGAAAACAACTGGAGCGACGTCGAGGGAAGCTTCCGCCCCTGAGGGGCTGTCACATGCCCTGGCTTGGTCCCGTCTGTTGAGTCCGTAGGTTGCGGGAGTCGTCTTGTCGGACTTGTGTTGTCTGTTGTTGAGGTGTGTGTTGGGCCCGGCAGGTTGTCTGTCGGGCCCAACGTGTGTGGTGTGGTTGGTTAGATGTGGTTGCCGTTGATGATTTTGCCTGCGGTGGTGAGTTGTTTGGTGGTGCAGCCTTTGGGTTTGTAGTAGAGGTGGGCTTTGGAGCCGGTGGCTTTTTGGGTCATGCAGTCGGCGGCGTATTC
>QMCE01000394.1_pt1 | contig 22174 bp, 16 predicted proteins | sample 1821851 | NCBI WGS metagenome assembly QMCE01 (sample SAMN09453174, study PRJNA476694) | Termite gut metagenome, whole genome shotgun sequencing project. | isolation source: worker | host: Odontotermes sp. | place: South Africa:Pretoria | collected 2016-01-28 | reverse complement strand
CTGTCCTCTTTTGCAGGAGTTTTAGCCCTTTTCACATAATTCAGGTGGGTCACTTTTACGTGCCTCTCCTGGGTCACTTTTACATGCCTATTGACACCCCGCCCCTACCGCACACCCACAACCTCACTCTTTACGCACCATTGACACACCTTTATGAAATATTCAGGTTAAAGCTGGAATGACGCATAGCGCGGCGGGAATGCACGGCAAAAACTCAAACGAGTTTGCCCTGCCGCCCCAGCGGAGCTTCGCCTCTCAATATCCGGCGGCCAACTTTTTGTAATAGTCCAGCCTTTCTTTGGCTTCTCTTTCCGCTTTGGCGAAGAGTTCCCCGGCCCGTTCCGGCGATTCCTTCATCAGGGAAGAGAAGCGGACCTCGCTCATCAGAAAATCCTGAAAACTTTGCGTCGGCTCTTTGGAATCGAGGCTGAAGGGGTTTTCCCCGTTTTTGCCCCTGTCCGGGTTGAATCTGTACAAAGCCCAGTAACCGGCCTCCACCGCGCGGCGCTGCTGTTCTTGCGCCCCCCTCATCCCACCCTTTATGCCGTGGTTGACGCAGGGCGCGTAGCCGATGATCAGCGAGGGTCCGTTATAGGCTTCGGCCTCCACAATCGCTTTCAGGGTCTGGTTGCGGTCGGCCCCCATGCACACCTGCGCCACATAGACATAGCCGTAGGTCATGGCCATGCGGCCCAAATCCTTCTTTTTGGTCTCTTTCCCGGCCGCCGCGAATTTGGCCACCGCGCCCGTCGGCGTGGACTTGGACGACTGGCCGCCGGTGTTGGAATAGACTTCCGTGTCGAACACGAAAATATTGACGTTTTCGCCCGAAGCCAGCACGTGGTCCAGGCCGCCGTAGCCGATGTCGTAGGCCCAGCCGTCCCCGCCGAAAACCCAATACGAGCGTTTGGCGAAATAATCCCGGCGGGCGTACAGTTCGGCCAGCCGCCGGTCCCCGGCGTGGGGCGCCAGGGCCTCGGCCAGTTCCCAGGCCCGGCGCCTCGTGCCTTCGGCCTCCTCGAAGCCGTCCAGCCATTTCTTCATGGCCGCCAGGACTTCCGCCGGGGCATCTTTCGTTTCCAAAAGCTCTTTCGCCTTATTGGCCAGGCCCTGGCGGACCGTCCGCGAACCCAGGGACAGGCCGAAGCCGAATTCGGCGTTGTCTTCGAACAGGGAGTGGGCCCAGGCCGGGCCGTGCCCCAAATGGTCCTTAGAGTAGGATATGGCCGGCGCCCCGCCTCCCCATACGGTGGCGCAGCCGGCGGAGTTGGAAACCATCATCCTGTCGCCGTACAGCTGGGTTATGAGTTTGGCGTAGGGGGTTTCCCCACAGCCGGCGCAGGCGGCCGAAAACTCCAGAAGTGGCCTCAAAAACTGGCTGCCCTTGATGGTGACGCGCTGTTTGGCCTCCAGTTCCACGGGCTTTATGTTTTTCAGATATTCCCATTCGCTTTCCATGACCGCGCGATTTTCGGCCAGGGAAGCCATGACCAAAGCCTTCTCCCTGGCTGGGCAGACCTCTATGCAACTGCCGCAGCCGGTGCAGTCCAGGGCCGAAACGGCCAGGGCGTAGCGGAGGCCCTCGAAACCGGCGGCCTTTTTGCATTCCACCGAAGGCGGCGCGGCCGCGGCTTCTTCCTCCGTCAACAGAAGCGGACGCAAGACCGCGTGGGGGCAGACGAAGGAGCACTGATTGCACTGGACGCAGTTGGCGGCGGTCCAGCGGGGCGCCTCAAGGGATATGGCGCGTTTTTCATACTGGGTCGTGCCCGTGGGGAAGGAGCCGTCTTCCCAGCCTTCGAAAACGCTCACCGGCAAAGCATCGCCACGCAGGCGATTGACCGGCTCGACGAAGTCGCTGATGAAGGCTGGCGGCGTAATGCGGGATACGGGGCGGTCCGCCGCCGTTTTCCAGGCGGCGGGCGTTTCTATTTTCGCCAATTGATTCAGGCCGGCCTCAATGGCCCGATAATTCATTTCCACGACTTCGGCCCCCTGGCGGCCATAGGCGTCCGAGGCCGCCTGTTTCAGGTATTTCACGGCCTCGTCCAGAGGCATTATAGCGGTCAGCTTGAAGAAGGCGGCCTGCATGATCATGTTGATGCGGCTGCCCAGCCCCAGTTCAGCGGCGATTTTAACCGCGTTTATGACGTAAAATTCCGCGCCCCTTTCCGCGATGACCCGTTTGAGGGAGGCGGGCAGCTTCTCTTCCAGTTCGGCTTCGCCCCAAACGCAGTTGAGCAGAAAACAGCCGCCCGGCTTCAGGCCTTCCAAAAGATCGTAATTTTCCACATAGGCCTGGTTGTGGCAGGCGATGAAATCGGCCTGATTGATCTGGTAGGCCGAATGTATGGGTTTGCGCCCGAAACGGAGGTGGGAGATGGTGATGCCGCCCGACTTCTTGGAATCATAGACGAAATAGGCCTGGGCGTGCATGGGGGTGTGGTCGCCGATGATTTTTATGGCCGCCTTGTTGGCGCCGACCGTGCCGTCCGAACCCAGCCCCCAGAATTTGCAGGCCGTCGTGCCTTCGGGCTGGGAATCGAAGCTGCCCGTATAGGGCGGGAGGGACATGAAAGTGACGTCGTCGGTGAGGCCAACGGTGAAGCCGTTGGCCGGCCGGTCCCGCTCCAGATTGCGGTAGACGGCCATGACCTCGTAGGGGGTGAACTCCTTTGAAGCGATTCCGAAGCGGCCCCCCACGATCAGGGGGGCGGCGGGGCGCCCGTAGAAGGCGCTCAACACGTCCAGATAAAGCGGTTCGCCCGCCGCGCCCGGCTCTTTGGTGCGGTCCAGAACCGCGATGCGTTTGACGGTGGGGGGCATGGCCGCCAGAAGCTGTTCGGTGGGAAAGGGCTGAAACAGATGAATTTGCAGAAGGCCGTAGTCGGCGCCCCGCGCGTTCTGATAATCAATGGTTTCCCGAATGACCTCGCAGGCCGAGCCCATAGCGACGATCACTTTGTCGGCTGCGGGCGAACCGTAATAGTTGACCAGCCGGTAGTCTCGGCCCGTCAGTTTGTTGATCTCGCCCATATAGCCCTGAACTATTCCCGGCGCCGCCAGATGGAATTTATTGCCCGCCTCCCTGATCTGGAAATAGATGTCCGGATTCATGGTGCAGCCCCGGAGCGCCGGGTGATCGGGATTCAAGGCCCGGCCCCGAAAGTCGTCCACAGCCCGCCAATCCACCAGCCGGGCCAGTTCCTCATATTCCAGAACCTCTATTTTCTGCGCCTCATGCGAGGTGCGGAAGCCGTCGAAAAAATGAAGCATGGGGAGGCGGGCTTTGATGGCCGACAAATGAGCAACGGCCGCCAGGTCCATGCACTCCTGAACGCTCCCGGAAGAGAGCATCATCACCCCGGTGGGCCGGACGGTCATGACGTCCTGATGGTCGCCGAAAATGCTGAAGCCGTTGGTGGCCACGGAGCGCGAACTGACGTGGAAGACGCCGGGCAAAAGTTCCCCGGCTATGCGGAACATGAGCGGCAGCATCAGCATCAGGCCCTGGGAAGCGGTGTAGGTGGAGGTCAGGGCGCCGCCCTGGAGACTTCCATGCATGGCCCCGGCCGCCCCGGCTTCGGACTGCATCTCGCGCACCAGCGCCCGGTTGCCGAAAATGTTCTTCCGCCCTTCGGACGACCACCTGTCCATCTCCTCGGCCATTACCGAAGAAGGGGTGATGGGGTAGATGGAGGCCACTTCCGTGAAAGCGTAAGATACGTGCGCGGCGGCGGTGTTGCCGTCCAGAGTCATTTGCCTTCTCTCGTTCCGGGTCATATCGCGCTCCTGATATTTAAGGTGAAGATAGGGGTAACAGTTAGTTTTAAAGACTATTTTAATATATGCAAGCAAGGACCAAGCCAAGCGAGGGCGAAAATTGGATTTGCGGCCGAGGCGGTAAGGCGGAGAGCGGGAAAAAACTTTTCAAGCTTCACGCGGCTCCAAACCGCCGCTTCGCGGCTAAAGTCGCCGCGTTACATCTTTAAAAGTATTTTCCCGCTCTCCTTGGCTGGTCGGCGATTCACGGATAGCCCCGCAAAGATTTCTTCAAGAAAGCCCAGCCGAGGCGGCGCTTAAGGAGTGGGCGCGGAAAATTCTTTGCAAAAATTATAAGCGGCTAGTTGTTGAGTGAGGCGAGCGGAGCGAGACGAGCGAAACTTGTCCGACGCCGCTATATTTTTGAAAAGAATTTTCCGCAGCCCGCTCCGGCCTTCACGCCAAAAGCTATAACAAGCCCCCTCCTCATCTGTCAAAAATAAAACAAAATGTATCATCAATGAATCAGTGACTTGTTTTTGGCACAAGCCCGCGAGAGACTTCTCCATACGCATTTGACGAATCATGGCCCAAGGACAGCTTCTTTGGAATATGGCAGAGAATTTGCATAAACAAATTGTCATAAACACCGTTATATTGACCCGGTGGTTAAATTTTAGACTATGTGATTTGAGGCTTGCCTCAAATCACATAGGGCCTGTCGCTCAATACAGAAACTATTTAGTCGCCATAGCTATAGTACGGCTGATTAGAACCTTTTCATTACGTCCATAGCCTTGTTTAATTTTTTCCGCCGCACGGCTGAAACCTTTCAGAGGCCTTCAGCTCATGGCTTCACTCTATACACAGCTTTAAATCTGGAGGTGCTTTGATGAAAAAACTGTCGTTACTGTCGGCCCTGGCCCTAGCCGCTGCCCTCTTTCTCTTCTCCGCCCAGGCCGGCGCCCAGGAGTATACCTTTAAAATAGCCTGCACCCAGCCCGCAGGCGAGGAGAACCCCACCGGCTGGGGCCTGGACCTTTTGGGCAAAGAAGTCGAAAGGCGTTCGGGAGGGCGGATCAAGGCCGTTTTCCTGGGGGCCAGCCAAATGGGCAGCGGCCGCAAGGTTCTGGAAATGGTGCAAAACAATGTTGTTCAGGCCTGCGACGACACCCTGGCCCAGATGGAAGTTTTCAGCACCAAATTCGCGCCCCTGAGCCTCCCCTATCTCTTCCCCAGCCGGGAAGCGGCCTTCAGGTTCGCCGACGAGAGCCCCCTGATGAAAGAACTGGTCGCGGCGGTGGAAAAAGATTCCGGCCTCAGGGTCATGGGCTTTTTTGAAAACGGCAGCCGTCACATCACCAATTCCCAAAGAACCATCAAAACGCCCGACGACGTCAAGGGCCTGAAGATGCGGGTCATGCAGAGCCAGCTTTTCATCAAGCTCATGGAATCTTTGGGCGCCCAGGCCGTGCCCGTGGCTTATGCGGAGCTTTTCACGGCCCTCCAGCAAAAAGTGGTGGACGGCCAGGAAAACCCCATTTCCGTCATCCGTTCTGGCAAGCTCTATGAAGTGCAGAAATATCTGACCCTGTCCGGCCATGTGTTCGACTATCTCATCATCAGCGTCAACCCCGAGTGGTACGACGCCCTGCCCGACGACCTGAAGGTGGCCTTCGACGAGGCTATGGATTTCGCGGCCAAGGCCCAGCGGCGGAAGGCCAACGATTTGGAAAACGCCTCCATCGAGTTTTTGGCCTCCCAGGGCATGGAAGTAACCCGGCTCACCGAAGCGGAACGCCTGGCTTTTAAGGAAAAAATCCAGGGTCCCGTGACCGAGTGGCTGCTCCAGAACTATCCCCAGGAGAAGGATAGCCTGGCCAAGGTTCAGGCCGAAGTGGCTCGCCTCTCTAAGGACTGATTAATTGTATTTTTGCCCTCTGGCTTTGTTGCTTTTGTTTTTTAATTCTCGAAATACGTCCAAGTATTCCTCCGCTTAAAAAACAAAAGCGCCTCGCCAGAGAACAAAAATCCTCATTAATCCACATTTTTATCTGTCAGATTAAAACCCAGTCGAGCGAGAATCCAGGAAAGGGAAAGGCAGTCGCGGATGATAAAGATAGGCAAATTCCTGAACGACCACTTGGAGGAATCAATCTGCTCGCTCCTTTTGGCTGTGATGAGCGTGGTCATCTTCCTTCAGGTTCTCGGGCGGACTTTCGGCTTCAACATAGCCTGGAACGAGGAACTGGCCCGCTACCTCTACATCTGGCTCATTTATCTCGGCTGCGCCTACGCGGTCAAGATGCGCCGCCACATCCGGGTGGAGCTGACCCTTCTGGTTTTGAAACGCCGGGGACATTTCATCATCGGGCTGATCTCCAATGTATTGTTTCTGATCTTCGCCGTGGTGGTGGCCTGTGAATCCGTGCCCATCCTGAAAAAAATGCACTTCGTGCGGAAACAGTTTTCCCCGGCCCTGAATCTGCCTATGGCCTACGCCGTCGGTTCGGTCTTCTGCGGCTTCGTGCTGGTCTCCATACGGCTGGTCCAGGACGCCGTCCGGCTGGTGCGCGAATATTTTAGAGGAGAAGGCATCTGATGTTCCCCACCAGCATTTTCACTTCCTTCGCCGTCTATCTTTTGCTCTGCCTCCCCATCGGCGTGGCCATCGGCCTGGGGGTCATGACCTACATGTATCTGAACGGAGAGCCCTTCACCTATCTGGTGACCAACCTCTTCGCCTCGGCCGATTCCTTCCCGCTTCTGGCCATACCCTTTTTCATCCTGGCCGGGGCCCTGATGGAAGGCGGCGGACTCTCCAAAAGGCTCATAGATTTCGCCAACGCCTGCGTCGGGCACCTCACCGGCGGCCTGGCTATGGTCACGGTCATCACCTGCCTCTTCTTCGGGGCCATTTCCGGCTCTGGACCGGCCACGGTGGCGGCCATCGGCGGCATCATCGTGCCCTTCATGATCCGGGCCGGTTATCCCAAGGATTTTTCCCTGGCCCTGGTCGCCGCCTCCGGCTGCCTGGGGGTCATCATCCCGCCCTCCATTCCCATGATCATGTTTTCGGTGGCCACCGGGGCCTCGGTTTCCACGGTCTTCATGGCCGGTTTTCTGCCCGGCCTCCTCTGCGCCGCCTTTCTGTGCCTCATGGCCTATTATATCTGCCGTAAAAAAAAGTATCAGGCCGAGGGGCGGCAGGAATTCAGCTTCCCCAGGGTTCTCAAAACCTTCAGGGAAGCCGTGTGGGCGCTCCTGGTTCCGGTCATCATTTTGGGCGGCATTTACGGCGGCGTCTTCACCCCCACCGAGGCCGCCGTCATCGCCGTTTTTTACGGACTTTTCGCGGGCGTTTTCATCTACAGGGAGCTGGATTTCAAAGCCGTCGTCCGCTGCCTGAGCGGCTCCTCCCTGACCACGGCCACCATCATGATCATCGTCACCACGGGCAGCACAATGGGCGAACTTTTAGCCATAAACCAGGTGCCGGGCATGGTGGCCAAGGCCATCAACGAATTTACCGACAGCCCCATCGTGTTTCTCATGATGCTGAATATTTTGCTGTTGATAGTCGGCTGCGTCATGGACACCACCGCCGCCATTTTGGTGCTCTCCCCCATCCTGTATCCCGTGGCCCAGGGCTTCGGCATCGACCTGGTTCATTTCGCCCTTATAGTGGTCATCAACCTGGCCATCGGCTTCATTACCCCGCCGGTGGGCCTGAACCTGTTCACGGCCAAGAGTTTGGCGGAAATATCGCTGGAGGATTTGTCCAGGGCCGTTCTGCCTTTCCTGGCCATCCTGGTGGTGGCCGTGCTCTGCATCAGCTACGTGCCGGACATAAGTCTTCTCTTGCCCAAACTCACGGGAAAAATCCCCTGGTAAGGGTAAGGAGTGATTAATGGTAAAGCCGCCGGCTTTGTTGCGAGAAAATTTTAATGCTCAAAATATTTCATATATTCCTGCGCTTTAAAATTTATCGCGCCTCGCCAATCGGCAAAAATCCTCATTAATCGACATTTCCTTAATTTCGAAAGAAAGTTGAAGGTATCATAACATGCGTACAGCGTTTTTAGGGGCCGGAGCCCTGGGGGCCTTTTTTGGGGCCATTATGAGCAAAAAAGGCGTTCCCGTCGATCTCATCGACGTCAACAGGGAACATGTCGAGGCCATGAACAAAAACGGCGTGAAAGTGGTGGGCGCTATGGAGCTGGTGCAGAAGGTGACGGCCCTGACCCCCGACGAGATGACCGGAACCTACGACCTGGTTTTTCTTCTGACCAAACAGACGGCCAACCACGTGGCCCTGCCCAACCTTTTGAAGCATCTGGGGCCGGACAGCATCGTCTGCACCCTCCAGAACGGCGTGCCAGAAGAGAGCGTGGCCTCTTATGTAGGCCGCGAGCGCACCATCGGCGGCTCGGTGGCCCCCTCCTGCTCCATTTTGTCGCCGGGGGTCATCAAGGCCAATTCCAATCAGGAAATCATGGACGAATACGCCTTCGACATCGGCGAGTTGGACGGCAGCCTCACTCCCCGGCTGGAAGCCGTGGCCGAAGTTCTGGGCGCGGCCGGCAAGGTCATCATCATGGACAACCTCATCGGCATCCGCTGGTCCAAGCTGATGCTCAACTGCTCCGGGGCCGGTCTCTGCGCCTGTCTGGGCACGACTTTCGGGGAAAACGTGGAAGACCCCAAACGCCTGATCTGCCTGGCCTTCCTCTCTGACGAACTGGTGCGCGCGGCCCAGGGCCAGGGCATAAAGCTGGTCAATATGCAGGGTTTCGACATCGCCGATTTTCGCCTTAAGTCGCCTGCCGACATCGCCAGGGTTACGCCCCTTCTGAAAAAAATGTGGGGCCGCCACAAAACTTCCGTGGGGAGCATCGCCAACGACGTCAACAGGGGCTTAAAGAGCGAGGTGGATTACATCAACGGCGTGGTTTCGAACAAAGGCCGGGAACTGGGCCTTCCCACCCCCTTCAACGACATGGTTATAGAGATAATCAAGGAACTGGAGGCCAGGGGAACGCCCGGCTCCCATGATCTGATCAGCCGCTTCGAGCCCCTGATCGAAAAATACGCCCCCGGCGTGAAAGTGGAACTGTAGGCGGAGAGCTTGCATAAACGATCTCCCGCGCGCAAGGGGGAAGGGGAACGGCGGAAGGCTCCGGCCTCGCGGGAGGCGGCCTTCCGCCGTTTTAGCTAATTTTGCCTAAACCATACTTCTTCATCCAGCGGTAAAGGGTCGAGCGCGACACCTTAAGTTCGGCGCAGGTGCGGGAAATGTTCCACCTGTTCCTTTCCAGGTCCTCCAGAAGCAGGGCGGCTTCGTAGGAAGAACGCCTCTCGAACATGACCGAAGGCCTCTCCGGCTCTTCGCCCGGCGCGGCCCCGCTTGGGGGCGGAGGAGCGTTCAGCCGCAGGTGCTCTTCCCGGATGATGCCGTCGCCTGAAATGTAGAAGGCCCTCTCCATGACGTTCTGAAGTTCGCGGATGTTCCCCGGCCAGTCGTAGGCCATGAGCATATCCAGAGCCCGCCCGCTCAAGGGCGTGAAATTCCGTCCGGCGCTGTCGGATATTTTTCTGACGAAGGTGTTGGCCAGTTGCTCGATGTCGTCCCGCCGCCGCCGCAGGGGCACGGTGGTCAGGGTAAAGACGTTGAGGCGGTAAAAAAGGTCCTGGCGGAAGGCGCCCTTTCTTACGGCTTCGCCGACGTCCTTGTTGGTGGCGGCGATTATGCGGGCGTTCACGGCTATGCGTTCCGAGGCGCCCACCCTGGAAAAGGCGGATTCGTCCAGAACGCGCAGAAGCGTCACCTGCTGGTCTATGGGCATCTCGCCTATCTCGTCCAGAAAGACCGTGCCGCCTTTGGCCGCTTCGAATTTGCCGGCCTGCCCCCCTTTCCTGGCGCCCGTGAAGGCGCCTTCGGCATAGCCGAAAAGCTCGCTGGCGATCAAATCCTTGGGAATGGCCCCGCAGTTCATGGCCACGAAAGGCGCCTCCGAACGGGGGCTCTCATTGTGTATGGCCTGGGCCAGGACGTCCTTGCCCGTGCCGCTTTCCCCTAAAATGAAAATGTTGGAACCGGTCTGGGCCGCGACCTTGGCCATGCGCAGAACCTCGCAAAACTCCGGGTTTTGCCCTACCAAATCGGGGAACATCCATTTCGGCTTGGAGCCCACGATTTTTTTGGCCGCCCGCATACCCTGGTCGTAGTCCCGGAGGGCTATGACCAGGCCGTCGCCGGAGCCGGTGCCCGTGATGTGCTGGGCGGTGCAGATGCACTTCTTGAAGCGTCCCTCGATTTGCGCGGAGACTACCTCGTCCCGCACCTTTACGGCCGGATTGGTCAGTTTCGCGACCGTCGATTCGTCGAAAATCGAGGCGATGTTCCGGCCGGGCAGCCTGGAATGGGCCACCTCCAGAAGCTGTTCGCAGCGGCGGTTGCAGAATTTGATGAGGCCCTGGAGGTCCGCGCTGATGATCGCGTCGCTTAAGGAGTTGAAAACCAGTTCCTGGTAAATGTTGGCCTTCTCCTTCCGCTTCAGGTCCCTGTTGATGACGAGCTGGATTTCGATGGCCTTGGCGGCGGCGATGACCAGTCCCAGGGTATGGGCATGGATTTTTTCGAAACGGCCGCAAAGCGCGATGCAGCCCAAAAGGCGTTTCTGTTCATCGTGTATGGGGGCCACCGCGCTGGCGAAATTGTGGCAGCAGCGGCAATAATGCTCATAGCCGATCATCAAAACGGGCTTGTTGAGCGTCAGACAGGTGCCGATGCCGTTGTTCCCGATGGAAGCTTCGCTCCAGTCCGCTCCGGCCACCCAGTTGCCCGCCCTGGTGGCGCGGGCCGCCCGCGAATCTCCCAGAACGCTCAGGATTACGCCGTTCTTGTCGCTTATGGCCACATTGAAGCCCGCGTCGAACACGAAGCTGTTAATGTTTTCCAGTATCGGCTGGCTGACGCTGAAGAAAAGCGAATTTTCCTCCTGAAGGCGTTTCAGTTGTTCCGGGGAGGCGAGCTTTTTAACCGATTTGGTGTAGGGGTCCAGCCCATAGGCCGCCGCCCGCCGCCAGCCGTCGTAGACCTCCGTAGCGGGCATGTCAGCCAGGGACTTCGTCTTTTTGGAAAAGATGTCCATCCAGGCGTCACGGTTGCGGTTTTGCCGCGTGATGTTGATGTTGATCTCATAATCCGAATAAAGCCCCATACGCCTCCCCCCCAAATACTATTACATTTCGTATCAATTATACGACAAAATGTGCCAAATATGAAGTGTTGTTTCTTTTATAAGACAGCGAAGCCCTTCCATAAGGACTTCCGGCGCCGGAGGCGAACGACTTTCAAGCCTTTGAGCTTGCCTGGGGCGGCCCCGCGCCGCTGGCAAACTTGTTGCATAAGCATGGGTCATACCGAAAGGCGGTTTCCATGTCGCTTACAGTCGCCGAAAATCTCCGGCTGGAGAAAGTGTCGGAACATGTGGCCGTGTTTGAAATAAACCGGCCGGAAATCATGAACGCCATGCCCTACAGCTTCCTCGTGGAAGCCCATCGGGCCCTGGACGATCTGGAAAATGATCTGTCCGTGCGCGCCGTGCTTTTGAGCGCGGCGGGCGACAAATCTTTTTCCGCCGGCGGCGACCTGCGCGAGGAGAGGAATTCGGCCATTGCGGATCATGAAAAGCTCCTCTCCTACAACGAACTGGGGAGCCGCCTGTGCCTGAAAATAATGCGGAGCCGCCTGCCCTTCATCGCGGCGGTGGGCGGCTATGCCTTCGGGGCGCCTTTGGCCCTGATCTGTTCCGCCGATTTGTCCCTGGCCTCGGAAAAGGCCCTCTTCGGCCTCCCCACCTGCGCCCTGGGCGGCATACCGGGCTGGGGCTGCACCCAGATAGTCGCCAGGCAAATCGGGGCGCAGCAGGTCAAGAGGATGCTCCTCTTAAACGAATGGCTGGACGCGGCGGAAGCGAAGAGGGTCGGCCTCGTCGGCCAGGTCTTTCCGGCGGACGAACTGCGGCCCAGGGCTTTGGAGATGGCCGGGCGCGTGGCCCAATACCCGCCGGCCGTGATGACGGCGGCCAAGCAGGCGGTCAACCGGGGCCTGAACCTTCACGCTTCCCTGGAAGAAGGCTTGGCCATTGAACATGAATATATAAGGGAATGCAACGTCTCGCCTGTTTTCGCGGAAGGCATAGCCGCGCTTCTGGAAAAAAGGACGCCGGATTTCGAAGCCGTTGACGACCCCGAACAGAGGCGGCGTCTTTACGCGCGGCTGGAATCTCTCAAGAGGTGGTGATTTATGCTGAAAGATTTGGCGAAGGTCCTGAACGAATACATCCGCCCCGCCACCTATCCGATAGCGGTGAGACTGGCGAAGAACGAGAGTGTTCCGCCCAAATTCAAACGCCCCGCGGACTGCTTCGGCTACGCTATTTCCCTGTGCCAGGGCTTGAGCCTGGCCCGGCGTTACGGCTGGTCAATGGCCTTCGAGGCCGAGGACATGGCCTGCGGCCCCTCCCTGGCCTATTTCGGTTTCGTGGATATTCCCGAATTCGAAAAAAAAGGCGAGTTGGTTTATCCAATGTACGCCAAAACCCTTGAGGCCGGCCTCCGCTCCGAAAACGTCGTCGTCAAGCTGCCGCGCGGCGCGGTTGAAAGCATCTGGGCCGCCCCCCTGGAGCGGGCCGCCTTCCAGCCGGACCTGATTGTCGTCTACGGCAACGCCGCGCAGATGGCCCGCCTGACCCAGGGCGCCATGTACTGCCGGGGCGGCGGCATAGAAACCGTCATCTCCGGGCGCTGCTCCTGCACCTCGGAACTGATCTCGCCGTATCTGAAAAACGATTACGGCCTGGCCCTGCCGGACGGAGGGGAACGCATCTTCGCCTTGACCCAGGACGATGAAATGGTCTTCGCGCTTCCCTTCGCCAAAGTTCCCGATTTGATCGAAGGGCTCACGACCACCCATAAAAGCGGCGTGGCCAGATATCCCTATCCAGTTTTCGGTTTGCGGGCGGAGCCCAAATTCCCCGACCGCTACCAGGAGCTGGTGGAACTGGCCAGAAAGAACTAAGAAAGAAGAAAAAATGATGAAGACTATAGGCGTATTGGGCCTGGGCGCTATGGGCGCGGGCATAGCCGGGGCGGCGGCCCTGGCCGGTTTTACAGTGCTGGCGCGTTCCCGCAATCAGCAAAGCATTGACCGGGCCCTGGCGGGCATGGCCAAAAGCATGGACAAAATGATCGAAAAGGGGAAGCTGAACCTTCAGGAAAAAGAAGCGGCCCTGAATCGCGTTCGTAGCGGCACGGAGCTTTCCCTGATAAAGGAAGCCGACCTGGTCATAGAAGCCGCTGTCGAGGACCTGGCCGCCAAAAAAGCCCTTTTCGCTGAAATGGAAAGCCTGTGCCCGCCGGAAACAATTTTCGCCACCAACACCTCATCTCTCTCCATCAGCGAAATCGCCGCCGCCACCCGAAGGCCCGACAAGGTGGCGGGCCTCCATTTCTTCAACCCGGTGGCCGTCATGGAACTGGTTGAAGTCGTCAAAGGGGTGGACAGCTCGGAGGCGACCACTAAGGCGCTGGCCTCCTTCATCGAAAAATTAGGGAAAAAACCCATCGTGGTGGAAGAATCCCCCGGCTTCGTGGTCAACCGCATTCTTGTGCCCATGATAAACGAGGCGGCGGGCGTTCTGGCCGACGGCCTGGCCGGTCCGGCCGACATTGACGAGGCCATGCGGCTTGGAGCCAATCACCCAATGGGTCCCCTGGCCCTGGCCGACATGATCGGGCTGGACGTATGCCTGGCGGTGATGGAAAATTTCCACAAGGAATTCGGCGACGACAAATACCGCCCCCACCACCTCCTGCGTAAAATGGTGCGGGCTGGGCGGCTCGGCCGCAAAAGCGGGCGCGGCTTTTTCGATTACGCGCGTTGAGCCTAAGACGAAGGGGTAATATGTAATGATAATCAATCGCGACAAGGACGGGCTGGTCCGGGACAGGACCCAGAGCCATATTGAACTCAAGACGGTCTACGGGCCGGAAGACGTCGCGGGGCTGGATTACGGGCGGGACCTCGCCGATCCGGGCCGCCCGCCCTTCACCCGGGGTCTTTATCCGGCCATGTACCGCGACCGGCTCTGGCTGAAATCTTTCATCGTCAGCTACGCCACCGCCGAAGAGACCAACGAGGCCTTCAAGTCCTACATCCGAAACGGCATGAACGACCTGCGCCTTCTGGCCGATCTGCCCACCCAGTCCGGCATAGACCCGGATCATCCGGCGGCCTGGAACAGCATGATGTGCGGCGGCATGGCCACTTACGCCCTGCCCGTCTATGAAAGGATGCTGAAAGATTTGCCGCTGGAGGGCGTGACTTATGAAACGGCCCACCAGAACGTCTCCTGCTCCATTTATTTCCACGCCCTTCTGGTGGCCATTATGGAAAAGCACGGGCTGGACCGGAAAAACCTGCGGGGCAGCGGCATCTGCGATCCCATCCGGGCCAAGTTGGTGTACGCCTCGCCCGACTGGACCACGGACATAAACCGCCGGGTCTGCCTGGACCATGTGGAATACGCGCTGAAGCACACCCCCAAATGGAAGGCCGCCGCCCCCAACGGGGTCGATCCCTGCCAGGGCGGAATGCACGCCATTCACGAAATAGGCGGCGTGGCGGCTTTCGCAACGGCCCTCATCGAAGACCTGGCCCCGCGCGGCCTGAACATAGACGACTACGGTCCGATGGTCGTCTCCCTGGACGCGGAATCGGATTTTTTCGAAACCATTTGCAAATTCAGAGCCATTCGAAAAGTCTGGGCCAAAATCGCCTCCGAGCGTCTGGGCGCCAAAACGGACAGGGCCAAAATGATGAAGATAGGCATACGCACCTCCGGCCTGTCCCTCCAACTGCAAAAGCCTCTGAACAACGCTTCCAGGGTGACCCTGCAAATATTAAGCTGCGTTCTGGGCGGCGTGAACTCCATCGACGCCTCCAGCATCGACGAGGCCATCGGCCTCCCCTCTTATGAAGCTCGCATGTTCAATCTCGACGCGCAGCACATAATAGCCCACGAGGCCAACATTCCCCTGGTGGCCGATCCCCTGGGCGGTTCGTATTACGTCGAGTGGCTGACCCAATACTTCGTCGAGCGGTGCGAGGCCTACCTGAAAGAAATAGACGAGCGGGGCGGCATTTACGAGTGCCTGGAAAGCGGCTGGCTGAATCATCTGATGGAAACGAACCGCCTGAAAATTCAGCGGGAAAAGGAAAGCGGCCAGCGGCTCATCATCGGGGTCAACTCCTTCCGGGGCGAGGAGGGACCCATAAATCAGGCCGTGGCCAACTGCGCCTATAAAGTTCCCAGCGAGGAAATGCGGCGCCAGAAAGTGGCGGAGGTCGCGGCTTTCAAAGAGGGCCGGGACCAGGCTAAGCTTAAGCCCCTCCTGGCCCGCCTCCATCGGGACGCCAGAGACGGCGCGAACATTTCCGAAGCCGTCGTCGCCGCCGTCAGGGAAGGCATGACTTTGGGCGAGATGTGCGGCGTCGTCCGCCTGGCCTACGGGCTGGGCTACGATCCCATGAACATGCTGGAGGCGCCGCGATATGTAAAAGAGGCCCTGGGGGGAGCGAACAATGGCTGAAAGAAAAATCAGGATTCTGATCGGCAAATGCGGCTGCGACATACACGAGCGCGGAGCCTTGACCATGCTCAACGTCTTCAGGGACAACGGCATGGAGGTCATTTACGCCGGACGTTTTCAAACCGAGGCGGGCGTGGTGAACGCGGCCATAAATGAGGACGCCGACGTCATCGCCCTGAGCGATTTGACGGGCAGCCTGGTCATAATCTGCCGGAAAGTCATGGAGATGTTGAAGGAGCGCGAAGCGGAGGACATGCACGTCATCTGCGGCGGCCTTATGACCAAAGAAGACATGGCCGAACTTAAGGCTATGGGCGTCAAGGGCTGTTTCCCCACCGGCTCTCCCGCCCTGGAAACCGTTGAACTCATTAAAAATATTGTTCACTGACATGAATACGGAAAATATAGAGCGTCTGATGCGCGGGCTGGAAAAAAAGGACCCTCGCGCCCTGGCCAAAGCCGTCACCCTGGCGGAAAGCGGGGACGAAGGCGCGGCGGCCCTCATGAATCACGCCTATCGCAATATGAGCGACAAGGCGCTGATATTGGGCGTCACCGGGCCGGGGGGGGCCGGCAAATCCACCCTGATAGACAAACTGATCAGGCATTTCCGCTGGCGCGGACTGACGGTGGGCGTCATCGCGGTCGATCCCACTTCTCCCTATACGGGGGGAGCCTTCCTGGGCGACCGCGTCAGGATGTCCGCCCACAACGCCGACCAGGGTGTTTTCATACGCAGCCTGGGCAGCCGGGGCGCCCTGGGCGGCATATCAGCGGGCGCCCAAAAGTGTCTGTATCTTTTCAAGAATTATGATTTCGACGTCATAATCGTCGAAAGCCTGGGCGTGGGCCAGGACGAAACGGAAATCACCAATTTCGTCGATGTCACCATCGTCGCCCTGGTTCCCGGTTTCGGCGATTCCATTCAAATGGCCAAGGCCGGTCTCCAGGAGATAGCCGACATATTCGTGGTCAACAAGGCCGACAGGCCGGACGCGGAAGAATTTTATCTGCGGATGCTCGAATCCCTCCACTCTATTCCCGAAGACATGAGGCCGCAAATATTGAAGACGGCGGCGGCCGACGACCGGGGCGTGGCGGAACTGGCGGATATAATCATGCCTCTGGGCGAGCGGCAAAGGCTGAAACGCGCCGCCAAAACCAGGATACGGGTGAGGTCTGAAATCGAAACGGAAGTCTTGCTCGTCCTCCGCCAGGGCCTGGGAGCCGCGATTGAGGAGCGGGCCGAAGCCGTTTGCCAAGGCCGCTCCACTCCCTTTGAAGCGGCCCTGGAAATAATGGAGCGGCTTTCTTTCAAATATTGACCCGGCGATTAAATTTTAGACCATGTGATTTGAGGCAAGCCTCAAATCACATAGGGTTTGTCAATTAGTCGCCACAGCTATAACAGGAGACGACAATGAAACAGGTTTACATCGTTGAAGCCGTGCGCACTCCCATCGGCGATTTCATGGGCGGCCTAAGTTCCCTGAGCAATGTCGAACTGGGGACCATTGCGGCCAAAGAGACGGTCAGACGCGCCGCCCTCCCGCCCGAGGCGGTGGAGGAAGTCGTTTGCGGCCTGATTTATAAAGGAGGCTCCAAAGGCAATCCCGGCCGCCAGATCCAGATGGCCGCCGGCTTCCCCTCTTCCGGCATAGCCGCAACGGTCGATCAGCAATGCGGCTCGGCCATGCGGGCCGCCGAAATTTTGAGCCAGCAAATAGCCCTGGGGAAGACGCCCCTGGGGCTGGCCATAGGCGTGGAGAGCATGAGCAACGCCGCTTATCTCCTGGACGGCGCCAGGAAGATTCGCATGGGCGACGCCGCGCTCCGCGACACTCTGACTTATGACGGGCTCAACTGCGCCATCTGCGGCTGCCACATGGGCCTGACCGCTGAAAACCTGGCCGAAAAATACGGCATAAGCCGCGAGGAACAGGACCAACTGGCCCTCCTCAGCCACCAGCGGGCCAGGGCGGCCCAAAAGGCCGGCAAATTCGCGGAGGAAATTGTCCCTGTGCTCATAAAAAATAGAAAGGGCGAGACCATCGTGGACAGCGACGAGCATCCGCGCGACATCGCCATTGAAGACCTGGCCAAACTGAAGCCGGCCTTCAAAAAAGACGGCACGGTCACCGCCGGCAACGCTTCCGGCATCAACGACGGCGGAGCGGCCCTTCTTCTGGCCGGGCCGGAGGCGGTTCAAAAATATGGCCTGAAACCCAAAGCCCGCCTCCTGGCCACGGCTTCCCAGGGCGTGGACGCGGAAATAATGGGCCTGGGCCCGGTCCAGGCCCTGCCCAAAGCCTTGGGCTTCGCCGGATTGAAAATCGGCGACATCGACTATTTCGAAATCAACGAGGCTTTTGCCGCGCAGTTCATCGCCTGCAACCGGGAACTGAAGCTGGATATGGACAAGGTCAACGCCAACGGATCGGGCATAGCCCTCGGCCACCCGGTGGGGGCCACGGGCGCGCGCATCATCGTCTCTTTGATGTCCGAGCTTAAACGCCGCGGCGGCCGCCTGGGCGCGGCCTCCCTCTGCGTGGGCGGGGGACCGGCTATGGCCGCCGTCATTGAGATGCTGCAATAAGGCAATTATTCAGCCGACCAGTGCGCCAGGCAGATAAGATGGAGTTCAGGCTGCATGAACATTCACCTACCCAATGAACCTCTAAAACAAGTTCGCCGTCAAATCCAGGAGTTGACGGCGAACTTGTTTTCCTGTCTCGGCTTTATCGCCAAAACTTACTTATTGATATAAGCTCTGGCTTCCTCCTCGTCCGGAAAAATGCTCATCACCGAATCAAGGCGCAAAACCTGAAAGACGCGCAGAAGCGAAACCTGTCTGTCCGCGTCCATAAGAAAGGCCGTTTTTTCCGGCTGCTTTTTGGCGGCGCCCATGAGCTGTTTCAGTTCATAAGAATTGACGGCGGAGAGGGAACGCAAATCCACCACCAGCCCGCTCAAGCCGGCCTTGAACATGGCCTCGACCTTCAAATGCCAGGGCACGGCCCCCTCTTCCGACAACTGGCCGTCGCAGATGGCCACGACGTCAAGGCGGCCCGTCAAATCCTCGTCAATGACCACCGGGGCTACATGAACGCGCATCTGGCGGGGCGCGGCGGCGGCGGGCGAGGCCGTCTCCGCCGCCGCTTCAGCCGGGGCTTCCTCCACGCCTTCGTCGCCCGCCTCCAGCTTGGCCTCGGATTCGGAAAGAGCCTGATTTAATGGGCCCAGCCACTCCACGTTGTCGTCGTCGCCGTTTTCCAGGCGGCTTAACAGAGCTTCCACCGTATCCAGGACCTGAAGAAGGAGATCTATCATCTCCTGGGGACAGGCGCACTGCTTCTCGCGCACGGTTTGCAAAAGACTTTCCGCGTGGTGCATCAGCTTGTAAAGGTTCTGCAAATCAAGAAAACCGCTGTTGCCCTTGATGGTGTGCATGGTGCCCATCAGGGCGTTCAAAGCGGCCAGGGAATCGGGATTTTTTTCCAGGTCCAGAAGCTGCTGACCGGCGGTGCCCAGGTGATCGCGCGAATCGAAGATAAATTCGTCCAGAAGTTCATTGCTGCTCATATTTTTACAACCATTTTGGATAAATCAGGGTTTAGCCCGAAGCATGTTTAATTTAATCCACCACAGTGTCATATAATATAACATATTTCGCCAAAATTCGCCAGCAAATCTAATTGTGAATTTTTTAGCGTACATGGGGGAGGGTGTCCGGGGCTATGCCCTGGCGGCATAGCCCAGAATATTCAACATGCGCCGCAAGCGGTGCGGATAAGCGTGTTCCCGAAGCGTCCTGGCCCTGGCGGCCAGGCCGATTTCGGCGGCCTCATCGGGATGGGCCAGGTAGTGATTGATGATTTCCGGCAAATCTTCCGCCCGCTCCACGACCGCGAGTTCCCGGCCGCTTTCGAAAAGGGGCGCGAGGAGGGGGCGGGAGTCCACTACCTGGAAAGAGGCGGCGGCGGCTATTTCAAAGGTGCGGGGATTGACGAAGCGGCTTTCGGGGCTCAGGGGCGGATCGCTCCGGAAGCTGGAATGGATGTTTAGATTCACCAGCCCCCCGGCGTAAATCATGACGCATTCCGGCAGAGTCACCCGGCGGCCCCTTTCATATAAATGCCTTTTGACGGCCCGGCTGACGCCGTTCCACCCCGAGCCGAAAATCCGGAAATCCGAAGCGGGCCGCCCGGTTTGCGGCCAATATCGTTCCGCCAGCATCCCCATGAGATTCCGCCGGTTGGGGTAGCCCGCCCCCATGAAGGAGAGGTCCGCCCGATAGCTGTTGGGCGCGCCCGGCGGCAGGGGCTGAAAAAGCCCGGTATCCGCCGCCATCGGCAGATACCAGGCCCGCGCCAGCCCCCAGGCCTTGAGGGCCGGCTCGACAAGGCCCTCCTGAATATGGAAAAAGGCGTCGTAAGAGGCCGCTATCTTGGCCACATATTCGAAATTGCGGAAATCCTCCACCAGCCAAAAAGCGGCGAGGGCCTGGGTTTTCTCCTTGAGCCGCGCGAGTGAACCCGCGTCCAGCGGGGCCTGGGCCAAAGATATGATGAGGTCCGGCTGAAAATCCAGGGCGCCGGAGACCTCGTTCAAAGCCGCCTCAAAAATGGCGGAGACCAATTTGTTTTTCTCCGCTCCCTGGGCCCTGTGGGCCGCGCCCTCCATCTCCTTCAGGCGCGGCGCCCAATCCATGAAGCGCAACTGGTGGCCGCATTCCGTAACGGCCCTGGCCAAAGAGACGGCCACGGGCCAGGAGCCGCCGGAAAGGGGCGGCAGGACCATGATTTTCAGAGGGCCGGAAAGATGGGAGAGGTCGGGGCGGTCGCCGCGCATGGCTTTCCGAAGCCCCACCAACTGGGCGCCTTCCCGCCGCTGGGCCGGGGGATGAACCAGGAGCAGGGCCCTCTCCCAGGCTGCGGGCAAGCCGTCCGCCGCATGCCAGGGGGTGAGAATCGTGAGGCGGTCGCGGAGCGCCTCCGAAAAATCATGGCGGCTGAAAACGCTTTTGAGCACGTTGGGGTTGGGCTCAAAAAGCGCGAGAAGGGGCCGCTCGGCCAGCAAAAGCTCCACAATCCAGGGGTTCCCGCAACCGAAGAGGCACAGGCCCTCCGCTCCGCTTAAATTATAGCTGGACCTTTGGCGTTCAAGCCAGTCAAAAGCCTCCTTGCGCGGGTCGTGGCGGGAGGCCTGGCTTTGGCCGGAAACCATGAGGACGAGGTCCCCGTTTTGGGCGGTCGTACATGTCGCTTCCCAGCCGTCCGCCTCCGTAAGCCACCGGGCGGCCACGGTCTGCCCCCCGGCTGAAAGGGCCGCCAGATTCTTTTGAAGGCAAAGACTCTCGGGCGCTTCCGTCACAGGCGGGCCACTCCGCTTTGGCGGGCGGCCCGGGCCACGGCTTCCGCCACCGCGCCTTTCACCCGCCCGTCAAAGGCCGCCGGGATAATGTAATCTGGCCTGAGTTCGTCCTCCGCCACCAGGGAGGCGATGGCCCTGGCCGCGGCGATTTTCATCTCGTCGTTGATGTCGCTGGCCCGCACGTCCAGGGCGCCCCGGAAAATGCCGGGAAAGGCCAGAACATTGTTGATCTGGTTGGCGAAATCGCTGCGCCCCGTGCCCACCACCGCCGCGCCGGCCGCCAAGGCCTCGTCGGGCATGATTTCCGGGGTGGGATTGGCCATCGCGAAAATGATGGGCCGCAGCGCCATCGAGCGCACCATGTCCTGGGTCAGGGCTCCGGGCGCGGAAACGCCGATGAAAACGTCGGCGCCGCGTATGACTTCGGCGAGGCTCCCTTTTTTTTGCCTGGCATTGGAAATTTCGGCCATGAGCTTTTTCTCTTCGTTCAAGCCCTCGCGGCCCGCGTAAATGGCCCCCTGGCGGTCGCACATCACCACATCCTTAAGGCCCATAGCCACCAGGAGTTTGATGACGGCCACTCCGGCGGCTCCGGCCCCCAGGGCCGCCACGCTGACGGATTCCATTTTTTTGCCCGTAAGCTTCAAGGCGTTCAAAAGGGCGGCCAGGGTCACCACCGCCGTGCCGTGCTGGTCGTCGTGGAAAATGGGAATGTCGCAGCATTCCTTGAGTCTTCTCTCTATTTCGAAACAGCGGGGCGCGGCGATGTCTTCCAGGTTCACGCCGCCGAAACTTCCGGCCAAAAGGCGCACGGTCTCCACAATGTCTTCCACTTTTTTGGAGCGCACGCAAAGCGGAATGGCGTCCACCCCGCCAAAGGCCTTGAAGAGGACGCATTTCCCCTCCATCACCGGCATGCCGGCCTCCGGCCCTATGTCGCCCAGCCCCAAAACGGCCGTGCCGTCCGTGACCACGGCCACGGTGTTCCAGCGGCCCGTGAGCTCAAAGGATTTGTTCACGTCCTTTTGAATTTCCAGGCAGGGCTCGGCCACGCCGGGCGTATAGGCCAGGGACAGATCGTTTTTGTCGGCCAGGGGAACTTTCGGCGCGACTTCCAGCTTGCCCCGCCACTCGTAATGTTTCTTCAAAGACTCTTTGGCGTAATCCATAATCAAAAACCTCTCTTTACAGATGGAGTTTGATTATAGTATTTTTATGAGAGGAAAGTAAGCGATTTTTGCAAAATAGGCAAGGTTGAGCGGTCTCATCGCTCGTTTTTGAGGTTCTCCGTCTTATAGACATTATAGCCTTCGTAATGATAACTCGCGTCGAGACCCTTCATGTACACGTCGCGGTCGTCAATTTTATCCGTCAGGGCGTT